>Ga0208975_1000027_pt1 | contig 84033 bp, 75 predicted proteins | sample GreLakmeER78MSRF_FD_187700 | JGI IMG/M metagenome (GOLD analysis project Ga0208975, IMG submission 187700) | Freshwater lentic microbial communities from great Laurentian Lakes, MI, USA - Great Lakes metaG ER78MSRF (SPAdes) | ecosystem: Environmental > Aquatic > Freshwater > Lake | place: Great...
CCTTTTTAGTTGTCTGTATCAGAAAACGTGACCAACTTTAATTGTGTAAGGATACCATCGTTATTCGATGCTTTGTCTATAGCATATGCGCAAAGCACCTTCCGACGAGTTTGTTCGACAATGTCTTCTACATCCATTGAAATACCAACGTCCTTCTCAATCAACTCGGCTAGCAAATTTTTGAATATGGCGTGTAGCGTTTCGTACATATCCATTCTTACACTTTCAAATATGGGGCATACACTTATAATTTCCCCATCATCATCAATTTTTTTATAGAACCCTTTCACCACCGACAAAAAATTGGGCCGAAAATTTGATGGAACGTGACCATTACTCGCCACAACAAAACCACATGTAAAAATGGCCATAGGTATCAAGAGTCCCCCAATGCTCTATGTAAATTTTGATGAGGCTGAGGAGCCAATGCTTACTTCATGGGAAGTGAGCACCAACATTGTGAAGTCCATGCAATCGCTTCTAACGAATGAGAACCGCGCCTTTGAAGTCTATGTTAATATTGCCAACTCACCCACTGCTGGTGGCGCGACGTACATGATAACGGAAACAAAAATCAATTGCTGCTGCGGCGTGTATGTTCCATCAAGCATCAATTTGATTGCACGGGAAATGGATGCCATCAAAAATAAATTTACAGAAGGAGTCCATATGAGGATCTACTCGTACCATCATCACTTTCCAAAACTCATTCCAAAGTTCAAGGGGATGCTGAACCGCCCATTCGTGCCTCGTTATCCGAATCCGAATTACCACATTCACTTCATCCATCACCCCCAGTACGATGAGGCTTACTAGCGTAGCTCGTGTAACTGTAACCCTTTTTACATTTTTGTCAATAACAAAAGCTACAAAACTACCGACTCGCCCACTCGCTCGCTCGCTACGCTCGCCTACTCCCTTTGTCCCACTTACCTAACTATAATTGGAATCCTTTTCTCCTTTGGCTTGGCATGCTGTGACTCACATCCAGAGAGTGTTATCAGAGGTGCCATACTGTCGAACTGCTTTGCGATTCTCTTGAAACTTCCATTTGTGTAAGTCTTGAGCTCTTGAAGCTCTTTAAGAAATTCGTATGCCGCCTCTTTGGTTGGCGGCCCGCGAACATAGTTGCGGCAGAGATCTGACCCGACTGTCACGAACATCTCCATGACTTGGAAAATATTGTTTTGTTTTTCGATAGATCGCTCTTTGAGAACCGCCTGTCGCTTGAAGTTGGCCTCGTCGATTTCGTTCATCATATAGCTCACCCGAAGGCGGGCATTTTGGGTGCGGCCGGGCCGAACTCGGTATCGCGTAAGCTCCACATTTTGGCAATGCGAAATGATGCGATGGAAGCCCGATATCAGTTCTCCCACATCTAATTGGTTCTTTGGCAAAACCGGTTCCACAGCCAAGGCCTCGGCGCCCCTCCTTGCATTTGGCACCCCTGCCCGGGGTCGGTACCGCATGTGGCCATTGTCGCCGGCCATGCACTCGGCAGTGCGAAGCCATTGAATTGTATTCGCATATGGAACGAGCCCCCCGCACTGCAGCATGGGAATATCACCCTCTGCCCGGGGCATGTGGCCGCCGCCCTGGTTTCGCATCCACTCGTAGTAGTGCGGGTTATGCACATTTTGTACCTCGATCTGGCAAGTGCGCCAGCTAAAGGCTGTCTTGCACTGTGTGCACCACATTTGGTCGCACCCATCAATCTTGAAAATCGGCACAGAGCATTTGGGGCACGGCTTGGTGCTTTTTGCGATGAGCTTGGCGCTCTCGACATTTTCGGGCTTGCACTCGTGCTCACCATCAACATCTACAAGTTCATGGCACTCCTTGCACACCTTGGCCTCGCAAATGCCACATGCCATGTTGCTTCCCACAAAGCCGCGGCAATCGGTGGCAGGGCACCGACAGACAATGGAAGGGCCTCGGTCGGCCGCCGGCCGCTTTGGGCCACCGCCGATCTCAACATACTCCGGTGGTGCATCCCCATTGTCAATGGCCCGCTTCACCCGGTCAATGAACACAAGGTTGTTATTGATGGTCTGCTCCATTTCCGTAATGGTCTGCTTGAGCTCCTTAGTCATGACCACCAAGGCACGAGCATGCTTTTCGGCATTCACCATTGCCATAGTGTCCGGAAGCATAGCCTTCTCGCGATCGAAGAGAACCTCCTCCCGATGCTTGCGAAGCTCGCCACTCACCAGACTCTTTGGCATCACACTCACCAAGTGCTCCCGATCCCACACCTTGCGGCACCCCATGCACTGAGGATCGCTTTGGGTGAGCAGAAACGAGCGAACACAGACCAGGCAAGCCGACAGTTCGCATTTCCCACAAGGCACTGGGCGCCGAACAGTGCGGTTGAAGCTCTCGCAGCAGATTTGACAGGTCGGCTGCATGGTTACATAGACTTTCCACTTAAACTAACTTCGTTCGTCAAATTTTTCAATCCACACACCGAAAAGCCGACAATTTGTTTCCAAGTCTCAAGAGTACTCGGTAAAAAATTAATTTGGTATTTCGCGTTTCCCCCACCCACCCGCTCCACATCCACTTTTAAATCCACGCAGAGCAGAACGCAGTCATTTGGGCCGTAATTAAAAAACACTGCCGTGTCAAATCCATCGAACTCAATTTTTCCACCATCACCCCCCTCAACAAATTTTGAAGTACAGCGTGTCCTATTGTTATAGAATCCGCTCATTAACGGAACTTTCACACCATAAATCCGACGTTGAAACACCCCACCTGCAGTGGCGCATGCCTTCATTTTAACTTCCATGGACCTTGGAGGTATGACTTGCAAAAAGACTAGCATCACGTCATTCATATTGCCGCAAAAAGCATTTTGCACGACATCTCGTTTATCATTTCCATGACATGTCCATACACCGTTGAAATACAGCGGGATGACTTTTTCTATTGGTGGAAATATTTCGGGTCGCACGCAATCAAGTAATTTGTCAAGGTTCATTTCATAAAATCCATTTATAAATCTTAAATCGAACGCAAACGTATTTAAAAAGGATGTGCTCTTTTTTTCCAACGCATGCAACTAGAAACGGTCTTGGAGTCGCCTCGAAAAGTCCTCATTGCCGGTATCGCGCAAAATATTGAATACAATGTACTTTGTATAAGAGACGTTTTCCAAAAGTTTAAGACCCTCATTCCCGATAGTGACATGGTAATTTATGAAAATAATTCAATCGATACCACAAAACTCAAGTTGAATGAGTGGGCGGAACAAGATCCACGAGTCCATATTTTGTGCGAGACCATCACCGATGATGAATTAAAGGCACAAACGACATCTCGAGACATCTATAACAGTCCATCAAAGGAAGAGACAAAATGTCTTGCACGTAATAAATTGCTTGATATGTTGTCTCAAGATAAATTCCAAGATTATACACATGTGATTCTCATGAATCTTAATAATCAGAACCCGCCACCAGTTCAAAAGATGGCGTCATACATTATAAGCCCCCCATGTGAGTATGATGCCATGATGTGCAACGGCATAGATAACAAAGGACGTATATTTGACCATCATGCTTATCGTGACGAAAAATATCCTTTTGGTCCCGAAATACTTGGTCCAGAGTTTTGGACGGACCATCATCGCAACCTTGCATGTGAAACTATCCTTTTCAAAAAAGAAATGCGCCCGGTTTTATCGGCATATAATGGCATGTGCATCTTGAAAAAGGAGGCGATGAAAGGTCTCAAGTTCTCGGTGTTTCCATCCACAACATTGGATACATTGTATAGAACAAAATGCGATCGCTTCATCATTCCAACCAATTACCAGTACAATGATGGGCCGATTGGAATGTTTTATTTCAGTAACAATAGTGTTTTCTATTACTTTACATCAGGTGTAAATGTTCCGTTGGTCAATCCATTTACGAATTTTTTCCTCGAAATGCGGAAAAATGGGTTTGGAAAAATAATGATCAACCCTAACTTTATTTGGAAATGGTATTCCGCCAGTTTTACGGTCATTTAGTCCCACTCCCACTCCCACTCCCATTCCCATTCCCACTCCCATTCCCATTCCCATTCCCATTCCCATTCCCATTCATACACGAAACATGGTATGTGTTGTAATTGACGAATCCGTTTCGAGCTCCACTCGCTTAGATAAACCGAAGCTTAGGCGAATGGCCTCAAAACTTCCAATGGCGTGCCATAGTGGATTTTTGGGATCGTTTGTGAGGACGAAAAACTTGAGCGTGCCATGAATGTCCGGCACGGCATGTATTTTTTTTGATACGGGATGACGATACAGGAAGAACGACCCCCCATAGTAGTTTGCATTTGTAGCAACAAGATAAACAACATCACAAGTGCCACGTGGCGCACTATCGATGTTATGATGCCATCCCTTGGCATATCTTGGGAAAATCGAATGCAAAAGACCACTAATGTAGTGAGATGGCATCAAATAAAGCCCTTTCGACATGGTAAATCCGGCAAACTTTTTAGAAAGCGTCGTACTTCTATTGTCAATGAACTTATGATGGTCGAGCAATGATGCCATTTCTTTTATGATAATCTGATAATTTCTATGATGATTAAACATGTTACGTGGAACATTAAAAATGTCATCAACATCGTTACCAAAGTAGATACATTGCTCTATTTTACGCGTGAAAGGATAATTCGTGCGTCCGCGAATATTTTGGGAAAGTTCTTTTTGAATACTAGGATTGTTATAGATGATGTCAGCTAGTTCAAGGATAGTATCGCTCGTTTGTTTCATATCAGGATCCATTTGATCTTGGAAATATGTTTTCACATGACATGATAGAATTTGGGAATTGTGATGTTGATAGTCATTTCCAAAGTCCATGATGGTCATGTGATGCACGAAAAAGTCGCTACATGCTTTTGACAAATCCGTTTCATTTGTAAGCACGCACGTATTTATTTTGTTTTCAATCTCACGTGCATCGACATTATAAATGACAATTCGCAAATCGCAGGTAAGGCATAGAAGACGATCATGCTTGTTCATTAAAATGCACATGACTTTCCCGACATCCAATGCTAAAGTCCGCATCTTTTTGGTCGGCAACTCGAACACGACAAGATGTCCTTCATCATTTACAAAATAGACATCCTTACCGACCATGCAAACGCCACTACCATGATAACCGAGTGTCACTTTGCCAAAAACCGTGTGATTTGGAGAGATGATTGTAACATCACCATTGTGGAATACATAAAAGAATCCATCTTGATGAGTTACTTGATTGACATTGTAGTTTTCATCATTTCCACAAACTCTAATAACACGTTTGGACGTTTTATCAATCGTTCCATCCGGATTGAAATAGAAGACCAACATGTCCAATGAGTTTTCTAGAAAAAGGTACATGCAATTTCGGTAAAATCGATCAAATGCACATATGACGAATGAGCAATTGACATCTAGTTCAAGTTGCATTTTTTCTTGAAAAGTCACATCACCTTGACTACGATTGATTTGCATCTCAAGTAAAGTTGTTTTATCTTTTATGACGTACATCATGTTCTCGAGGACAGCAATATTCGAAAATTCACCCTCCAGTATTGATGATATATGGTTACCATCAATGAAGTTAAGACCATTGGTTGATACACATAAAATATTATTAGCCATCTCTATCTTGCTTGCCATGAATAGCTTAGTATTCTTTTAATTCATGTAACTTCATGTCATGTCATTTGTAGATGTATTGAAGCATCAAAAGCGGTTTTTCTCCTTGTATAGGAGTGCAACCAAAATCATTGCATTCCTTTGTGATGCAAATATTGCGCTCGCAAATTTTGTAATACTTAATACCCACTAGAAACACACACTCTCCTCCGTCCAACACAATAATTCTAAAAATATACCTTTTACTATCCGGAACTCCTGCGCGTTGCACACACCCTCCACGATGACAAAGCGTAATTTCGATGGCATCTAGTGTAGAAAGGGGGAGACTGAGTTCCGAGATCAACTCGACAATCCGTTTGTGAATGTCGATGTAAAACGCATCCACACTCGCAAGCACAATATTATTGAAGCATATACAATTATATTGTTGCAACTCACAGCTCTTAGATTGTAACAACAATGACCGAACATGGCGAGAAACATCCAATGCATCCGATTCGGATATTATGCATGATAAAGAGTAATCGATAGGCACCAAATTGTATGAAATCGTCGATAGTGCAATTTTCGACAGCATGTTTGAGTCGTATATTCTAAGATTTTCCTTCAATCTACCATTCACTGATTCTTCATTTTGTAGCCGTTTTCTTAGATTGTATAGTGCGCAATCGATTTCAGCCGACTTAACCCCATCAATATTACATTTATACATTGTATTTAGTGGAATCCAAAATCCAAACGACAACACAATGACATTGACGTCATCTTTAACTTCGAGAGATCCAAAGTAGGAGGCACCCGCATTATACCTATAATATCCGCCATCAATAACATCATGCACTATTTTATCAGCGATTGGTAGTCCATCTTTACCTTTTCCGCGTTGTATCATTACATCATAGCGCACACTTATCATGCCATCATCAACATTCGGATGACGATGCAAAGGAATATGGGCTCCCTTTTCCATAATCATGATATAGTCTTGCATGTATCGATCAGCATCATAGTGTTGAATGCCTTCTTGCTCCACCAACCTCGTACGAATCTTATCTACCAAATCAGACTTGCACATCCACAGCTTTACGTGATTTCGGGAGGCTTGAAATAGCTCCATATTCTGTTCAACAAGTTTCAACAATGTACTTCTTTCCGCAGCCGAACAAAGTTCTTCTTTGTGATAAATGACCGCAAGATGTTTAGCATCGCTTTGCGAGAGATAGCGCTTCTTCACGTAGAGATGATAAAGCCGTTGGTTTTCGAAAATGACATTTAAATAGCGCTCACGTATTCCCACGAGCTTCAAACGCTTATGGTCATTTCTACACTTGACGAACCGCTCGAGTTCCATTTTATGCTCGAAAAGCCTATTTTTTAAGTATTAAAGACTTTCTCTAAATGACATGTATTCGATGAATGCCCTTGAAGAATACTACGAGCACATCATTGTTGGAGGAGGTCCCGCAGGAATTCAACTTGCATACTTTTTTGAAAAGGCGCATATGAATTATATATTGCTAGAAAAAACAGAGACTCCAGGTGCATTTTTTGCAACCTATCCGCGTCATCGAACGCTGATCAGTGTGAATAAAGTGTATTGTGGTGGCATGGACGGGAACAAGAATATCGAAAATATTCTAAGATATGATTGGAATTCCCTCCTTACCATTCCTGAAGACAATGGCAAAGTGTTATTCAGAGATTTCAGCAAAGAGTACTACCCGCCTGCCGATAAACTTGTGGAATACCTTCAGACATTTGTAAAAACGTTTTCTCTAAATATCAAGTACAAGCAAGACATTATAAATATTGTAAAAGACAGATTGACCCAAGGTTTTGCAATCACAACAGCGACAAGCACATACAAATGTCAAAAGCTGTACATTGCAACCGGGTTGTGTCCTTCTCGTCTGCCATTTACCGTGTCCCCAAACAAACAATTTTATTACTATGATAATTTGCCGACACAACCCGAACATTTCATGAACAAGACTATCTTAATATTAGGAGGGGGGAATGCAGCATTCGAAACAGCCAATTTCCTTAACAATTATGCAAATTCCATTACTCTTTGTGGAGCCGAGCGGTTTGCATGGAAAACACATTACCCCGGTGCTATTCGTAGCATAAATATGAAAATATTAGACTCTTACTATCTCAAACTCAAAGTAAATCTCGATTGGGCACAAGCCGACTATCTCCGAGACGATAGCAAATACCATACCTACATGAAAAATCTCAAAGAAGAAACGATTTTTGCGGGATACGATATTGTGATCTATTGCGGTGGTTTCAAACCGAACACAACATTTTTAGATGCATCTTCAATAAAACTCGAAAAAGGACAGAATGACTTTCCTGTTCTGACGCCTTATTTTGAAAGTGTGTCGTGTAATAATTTATATTTCATTGGTGCGCAAAGCCAGCAACACGACTACAAACACGGAACCTCGGCATTTATTCACGGGTTTCGATACAATTGCCGCCTTCTCTATCAACATATATCGAGCACATTCGAGCAACGTTCGAGCGAGAACCTTGATCACATGATAAACAACGCAATGCGCCAAATGAATATCAGCTCAGCCCTATTGCACAGATTTGACACATTTTCCGACTACATACTATTCTACAAACCCGCGGCCGCCGCCGCTACCGCAACCACAGCTTCCGCAACCACAGCTTCCGCAAACGCTCCCCCCACTTACACATACATCAAACATTTGCCGATTAGTCTCATTCACAATTCCAAACTAACGGAATTTTACGCCAACAACACACAGCCAAAGTTCATCGTTCAAATGTACTTGGGTTATGATGAAAATAATGGATTGAATCAAACATTAAAACAACCCCAAACAGGTAGCGATATCACAAAAATAAATGATTCGGTATTCATACATCCAATTTTCAAGGTTTTCCATACAAGAAAAGGCGTCAATGACGCTCCCGCAGCTCCTGAATTCTTACACGCCCTTCATTTACCGGAGAATGCATTCAATATGTTCAATTCATATGAGCTTCACTATCAACTCGTATATAAACTCTTTAATTTCATCGATTCGCTTATGGACCAAATCCCATCAACAGATGATTTTAAATCCTTTGAGCTCACCTTGATGCAATTTTACCACACGCCAATAAACAACACCACTTCAATAAAAGAGTTCATCGACAAATAAATAAACAAAACTAAACTAAACTTAACTAAACTTAACTAAATCAAAACTGTTCTTTCCTTTCTTGAATGGATTTCATATAGATTACATTCGAATGACGATTGCATGTTACAGCAATACTAGAACGCCAAAGGAGTTCATTTGATTTAATGAGAAGAAACTTTGCATAACAAGCCATATCTGGAATGGCATGAACACATTTCGTTTTTGGATGAATGTAAAGGAAAAAGGTTCCTCCATACTCCGTTTCATTTGTTCTATTTATTTCGATGACTTCCCTTACTTTATCATATTCATTCGAAGGGAGTCTAGTTTGAAAATGATACCATGGTGTGCCTTGTCCAACTGAAATAGAGTTTTCTTCTATAAACATATTTTGATTCAAATCAGCACTCTTCAAAGCAAAGTCAAAGTCATGAAAATCGACAGCGCCATCCACATAAAAGAGATCTTTCGTGGGATAGACTGAATCATGTGGCACCCCTTGCGGCCCTTGCGGCCCTTGCGACCGCAGCCCATTTACATTTGAGACCAAGCCGACAATGGCGCGCGGAGCAACACGTACAAACTCCTGTTTCCATTCACAAATACTGTATTTGAAGTCATTTTCAAGGAAAATAACATCATGAACACGTCCGCTGACCTTGGCCGTCCTCAAAATTTCAAGCGAATCAATATTCACAATGAATATCGTTTCATTCGAGGCACAGATAAGCTCATCAAACCCATAAGTAAATGACGAGATCTCACCGACATTAAACAACGACACTGAACGGGTTATTGATCCTTTGATCAAATCATACCAGTGCAACTTATTTTGCTCGGAAAATATGAAATGCGTACCCTTCAATATAACATCGCTTACATTTCCCTCAAAAATTTGGAATGAGAAAGCGAAATCAAGATTTGGACCATGAACACGAACATGTGTGTGTTGTGCATCATTTGTATGAACAATATACCACATTCCATCTTGATGGATAACACGAACGAGTGAAGTTGTTTGAAAATCAATCAGTTTGGCAATTTTCGTTGCACTACCTTTTGGCAACACGGTGAAGAAATCGACCAAAAGCTTATGAGCATTGCCAATGTCATCAATAAGTAAGAGGTATGTATTGCAATCAACATCAACAAAACCCGTCATATAAACCAAATTGAACCCGATCTGGTACTTCATCTCCAATGATTTTGGACACAGGAGATTTCTTTTAAAAATGTAAATTTCATTTGTCTCCATGTTGAGCGCGAATTTCTTTTGCGATATTTGCGTGACACACGTAAGGTTACACGAAGATATCTGAACGAGGTCATCTCCATATGGGGATGCACATATCATCCCTTTTGACGAACATACCAATATAGGGCTCATAGGCTAAAAGAATAAAATTAACTATTGTTTAATAGGATCGCATGATAGTAGAAAGTGGATCTATTTTTTGGATGTTCATCCATGGCATAGCATACCATGCAAAGGAAATGAATTGCAATAAAAAGCTTCTCGAAATTATATTTACGATTGATCAGTCTTACCCATGTGTGGCTTGCCGTCATGTGATCAAAAAATATAATGAAATAGACCCATACGTGAATCGTGAATCGATCTTTGAATGGACCATAGATCTACATAACTTTGTTAATAAGAAGTTAAATAAGCCAATTTTCAGCAAAGATCATGCTTATGAAATGATGAAGAGCTTTCCGATCTACATGGTGATTTGGAAGTTTTTCATTTGTGTTTGCAAAGACCATGTAAATGTTCAAACAAACGATAATGTAAATATTATGAGGAACACTGTGAATCTTTTTTTCTGCCACGATGATCGCATTTTGTTCAATGATCTTTTATCAAATGGTTTGGCTATGAGACAATTGACTTCTGTCATAATTGATTCTATTTTGATTCATCCAAAAATGCAACATTTTTTTAGACCAGCACCCACACTGCCTCAATCAACGGCGTCAATTTCAAGCACACAACAACCACAAATACCTATATCATCTACTGTTGAAATGAGTAACAGTATCATGGAGCAATATGATGGAGATTACATTGAAAAATGGAGATACGAAGTATATGATGAGACAAGTCCCCAAACGCCATTGACATTTTCAAATGTTCGGCTTTTTATTGGGCTAGAATCACAAACAATCAGTACCATTGAAAATGCTATTCTTTCCAAATATGACTTGCTCATAAATGAACATTCAAACGTTGATATCAAATTCTTTAACGTTTCCGACACTCCTATTCATAACATCGAAAACACGCAAATATCCCTAAATTTAACCACAACCCTCAGAGAACCGTATTACATGGATCCTGTTCGGATTTCTGTGCCAACCACACTTACTCGACAAGGACTATCATCAATGGTGAGTGAATTATTGCAATTGCCATTGCAGTCGAGCAATGAACTACTTGTTTCACCAGTTTCACCAGTTTCACCAGTTTCACCAGTTTCACCAGTTTCACCCGTTTTATTCGACTTTGTTATGGAGAACGGTGAAATCCTACAAAAAACTCTGAATGGATATCTTTTGGACAATGCCTTGAGTGTGGAAAAGGAATTCAAAGTGCAATACATTATGGGATCAAATATTGACATGTCCTACATTGTTCCGGATGAGATAAGGGGCGGACGTGATTCAGCATATTATAATATGAATAACGAGATTTTCATTGAGTTAGAACCTGCAAAATTTGAGTACCAGGAGAAACCTACACGTTGCATCATACGCCAACCCCAAAATGTTATACGTGCGAAACGGTATGATTATCAGTTGGTATTTGTCTTTCAATATCCTCAAGTTGATCGCCGTCAAATAGAATCAATTATTTCAAAGACCATACCTCGTAAAAATAATATAAGTTTTACATTGGAAGTGTATGACTTCTTTACAAGCGTACATCGATCATCGAGTATTTCTGAGATGTTAGATATATATAAAACACTAACGGCCCGTGTTCGCGGAACCGCTGAAAATTAAAGGGCTATGCCTTTTACTTCGGAAATATATGACGTGGTCGTCCAGTTTGGCCTTACAGACAGGGTATATCTAGACGTGCAACCGGCAACATAATCACCAATCTGATCAAAGCGATCACTCACTTCAACCAATGTACGTTGATTTGCACAAGATCCCGCCAAACCTGTATGCGGTGTCACTGTGAGAGTGAATACTGAACTTGGTAGATCCGATCCATTCTCAAGTATTTGAGCCGTTCCGGATGATTGCGTGTATGCATGAGAATGATTGATATGGTGATGATGTGAATGATGTGCATGATTATGGTGGTGAACAGGATCATTGTGATGGTACGCACCATGATTATGATGAGCGCCTGGATCATTATGGTTTTTATGGTGGTGATGTCCATAACCTTGTTGATTATTATTGGAATGGCCCGGGTCCCTATTATAATGATGACCGTGATCGCGGTTGCCATGATGACCATGAGCTCTGTTATTGTGAGATCCACGTTGATCTGGCACATGTGGATTCCTACCAACGGCACTATTAGGATGTCGCCACTGGCCCCGAGATTGATGATGTTGATATCCATGATGCAAGTGGCCGGGATTTCCTTGGCTATCATGATAATGATTGTTATTTTGGTTACCACCGCCATGATGATGAGCTTGATCATGATGTAACACATGATGATATCCATGATGTGTGTTTGAATATGTAAGGGTCGATTTTGCGGTTAGTAAATCGAACTTTGCAAACATGGATGTCAATGTATCACTCGCATCTGCTGTTGCTGAATATACTGTTTTCACAATACCGTTGCGTTTTCTAATAGTGACATTGATCGGTGGTGTAGTTCGTTCAAAAGTACCGGTTCCTGTTGCTGCGCCGCCAACGATTGAAGAAGAGACTCCATTTGCTATAAAATTTACAAGTGTTGCGTCAAATCGATTGCTTGCTATAGTAACGGCAACTCCTTGAACGCTAAACCTTCTGAAAAAGCGCTTATTGAATCTGAAATTTGCATTTAATGCAATGGTGGTGTCTAAAGGCTCATATTGATTCCCATAAATGCTGACATTAGCAGTAAGTGCAACATTTAAAACAGGATCCGGGAGGTTTTTGCCTCTGAAAGATGATAATGACGTTGTTTGGCCAATATTTCCCATGACGCCAATCATATAGTTCGAAAATGATACCGGATATGAACCTTCTGGACCGAATGTATTCTTAAGCGTGCTAAAAGATATTCCCGTAGTGGGTACAATAGTATCCGTAGGATTTGAGACATACGACATCCTTGGAAATAGTACCAACCTTGTTCTTTAACAAGAGAAAAATACTTCTCTTTATGTCATGATGCTATCTGCTTCTTTAAGCTTCGTAAGCTTGAAAGCAACAGTCGCTCGCAACATGCCACTTAGACGAGAAGGTGCAAGACCTCGATGCACCGTGTTTGACTTGAAAAGTACGCCTCTATTGACTAACGGTTCAACACATGTCACTTCATCACCTATTTTAAACTGAGAGTATCCACCTACTTTATCGACATTACTTGAATTGACATCACTTACATAGTAAATAAAAGTATATGCATTTTCGTCTTCAGCATCTTTATGAAAATCTCCATCGAGACCATATGTTTGGCCGTTGGCATAAACACTTTCTATCTTGAATTTGCGTTTTGTGAATGTTTGAATATGATCAAAAAATACTTCGGTGAAGAATGGCTCCATCGCAAGATCCATAAACCAGAATTTGATAACAGAATCGTTATTAGAACGTCCAGTAAATTTCCATCCATTATCAAATATAATCTTTTCACATCGTTCAAAATCTTCAGTTGTCAAAACGTTGTCATAAAGTTCGAGTGGCGATTCCATCCTCACACGCAATAATATAATTTATAATTGACCGATCGTTTAAATAATGTCAAAATCGCTCACCGTTGTCGCATGAAACTCTTGTAATGTCCATGTTTGAAGTGAATAACGAGTTATTTTACCGTCCGAACTTGTTGCACGCTGTGAAGATGAAGAATAATGCGGGTACATCCAAAATGAAGGAAAGAATACCAAAGAGCCCTTTGTCAAAGGAATCGAAGTATTTTGGCAAGGAAAATGCAATGTATCAGAAGAGTCTGTGAGGGTCACAATTATGGTTCCTGTTCGTACATAAATGACATTTTGTTGTAGAATCAATTCGGGACAGACATCATCAATATGTTTGCGTGTATCACCTAGCACCTTTCGTAACTGAAATGACGAAAATCGAAACCCACCCACCTCCCCGCCTTTCCATCCGTCTGGAGACGTTGGCATCAAATGTACCAATCTACTTCCTATAATCCCGTTAAGAACGTCCCTCACCGTGTTCAGAAGGTTTTTCTTCTCAACATGATATTTTGCATGTGAGAGGATGAAAGGGTTCGCGTCCATTATAAGTTTTTGAGTTTGTGTATTCTCACCTATTCCATATTCAGTGATGCATCCCATAGAATCGGCATATGTGTCTATGAAATCTTTGAGAGCATCACAAAGGTCCGTTGGTAATGCATTTTCAATCACCTGGATAAACTCCATGGCCTCTCAAATTTAAACAGACATGGCTATGCTTCTCTAAATAGCATAAATGTGCATGAAAATCATAGGAAGGTATGGTGTCACCACACCAGCCACTACACCCGTCCGCGTATCCGTCCCCGTCCCCATTCACGCATCAACAATAACAACATTAAGAGAGCTTGTTGAAGAACAATTAATCCCGCCATTCTATTCATGTTGTGAATTTGAGATTCAAGTGACCACAGAGATGCCGACGACTATCGTCGAGAGCGATAACATCATCATGGATCTTCCTGGCTTCGAAGTGACAACATATTTAATTGAAAGCACGAATCTTGCCATCATCAAAATATTGGGCACACTGACAGTGTCAAGACACCATCACGTTCCGATAGGTAATTATATAGGTCTAGCGTATTTATCACCGCACCACACACTACAAAAAAAAGATATTGACAGTCTCCCACCACGTCCAAGAAAAACGTTGTCGGCACGAGTTTGCTCGCCATCCACTGCAAACTTTGTGATAGATTATGTCATGTCATCATTGCACCTTTTTGAAAGAATTGGTCACAACTATCTCCGTCAGTATCTTCAAAATAGCAGTCCAATCGCAAAATGTGCTACGGCCTTCGAGTTGGACCCCGAGATTGCATCCTATATCCAAAATAGTCAATCAAGTCCATCATCCTATATTGATGTTGTTTTCGATGGCGGGTACCTTGATGACTACGAAAAGATAGGGGCGTCCGTGAATGTCATGATAAAGAAGGCGGACGAGGGGGGTTTCATTTGTAACAAACACAAGAACCAAACTTGTGAAATCATGCCATTTCAATCATGGATACATCATGATCATGTTGATTATGCGGTGAGCAAAGTAAGCGGCCTTCAAATAATGTATTCGATGGTGATGGTTTTTGATGAGAGTCTGGGTGAGATATCCGAAGACATTCCCAAGCCATTTAACGCCCACCTCATAGACTTTATACACGTATTCGACGTGCCATTCCCTGCCAACCTTTTAGAAGACATATTATTGGAATACTCGGATCGATTCTCGCAAGCACGCATAGGAGACGACGGTGAATGCGACCTGTCAATTCGCAACTGCCGCACATGGACGATTCAAGATCCTTTCAATTTGAATGAAAATATATATGCTATCATTCAAAAAGCCCTCGATGACGTCTTGCGTCAATACAACAAATTGCATCCAATGTGCATGTGTGAAATTAATTCCGATGTGACGATCCTCGAGTACAAAAAAGGAGGATTGTATGCGGAACATACAGACCAATCTTCAAATTTCAATCGCGCAATTTCAATTTCGATACTTCTCAACGATGACTTCGAGGGCGGAGAAATAGCATTTTTTAATCGCCAGTACATTCCGAAAGTAACAAAATATCAAGCCATTGTATTTCCTGCAAATTTTGCATACCCACATGAGGTTCTTCCAATTCACTCAGGCACAAGGTACTCTCTCATTGCATGGGCGTCATAATATTCGCCAATCCCTGCAGTTCTTCCAACTCATCCTCGAGTTCATGCGTGTATTTTTTTAGTTGTGCATTCATTCTCTGGGCGCTCAACAGTTCATTTTTCAAGAACTCATTTTCTTCTTTGAGTTGCTCATATGTGACGATTGGACTACTCACATCAAGTTGTCGAGTACGCTGCAAGAGCCGCCGAGCCGTACCTTTTTTATTCAAAGGATCGATAGCGTAGCCAGTCTCCGGATTTATGTATGGGTTGTCAATCCATTTTTTGCATTGATCCAATGTTATTTTTGTACTCATTGAATCTCGGTCTTAACATATGCTTGCTCAAAAATTCTGTTTCAGAACATATGCTGTTTTTGTCATTTCATTTATTTTGGGCCACCCCTGTCAAATTTTAACATAAGACAAGCACACTGAAACAAAAATTTGATACCACAACCAAAATATACAGTTTATTCCATAACCAGTAAGCAATAACAAATCGGCAAACAGTTTTAAAATAAACCAACAACAAGACCAACAACAAGACCAACAACAAGACCAAGAACAAGACCAAGAAAAACAACAAAACAAAATGTCTGTCCCAAACTCCAATACATTCACAGCAGATCAACAAGTCGCCTTTGATCATGTGAAGGCAGGTGCAAGTGTTTTCATCACAGGACCGGCGGGTAGTGGCAAGTCTTTTCTTATTCGCGCAATTCAAGAGTTTGCCAGCAACATCAACAAAAATGCCGGCATCACCGCAACAACTGGAAACGCAGCGGTTCTCCTCGAGGGTCGAACAATTTATTCATTTCTTGGTATTGGACTTGCAACGGAACCGGCGGCCGAACTTGCATCCAAAGTGATGAAAAATCGCCAGCTGTTCAATAAGCTCCGTAAATTGCATATGCTTATAATTGACGAAATTTCAATGCTTCCCGATGACATTCTTGATAAAATCAATGAATATCTCTCCATTGTTCGCAAGACGGAAAAGCCGTTTGGTGGTGTGCAGATGATCCTTGTTGGTGATCCGTGCCAGTTGCCACCCGTGAAGGGGAAATTCTTCTTCCTATCAAATGCATGGGCCCAACTCAATCCTATGAAGATAACATTGACCACAATCGTACGCCAAGAAAAGGATCAGAAGTTCAAGGACATGTTGAATCGTCTCAGATGGGGAGAGTGCTCGAAGAGTGACAAGAAAGCTCTTCTTGCATGCAAAGAAACCTTTTTCAGCGAGTTCATCAAACCAACGCGTCTATTTGCAATTAACTCGCTTGTCGATCAAGTCAATGCAATGGAGTTTGATGAACTACTGAAAACAGGAGCAAAGTCAAAGTCTTATGCAACTCATTTCTCCTCACCGGCCGCTGAAAAGTGGGCGAGGTCGAGTGCCATTTCTCCATCGACTACTCTCGCGGATGGGGCTCAAGTCGTCATTACATTTAACATCAAACAACAAGAGGATCTTGTAAATGGCACACGAGGCATGGTTATATCCGTGCATGACACCCATGTGGCGATAGCAACAAAAGACGGCAGAACCGTACTTATCACCTATTGTGAAATTACCAATGAGGATCCCTCAATGGTAATTCGTTTCATGCCGTTGAAGCTCGCCTATGCACTTACAATTCACAAATCACAAGGAATGACACTTGACGCCGTCGAAATAGATCTTGGATCAAGCATTTTCGAATATGGACAGGCTTACACAGCTCTTTCGCGTGTTCGTGACCTGTCAAGCGTCCGAATTCTCAACATCAAGGCAAGGTCCTTCAAAACCCACCCCGCCGTTCTTGAATTTTACAAAAATTAAAACCATCCCATCTCCCAATCCCAATCCCAAATTCCATCATGCGTTATTTTCATTTGGCAATGTTATTTCGTGTGCAAAACACAAATTATGGACGGTGAGGTGGTCTGTGCGGCCAACACGTTGCGCACGACCGACGGCCTGAGTTTTGTCTAGACCCATGCTGTGTAAAATAACAACATCGGTAGCACAACTGATATCAATTCCCGAGCCGGCATAATGTGTGTTTAATAGAATGACAGGGATTGCCCCGCTCTTGAACATGCCCAATGTTTTCATCATCTCGCTCGTATGTCCTTTCATCAATGCAAACGGAATGCCCGCTGCCCGCAATTCTTGACTGATGTTGTAGAACGAGGCATCCAGTCTTGAGAACACGAGAAACTTGCCATCCGGCTTTCTTTTGATAAGGCGAATGAGTTGTTGCTCTTTTGTCCATCGACCCATACCATCCATTGAAGGATCATCTGTATTTCCCGCCCCCGAAGACGTGGATGCCCCCGCCGCCCCAGCCTCCGCCGCGTCCTCTTTTTCCTTTACGATCGCCACAAGTTTGTCCAACTGAATAGGGGTGCGGCACGTAGGACACATCACCGGAACATTTGCATTCGCTCTTCGCAACCGAATACAGTCCATCAGACATGTACCGCAAAATACATGCGTGCATCCAACCATGACAGGTTGCTCCAATGTATCGAGGCAAATCGAACATGTCTGGCTTTCGAGTTGAGAAACCCGTTCTCGCAAGCCATCTAACTTTGATTGAGTGCGCCGTTTGTCTTCCATCAACGTATGTAATCGCGCCGCCCGATTCTCATCTGGAATGTCAAGAGATTGGACCAAATTTATTTCCTTGTCTTTATTTTCAATATTCCGGACGAGGTCCTTCGTCAAGAGTGACACAATATCTTGCTCGGTCTCATTCTTCCCACCTAACTCTTTAATGACCCCCTTGAAGTCGTTGGCATTCATCATTTCTTGAACATGTGGCATCATAAAGGGTTGAATCGCCGCCATCTGATTGGACAACTTGCACATGTAGTAAAGTTCTGTCATGGTCGGTAGCTCAAACGATTTTTTGACGAAATCAATCTGCCCTTTAACGACCATATACATCATCTTTTCACGAGAAATGCATGATCGCAATGTATTCGCAATATTCTTTGAATAAGAGCATGCAAAGCGCTCCAACATGATATAGGTACTCGAGATGAGCCAAAGAAATTTGTACTTGAACGCGGGAATTTTGGTGAGCTCGTCGTGGCATTCATCAATCATGATTCGCGCCCAACCCACAACCGGATTCTCTCTATACGGTACCTCATAGTGATCCAAAAAGACCTTTAATGTCGTACTTTTGATCAAAACAACGTCGTAGTCTTTAAAGAACTCTTGAAGATCTGCAACCGACGCTCCCGTTTTTGGAAGCTTTGCACGGACAGTGTGAATTGTATCAACGCAAATGGCCCGCAATGTCGTTTGAGATTCAATCATGGCCTTCCACTGCATATACACGGGTCCCTTTGGAACGACGACAAGCGTGGTGGGAATAATCATGTGTGCGTTTTCATCCTCTGCCATTGGCATGATTGCATTGAAGTACCCACTATCAGCACCGTAGCATCCAATTAATTTATTTTTTTCGTGCTTGATGTCCTTTACCGGAACAGCGGCGATGAGAGAAAGCGCGATTGCCGTTTTTCCAAAACCGACAATATCCCCCAGAATGCCTATATTCGTACTGACCTGAAACTTTCCTTGTAAGGCAGGCTTGTAGGCAGTTGGTATATATCTTCCCGGGTTAGCGACCTCGTAGCAAATGCATTCATCTCTTTCCATACTCATGGCCTTTTGAAGTCCAACCTTTTGATGTGGTTTTAAGGTCACAAGAACCTGTTCGGGCTGAGGTGCATGAGGGTCGCTTTCGACAAGTTCCGGGCCATAGCAATGCATAATATAGACTCATGATTCAAAATGCTTATATCAAACAATTACGCAACGCCCGCCGCCGCAATGCCGTGCGACGCGACTTAAAGGTTGGTTTTACATCCCACCTAATGAGTGTTGCAATTTGTGCCATTGTAAAGGATGAAGAACTTTACATCCACGAGTGGATTCAATATCACCTAAAGATGGGATTCGATCACATCTATCTCTATGACAACAGCAACAACCAAACGCAGCCCTCGCTTGCCGAGGTTTTGAATGGCAACTACACTGAACAACTAACGGTCTATTCATGCCCGGGCGAGTGCATGCAACTTCAAGCATACTACCATTTTATTCAAACACATCGAAATGATCACACATGGTGTGCATTTATCGACATCGACGAGTTCATTGTGATACGTCAAGTGATGAGTTGTCCGCTCAACAGGGAAGGAAACAAAAAGCGACTAGTCGAATTTATGAATGCTCATTGCAATGAAGGTTCTCTGGCTTTGAATTGGGTGTTATTCGGAAGCAATGAGCATAAAGTGTATCATCCTCGGCCGGTGCTCCAACGTTTTACAAAGCGCCAACTAGGCGTGAATGAACATACAAAAAATATTGTGCGCTTACGAGACGTCGTGCATATGAAAGACCCACATACGCCCGAATTGCATCATGGCAACATTCAAGATGTGGCGGGTAATATTATTACCGGGCCTTACAACTACCATCCCAAATGCTCAGACAAAGTGGCGTGTATATTTCATTATTTTACAAAATCGGTAGAAGAGTTCCAACGTAAAATTGCACGTGGAAGGGCGGACCTTGCGGAAAAGAGAGATTTTGCGCGTGACTTTGCACGACATGATTTGAATGAAGTAATTGATTACACCGCATACGCCTTTTCAACATCTACGATTCCTACGAGTCCAAACGCCTCTTCCGCATCGATCGTCGGGCCATCTCTCGAACCTGAACCTCGGGCTGAGGCTCCGGGGTGAAAGCAGGAGTATCCTCTAAGATGGATGAAAGTTCCGTGCGTGCAGTTTGAGCAGTTCCAGCAGTTTCGACAGACGCAGTGTCAGTGTCACCCATCATAATATGACGATGACTCTTCCGCTCCACCTTGGGCCGTGCCGTAATTGTATGCGCATACTCCTTGGACATGCTGTTTTGCATGCAATAGATTTGCTCTGCCGTTAGAGTGCCAGCAACATCGTCCAAATAGATTGTGTTACGCCCCCTATTTTCCACATCTTCGATGGTCTTATGCACTAGGCGGCATACAAACTCAGCTAAGATGTGCTTGAGAAACTGGACAGCCTCGGGTTGAATGCACTTGACATCATGTGCGTGTGTGCGAATGGTTTGCTTAAGAGCGCTGTTCGACACCGGAAAAATAATAGACGACATCTTGATCTCCATTTTTGCTTTTTACAAGGGGGTTTTATTAATGGACAAAATACAACCCGCCTCATCATTTTTTTATTTTTTTGAAGAATTTCCCACATTTTAAATCTGTCGCCGGCTAGGCCTCAGTTTCTGCCGCAACTGGTCTTCGATCATGATCTCGTCGTTGGTTGTGTAGAAAACGCGCCGAATACCCATTTCATTTATGATCTTGGCACAACGATCGCATGGCTTGGACATGCGCACCGAACACAGAGAACTCGGAGGACCAATACGAACCACATACATCTCGCACTCCTTGAGCTGGCGCTTCGGTAGCTTCCTCAGCGGCATGAGAGCGCTAACCTCGGCGTGATAGGACCACAGATGCTCCATTGTGTTACAATGCTTGTTGTAACCAATCGAAATAATTTCGTTACCATACACGACTACACTGCCGAGCTTTTGGTCCATGGTGCTTTTCATTGCCTCCTGCATAGCGCGCTCGACATAAGGGTTGTTCCGGCAACGAGGCATGTTCGATATAATAATCACGAAAATGATATTGAAATAAGGTCGTTAGTATTATTAATATCAAGCGCATCAAATTTTTGTTTTGGGCCATGGATTAAAAAAATAACGATCTATAATAGATTATTGCTCACCTCACCATGGAAGTGCAAAACAACCGTATGAAAATTTTCAACGTGATCCTTCAGTCATCGGATAAAAAGTCGGGAACGAACGTTGATTTTGTGATTGAGCTACTAGAGCCCATCAAAAATGTCGTTGCGATCCGACCTCTCGATATTATATTTACCTCCACCGCTCCCGCCACAAATCTCCTTGTTGCTCTGAACGACTATACCAAATACTTGCCAACCGCCAACCACACAGTGCGTATTTTTTCGCGCATCAGCACCGGGACAACCTCATTTCCCGCCATTACAAGTTCATTTTATGATGATCCCTACACCTATATTCTAAATCCCATCGAGCAACGCCTCTCTCGATTCGAAATTTCACTGTACAACAGCGACTATACAAAATACACGACAGCCACCAGTACCATCTCGATGACCTTGGCGATCTACACTTTGTAAATCAAAGCATGTAAGTTTATCTAAACACTTTAGTTCTTTTTGTAATAATATGCGCCTAACCCAACCCATAAACTCAATAAACCCCACAAACCCAAAAACAATAAATATAGACAAAATTCAATATTTATCTGACGTGCATTTGGAGTATGGCGACCCACCATGTAAAAATGAAAAGACTGCAAACGTTGTTGCTTTACTAGGGGACATTGGCGATCCACTGACGGAACCGTATTCGTCGTACATTCACGAAATGGCCAGAACATATGACATTGTATTTTTGATTCTAGGCAATCATGAGTACTTTGGTCATTTTATCCATCAAATTGAGGCGCATATGGCCGCCCCTCATACCCTTCCCTCAAATGTTATATACCTCCAAAATAGCTTCGTAGAGTTTGCAAATGTTTGCATTTGGGGAAGCACATTATGGACTAACATTGATCCGGCCATTGAGCATTTGATGAGTGACTATAAGTACATCCATGATTTTCACCTTGAAGATGCCCGCATGCTCCATAAAAAGGCCGTACGAAGCCTTGAGCGGGCGATACAGTCGGCAAATGACCTAAATAAAAAACTTGTCGTCTTGACACATCATGCACCACTTGACGCTATGAATGGACCCTATTTGAACGAGGAAAAGGCATCTGCTTACGCTACTGATTTGTCAAGGTACTTCGAAGATCCCATAGTAGGATGGTTGTGTGGCCACACACACCAAAACATGTGCGCTACACAAAATGGCATTCCATGCATGGCCAATTGCTATGGCTACCCAAATGAGTGCCTACAACCACCATTCGACCCTCAATCCACATTTCAAGTACATACTGAATGCACTTAACGATATGCCTTTGTAAGCACTTGCATGAAGACCACCGAAAAATTGAATACAACCCACCAAAATATAAATGGTACGGAAAGCCCCTCAAAAGATGTCGCTATCGCTCTCGCAATCGCATTCGCAATCAACATCTCGTACCGCGCGCAAGGCCAACTTTATTCAAGTTGATAAGGTAAAAATAAAAGACCCCATACAAATGCAGTTCGTAAAGGACATGCGCAAGTGTGGCTATAAAGTTGTTTTTTTAAAGGCCCCCGATGGCTCCTACGAAGGCCCAGCAATCTCTCTTGAAAACAATAACATTGAAATAATACGAGACATAAGTCATAGTCCAGTTACCACAAAAGACGATCACGTCATAGTGAATTCACACCAGTAAATTGTCAAGGTTTGGGAATATTATTTTTTACATTTTGTATATATTCTTTCCAACCATCAATTCCAAGATTGAAAATTATTTCCAATTGTGCTTCTGATGAAGGGTAATGACATGACCTTTTAAATCTATAATCATCATTTTGTGTTCTTTGACTTCTTTCGTATGCTTCAATGAGAATTGTTTCAGAAGGTTTGGGGTAGAAGAAATCATCCCATATTATCTGTTCGTATGTTATATCATTGGACGGATCTGTCACATCAAACCTCCACTTTGCTTGAGGCATAATAAACATGATTGCTTGTATAATTTGATCTTTATTCATTTTATAATCGTATAACCTTTTTCTTAATAGTAAATTACAATTAATCCATGGCCACCTCTAGCACCTTCATACGCTCCTCTACCGATACCTTGGTCATTTACTTTAGACGATCGATCAGGATCATCAACCATTGCTGGAGTTTCACCGGATCCTCCAATAGTGCTTCCACGTAAAACACCACTGTGAATGTAACCCGACCCTCCACCTCCTCCCCCCATCGAGCTTCCAACATTGGTTATAGTTGTGTAAGCTCCGGAACCTCCACCAAAATATCCACCTCCACCACCACCCCCATACACATATGGATGTTGATGTGTTCCTCCTTGATTCGCCGACCCTGAACCACCATTTGTATTAACGCCTGATCCTCCATCTCCCCCTGCTGTTTGAGTGCCACCTTTGCCGACGGTTCCAATGACGGTAAAATTATAGCTTAATTTTCCTGACTCCCCCGTTAGGCCCCCTCCAGCCCCGCCACTATTAACTGCAAAGTTGGTACAAGAGCCTCCGCCACCACCTGCACCTGCAAACATGCACCAATTATTTGAATTTAAATTTGGAACGCGAATGGAAGTCGATCCACCCCCATTTGCACAGTATTGGTTATCACCTCCACTTGTGGATGCACCACCTCCATTTGGCCATGCAGTACTTGACCCGGGTGCATTCCATCCACCCTGACCCACTCGCATTGTGACAACTTGACCTCCCGACACTGATAATATTCCTTCCGAATAGCCGCCGCCGCCTCCGTGGCCACCATTTCTCCATCCTCCATATTGACCACCACCGCCACCAGCGCCCCACATTTTGACAAAAATATACGTTATTCCCGTAGGCACTGTCCAAGTAAGATCCCCTCGGGTTTCTGTAGAAGTTGTACTATTTACTCTTGTCTCGTATTCAAAAAATACTTTTGTTTTACCATCAATCCGAGTGTATGCATTCTGATTTGTGATCCAAAAACCAAACGAGTTGTACTCTATCAATCCATTTGTTGTATTGTATCTTATAAGCCCTTGTGTGTCAGACGGACGCTGAGCCGTTGTTCCACTTGGAATGGTTATTGCATTTTCTCCCAATACAGTGGTTGGCATTTTATTAATAGTATATTACAATTAAACCATTGCCACCTTGAGCCCCTTCATATCCACCATAAGCGATGCCTTGATTATAACTATTGTTCGTTCGATCAGGATCAGATATCAATGCAGGATCTTGCCCCGATCCTCCTTGAGTGCTTCCACACAAAACTCCACTATGAATATATCCGGACCCTCCGCCTCCTCCTGCCATTGAGTTTCCATTTGTATATGATCCAGAACCTCCACCAAAATATCCCCCTCCTCCGCCACCTGCGTAAGGATTGGCATATTGATGTGATCCTCCTTGATTTGCAGACCCTGCTCCACCCGTTGTGACTGTTCCCGCCCCTGCTTCTCCACCGGCCGTTTGAGTCCCACCTTTGCCAACATTCCCAATTACTGTAAAGCCATTGCTAAGTTTTCCTGACTCGCCCGTCAAGCCACCTCCTGCCCCTCCGCTATTGACGGCAAAGCTTGTACAAGCACCGGCGCCGCCTCCTCCCCCAGCAAACATACACCAATTATTTGAGTTTAAATTTGGAACTCGAATAGAAGATGAACCACCCCCATTTCCACCATAACGATTATCACCCGCACTAGAAATTGCGGCGGCACCTCCATTTGGCCACGCCGTACTAATTCCAGGTGCATCCCAGCCACCTTGGCCCACGCGCATTGTGACAACTTGACCTCCCAATACAGACAAAATGCCTTCCGAATAGCCACCACCGCCTCCATGGCCGCCTTGTCTCCATCCTCCATATTGACCACCGCCGCCGCCTGCGCCCCACATTTTGACAAAAATATACGTTATCCCTGTAGGCACTGTCCAAGTTCGATCAGCATTGCCGATGTAATCAAAAAAAACCTTTGTTTTCCCATCAATCCGAGTATATGCATTCTGATTTGTGATCCAAAACCCAAAAGAATTGTACTCCAACAGTCCATTTATTGTATTGTACCTGACAAGCCCTTGTGCGTCCGAAGGTCGTTGTGCCGTTGTTCCACTTGGAATGGTTATTGCATTTTCTCCCAATACAATGGTTGGCATTTGAAAATACTTCTCTTACTATTTATTCCTATTTATTCTCAATTTGTTTTGAAATAGTATCAATTTGTATCTGAAGTGCTTTAATCGCTTCTATAAAAAGGCCCGCCAAATTTCCGTACGCAACTCCTTTCATTCCATTTTGATCTTCCGTTACCACTTCTGGAATAACCGATTCGAGTTCTTGAGCAATCATACCCATGTTCATTCTATGACCACCTTTGAGTCGATACGTATATCCATTTAGGCAATTTATCTTTTCAATCGGATTTTCAATTTTAAGTATATTCTCTTTTACGCGAATATCTGAAAATGCATAGACATTTTGAGTTGCATAAACATCACCTATTACATGCAGTTTGTAGGATGGAATCGTCGTGCCAATTCCCACATTTCCATTGCCAAATATCGTTACAGCTTCCGTTCTTGTTGCATAGCCTCCTTGTAAATTCGTCACCATGCGAATTGCAGCAGCGGCACCTGGTTGGTCGGATGATAATACAAGTTGTTCGGTGGTCACTGCTTCTCCGCCCATCATAGCTGCAGCCGATTCACCACCACCAACATATGTCATCTGTCCTGCACCAATGCCAATATTGATGCCATTTATTGAGCTTACAACATCCTCCTTTTGAAATCTGAACCACGGTAATGTATATCCACCCGTCGATGCCAAGATGTCTTTTGTATGTATTATGTCCCCTTCAATGTGTAAAAATGCTCGCGGTGTCGTAGTACCAATTCCTATATTCCCATCTGCGATTACAGTTCCTTTAATGTGCAGAGGTGATTGCGGGTTCGTTGTTCCAATCCCCACATTTCCATTATCTATTATACAAAGTCGTTCAACTGCATTTGTTGCAAATGCTAATGTATTGACTCGAGGTGCGAACATACCAGTTGATTTGTAGTTCGACCAACTAAATGAAGGAGAGACCGCACTTCCATTAATTGCAAGTGATTGCCCGCTTACAAACGTGTTTCCTTCGACATGTAATTTATTTGTCGGCCAAGTGGTCCCAATTCCCACATTTCCCCAATTGTAATAAATGTTGCTTGTGTTATCTGGCGAGTTTTCGAAAAGCCCATTGAACTCTTGAAATGCCACGCCAAAGTTATTTGTAGCATCTAAACCTTCATAGTCCGGCCAGAAGACCACTTCAACAAAGTCGTTGTATGCGAGCGCCTCCCTCAAAGACAAAGTCACATGGGTTTTGTCAATTGCCGTGTAAAATGACACACTGTAGTCCTGAATTCCATTGTTCATGTAAATGAGTTTGATCCCATTCACAAAAACGTCAGTTTTCGATGCGGTTAGTACATAACGTCCATCCAAAATGTACGACATGGCTGGCAAGACTTCTGTGATCTCATGAACAAACCTGTATGGTGCCACTTGCAATGTGTTTTGCGCTCCTCCAAGCGCCCCATACCCAATTGGTACTCCGTAATGCTGTAGCGCACCTACAATATTCACATCTCCATGAACGGCCAACTTACTTCCTGGTGTCGTTGTTCCAATGCCCACGTTGCCGTCAAACTGCACAACCAATCCATTTGAAATTTGATAATTGATGTCATATGCGTACAAAAGACCGCGATCATTCAATCCAGTCCCATATACCACAATCATTCCATTGTTGTTACTGACGAGCACACCTTCACCGAATTGTACTGCTTCAACCTCGATGGGTACAATGTCCTGCATTTTCCGAAAATACGTCGAATTGTGTGTATAGACTTGAACGGTCCCATGAACATTGTTTATCGTGTCGCCAACAACCAGCGTGCTATTAGGTGATTTGCTGAGTGATACACTGCGCCCAAAATATCCACCAGACTTCACGATGGACTGGTAGAGAACCCATGTATTATTCAAAATCGTGTATAGATGCACGCCATCTTGCGCTCCAACCGCCAAGAAGAACTCATTGTATGCCAATGAAATGCCAAAATTTAGCAATGGGGAGCTTATAACTTGAATAGGCGCATATGTCCCCGTTATAGTCCGTTCATAAATGGAAACACTTTTTACTCCTCGCGCACCCACAAAAATCTTCGATCCATCGCCACTGATGCGTGTTGCACTTCCATAAACGGCTCCCGGAAATGGGCCTTCCAACACAGAGGTGCTCCATGATCCTGTGGAATATTGATGAATATATGCAGCACCTGTATTAGACACTTTATTTGGCGCGCCCACGACCACCGTCAAGCCATCCCCAGAAACATCAAAATCTGACCCGTATCCTGTGCCACTCCCTTCATCAATCCCGAGAACATTATCGCCGCTTGGAACCCACTCCATCCCAACTTTGGCAAACTTGAAAACCTTTTCGCTGCCGGGCGCACTGATCCAAAGACCATTGTCACTCTCGCTCATACGAATTTTACTTCCGAAGCGATCCCCCACCAATCTTTCCTCTGAAGCCCCCACGATCTGTGAAATGGATTCCCATGGAGAGTTTTTGGAAGCACGACGAATGTAATTTACTTGCGACGATCCTGGTACTCCTATAAATAGCGAGAGCTCATCATCGCTTACCGCGTGCCCCATGCCGTACATGGTGTCATTCGGCAATCCAAATGGCGTAAAGTTTGATGTGTTCAATAGCCGCACAATTGGTGCATTGATGGCATGAAACGCAGCCTCGGGTTTGAGCGCACCCACACCTACGTTGCCGTCGTTGGAAACCACGAAAGCCATGCGATTTTCATCCGATATTTCAATCATATTTGCCGAAGACCCCCTATGTGTAATTGAAAATGGTACAGTATTGCTATCATTCGTAATGTTGATTTTATTAAAAGTCGTGACCTTGTTGATAACATTTATGTTGGACGCCGTAAGCGTGCCTATGGCAAACACTTCATCATTTTCAATAGTCAAAATGTCGCGATGAGTGTTCCGAAAGATATGTTTTGTAGATGGCAAAGACTTGCCCTCTCGCAACAATAATGAAGACATTTTCCACTACTTCTTTCGCACATATTTTATGCTACCCACCCCCCACGACTTAAGACGTGACGGCACACATCATTAAATACAAAAATGGAGGCCTATATTCGTCTATATGACATCAACGAGCGTCTTGAAGACCTTATCGAGAAATTGCCAAACTTCAAACCCGAGGAGAAAAGCTACAATGACGTGTTGAAGGGACCGAGTGTGTATGCTCTTAATGATGTTGAGAGCAAGCGCATGTGGTCCATAAGTGACAAATTAATTCAAAAGTATGTAAAGGATGTTACGTCGAGCACATACAACCCGTTTGAGCACCTCAAAAACACAGAGGGATACTTTTTGTATAAATATTCGCCGGGCGACAGATGCGTCCTTCACGTGGATCAAGATCCAGTCAAAAAAAGAGATATTTCATGCGTGATAGCACTCAATGATGATTTTGAAGGCGGTGCATTTGAGTTTAGAAGTAAGAATGAGGTGGTGTCGTTCAAAATAAAAAGAAATCAAGCCTTAATGTTCCCGTCAAACTTTTTGTACCCCCATCAAGTCCTTCCCGTCACAAACGGCAACCGATATGTTGTCGTGTTTTGGGTGACCTTGTAGTAACTACTTTAAATTACAAGCATTTTTTCATGACCGACGCGAATATCGGTATTGACATAAACGGTATAGCCAGCCTTATGGAGGCCCTTGCAGAATGCCACGTCTTCGGAGCACATGTCGCGAAGAATCACACCATCCGGAGAACGAATCTCTTGGAGTTCCGCCCAGAAGTATGGGTAATGCATTTTTTCAATGACACCTTTGCGGCAAGCAAAGAAGCCCATTCCGTTATACACAACGGGCATGAACTTTTGAGACGTCGTGGTCTTGAAATCGTCAATGTCTTTCTGAGTTAGGAATTGGAAAGTGCCGGTTTTGCTGAAGAACACCTCGTCCCATTCCGCAATGCATGGGAAATGCTGAAGGTCCGCCATCATGTAAAGACCCGACACCACGGGGTGGATGTCTGTGTTTTCAATGAGTTCGATAAGTTGCTCGGGGGTAAAGATGACGTCCGAGTCAATAGTGACCCATACATCGTATTTTAGCTTACCATCAAAGGGTTCCTGATGTGCGCCGCGCAGCACACTGAGCCCAAGGGTCTGCATGCGGCTGAAGCTCACAAAGCTCGAGAATCGGTTCAAGACAATCACTTGATAGTTCATTTGGTACAGCGTTGTGATGGCACGAGTCCATGCCACGAGAAAGTTGCCCGAGTACTCACGACCGGGCAGTGCAATAACAACGGTTTTTTTGGGAGGCGCCTCTTCGCTCACGGATGCCATTGGATGTAAAAAGAATCGATATCAAGTCCTTAAATACTGCACTGTGCAAGCGCGCACGTATCCCTGATATATTATATACGTAATCAATTAGAGATTATGGCTTCGTCATTTACGAATTCAGGAGGCTATACGGAGGAGGGGAACTCATTGGGAACCGAAATTCTAGGCACGCAGCTGTTAGATCTCTACTCATCAGATCGCCCTGAAACTGCGTCCATCGGAAACTCGAACAGCGATTGCTTCATACGTTTTTATGATAGCGATATTCCTAGTCGCGGTTACTTTTTGGGCACAAGCAATAACAACTTTTACTTGAACAAGGCTTCGAATATTTTTGACACCAAGGTCGGCATCGGGACAAAGTCTCCCAACGCAAATCTCCATGTTCAAGGTAAAGTCTTGTTGTCCGCACTCGATTCATACAACTCCGATAATAGACTAAACTTCTCAACAAAGACACTATCATCCATAAGCAATGTCGAACTGTTTGGTGAAGTTATACAGCGTGGCGTTCCAATGCGATCGAGTCCTTGGATTGTTAATGATGATGGGTCTGTATATATTCGTTCAGATAGCCCGAGCAACCTTACGAGTAATGTAGGCATTGGAACAACCATGCCTCTCTATGATTTGCATGTCCATGGAAACGCTGGATTTACAACTATCACAACTTCCGATCCACTTGGCTCAAACATAAGCTTCGACCGCAAAAGTTTAACGAACGTTCAAAATTTACAGTTCTTTGGCAACTTATTCAGTGGAGAATCCATCTTCAAAACAACACAATGGCTTGATGACCCCCAAAAAAACATTTATTTTACAGATAATGTTGGCATTGGAACAACGACGCCCTCAGATAAACTTCATGTGATTGGTGACCTACGAGTCACGGGTGATATTTTTGCCCGCGAGTTCTCGCACATTGATCGCGTGGATGGCTTGTTCGAATTGTACAACATTTATGCTCCTAATCAGCCGAACAATATGAAGCGCATCTATACAAACGATAGTAATATTCTGAATCGCGTGTTATACACCTTCGAAGTGCAGTCGGGAAGATACTTTGTAACAGGAAATCTGCCTTTTAAGAACCTTACACCATTTGTGGCGCTTCCAAACTTTAATTGGGCCCGCATTGAGCTTTACTCCGGCACACCGGCATCCATAACCCGTACCTCACAACCGATGACATATGTTCCCATGACCATAACGACAGACGCAACAGAAATCGTTACACAACCCTATACCTTATTGATTGAAAGCATGGCACCAGGACCCTATACTGTCGTCGTGAGCGGTAAAGGACATAACCTTGAATTTGGAAGTTCGAACAACTCACCATCTTCAAAGGCATATTTGATGCCCATTCGTGGCCTTGGACAAGAGACGAGCTACAATGGCAAATTCACGATGCAGTCCTCCCCCCTTCGCAAATCTTATAGCAATATTGTTTCAAGTACCTTTTCATTATCTACTCCGGGGCGATACTATGGCAACACAAGCAATGCCGATGTCTTCATTGATGGTCAAAAGCTACAATTCAACACAAGCTATACGATGGCACATATCTACAATACCGAGTTAAATCAAACGTCTTTCACAGTAAATCTTGCAACTCCTACTGTAGCGAACAACAAAGTTGAAGTAACGGTTTGGCCTGTTGTTGAAGCCGAAACACTATATGAGTCGGGGTTTTATTATCAAAACAACCGTAACTTTACATCTCAATGGCTAAACCTTGAAAATGGCAACGGAATAAGATATGCGGGGGGCAAGGTCATCATTGATGGCGACATTCATCTATCGGGACAAGTCTATTCGGCCTGTAATGTCGGTCTTTTTTCATCGGGCCACTCTGTGAATTATATTCCCCTTCTTCACATTGAGTCCAACGTGGTGGGCACTCTTAACATAGTAGATAGCTCTATAACAACCGAGAAAATCAGAGACGAAAATGTCATTACTGTCAAGCTTGGAGATCTTGCTGTCACAACTGCAAAGATCAACAATTTAGCCGTCACGAATGACAAGTATGCAATGAACTCTATTTCAGACAACAAAATGCAAGTAGATAGCGTGAGCACATCTCGCATTCAAGACTTGGCCATAACCACACCGAAACATGGCAACTTCAGTGTAACAAACATCAAGGTTGGTCCAAAAGCAATAACAGAAGACAAACTCGACTTTTCGCTTGGCTGCAATATAGGATTTGGCACCACAAACCCACGAGTAACTCTCGATATATTCGGTTCAACCATCATAAATGATCGATCAAAACCGCAATTCACTACCCAAGCACCGCGTGCAACTCTTGATGTGATTGGTAATGCTATATTCAATAATGGAAATGTCGGCATTGGAAGCGTGATCCCGATGAATACCCTTGATGTCAATGGGGGCCTCCGTATCAACGATTTTATGAACATAACAAATGGATCAAGTGGCATCCGCAATACGGGACGCAACAATGCAACCATTATAGCAAATGATGACCATTATGGCAACTTCAAGATATTCAACAACGCAAACTCAGGATACAATGGCATTTATTTCAGTGATTCCTTAGTAAGTGTAGTCGCAAACTCTACCGAGTGTGGTTTCCACAAGAAGAATGATGGATGGCGCTTGCAAATGACAGACAATGATCTTTACATTCGTGGAAACATCACAGGGTTTTATTCAGATGAGCGTCTCAAGACGGACTTGCAGAAGATTGAAGATGCCGACGATGTTCTCAAACAATTGACGGGCTATCGGTTCCGATGGAATGATGTAGGAAAGAGGCTCATAGGCAACGAACTAGTCGAAAACGTCGAGGTCGGTCTCATAGCTCAAGACGTTCAACGTGCATGTCCCCAAGCCGTGCGAGTAAATAAGGCATCTCCGTCGGACATGGATTACTTGACAATTAATTATGATAAACTTATACCATTCATGATTGAATCAATTAAAAAACAACAACAGCGAATTGAAACCCTTGAGCTTGAAGTGTCACGGTTGGCACTCATTTCAAAGGATATCACGATGAATGCGGAGTAAAACTTTCTGGACCATTGGATCGCCCATGTTTTCAAGGGCCAATCGCGATTCATCATTGTATAGTTTCTCGACATAGTCTTTGACGGCTATAATCAATTCATTTTTCTTAGAGAGCTTGGCATAATACCACAATCCAAGAAGGTTCAAATAGAGATGCACATGTTGCATTGTCATAACTTTTAAAAGGGACTCCATGCGCACACCTTCGAATAGTTCAATGCCCACCACACGTCTTTGCAGTAAAAATGTTGTTAGATCAAGAAATGCACCGGCGTCGAGGGAAATGAAGTCATAAAGAACTTCACCGCACCGCTTTTGAAAGCGGTCCTCAAAAAGCACAGGATCTTTCATCATGACTGTGAATTGGCTCTGTAAAATGGGCACAATTGTCCTTGCCTCTTGTAATGATATGCCGACAACAGCGTAAATAATACGCTTCAGGATCACTTGCAAACCACGATCAGTATATGACATATCTAACCTATCCAATATATTTTTTATGCAAACTCAACCCCGAACCCAAACCCGGGAAACTTATGTTCAAGATGCTTTTGTAAATTGAATGTATTGACTGCAAACATACTTTCTTTGTGACACAAACTTTTGTTAAGAGCAATGTTGCACAAAGCGTCGGCCCTTCCATTCTTTTCACGTGGAATCCATATGCCTTCCACATGCTTAAATTTCGAGATGATCGCCATTGCCTCGTGATAGTAGTTCATCAGGTTTCGGCTACGGCACTTGTAGTTTCCGAAAAGATGTTCTATGACTAGCTTGGAGTCCCCTTCGACGCGTATAATACCACCATCAAGTCCATTATCAAGAGCCAAACGCAATGCTCCGATGCATCCCATGTACTCAGCCGCATTACATGTGACAATTCCGCGATGATACATGAATGCCCGATCGATTTCTCGAGGCCCATCTTTTGACATCAATGACAATGTACATGCGCTTGCCCCCCTTCCCGGATTCCCTCTTGAAGCACCGTCAAATTGTAATAAATACTTTTTATCGATATCGATTGCCATAAACACTATTCAAAATGCAATATATGTCCTTGTACTAGTCCTAGATAATCTTATCCCTAAAAAATACATGCATTACATGTAATGGCCACTGATTTTACACTAGAAAATGCACAAGAAGGTGGGAAGTACATTGGAAGTGGAACGTACGGGTGTGTTTTCTATCCTCATTTGCGATGCACACGCCCCCGAGGGTTGCGTAAAAAGGATGCAATTGGTAAGGTTTTTGTGCATTCAAGTGATTTCCGAGAGGAGATGTACATCAACAAAATTATTGATAAAATAGACCCCACTAATGAATTCACGTTACCTAACATGGGAGCATGTATAACGTCACCTTACCAAGCAAAGCCCTCTGATAATATCAAGAGTTGCAATAATATAACGAGACGTCAAGATAAGCAAGCCGAGCTCTATCAAATACTATATAAATTTGGTGGGCAAGATCTGTTAAAAGTAAGTTTTGATCCCAAGAATAAACTTTCTCTTGATGACTTGTTCAATATGTTTCTTCCAATTTTGCGAGGCGTTCAACGTATTCATAACCATGGTTACAGCCATTTTGACATCAAACCGGACAATATGCTCTTCCAAAAGACAGAAAATAAGCTAGTTCTCATTGACTTTGGTCTCGTAACACCTCTCAAGGATACATATACAAGCGATAGTTTGATTGCGGCTTCATACCCATACTATCCTCCCGAGTTGAAGTTATTTTATGCAATGAAGACGAAAATGCCAAAATCGCGATGGCACTCTTTCATCGAAGAGAACTACACTCGCTATTCGGATGTATATGGTGTGCTAGACTCGTTTGATGGTGCGAGCACTCGCATTCTCGAGTTTATTGACGAGGCAAGTACAAAGGGCCAAACAACATTTTTGCGCGATTGCCAAGCAAGTTTTTCCACAAAACTAGACGTCTTTTCGCTGGGCATGACCATGATTGAACTTTATACGTATATGTACGGAAGGATTCGTGACTTTACTTACGTAAATGGCTTCCTCCACAAGGTTGTTTTGCCAATGGTGGATATGAATCCATATAGTCGTTATACGATTGAGCAGGCAATAGCCGCATTCCAACAATACATCGAAAATTTCTCATCTGTCCGCGCACATCCCATAAGCTTGACGGCAACCATGAAAACCAATAAACAACAAAAAAGCCAACTTCGCACACTGCAAAATCAAAATGCCCAAAAAAAGTACCCCAAGTACTAACCAAAATCAAAATCCAATCTAAAACACAAATATACAAATGTATAACTATACTAAGAGATAATGAACCCCGCGAATGTGGTTGCATTAAAGAAAATATTGGCACAGTGCTATCCATCATCGAATCAGAAAAATGAAAGAAATGCGGTTCTTGCTTTTTTCACATCAAAATACTATTTCGAGGACGACCTGCCAAAATTAGAAAGTCAAATGACATCACCATCACCGTCTGATAATTTAAAATCATTACGTGTTGTTTTATTTACCAATCTTTTAGCCCGCTTTGATACGCTTCATGATTTCTGTGACTATAAGAGAACGAAACAACCGGAACTAAAACGGTTCATCATAGACCTAATTTTTCAAGATGGGTACAAGGATTTGATGCGACAGTTTTTGCTTTCAATTCCGATGACATACCAAGCTCAAAATCAGATAATGAGTCTATATTTAACGTTATGTAACTATGGTTCGGGTTCTTTTGCAACGTTTGAACATGCCGTAATTGGGTTTGTGCGTCTTGTGCGCGTCCATGTTTTTAATTCACAAATATCTGAGATTGCAAACGTTGTTATCTCAAACAACCACAATTACACGGAGTTTTTCAACCATATGAGCAACAACTTGGGGCTCAACAATGGTAAGAAACTCGATATTGTTTATGAAACATCTCATCTGTCATTGACAACCTTTTGTGATAAAAGTAAAAATATAGAGGTTGTCAATTCGGTCGCAAGTCTATACGACAAGCTAGGAACAACAAACCATTGTGATACACAAAAGTATGTCTGCAACGATATTGATCTTCAACGTGCATTAGGACAATCGCTTCAAATAAAAAGTTTCTTTGGTCAAAACTCACCTGCATGTGGTAAGGACAATCTCATCAAATATAAATTATTTTACGAGAATGGAAGACTTACCACATTCGACGCGAATCGGCTGCAATCATCATTTGGTGTAAAGCTTTATGGTAATCTTGTTTGGAGCTTAGCACAAAAAAGAAATTTTCCATATCATCAAGCAAATGACATGAACACATTTGTTAGTCTCTTCGGTATATCCGGCGAATCAGGACAAGATGAAGGAAAACAAGTAGAAACCAAATGCATGCAAATCTTCGACATCAAACGAAATGGAGACTGGGGAATAGTGGAAATAGCGCGCATTCTTCAAAGATCACAAACGGGACATGATGACCAATCAACCCTCATGACTCTTGACGGCCCTTGTTACGCTAAGAGCTTGCTCACAACCACAGACGATAATGGGTTTGGCCTCACAAGCATTCAAACACAACATAAAGATGATCAATATATTTTGAAAATACACAAAGGAGGTCTAAATGAGTACATGAGAAGAGAGATGAACTCAGAGCTCACAAAATGGCACACGCCCTACAAATCTTCTTACCCCTTTGCCCTTTCCGATACAGAAGCCAGTGATATTAGGTCATATGTATTGAGTATTCTTCTTGTGGTTGAAAAATATTCGAAATACTTACATGAACATGATAGGAATGATTCGAGTTACCCGACCATGAAGTTTTATTACGAAGTCATCAACAACTTGCTGTTGAAATTGATGATGTTTGTTAATTGGTTATTCGATTTCATAGCTCCTAGAAGTACAATCCATGCAGATTTTGTAACCCTTATGTCCAAAAAATCGGATGTGATCAACAACGACGAGGTGTTACTCAAATTGAACTCCGAGCTCCATCAATTTATGGAACATCATGTGCTTGATGATAAAGCGATTCAAAAGTTCTTCTTCATCGTGTATGGAAAAACAATGGAGTCTCTATCAACGGACTTGACTCAGTTCATGCGCATTTTGGCACCCGACAACCCTGGAGATTCCCTCATGAATAACCTTTTTAACATTTGCAATGAGAGAGATAATTCGCGAATAGAGAATTTACTAAATCGATTAGAAGACAGTTCATTGCCATTAGGCTCGTTTGTCTTTCAAGCTTTGAGCAATATATCCAAGTCGAAAAATTGGTATGATACAAATAAAAATGAGAAAATACCCATACAACCCGCAAGAAACAAATGCGACAAAACATTTCAATTTCCCAATGCCAATGAAAATTTTGCGAGCTATGTTGAAGCAAGAAATAACATAGAAAGTGAAAATATTACAAGTTTAGCAACTATCATTCGGTATAATGCAAATCAAACAGACTTTCCGAAAAAGAGGCAGAGAGGCACTGAGAGTGATTATCACACATTTCAAAAGATAAGAAGTATTATAAAAGAGAAATCAACAGATCTTCGTAATCTTTGCAGCAAAATTCCACCTGCAAAAGCAAGGAGACCTGCTCCCACTCCCGGTCCTGTACCCGCACCAGCCCCAACAGCCCCTACCGGACCTTCCCCTCCCGCCGACGCACCCGGCCCAAGTCGCCGCGACCGCCCATTAGATCGCTTTGAACCATACCCCGCCCCGCCACCCAAGCGCCCTCCTGGTAGCATCATTGAACCTGAAGGACTTGTCGTTCCTCAACGAGTCGTTCCTCAACATGTCGTTCCTCAACTTGTCGTGCCTACTAAAGCATCGTCAAATGAAAGGCAATCCAAGAAACCTAAACTTGAAGGTGGTCAGCGCATACACTTTGATGACACAAGCACATTGGCGATGGACATAGTGACACTTTTTAACAATTTGCCAAATGAGATGTCAAATTATGTACTTGTTACATTTATAAAAAAAGATGAATACAGTTTTGAGAAAATAAATGATAAAGTACAAACTGTATATAGTACGCTTTGGTCGTATGTCAATCAACTTTCAATAATTGAAAAACAAAGTGGTTTCATTGAGATCCCATGGCATCAAGTAGAGTTGGACAATGAGTTTCTTAAAAGTAACATAGTGGGTCGCGATAAAAAGGGAGAGTTTGTGTTCATTCATAAAGTGCAGTTTTGCATAAATATGTACTTATACCAAACAAGCATGCAACAAATCCTATCAAGCACACTGCAATCATTAACCTCGCCAACCCGTGTGTCCCAAAACCCAGTTATCTTTGAGAATCCCTCGCAATCCGTTGCTAACAGGCCTATGCCACCTAGACAATCCCGACGTCCTAACAAAGACATAATCGTAACACCACCAGCCAATTTAGATGTGATCCCACCAGAAACAGAACCTCAAATCATGGAAGCTCCGGCAGGTCGATCAGAAAGGCCAGCCAAGGCGAGCCGAAAACTAAATTATTCGCCATAAGTGACCGCAACAAGCTGTTTTTTTTCTATTTGGAACCGACAAAGGATATTCCATTCTTGATAGTGTTGCACTCAATATTTTTGAGAACTTCTGTTTGTTCTTAAGCTTTTATATCTTTGGCAAAAGTAAATGGACGCACACTATAAACGGTTGATTTTTGCATCGATTTTACTCCTTACATTTGACTACATTTGGTTGAGCCTGAATATGGTTTCGTATAAAAATGCCACCATCAAAGTTCAGAAGACACCGTTCGAAGTCAAGCTTGTTCCTGCAATCTTGTCATACGCCCTTCTTATTGCGACACTCGCCATGATTCTCTCATACTACTCAGCACACAAGTCACAATACTCCAAAAATCATTTCACATTGGTGGCATTCTTACTAGGCATCATTATCTATGGCATCTACAATGCTACGAATGCAGCGCTATTTACAAACTATAGCACGTCTGTTGCCATCAAAGACACTCTATGGGGCGGATTCCTACTTGCAACAACCGTTACTCTATCAATTCGTATTGTGGCTTAACAAACTGAACAGCATATATCATAGATCTAACTTCTGACTGAAAAATTGACTCTACCATGCTTGTTCCTCAATGGATCAATTTACAGCGTTCAAGCGGTGTTAAGCGGATGTCTCGCTCGTTTGTTCAGCCTTTCAAAGTTTCTTCCTCAAAAGTAATGCAAGTCCCTCATGCATATGCGCATACAGTTAAGAGCATCAAAGACGCATGTATGTGCATGAGTCCCTTCAAGACCTCGGAAAGTATGCAAGGAGGGGATGGGCGCATTATGAGTGCCGTGAAGGAAAAGGACTATCTCGATGAGCTTGAAGTCAAACTCAAAGAGATTGACCCGGATACTCTTTTCGAGCGCCCCCCTGACAGGTTCTGGTACGATGTACGGATTAACAAGATTCCTATTAACCTCAAGCTTACCATGGGTGGCACAGACAATGTGTTCAACAAGAAGAGTATAATTTACACACTCACGGGTGATGATTCTGCAACAGGAAACATGAACTTCAATGATTGGTATAAAAAGCTCATGCAAGGAAAAATGAAAGAGGAACGTGATCGGAGCACTGAGTACCACTTTCTCGTTGTGAATAAAGAAACGTCTGAAGTACTTTTGAAGTCTATCCTTGACATACACACATTCAAGTCTAATCCTTGCAATGACCTACAGATCAACTGGAAAAATGAGTTCAAACACCTAGACTATGTCACCCCTGACGAACTATACGAACAAAAAGCCAAAAGCCTTGTAAAAATGGTTCAAACGTCCGTGAAACAATACATGCAGTCTATTCTAGATTTTGCGAGCGCCGACATTGACAAAGACCTCAACTTCAAATAAGACCACCTGTCTATGCCAGTGCTATCTCTACATTAGCAAGCTGCTTTTGTCCTATTTTGAACCGCCCACTATACGTATAATTTTGTTTCGTGTCTTCATTATTCAAGACATTTACGATATGTTGAAGATCGACTGCCCCACCCTCTCCCCTCTCGCCCCCGGCCTTTGGAATCATGCATAGCAATCCGCCGCCGAAATATTGAACCTCGCCAATAAACGCCACCTTTTCCTTTCGTGTGATTGTTCGAACATAAATACATGCCTTGCCCATATTTTCATTTATTGCCTTTTTATTGCGCAAGGCCCCCCATTCAAACCAGTTACCCTCGTGAAATTTCCGGATCCGACGCTTAATCAAAGAGTCTTTCCATTTCAAAAGTTGGGCATTTATGGCCTGATCTTCGGAAGGATATTGATTGACTAAAATGTACCTATCAAGTCTATTCTCATCATTCAAAACAACAACATTCCCATACGACACATTAAACGCCTCCTCTTTGCCGCTCACGAAACCAACATGAATGTTGAAAAGCTCACTCATATTTTTAACTCGATCCCTTTGGCTATTTTGCTCATTTTGCTCATTTGTTAAGAAGGTTATAATACCATTTGCAACACGGCAAATACGAGGAGAGTCATTGACAACGACTTGATTCGTCAAAAGACCCAATTCATAACGGAAAATAACAACATCTATGAAGGCTCCGTCAAATAGTTTTTCATTGTTGGGGAATGAAAAATGGGTAAATGAACCACTATTTGTCATCAATGTTATGAGCTTTGATGCACTTGTGAGCTTTATGAAGTCCGACGGAACAATGAATACGAGCTCCCCTCCATCTTCTAACATTTCCCAACACTTTCTTATAAATTGCAAATACAGATTACACCCGGACCTGGTCTTCACATACGGAGGATTGCCAATGATTGTCCTGTACTTTTCTTGCAACTCTTCGTTCCCGTCATTCCCGCCCAACTCAAGAAAATCACCATACAAGCACGTTTGTGCATCAGAAAATTGCACACATGGTACAAGCGATTGATCAAGCTCACAGCAATCTACCGGATAATTCGGATCACTTTCCAAAAACTTTTTTAAAAGATGCCCTTTCCCAAACGATGGTTCTAAAAGACGCTCATTTTTATACGAGACAAGGTCAAATACTTTTTGTTGTAAGCATTCGCTAACTGTAAAAAACTGTCCCTTGTTTTTCGCATTTTTGTTATTGTTCGAATTAGTATTACAAATGCTCATGTCCCATAAGAGGATTCTGCTATATTAACATCATTTTTTCCCTCTATATGTTTTTCAATGACCCTTCATAAATATGAAAAATATACCAACACCTATAAATATGACACCGATGATGTCCCACAAATTTACATCTTCTTGAAATAATATCATCCCACTCGTTATGATGAGCATAATTGAAAGGCCCGACCATATTGCATTCACAATACCCATGTCTTTGAAATCATAGATTTTAAGGAGCAATGAACAAACAACAACGTAGCAACAAATCGCCAAAACAAAGAACAACCATTTCTTTTCAAGCCAACATTTTTTCAAAGCTGCTTGACCACATGTTTCGGCAATGGCAATGAGAATTACAAGAATGACTACGGTTGGAGTTACTTCATCCATACTTATCGCGTAGAAATTATGCCTTCCCTCTTCTCTTGCTTCCACCTTGTGAGCCTACAGGCCGGCCAAAGAAAACCGCGAGCTTAGTCTTAACATCCGAAATATTGTCGAATGCCGGATCATTGTACGTTTTTGCATGTTTATATGGTTCTCGAATTGCTATGGAGCTCGATGGTACCACGCGTTCCTCCAAATCGACATCGTTGTTGATGACACCAATATTATCAGAAAATGCTACCTTATATTTTTCAAGATTATCCCTTACACCAACCCAGATGTTGATCACAACCGGAATGGGCAACTCACGAGCTCGCGAAGCATTTCGCTGCAATGATGTGTCTATGGATGCATAAACGACCAACATAAATACTTTATAGCCATTGTCCTCCAGCCTTTTTTTGAGATCCATCGTTGGCTTCCAGTTGTCAGCAGGTTTGTCAATTATAATATTTTTCTGCGCGGTAATCGCAGTCTCCAAGTCCTCTTTGCTGCACTTTGTACCAATATTGAGAATTTTCGAGTTCAAGCTAAACATCTCCGTCCAGTTGATATCACTTCTGTGCGGTTTGCTAAGGCGAAAAACATTCAGTAAATGCTCCGCATAATCATCAACATTTATGTACTCTGCACTTTCGAGAAACCATTTTGGTAAAACTTTTTTATATGTTGATGTTTTCCCAGCACCGGCCGGCCCCGAAACAATAACAGCAAATGGTGTTCCTCCACTCACCGACGGCATCATCGGAATCGGAATGTGTGCCCGAAGTGGTTCGCATTTCAAGCTTTCCAAAGAGTAATCGATGGTTTTTTTGGTTGGAGAACGTATGTCTTCAACAAGCGCAACCGCTTTTTTCCGGGTGCGCGTTGCTTTCGGTGCGCTGGTTTCATCCGAGCTTGTTGAGTCCGCAAAGGTGTCGGTCCGCGTGGCGTTGGTCGATGTTGATGCAGACTCACTTGGAGTTGCACTTGATCGGGTGCGGCGCGGTGGCATCCGTACTTACAAAACAAAAATAAAACATTTTTAAGGCGATGATGCTTCTTCCTTCTTAAAAATCAACCTATACTGGTCTTGGAGACGAGTTGTATGTCGCATTTCCAATGCAATGGCCTCCTTCTCGGCAATGGTAAGGGTGTTGAAGTCCAAAGTGTCAATGAACGCATGGCGTATCAAAGATAGTGTTAATGGCTTCGCAAACAGCTTTCCCAATATCCGATTTGCATATCGAATGTATGAGTTGGATTTATCAAACGGTTTTCCGTCCGCCTTGACAAATAAGTACTCCCTTGGACGCTTTTCGAGCGACGCATGCAACTCTTCGCACAACTCATCCGGAAGCAGTTTCTTGAAAATGCCATGAGTAGAACTTGTTTTGTATTCAGACAATACGAGGTTGCAACCCGTTTTGCTGATATGAATGTAGTTTTTCTCATGCTTACTTGGAACACTTGCGGTCTTGTAGATGCGCACCTCGTTAAAGTCCGCTCTCAACGGATAGATGTATGTGTACATTCCCAATAAAAGCCGTTCCTCGGAGCCTTTCTCAAGCCCATCACGTTTCTTTACAAGCTCTTTAAATGGCACGTAGCCTTTTGTCTGTTTTTCACTGGGCTCATTCTTCTTGTAGCGCTCTTCCACCAATTTATCGACCTTTGAAAATGCTTCAAACCATGCCTTGTATGCCTCCGGTAACTGCTCTCGAAGACCGGCGCAATGGCGAAACATAGAGAGCGCGATAGAAAGGTACGCTTTTTTAGAAGTTACTTGCTCATAATTCTTTTCAATCCACGCAATGGATTTTTTGAAGTCTTTGATGACCGTGAAGAAGTCGCATTTGAGCTGGTTTTGAAGATGTCTTATTCGGTCATTGTACATGGTTTTGGTGACGGGCGACAGTTCCAATCCTTGAATGATGGTTGTGAAGTCTGTTTCCGCAGAACACACTGGCCCGCCCTCGACCATTCTCTATCAGATATGGGACGATTATAATTTTCATTAATTTTCGCATGGATAGGTAGATATATGGAAACATCATTTGATGGAACTGGCTCCTTTGCAATGTTGTATCTATGGATGATATTCGGATACCTTGGAGTCCTCTTGAACTGTGATTTGCAGAAAATGATTAACCAACATGCGGCTTTACGTCATGCATTAGCTATCATTGCATTTTACTTCCTCTTTACAGCTCTTGACCCGAACAACAATGTCCATGTCGCATATGTTTTTCGAAAAACGATCATCGTGTATTGTCTCTTTGTGTTGGCTACAAAAACGCGATGGTATTTTAGTGGAATCGCTTTGATATTACTCTTTATCGATCAAGTGATCAAAAACCATATTTCCTATTTGGAAAAACAAGAGGCTCCCATTGAGACCCGAGAGCTACTCACAAAATCAAGAAAATACATTCTCTGGACACTTATTGCTGTGATTATAATAGGAAATATCGACTACATTATCAAGCAACAATCAGATCATTCAGTTGCATTTAGCTGGACAACTTTCATACTTGGGAAAAATAGTTGTGGAAAGTGAAGACTTAGTTAAGTTGAGTATTAGAGACATATGATCATAGTTGAATATGTATGATCCCCACCACCGCCACTTATAAAAAGAAATATATACCCGCAGCATTGCGACGTTTGGTGTGGCACACCTACATTGGCGAAGAACACGGAAAGGCTCTTTGCTGGTGTTGTAACCTATCTACCATCTCCCAAATGAGCTTTCATTGCGGTCATGTGGTGAGTGAAAAAAACGGAGGTCCAATGACCATTGAAAACCTACGTCCCATTTGCCAAAACTGCAACTCAAGTATGCGAACGCAAAATATGGAAACATTCAAAGCGATGCTGACAACAACAGCCGATGCCGATGCAAATGGTCCGATTCCGATGGAAATAGATTCTTAGTCATTTGTAATGAACCCTCCCATATCGCCGAGCATGTTAGCGATGCCCGGGCTTCCTCCGGTGCAGCCCGTTTATCAACAACCTCTCATTTTAAATCATTCGACACCACAATCAAACGCCGCCGCTCTCAAGTTTGAGAAAACCATGGGACAAAAGTTCAAAATAGCAGTCTATGTAGCCGGCCTTTTCATGATCTTGTCGTCCAATGCCGCCTTCCGTGTATTGAATCAAGCCTATATGCTCCTCACAAACAGTCAAGAAGGGATACTCGATGAATACCAGTGCGCAACATTGAAGTCTAGCATTGTAATGGGTTGCATCATGTTCATTCTCACATTCTTCTTCGTTCTGAAATAAATTGTTATCATTTTTCTTCCTATTTCAACAATTTGGCATAGGGGGTTTTGCGCAACACATTCGCGTGTGCTTTTAAAAAATCGCGAAATTTTGCATTCCAAATGGCCTCCCAATCTCCACGGGGCTCGTCGGACATCTTTAAGATATAGTTGGAGGATGAGATGTATGGCTTTCGCATACCGATGCCACCATCACTCCACGATGCCATGGAATAGCAATTGAATATCATCACCCAGTCCCATGAGTCCAAAGAGAATTCGTACATCCACTTGTAGATATTGTCGGGATGAACATCATTTAGCATCATATAGTTTGCCACAACCATTAGACGACGTATGTGGTGAAGATAACCGAAGTCAAATGCATCTTTAATTGCCGAATCGACAATGGGGATACCGGTGGTCCCATTATACCATTCTTTTCCCAAGGCAACCCCATGCTTCATATCAAATACATTTTGACGGAAGTCACCATGCGGAACCATTTGGTAATAGAGTCTCGAGTACTCGCGCCACCCAAACACCTGTCGTGCGAAGGCCTCTTTGCTTTGCATAGGAACCTCACCGCCATGTCCATTTCCATCTCCGTCTTTTATAGCATGAAGCATGTCAAATGGCGTAAGGAGTCCATTGTTCAAGAAAACGGAGCACCCACTATGGTAAAGGTAAGGTGATTCGGAAACTATTGCATCTTCATAATTGCCAAACAATGAGAACCGTTCTTTTATGAACTTATTCAACCATTGTTTGGCATCTTTTGGGCACAATGGTATCTTTGATAGATGCAAGATCGCTTCTTCTTTGTGGATGGGCTTACTATTCATTTTGAAGAAGGGGTGTCTTGATACCGTTTCAAACAAGTCGGTAAGATCTTGAATAGTTACGTGGTTTGCTTTCAATGTTACATACGGAACCTCCGGAACCTTTGCATTTCGAGGGAACTTTTTTCGGTTCAACTCGTCTTGACTTTCCACACCTTTAAGAAAATTGATTTTGTCTTTAACGGTATCAAAGAACAATCTGTGTTGCAGCCGTTTATGTTTGTGCGATTCCATATAGGTTTCAATGTCCGCTTGAGTCATAATAAATGACGGCGAGTCGTAGTATTTAACATCAAACTTCCGTAAGCGATGCTTGAGTAAGTGGTCCATCGGATCATAAGCAAAAACATGCTTATAGGCCTTCAAGTAGTCATAAGTCTCTCCAATCTTGAAGGTTTTGTGATGGACATGTGCGAAAAGATCCGCCGACTGTATATTCTTCACAAAAGCGGCAATGGTAGCAAAGAGATAGCATATTCGGAGTTGATTCAACTTCAAGCGTTCGGGCAAATTTTGTTTGTTTCCTTTGCGGTCTCCAAAGAACGCAGAATCTTCAATGACGATAAGGTCGCATTTTGCTGCACCACCAACCAAAGACAAAAGAGCCCTCCAATGTTTTTCCTCAAAGAGCTGATTTGGAAAGCACAATAAACACGAAGTCATCCCGACAACAACCTCTTTTATTCTATCGGTTTTATATTTGTGTGGAAGACAACACTTGTCTTATATGAACCTTGTTCGCGTTTCAATACCAAAGTCTTTATAATAGTGTTTGCATAGCTCTTCCGTCACAAAATAAATCACCTAACCATATGACCAGCCCATCGACGGCGATGCGCCCAACCTCGGCGGCCGCGCCCAATAAACCCAATACATGATTAGCAGGAGTACATTACTCAGGCGATTAAAGGTACTACACGCGAGGAGCGAGGACGAGACGGGCTCGGTTTAGTAGTGTTAAGAATGTCCCTAAAATATTTAAGCATTTTAGCAAAATCAACATTTGCCGAGTACTCATCTTCGATGTATAGGGTTCGATGAGCAAGTTTTGCAAGTTTCTCGAACTCATGTGTGAATTGCATAGTTTGAGAGTTATTTCTTTTCAAGAGAAATTTGAAAGCTTTTAATTTGAGTTCAGGAACTTCTTCGAAAATATCTGGAACGTTTGTTTTCAATTCCCAAATTAAAGCGAGTGCGGGCTTGAAGTGGGGTCTTTTATCCTCGGTACGAGCCACATCCTCATAGTAAGGGGTAATTTTTTCAGCATCACCTTTATATATAAGCATCATCTCGTTATACTCGGCTGATGATGATTTTTCTATCTCAGTCATGTACGCTAATAACACCTTATGGGCATAAGGCTTGAATGATGTTTGTGTTAATGCCACTTGTATCAAAATTTTGCGATCATCACGTTCTGCAGGATTGAGCTTTCTAAGTTCGCGAATGATGTTAGCATTATATTTTTCAGCAAAGTAATTATCAACGATAAGGTACTTATAAGTGTGTTGACGATTTCTAACCGATATGATAGATTCTATTTTTTTGGTAATTGAATCTTTGAGTGCTTGATCCGTTTGGATATTTTTGACCTCAATCATGTATGGAATATCATACTTTGGCTCACCGTACGAGCGTTGTATATACGAGGGTTCAACAACACGCCATCCATCTAAACCAAGAATAAAAGCCTTAATGAGAAGTCTCTCAAAAGGATTTTTTCGGTCCAATGGTTTTCCCACCAAAATTCCTGGGAACGGGTCTTCAAGGATGGAACCAATAAGATGCATACTCTCTTTCATTCGGTTTGTGACCAATTTATTTGCACTATATAATTGTATTATATCCAAAAGTCGTTCGGGCTTTTTGGAGTCTTTGTCATCCAATATATTCTCAATTTGTGCTATTATTTCATCAAAAAGCCTCCATTGTGGATGTTCCTTTTTCACGGTTTCCCTAACACTTCTATTGAGAAGCATAAAATTCGACAATTCTTTGTTGGTCATTGATCGAGACAATACTGTCACAATATCAGTTGGGGCGTTCATAGTTTGTTCGGGGGGCTCCTTAATGTCTTTGACTTGTTGAACCGCATCTGCCACGACATCACTCCACTTAGCTAAAACTGTTCTGGCAGATTGCATTTCCTTCTGAAGTATGGACATTGTAGATGCAGAAAATCTAAATTTTGCCATGCTTATTTGATAGATTACTAACTAATTAATGTGCACAAAAAACCACACACCGCAATAGGACAACATACGGCGACGTGGCATCCGCGCCGCATGGTGGATTCGGCTGATTGGGCCATATCCTGATTTCGGCTGATTGGTGCTTGGACGAAGAACCAAGTTATTTATTTAAACATACTTGGATTTAGATAAATAACAAAAACAAAACAATGGATGTCGCACGTCCTAAAATCTATGAGCGCAATCCCGACACGGGTGTGATTCGTTGGCGCTACCTTGGAGAATCGATGTCCCAATACGGCTGGCCGCATTATGGCAACATTCTCGACCAGGAGCACAAGACAGTACAAAATCATGAAGATAAGGAGCAATGTGCTCCATTGCAATAGGCATGCACTCGCGTGAATTTTTATAATTATGCGTAAGAAAGATGTCATCGTACGCATCAATGATCAACGTGAAGGGCGTGCGCGAATGCGGGACCTCCATGGTTGGAAAGAAGGACCGGTTAAAATCCGTTAGAAGTCCTTCTTTGTTCAAAGCGTGCGCGAGCCACCATCTTTGTTGAAGAGGCACCTCGCCCGGCTTCACAGAATTTATAAAGACAAGTGGAATATTCATTTTTGTACCGGATATGCACCCATCCATGACTACATAGCCAATCCATATAGTTTTATATATATTGGGCCAGAGTCACAAAATTTGTTTTTCACAAAGTCTGCTTTTTTATTTATTTTTAAAAATTTTATTAAAGACCCGTCATCAAAGCATCCTTGTAAGACTTTTTGTACGACTTGCGACCCTTGAAAAGGTGCCGCTTCCCGAACGAGAAAGCCATGGCAACGGAAGCGCAAATGACGAGGGGGAACGACATATTGTATGAGTTAAAAATAACCCCATAACAAGTATCAATCAAATTTTCGATAAAGCATCGATAGACTCAACAAAAATAACAACACATGCATTTTTCTATTGTATCTAGTATATAGAAATGGATGTGTTCTTGTCGCGGTTTGCCTTTATTTTCCTGATCTATGCCGTTATAACAAGCGGGTACATAAATGAAATATTATCGTGCCAAATGCAAAAACTTTTAACCGAGTCCAAATACTTCCGTCATGCGCTAGGTGTATTGCTAATTTTCGTCTTCATTATGCTTGAGGGTGGATGGAGTTTTAATGATGAAATTAATAAGAAAGCCGAAAATGATTGGAGCAGTGGCAATGTCATAGACACTCTGCAAATGGCGTTCGCAATCTACATTCTATTCGTCATATCGTCCAAGAGCAAGCTCATGCCAAACTTAGTGTTCTTTGGATTGGTTCTCGTAATCTACTTCATCAATACCCAGCGAAACTACTATAAGCAACGCGACATGATAACCGAAGCCCAAAATGATAAACTTATCGCCCTCAATAAATCGCTATTCGTCATATCCCTCATAGTGCTTGTTTATGGGTTCATTGACTACGTAGGATACCAGCAAAAAGAGTACGGTGTCTCATTCAAGTGGGGCACATTCCTTCTAGGAACGAGCAAGTGTGCAAAGGTCGCATAGAGAAGATAAAACATTATGGTAATAAAAATGACTTTCTATGTTAAGAAATCACACCACACGAGTGTCATTTAAAAATTACAACGTTTTCATTTTAAAATGGATGGCTTAGTAAAAATAGATTATTTTTTCACAAAGTCAAGTATTGGACTTTACCGACCACTTCTTAATGCTTTGGTTGGCAAGCTCACATGCGATGAACAAAAAAGATGCGTCATTCCATCAGGTCTTTCAAGGAAGCTTATAGACTCCAAAAAGCTATTAAATGCTTTTGATTACGTTGGAACAAAAGATGAACAATTGGCTGAAGGTGAAACAAAAAAGTGCCTTTGTGGTTGTGATATACGAATCATAAATTATGTGAGACATAATGAAACCCAGATTATTTATAAGATTGGAAACGTATGTATTCGAAACTGGTTTGAGGATGAACAGATAAAAGCTTCAAAGAAATGCTGGTATTGTGGAAGGGCTAATAAATCACAAGAAAACTGTAAAAATTGCAGTGTCAAATGCAAGATTTCTGAAATATTCAAAGCATGGCGAAAACAAAGTTCATACGAACGCTCAATTGGTAAAAAAAGAATAAATTTTGGAAAGCACACGGGTAGTACAATACAAACAATGTATAAAAACAATTTGCTGTATCTACATTGGTTTGTTGAAAAAACAGAAGCATCATTTAAGCCCCTTTTACGCCGTGATGTGACGAGCTATTTAGCTATAAAAAGTGGCGTTAGCTTACCCTGAATTTTTATATAGACGGCAATTAGACTGAGGATGAGCATACATCAAGAAACGATTGATAACCTCCTGAAAAAACCGACCATCATCGAAGACCTTCTTTGCGAACCCAAGTACAAGACCAACAAGCTTTCAATAAACGCCCTCCGCAATGAGCTCCGAAAGAAACGCGACATCTGGGAAATCATCACACGTCGCAGTCAAGACATTGAAGACGAAGTCATCGCATCCGGGAGCGCCAAAGACATCAAAGCGAGATTGGATTGGTATGAGAGCGATGAGGCCTATGTGGTGCTTGCTCCGTGGCTCGTCAAGGTCACAAAGCGCTTGCTTATGGATCAAAAAAAGAGTTCAAAGTAGATATTTATGCAGATGTTGGCAAAAACACAGTCTTGTCCTTCAATATTGGATCTGCTAAGCACTCTTGGTATGTGTCATGGCACGCAATGACGATAAGTCGTGTAAGAAATCCCTTTACCATCCAATTATTTTTGATCGAGGAGTATTGCTCCCCACATGTTGAATACCCATGTCCCGTGTCCGCAATGATGCCGACGACAGGTTTATTGTTTCCAGAATACCACCCTATTTCTGCCGAACAATCACATCGAATGGGAAATGCAACGCATCCAATGTCCGACTTTTGCATTGCAGCAACATCCATTTCAAATACCCCAAGCGGCAATTGATCATGAGCGACATCACATGGGTTGTTTTGGTGCGGTATAAACACATCATGGCCATTGTGCGAAATCATGGCGGATATGGCATCGTTATGCATATGCGACGATGGATCTATGCGGGATATCAAATAAACAAACATTTGACAAATAATTTATAATAATTAAAGAAAACACAAATAAAAGACTTAAGTCATGAATATAATGAACCCAGGCATGTCGGGTCTTTGGAATGAATATCCAGAAACCGCAATCCCCCTTCGCCTCTTAGCAAATACTCTTCTAAAAAAGAATACCATCGCGTTACCACCAAGCACACGAGAGTACCTTGCTAGCTTATCCGCCAACCTCAACGATTGTGAATACTGTGAAAAGATGCACGCAACAATTTCAAAACAAATAAAAGACGACATGCATGACATTGCGTTGTTCTGTTTGCCACTTTATAAAACGATTATTGAAATAGTGTGTAAAAATGAAAAGGGTCGCGATGTTCCAAATGAGCTCATCCAAAGAGCCCTTGAGTATGGTGCAACCAAACATGACATCAATGACGTGATTCTCATCGGCGCCTCATTTTGCATGTACAGCCGTTATGTGCGCCATACCGGCTCACAAACACGTCCGATTGACGACGGGCATTACCGTGAAAGCGCACAACATATAGCAAAACACGGCTATTAAGCAATCTCGTGCGTCGTTAATGTCCCTATTTTATGCGCCACGAATGGACTCAAGTTTCCTTTTGTAACATTTTTCATATAGTCATCATAATCATGCTGCAACTGAATGATATTGCACTCGACAAGCGCGATGTCTCTTTGATTGCCGTTGCCAAAAGCAAAATCGAGATAGATATTGATCATGCTTTGGTAGATAGGATGATGAAATTGACCGCTCGGTGACTCGCCAACATGAAAAACCTGTTTTGTTACTTCACATTCTCTTTTGAAATTCACCTCGAAGACGGGGTGTAAAAACTTACTAATTGATTCGCGAAAAGGCATGATGATATCGGGCTGTTTATAGTTTCCAGATTGCTTCAAAGACCACTCGAATTCAGCACCATAATCCATGTATAAGACGACCATTGTGTCCGACGGTGATCGGAAATACTTTTCATTGGCACGCATATAGGGGATGTAAATGTCTTCGTAATAGCAAAAATCAACACCCACGCCCGTGCCCACCCCCATGCGTATAACCAAGATATCGCAAAACCATTTATGTCGGTGATGCAAGCATGAACTCTCATTGATTCGCATGTTCATATACTTTTCTACAGCAGCACGGTCATTGAACTTCAACGGACGTAAGTCATTATGCAAAACGCGATCCATAAACCGAATATTGTATCTAAAACCGTGAATGAAGGACGACGTTCCAATTTTCCAATCTGGCGACTGCATGCTTGCACCAATGAAGTACATGTTTTTGGTTGAAGACTCAAAAGATTCATTTAACACCGGAAACCCTCGGTCGTCCATGTTTGGGCGACAGCTCACGTCAAGAAAGCCGAGTTGGCACTTGAAGCCACCGCAAAAGATCACATGATGAAGCTTGGACCCACTGTGCTTTAAGAAAGTATGCTGGGTGTAAATGACTCCTGCTGCATTATAGTCATCAAAGTAGATGATGTTGCCCATTTTAAGATACAGAGTGTCAATAAAGGCCATGTTTTTCGATCGCAAATGACCAGGATAATGCGTTTTCCACGCAACTTTTGAAGGACCAACCATTGCAATCGACTCTGTAAAGTCGTTTAGGTAGTTAGCTGTCTCGAAGGCTGCATTACCGGTGCCAACAATGACAACGGATCTATTTTTATAATACTCAGGATCGAGAGTCATAGACCCATATGTTGAAAGAGTTGCACCCACAAACGTGCTGGCATTTTGAACGTCTTCGGGTACGCTTTTCTCTGCCATCCCACATGCCAAGAAAACCCGTCTGCACGTATATGCAAGCGCCCCAGTCACTGTAATTTCAAACAACCCCTGTGCATTCTTTTTTATACACAATACTTCCGTATTCAATTTAATATTGAGTTGGTACTTGCGAGCAAAGTCGTCAAGATAAGTGACGTACAACGAAGCATCGGGATAAAACTTATCAGAATAATTCGTGAATTTGAAATCGCCATCAGAACACAAAAGGGTATTCCAATCATAGCGCAATGAGTTGTCGTGTGAGACACTTAATGAGTGCGGCTTGTTGATGGAAATCAATTGACGTTGTCGAGGATATTGAGAAAAGAATGCACCAACATGGTCGCTGCGTTCAAGCAAAATATATGGAGTGTTGCGTTGTTTGAGAAAGTATGCCAACTGCAATCCTGCAGGTCCTGCACCAATGATGATGGAATCGATTTCCATCTTTTCACTTCCTTACATAACACGTTCATGTGTTTGCACTTAAATAGAACGCAAATTGAGAGTCCAGGTCTTAATATGACAGAAGTTCGATACATGAAACTCAAAACACATGACGATCGGTGTGAAATGCGGCGTGAAAAAACCATAAACCAACATGAGTTTCAAAAGTTCCTTGCGAATGCACCTTGTGACTCAAAAACACAGCTACATGAGTTTTGGAACAACATTGTAATAGGAAAATGCAATGCAACTCATATTGTGCATGCCTATGATGGTACGGATCCCGAAGACCGCGAGCTCTTTGTCAAGAAGGACACCGCCATGTATATATTCAACTACATCACTTGCGTGAGCGAGATGTACAATTGTCTTTATGACATCGATGTGATCCGGCGCTACTATGATGGTGTCATGGAGTCCTTGGATGCCAAGAGGCAAAATGCATTGGCGTCTATTTTAACAGTGGGCGGGAAATGCACAGAAGTTCAAGTTAAGGACAATGGCGAACTTAATCTGTATTTTGTTCCCAAAAGGCCTGTGGAAGTCCGTGCCGTCAGTCATCTTTTGCTTGAGTGGTTGAGCAACAAAACAACAAATGAGCTCGAGAACTATGTCATGTCCGCGGAGGTCCTGAACAGCAAGATATGGGCCATTGGATTAAGTTCAACCTCCTTCAAAGTAAATCTTCTAGTTTCGGGAAATCATACTTAATACTTAACGCTTTGCCGATCTATTATGTAGGTTAAGTAAATGTTGAGGTCCATAGGAAAATTGCGAGTAACGTACGATCCTTCTCAAACGTATGCCATATGTAAAAAATGCAAGTATTTCAAAAATGGCATCAATGATGACGCGGAACTCGGGTTTTGTATGCGTTTTTCGGAAATAAATGTTGTGAGCGGTGAAATATCATACACGTATGCAAGCGTCGCCCGTGCATATGAGTGTGACGGCAAGTACTACGCCCCGCGCATCGGACTTAATAAAAAACAAATTATCAATGATAATGGAAATTGATGAAAAGTTCAATCATCGCGTGTTATCATTTGCCTGCCTGATGTTTGGCACAAATGTTGCCATGTGCGTGGAACCATGGCTATCGTCGGCTTGGCTATGTGTTCTTTTGACGTCCATTTACCATCACCACATGCCTCATGTGCGCGTATTGATATGGCTCGATCGATTTGCAGTATATCATCTTGTTTTACAAAATGGACGATGTGCAATGATGTTTTGCCCTCTTGCAGTACAACTCTTTTATACAGGAACGGTAGCTTATTCGGCCATTTGGTACTATGCAGCACACTTGTTCGGGTACTCCCATTATCTACGTCTTCGTCTTCACTTGATCATGTACTTTTTGACAAGTGCGTCCGGGCATTTCATTTGCATGAATATGAAAAAATGACCTTCGTGAGAAAAAGACCACAATAACACCAGAACACCAGAACACCAAAAAAATACTCCACCACACCACACCATACAAAGATGTGCGCCGCTACCAGCATGGTTGCATCTATCGATCATGTAGTCGGTAACTTCAAGCTTCATTGCAAGGATCACACTGACATGTGTGACTTGGAAAAGATTCTGAAGGAGTGCGAGAGATCACTAACAATCATCAACAATCTCAAGCGCGAGACAAAGAAAAAGATGTTCAAGAACCATGGTAAGAAGTGGAAGAATGAACATCGCGAGCATCTCATGAAGCTCTACACGGATGGAGTGAGCGAGAAAGACATGCGCGGTCCTTTAGGCCGCGATACAAAGGGGATTGAGTACGAGATTACCAAGTATCTTGTGAATGAACAAAAAACAAAAAACATGAGCCTTGAGGCGCTTGCTAAAAAGTATAAAAAGGATGTTTCGGTTTTGGCGCTCTCGATTGACTTGGGTCACAAAAAGCGATAAACCTTTCTACTTCTTTACCATGCCGACATTTGCCTTTGCTTGACGCTTACCACCGCCCTTTGCAGATGGTGATTTTTGTAAAGTTGTGTTCAAATAAGCTTAAAACATTGACGTATACATCATTAACTGATGTGCTTAAAATGAAGAAAGGAACCAGGAAGAGGTGTCAGCACGAGGGATGTACCAAGTCCGCCCAAGGGAAGACGGGGCTGTGTAAAGGGCATGGGGGCGGAGAGAGGTGTCAGCACGAGGGATGTACCAAGTCCGCCCGAGATAAGATGGGGCGGTGTGTAGAGCATGGGGGCGGAGAGAGGTGTCAGCACGAGGGATGTACCAAGTCCGCCCAAGGGAAGACGGGGCTGTGTAAAGGGCATGGGGGCGGAAAGAGGTGTCAGCACGCGGGATGTACCAAGTCCGCCCGAGATAAGACGGGGCTGTGTAAAGGGCATGGGGGCGGAGAGAGGTGTCAGCACACGGGATGTACCAAGTCCGCCGAAGGGAAGACGGGCCGGTGTGTAGAGCATGGGGGCGGAGAGAGGTGTCCTCATTGTAAAGATTGGCCTGACTCACGTAGTGGTTGTAAAAAATACGATGGATACTGTGCTACTTGCTTTAAGCGTGTGTTTCCTACGGACCCTCGTTCTAAAATCTTGCGTGAAAAATCACACGAAACAGCGGTTCGCAATTACCTATTTGAACACAAAATAGGATTTATCCATGACATATCGATATACACCCCAAACTGCGATTGTTCTCATAGGCGGCGCATAGATTTCCGTATGTTGATAGCCAACACCATGTTAGCAGTTGAAGTTGATGAAAATCAGCATTCGAGGTACAATAAACAAGACGAAGAAATCCGTTATGACGATCTATTCAGTTTCTTTAGCTGTAAATGGATATTTATACGATTTAATCCAGATGGATATAAAGACAATGAAGGAAATCGTAAGAACTATAAATTAAAATCACGGCTCCCTGTTCTTCTTCAAGAGATTGAAAATCATATCATACGCATAGAAAAAGAAGAAAATAAGGATTTGGTTGAAATATATAAACTCTACTACGATGGATATAAAGACTGAGTTGATATTCAAATGATAAATGTACGACTAAAAATCGTCCATTTTAAAGTTTCAAGTTCTTTTCAATGGTTTGAATGATGTCAGGAGGGAGATCTTTCAACTCCGTTGGCATATCTACATATTGAATGAGACAAAGTTTCGATATTTGGCATCAACTATGTCATGATTACTTCTTAACCATACCAATCTTTGCTTTACGCTTGCCGCCCACTTTCGGTGATGTTTTTTGTGATTCTTTTAGAGTTGTGTTAATGGTTGCTACCTCTCTCTTAATGCGATCACGTTGGCTTGAGCTAAGACTTGTCCATTCAGATTGCGAAATGATAATATACCTTTCAAAAATGGTTTCTAGTTTTGCAATTAATTCATCATTCATAGCTACAGCGCCAAACCCAGCAATCATATCGTGAAACTCGGCTCTGGCATAGCCACGTATGCGATCATATTCATTTACAAATGTTCTATTGTCCGTTTCTCCTTGAGCTCCTAAATGTTCATTCGACCGATCAAACCTTTTTTTACAAACAGCGTCGAACTCCTTCTTTGTAGGCTCCTGCAAGCTTGTTCCATCCCATGTCTTGCCAAGCACGGAAATCACATATTCCCCACGCTCATGGGGTGTTGCTTTCGTCATACCGTCATAGAAGTTGATTGTTTCCTGTACGTCCGCGTGAATTGCTTTCAAAGATGATTCAACCGCAGCAATTTTAATCTTCATCCTTGGAATGAGGCCGCGTATGATAGGATGGCCGTGTGATTTTGGATCAAACTCGGATACATGACTGCTACCCTTTTTGAGTAAGGCGTCCTTTGCCAAATCCACGTCAATGAAGGCTTTTTGCAAAGAAGTGACAAGAGGGCGGGGCACCAATTGTGATTTTATTGCTGTTCGATATGCTGATTGAGTACGTGGATCAGTTGGATTATATACGCCTTTATATGTTTTCTTTTGCAAGTTTGTTGCAATGGTTTGAATGACGTCCGGAGGGAGATCTTTGAACTCCGTTGGCATATCTACATATTGAATGAGACAAAGTTTCGATATTTGGCATCAAGTATTACGTCGTAGGGAATCTTTCTTTGCATAGCCTTTGTAAAAATCCGCTTGATGTTTTTTGCCGCTCCTCCATTCATATAATCGTTTTCCTCATATGATATATTGTACCCTTCAATTACCTTTTGTGGTATGTACCATGATGTACCGATTACTGACCCCGGACATTTGATCATATAACAGATGGCCATGGTATTCTTTGCTGACCACCACGTTTTATCAACATCAACGTTTGGAAGCTTACCACGAATCACCTCTTGAGTTTTTGGATTTCGTAAAAAGTTAAGAATCTGTTTGGTTTTTTTTGTTGGAAGTGCATCAAAATGTTCTTCATACCAGCCCATTTCTCCTAACAAGAGCCTCCTAGCTGTAATTAACGGTTTATTAGGTAGGTCCATAAAGGTCTCATCTTGTAAATCATAACGTGATATGGACGGGTGTTTATTATTAACAAAAGTCAATGCCGTTTTGAGCATGTAAATACTTCCCGTTCCTTTTTCAAGTAATTTATCGGACAACGAGCAGTTTGCATAGTAGTTCAACATATCAATATTACCAATGTCGTCATACACAGTAATTTGAACGCACGGATAAGGATGTTTTGACATTGCTACAAACCGATAGGTATGTACTCCATAATCTTCTAAAATATCAACAGCAAAAGTATAATGATTTGAAACAATGTACTTCATATACAAAAACAATAAAACAATATAGTTAAATCGCAGCAAGTGCTAAGTTATTTTGTTCTTGTGTTCATGACACCAAGCCATTGCACGCTCATCCAACGTCTTTAGTGCATACTTTTGCACAATAAGGCCTTCACGGCGAATTCTACCGGCAGAGTCAAATGCAGGATTTTTGTGCATTCCGGTTTCCCACCAATCCAAGAATTTTTGAGCAATAGTGTCGTGTTGTGCTTCTAGTTGAAGCTTTTCTTGTGCAAACTGTTTGTTGCGCTCATTTTGCAATTCACATGCTCTTTGCAATTCTTCATTGTTAATTTTACAGTTTTCTTCATCAAGCATCTGCTCGTTGCCAACCATGACCTTTTGAACCATGAAGTCACATTCCTCTACCAATTCACCGCGCATGCTTGCAATTTTGTTTTGGTTTTCTTGCTTCGTTGTGAGTACATTTACATAGGCATATGCGTCGTCTTCATTGGAGAAAACGACAAGAGGGACATAAGTAAAGCTTGAATAACTCCCGTGCTCTTTAATGACTACGTAAGCCGACATGACTTGTGGTATTATCTGGTCTTTAAGCGCTTTCAGGCATTGTTCCAGTTGCGAACAGTGGTACCGGTCTAGCCACTCTGACATTCAAGACCTTTTCAAACTGCTCTTGTGTGAGTTGTTTGCTTTCGAAATAAGAAATATCTAGTATATTTGCAACTTTACACACCACATAACAGATGTGCTTGCAAACGATATTTTTCTTTTTTGAATTGAACGTGTGGTCTGGACAGTTGCACGAAAAGCTCCCTTTCTCATTCGTTCCCTGTTTGAACAGTTTTACAATGTATTCTTTTTCTTCTTCACCTTGAACTTTGAACGTGCCTTCCACGTCCGCAAGGCGGCGGGATGTGGATGTGTTCTTTTCATACTCGGTACAGTTCCATCCATCATATTTACGTAACTTTTTCAAGGTATCATATTGATGCTTATGATTTGGAAGTGGGTATATCTGATTTATTAGGTCATCGAGTGTTTCCGGTGGATTTGATAGCCTAAGCAAAAGCATATCAATTTGTTGCTCACACTTAAGCGCCCTATTTATGCAATATGTGGAAAATTCGATATGTTCCCTCACGTATCGCTTGTAATGCCCCAATTGCTCCTTGCCATATTCTTTATGACTGTTCACAATACTTTCAATACTCGTCAAAGAGCTACCAGGAGGATTCATACAAAGTTATAATCGTAATTTTTCTAAATCTGTGTGGATAAATAAGTAAAGCTTGAATATTACCCACGCTCTTTAATATGTCGGTTGATACCGTATGATGATTTTAAACCTCTCAAAACTTTTACCAGCCTCTTCAAAAATGGAAGGGTGGAAGAGTTTATGGTTTATTTTAGTTCGATGGCAAAACATATATGAACCTTTTCTCTTGATTTGATAAAAACCCTTCCAACCCTTCCAACCCTTCCATATGTTTAAATAAAATAGAAATAATTGAAACAAACGTACTGATCTCAGTAAAAGAAATCCAAAAAATAGGAAAAAACAAAATGGAAGGGTAGTGGAAGGGTTTCATCCTTTTGGAAGGGTTTTTAAATTGGGGGATAAAGCTAGTATTCATGTTCATGTGAATGTAGGGTATGTAGAGTGTAGGGGATGCTGACATTTTGAAGAGTGTGAAATCCTGATGACTTGACTATAACCCTACATACCCTACATACCCTACATATTCAACATTATATAATTATAAATATAGGAAATAATACCGTATTGGTAAGACATAAAACATCATTCAATATTTTTTGAGAATGTAGGGTTAGTGAAAAATATGTAGGGTTTGCAAGGAATGGTTCAAGTGGAACAGTGGAACACTTGAACTGGCTTAACTCAAAACCTTTCTATCTTTTTTAAATATCAACAACAAATCACATTTCGAAAAATCCGCAGTGAAGTTGGAGTTAAGCTAGTTCAAGTGTTCCACTGTTCCACTTGAACCATTCCTTCTAATTACATAAATAACCCTTTTGTTTATTAATCATCATCATCATCTTTATTATTTTCGATAAGAAGTACATTTTTGTAATGGCGACATCGTAACCTAACCTCACTTCGTAACACAATATCAGATTGGCTTCATTTTAATAGACAAACAAGATTGTGTGGGTTTTAAGTTTTAAACAACTACTAGCCACTAATTATTTTTGAATTGGACAGGTTGGACAACGGACAAGTTTGTTTTGGTTAGTTTGGAAAGTTTCATAGTTCATTTCTCCTAACATGATAAAAACCTGTCCAACCTGTCCAACCTGTCCAATTATTCCAATTATTATATTATATTTGGAAATAACATGACCAAAACAGTATAATATAATATAATTAATTTAAAAGTTACAATTGGACAGGTTTGGACAGGTTTAAAACGCTTCTTCATCCCATACATTGTTTCTTTTCATAAAGGCTTCAATCTTGGCCCACTCCATCTTATACTTCGTTCCATTACTTCTCCAAACTTCAATCCCATCTACTTTTTTAATCTTAAGTGAAAAGCTTGTTTGTGTCATTTTTGATTGACCGTATCCATTTGAATCTGCCCAATAAGTGTATGAGCGATACAAATCGTTTGCATGACACTTTTCTTCACCATCCATTGACTTGGCAGACAAGAACTTTGCCCAATTTGGAATGTTGATGCGTTGTATCTCTTTGTAGTATGACGTGATGGGGCGAGCTTTTGAAAAAGCGCATGGGTTGCAAGGTATATCATCACCAAAAAATGCATCTTGATACATAGCACGTGCCCATTTAGGGTCGTTCATGTGATTGACAAGGTTTGTGAAATAGTCTTCATCTCCACGACAAGCATCATTACAGTCAAACACCACAAATCGTCTATCTGTTGCACTTATTTTTATGGGGTTATCATTATTCGTCGTGAATACGAAATTCGTGTAGCATTTCATATCATAAATATCAATTCCCTTGCGCTCTATACTTTGTTTATTGTTTGTGATATAGTCCTTAAGAGAATCCATATTTTTATGTATATCTACAGCCTTTGCTTCTTCTACTTGCACAAGCAACTTGTTTTGGACACCGTTACTATGTTTGTTGAATAAGTCTCTTTGTGCATTTTGTACGGACTTATACAAATCGTCACCAATCACTTTCTCCCCAAACATTTTGAATACCATCGATTTACCGGTTCCCTCCTCACTACTGTGTAAAACAATTGCAATTTCTGCCCTTCTTTTTGGATTTCTAATTATGTTTTTTAGCCACCACCTTATAAAGATGGTGCCTTCGCCTTTTGTTAGCATGTCGAGATGCTCATAAACAGGTCTTACCCATTCTGCAACATCTTTCCGTTCCATTTCAGGAATTTGCTCAGCAACAAATCCCGTAAATGTATTGAATACGTCTTTTCCTACGGTGCGACTTGGGTCAAACTCAGCGTGATCATATGCTTTCATATCAGGGTCTCTTAGCCACCTATTGACAAAGCTTTTTTGAGCAGGCGGTTTGCCATCGATTTTTGCTTCATATATAACGTTACGGTACGTAGATTTTATTTTGTCTTCAGTAGTGACAATGTATCCCTCTTCTTTCTTTTGGTAAAACATTACTGGCTTGATCACCTTGAAGACGGTATCTTCAAATGCTGCTTTAATATGAGCATAGTTGCGTGACTTATATATATCGACTTTCTTTTCCTTACACCCTTTGGGGAAAACCTCGGCATAAAGCCAGGGGTTTTCCTCCTTAGCAAACATATGTAGCGTTCCGACTCCAATCGTGCCTTCATCTTTTATGGAGGACCATGTCTTACCAAACCCACGAGGATCGTATGATAGTCCTTTTGTGCTCCATTCATCCGCCAGGTCATAAACGCCGTCACTTTCTTTTCCAAGACAGTTCGCAATACAACAAAGCACCCGAAACCATCTATCATATCCACAATCTGGCGAAATCATGCTCAATAGCTTGACCACATCACTCTTGTCATCTGGAGTGGCTTCAATATCCAAGTCGAGTTTTTTTGGTAGGGGTTGAACTTCCTTCTTAGGCATCCAGTCTTTGATATTAACAATTGGCAGGCGGGGATTTACGGCAGTGATGAGGCGGTCTTCAAGCCTTCCTCCCCATCCCATGAGCGGATCAAGAGGCGGGCATGGGTCGTCCCCTTCTTTGTCCGGTTTTACACAGTTAATAGCATTCATGATGCGTCCCTTATTATAAACACTTAGGTCGAAAGGCTCATTCGTTTTGTAGCCTATCGCTTTCAAATATGTACCAAGAACCTGTTGGTTCGCCATAATCACTTTCGGAAACACAATGCGCCAAGAGACCTTGATTTTGTCTCCCTTGATACGACGGTTCTTCCGCGTCATTGCATAGTATTTTTGCTCGTGGAAAAGGGGAATGCGCTTGATTTCATCTTTAATGAGTTTCAATGGAGAATATCCATCTTTTTCAATAAAGTAGGTTTGGCCATCCCGTCCCGTGGAACTTAAGAAATGGATAGAAGGAGCCTTGTAATCAATGTCCAAATACGCTTTTACGGTACCTCCGTCTAATGCCTCACATGCATGTGGCATAGTTTCAATAATACGTTTGTATTCGTCCTCATTGGTGACTTGTGTTATAATGCGTGGTTGATTCTTTTTACTAAACCAAGGAGTAAGGCGACAAGGGGCTTCAAATGCACTTGGAAAACCTTGATGGTTTATTGAAAGCTCAAGAGTGCGTTCTTCTAGTGGAATAGTTTTCTGATCGACTGGTAGGCGAAGTGCCTCATCTTTTGAATGAGTGAACATCTTGGGGAAGAGGTTCTACACTCTAAAAAGAAATTTATTTTTCGGGTTTTAACTAGCCGCTTCAGCTATCTCGACCGCTTTCTTTTGCTTTTCTAACTCTTTCTTTTTCTGATACAATTGCCGCTTATACTCATTAACAGTTTCTTTATTTTCGTTCCGTTTGCTTTGCATATACTTGCGCGCATAAGCTTTCTTTTTTTCATAAGCTACAAGAAGTTGTTTTAGCAAATTTTCTTGTACCATTTTTGGACAATCACTACCCGCAACTGACATTTATTATAATATAAGGTATTTATCTCGATTGTCTCTAAATGATTCATTATAATAATCAAATTAACATGCAAAAATCGTAGGAAAGTCAGTGTTTTAGTCCCAGGGGAATTCTAGAGTGTGGCGGGTGGTGACGGAAGGCCATTACACCCTACCCCCTTCCCCTATCTTAATCCCCTATCGGCCGATAGGGGATTAAGATAGGGGAAGGGGGTAGGGTGTAATCGCCTTCCGTCACCACCCGGAACACTCTTCAATTCCCGTTAAATCGCTTAAACACACCCTGATACACTCTTTGTATTGAAAATGGATGATTTGCCTTCGTTGAAGTCACAATTTTTCCAAGCACGCCAACACTGGAGACGTTTTGTGAAGGAAAATCCAGTACAAGCCATCCATATTCCTAAAGAGGAGTATGCAAATTACAAAGTACGTCTCATTGATGATAACCCTATCCTTACGCCAATCGAACGACAAGAAATCATAGAATGGTTGTTCTCAAACAAGGACAAAAATCTACAAAAGTCTGCCGAGAATGGCTACTGGAGTTTCATTAAAGATCTCAAAGAGATTCCTCAGATTATTCACGATCTCAAAGAAAGAATCATAAGAGCATCACGGCTAGAGTCATACGTGCCAACACGCATCCTTCCAGATTTCATAAATTTATGCGATGAAGGATCTCAAATTCGCATTCACAACGACCTTGCTGATGTTTCACATGATGATGATCTTTTACATGTCCGTTTCAACGTGATGATTTTAAGGAGCTCTGGTCTTGAAGGAATGCCCACGATACATGATTGTATCTATGATGTCCCTGAAGGTAGTTACTTTTGCAATTTGGCAAGTGAAGACTTGCATGGTAGCATTTCAGCAGATGCAACACAACGAATAGGGATTTCTTATGGATTTACCGTGTCTGCACAAGAGTTTTACAAAGATAGTCTTGATAACATGGAAGGTATAGATGAGCTTATGAAAATCCAACGCAAGAGAGAACGTTATTATAAGGGGCTTCTAGCATTATATCCATTGACAAAATGATCATTTGAATCAAGCAAGATCTTCTACAGGCCACCAATAGGAAGCCATATATCTACATCTCTCTTATATGTGCTATTTAGAGTATCCGGTGTTTGCCATTTTAGAAGAGTTGCTATATTTCCTTTGCTTATCTGCTTGTTATCATACAAGAGCGACAATGAATAATATCTCATATTATTTGAGGATCTGCATGACTTTATCGGCACTTCAGTCATTTTAATCATAGGTAATGGGATGATATGTAAATTATTATTGCGCAAGCATTTGCAGTAAAATGAGAAGGCAATCTCTATATTTTTATGATCTTGCTTTTTGACAACAATGAGCATATTGTTGGTAACAACCGTGTCTTTCATGGTTTTTTGAGGGGCTGCTGATAATGCTTTTATAAATAAAGCAATTCTCATTTTTTTGGAATATTCGCATTATTTTATACACAATGTTGAATTGACGTATAGAAAAATTATTTCTGACCAGCAAGGTTCGAACTTGCGACCAAAGGATTTACAGTCCTCTACTCTTCCAACTGAGCTATGGTCAGACTACGATCGCCGGGACTCGAACCCGAATTACTAGATTAAATGGCTAGTATGTTACCCTTACATCACGATGCGCTTGAGTATGGGGAAACATGCCCTTCTTCTGCCAGGGAAGAAGGGCACGTTTCCTTATACATGTGGGATTGCTATTGCTTTATATACCTTTCGTTACCGTCGCACATCAAATTTTTTATGACCACATGAAATGTTGGACACAAAGATAAATTGGCTTAAAATTTGAACAACTTACCATATAATAAGAGTTGAATACCACAAGTGATAGTCAGTGATACAAAATGCACACGATTTATACCGATGGTGCTTGCCAGCCGAACCCAGGACCGTGTGGATTTGGTGTCGTGATTCTTGACGAGAATGAAAAGATAATCGCACTTATTTCGGAGTTTATTGGACATGGGACAAACAACACGGGCGAGCTCGCTGGCATCCTTCGTGGAATCACAAAAGCAAAAGAGCTAGGACTTGCTGAAGTGAATCTCTTTACTGACTCGGAAGTCTGTGTCAAGTTGCTAAAAAAGAAATCGACCAACGTCGCACATCTTCAGCCAATCCTTGAGCGCTGTGTTCAAGCGATGACTGATATAACCGTGAATGTTGCATGGGTAAAAGGACACGCCAACATCAAATGGAATGAAGTTGCTGATCGACTTGCAAATTCCGCTCTCGCATTTCTAAATGCTGATGTCCAAACAGGCACTCGGCCAAAAACCCCACCCCCAACCCTAACCGTGTCCCCCTCACTCTTCCCATCCACTATTCAACCATCAGTCACTATGCTCGAGCTTAAATGCCCGTTTGCTGAAAAAGATGAAGCCAAGCGTCTCGGGGCAAAATGGGACACAACTAAAAAGAAGTGGGTTGCAAAAGACACAAAAGAAAATCGTGATATTTTTGCAAAGTGGATCTGATATCTACGGTCATAGTTACGTCCCTTTACTTATAATTTTTTTGATGACAGGCCAAATGCTTTGAATGTACTTTTGAAGTTCTTTGACCTTTTGTTTCATGAGAGGATGGTTTTCGGGGTAGAATTCGAGATGATACATGTATCGAAGTAACACATAAACATCTCTGGGACTATAAAGTGTTGCGATCTTCACTTGAGGAAATATATAACGCTTCAACCACTGCAGACCGAGCAACATGTCTCGATCATCTTCGAAATTGTAAAATGAAGGGTAATGTAGCATTGACACCGTCATTTTCTGCAATGTTACCTTTTGTGGATTTGATGCCGATACAATGCCATCAAACTGATATGCTTGGCGCATGTTGATATTTCCTTCGGCCTCTCGAAATCTCATGGTAATGCTCACTTCATTTTCTTTGTAGGAGAAGCTCACAATCAAGACAATGTATTCATTATGCATATATATTTCGGTGAGTTCAATCACCTTTTGGAAATGATTGTCAAGAGACGTCTGTAATTTCGTTCGATCGAATGCTTCAAAAGGTGACAAGATACCTGTTTGATTTTTGAATCGATAAAATATTTCCGTTGGCTCCATTAACTTCTTCATTTCCTCTAATCCATGGCGGTCTCGCATTGTGTAAGCAGTTGCAAGCCGTGTTTGAAGACTTTGGCCTTTTCCGATCTCATTCGATATTTGTTTTAGAACGTCATTGGGAAGCAAAGGTAGTTGTGGTGTGGTAAGGTGTGTTAATATACGTGACACCAAAGCATCTTTTTTGCCACTTGGATCAAGTCCAAGTTTTGTGGCTTCATCCTTAAGTTGAGAAACTTTTAAAGAAGGAACACGTTCGGCCTGCAACGTCGCCATCTAATCTTAAGACTTATTATTTATAATGTTTTAGCGGAAGCAAATGTATTCACATATTATACATTTAGCTGATATTCACCTACGAACTGGTAATGCCGAACACATACGGAAAAACGAGTATGAATATGTGATCGATCAACTTATGCTTCGGCTACAAAAATTAAAGTGTGTGCAAAAACGCACGGCACTTATTGTGGTGTGTGGGGATATTTTTCACAACAAAAATAAGCTCGAGTCTAACACTGTAAGACTTTGGACTAGATTCATAAAGGGCTTGACTGACCTGGCTCCCGTGGTGCTTTTGTGCGGCAATCACGATTTTCGCCAAGAAGACCCATCGTGTCCGGACCTAGTGGATGTCATGCTTGAAGACCACACGGGTCATCAGAATCCTTGTACCTATTTGAAAGACACGGGAACATATGCATTTGACAATATCACATTTGGAATTGTGTCTATTAAGGACACTCTCAAGAGCTACGACACATTTGGCATCGTAGAAGACCTGCCTAAATTTCCACAGTGTTCAGACACCAACGTACATGTCGCTCTCTTCCATGGAACAGTCACTCAGAGTTCTCTCCCGAATGGACAGTGCATGGCCGCGGGCAAGGGGTATCCTTTAGAATGGTTTAATGGATACGATCTTGTTCTTCTCGGCGATAATCACAAACAACAAGTTCATAACAGTGATGCTTTTGGATTTTCATGGGGTTATCCGGGATCGCTTGTGCAACAAGATATAAGTGAGCCCGTTTTCGGTCATGGTTTTCTTTTATGGGACCTGAAATCCCGTGATGCTAAACCGTACCACATTTGCAATGAATTTGGACGTTTCCGGGCAAAAATAAGAAAAGATACATTGCTCATTCGAGTTGATCACAACTCATTTGTTCCCATTCAAGATGTGGTGCATCATCCGAAATTCCCGAAAACGCCGAGTGTGCAAGTGTTGGGAAATATTGGTGAAGATGTACGTGTGCGAGATATTTTGAGCGCACATAACATTTGTCCTTCCCATATCAGTACTGTTTTACAAGTATCGGGTCAAGAAAAAGAAAAGGAGGCGGCACATGACATGAACATTTTTCTTGACAATATATCTTCAATTAACCATCCATCAAAGTGGCTCGATTTTATCGAGCTTACGGATACTTCATTGGCCAATAAAATGAAGTCACTACAATGGTTTGATTGCCCCGAAAATGTACTCATGAAGCCGCTCGTGGATGATAAGATCCCCGTCGAGTTCAAACAAAAGGTCAATGACCGTCGGGAAAAAATACAAGCCGCCATTGAATTTGCCAAAGGTGTTCGCCAGAAAACAGTATTGCGAGCAAGCATTACGCTCAAGTACTTTACATGGTCATGGGCGTTCTCATATGGTGATCACAATTGGTTTAACTTTGAAAATATGGAAGGGCATATTGCCGTTCTCAATGGTCGCAATGCAAGTGGAAAATCAAGCTTTATTGATGTGCTTTGCATAGCGATCTTTGGAGAACCCGGCAAAAACCGTAACCTTCACAGCACCCGGAAAATCAGTTCGGACTTTCTGCATCATCAGCGCCCACCGAAGACAGCCATGAACACTGCAATCATGTTGTCTGTTAATGATGAAGTGTTTGAGATCATTCGAAGCTACACGCATCATGAAAGCAAAGTAGATGACAGCATGTCACAAATTCGCAAGTGCGAACTGTACTGTGTCAATCGCACGAACCAAACAAAGACAATGGTGTGTTCAGGGGCCACTCTGGTGGATGCATGGGTCACGAAAAACTGTGGGACTATTGAGGATCTCTTACGCACAACAGTTGTCTCCCAATTCGACAATCAGAACTTTTTCATGCTAAAACCTAATGAACAAAAGGACATGATTGATGCCGCATTGAACATGGAAGGCCTCAAATCATTTGCGGCTATTATTGATGTTGCGCACACAAGCTATAACTACTTGGTTGATAATGTGGCTACCATGATCACTGCGCTTTCTATTCCGGGATGTTCGGGGACGAATGGCTCTCAAACGGCAGTGAATGACACGGGTGTCATGAGTGACATGAATGGCACAGGTGCATTGGTGGATAAGTGTGATCAGCTACAACAAGAGTACAGCTCTCTGGAGCTCCAAAAGGAAATGTTGTCTGCACAATGTGCCAACAACTTTAATAAACCCCCAAAGGACTCATTGGAAATCCTGCAAAGTCAAGTACAAACGACATGTGATGTTCAAGAGTTGCGCACACGTCTCCAACAGTACCTTCAGAATAAACAGAAAATTCAACATGAGTTACAAAGCATTACTCCTACACAACACGAGCATGCGGATTGCAAGTACGATATCGATAACATTAACATAGTTATTGCTCAACACAAATCAATTGAGCCTACTGTTGTAAAATTAGACGACATTGTGATGGCCGAAAAACTCAATGCCTTGTGGTGGGAGACAAACAAGGAACGCATATCTGAAGTAGATGAAATTGATGATGTCCTTCGCGATGCGGAAGCGGATCACAACGAATGGTTATCAATGTCTATCCCCAAACCAGACCATGTGTCAATGATTGATGATGGTGATGGTGATGATGTTACAAAAAAGGACGTCAAGGATGCTATTTCTTATTACATCGCATCCAAGAATCACATAAATATAGTTGAAGCTCAACTCTTTCAAAATAGTGCTCTTTATAAAAAATATACAGCATATCTCGAAGAAGTTGAATGCAATGGTTGGGAAAATCTTGATCTTGATGACTGTAAGATGAAGATGCAACTATGCAATTCTGTTGATCGATCCAAGATAGTGGATGATGATGAATGGTCACGTGTTGTGAATGTGATCCAAAGAAATTCGCAAACTTTCAGTACATCTTACGATGTGCAGTTGCAAATCTCTCGTAAAATAGGCACTGATGTCATCATTGACGAACTCAGGAAAATGAAAGCAAAGTTCCATCGCAACAAACTATGTGCCAAGTTTAAACGAGCTGAAAGTAAAGTGGTGTTGTTTGGTGATGCCGAAGAAAAACTAGCCGATGTACAAAGTCAAATTCATGAAAGGGGCCTGTTGCTTCAATGTAAGGGCACGTTACAACGTTTCTTGAAAATGAGGGGCATCAACAAAACGGAAATTCAAGACGAGCTTTATGACGTCAAGCAAAAACTAGCGGCTTATGACTACGGTCATTTGATGCGGACTCAAAGGAAATATCAAAAGCAGGTGCAACTCAAGAAATCCGTCGAGTTCAGTCGGCAGTTTGTTCATGCCCCGCTTCAAGATACCTTGAACGAACGCATCGCCTATTATGAAACACTAAGATGCTTTGGATCCGAAGAACTTGATGAACTATATGAACAGTTTGTCTTTTACGAGGAACACAAAGACACAATGAAGCTTTGGCTCGAGGTGCGTGATTGCATTGATAATGATTGGGGGCGGGCCATTGAAGTCTTAACATTTTTGGACAATCATAAAAAAGATTTTGAGGCTCATGAAACCCTCAAAGCGGAGTATGCAATGCAATTAAGTGATCGTGATGAAAAATGGTGCAGCGCATACATAATATGGACGCACTATGGTCGTGTCTTGCAATCGAACATTGATGAATATCGTCAGGTTGCGCAAATTGCACATGAGTTGCCTGATATGGAGGCCGAGCGACATACTTTAATCAAAAAGCGCATGCGGGCATGCAAATACATGGAATGGATGGAAACATATAAGACACTTGAAGATACGAAGGCCTTCTTGAAACAAAAGACGCTTGAGCATCAACTCCAAGAGGTTGCTCAACAAATAGAAATAATAGAGTACCAGTCGAATTTGCAAAGTGCAATTGCATGGTACAAGTATCAAGATACCAAAACACACTCATCTCGTGTTCAACATGAGCTGTTGGAGCTTCGGAATACTTTAGCCAACTACAATCAACATGTTGCATTTGAGAAAAATAAGGCATGCTTGGCGATCTACCGCGATCTATTGCGCGACTGGAGTGAAACAAGAGACCTCTTGGGACAAGTGTTGGTGCGATTGATGGACAAGCGTGGCTCGATTCAAGCCAATAATTTCAAAGAGTGGGTTTATTCGAACCAAATTATCCCATTGCTTGAAAGACAACTCAATTACTTCTTGAGTGCCATTGATACCATTTTGGTCCGCATTCAATACCATTCTAAAGGACTCCGATTTTTCTTGGTAGATAAAGGGCATGAAACTATTTTTGCGGCGTCCAGTGGTTACCAACAGTTCATTGTCGGATTGGCAATGCGCCAAGCCCTCGCCAACATCGGCGGCACCGGAAACAATCTCAAGCATATGTTTATCGACGAGGGATTTACGGCATGTGATGGCACCAATATTGAGAAAGCGCATGATATCTTACAAAAATTGGTTGAAATGGGCGGCTTCACAAGCATTCTCATCGTGTCACATTTGGAAACCATAAAAGATGTCATTCCTACCAAAATAAACATTGAGCGCACGGGATCATTTTCTAAATTGCGCTTTGGCCATGCACTTGGGCTTTATGATGTTGTAAAGTAAGCTTTTTACGAATTCTTAGCAATTAAACTGAAAATGCAATGTATATGCATTATGATACTCCGTGTTCAAGAAGGAAATGAAATTTTAGAATTTGACATGGAAATAGAGCGAGACGATGCATTTCATTCCATAGAAATTCACATAGGTGAGCCTCATAAAACCTACGGAGCATGTATTCATCTAAGTATTTATGACGAAGATGATGAAGCCATTTTGAATGGTCTTCAATACGGTCCCAAATGTTCGACCATTCGAAACATGCGTCGGCATGTTGATACGCTACGAATGCTAAAGGCTGGTTTAATATATATTTTTCGCACATATCCTCGTATAAAACATGTTTCATTAACGGATAAGGCAGCTGTAGGGGGTGCAAATGCAAAAATTATGCTGACGGCAAAGCGCCTCCTTCAAGGCAAAAAAGGATGGTATGAGGAACACTTTGGCGCCGTCCCCGATCCACAAAACAAAAGTACAATTAGCACGTTAAAAGCACTATCCAATCCATTAGCTCAAGCAAAAATTCTAACATATCTGCCAATTACCACCCAGCGCACATGGGGGACACCTAATGATATAATTGAATACGCCTCCTGTATCGCCAAGCTTCAAACCAATGCGATTCTTGCGACTTCTTGGCTAATCTTGCGCAACCAAATAGAAAACTATGAACGGGACCTAATTGTTCAAACATTAACAACGGGTGGTACGTCACTCAAAGCATCCCAAAAACGCCTTTTGCGTGCTGTAAATCGAAAAGCCATTGTTCTCTTGAATGCATACCATCAACGTATTGGAAACGTTCATGAATAAATGTTTAATTTTTGTGTGATGGCCCAAAAGACTTGATGGATCAGTTTATTTTTATCAGATTGCATCAAACATCATACATGGTACATAACTTTTGAGGGGAAAATGGATATCTATGATGAAATAACATCGCAAACGTCCTCCATTGTGGCTGCTTTTATGTCGTGGTTACAATTTAATGCAAACATGATTGAAAATAAAAATAATGTTTTTTGCTGGGTCGTCGAAATGCACCAAAAGAATACCATTGACATTATTCATTGTAATGAATTCGAAGCTGCTATTCATGGTATGATGGGGTTTGAAGATGACACATGGCGATTCGATGCGATACAACAATGCATGAATGATTGGTGCGATGACATTCATCATAATGAGTATTTCAGCAATGACATTATATCAAACATTTCAGTACATGTGAGCAAGTGGGGTCCATTGGCAATTCAAGAGCTTCAATGGGGTCAATGTACCGCTGTAATGCAGACAATTGACATTAAGATCCGTAACATGACAGAGGTTATGATTGAGTACCCGGAAGAATATTTAGATCATGTGGATAATTATATCAAAGTTCTTCAATATCAATCTCTCATAAATATGTGTGAAGCGCGCCCGGCATGCATGACTGCTTAGGAAGTGTAAATCTAATCAAGTTCCTCCATTTTTGCCTCGGCGGCCTTGAGCATTTCGGGAGTAATTTCAACCTCTGATGCGTCTGTGGCGTCGGCATCGACGGCGTCATCATCAAGGTTTAGACCGAGTTCCATGAGGCGATGAATGCGGCGCACAAAGATGGTCGGGTCCTCCATGTTAAAACCAGAGTTGATTAGAGATGTCTCGTAGAGCATGTTGATTAGGTCACGGGTGGGTGCAGCAGATTCGGGCGCTGTTGCCTCGGCGTCAATGCGTGATTTAATGGCAATGACAATCTTATGCTCGGGGTTGATTTCAAGACTACGCTTGCCAGCCATATGTTGCATCATTTGGTTGTTGTTCGAAAGGGCTTGGGCTTTCATGATTCGCTCCATGTTGGCAGACCAACCGTACTCGCTTGTTACAAGGATTGCGGGTGTGTTAGTAATGCGCGTCGAAAGCGACACCTTCTCGACCTTGTCACCAAGCACTTCTTTCATCTTTGCACACACGTCTTTGAAGGTCTCCTCTTGGACCTTCTTCTCGTCCTCTGAGAGATCATCAATGATAGTAGAGTCTTTTGAAACACATACCATCTTCTTGCCATCGTACTCGCGAAGGCGTTGCATGGCATACTCGTCAATTGCATCCACCATGAAAAGGACCTCGAAACCTTTCTTCCTTAGCTTCTCAATGAACGGCGAGGCTTTTACTTGGTTCAACGTCTCTCCCGTAATGTAATAGATGTGCTCCTGTTTCTCTTTCATACGGGTAACATAGTCTTCTAGGCTCGTGCGCTTCGCAATGTCTTCGGAAGAATGGAAACGTAGGAGCTTGACGAGTTTGTCGCGGTTCTTATCGTCCTCATACACACCAAGTTTAAGGTTTCGAGAAAAGTTGTCATAGAATGTGTTGAAATCATCCGGCTTGTCCTTGGCAAGATCCGAGAACATCTCAATGCACTTTTTGACAACGTTCTTCTGAATGACTTTCATGACCTTGTTTTGTTGAAGCATTTCACGTGAGACATTGAGGGGCAGGTCATCGGAATCAACGATACCCTTCATGAAACCAAGCCATTCAGGTACAAGTTCCTCGCTGTTTTCGGTAATGAAGACACGACGCACATAAAGTTTAATGTTGTTGCGTTTCTCACGACCAAATAGATCAAATGGTGCGCGGCGAGGGGCATAAAGAAGCCCACGAAAGTCTAGTTGCCCCTCTACGGTAAAGTGCTTTTGGGCAAGCGGCTCTTCCCAATCACTTGAAATTGCTTTGTAAAAGGAATTGTACTCATCTTGCGAGATGTCTTCCGGGCGACGCATCCAAATCGGCTTCTGTTTGTTGAGTTGATCCCATTCCGTGTAGCTTTCTTTTACTTTTTCAACCGGTTTCTCATCTTCTGTAACATCCTCTACTACAACATCTGCGGCCGCGTCAGGAGCGTCAGTGGCGTCGGGGGTAGCGGGAGTAGGAGGCGCGGCTACCTCGACTTCGCGCTCGCGGGTAACGAGGAGAGTGATCGGGTAAGTAATAAATGTGCTGTGTTTTGTGACAATCTCGCGAATTCGTGCCTCCTCTAGAAACTCATATAGGTCCGATTTTAGGTACAATTCAATACGTGTGCCACCTGCAACATCATCAAAAGTTGTTTCAGTAATAGTGAATGAGCCTCCCGCAGATGATTCCCAAACATAAGCGCTGGGATCATCACGGTGTTTTGTGGTGACGACCACACGATCCGCAACTAGAAATGCGCTGTAAAACCCAACCCCAAACTGACCAATAAGAGACATATCCTTTTGGTCTTTGAGGGCCTCCATGAAATTCTTAGTGCCCGATCGTGCAATGGTGCCAAGATTGTCGATGAGATCTTGTTTAGTCATACCAATACCGTTGTCTTCAAGAGAAAGGACATGGGTATCTTTGTTTGCAGCAAGCTTGATTTGAAGTGAGCGAACATCATTCACTGATCCGTTTTTTTGAAGAGCCTCATAGCGATACTTGTCCATCGCATCCGAGGCATTGGCAATCAGTTCGCGAAGGAAGATTTCCTTGTTGGAATAAAATGCATTTACAATAAGCGACATGAGCTGATTGATCTCCGCTTGGAAAACATAGCTTTCTGATGGTTTAAAATCGGATGGAGCCATATTTGGTCTATATGGTTTTATAGAAATAATTTTAAATGGGTTATTATGCTTGCACTTCAATTGACTTTTTTCAAAACCATTCTCTGCAAGTGCTTCAATGATTCATCAATATGTGGTAAAACAAAAGTTATTGTTTGCATAAGTATGGTAAATGTGTTAAAAAGTGGAAACATCCGCAAAGGGCAACCCATAGTAGTTGTTGTATTACTGAAAGGTTATCACAATTTATTTCGTTCTTTAGGCAAGTTCTCTTACCCTTCTGCAAATGTTATCAAAGATGGTGGTGTTTCTTAGCCACGGACCCACTGTTTTGGGAAGTTGAATTTCACCACCGTTGTTGAGAATGTTTAGAATATATTTCACGAGCACACGCGACGAGCACTTCTCTGATTCATCTCGTAGTCCATCTAGCACAACCCCGAAACGTCCTCTATTGAGCGAGACTCGTTTGTTTTTGATCTTATACACCGTCGTGGATACGATGGCATGAATTTCATGGGTCGTTCCATCTACTTCTTGGGTCGTCTTTTCGGACGAGTAATGAGGTATGCCTTCACCAATGGATGATAAGAGATACTCTACAACATCCAAGTCAAACTCCACCTTTTTCCATAATGCGCTCTGTGGTATGGGTAGCATAATGGCTTTCGAGTCTGAGATAAATGTTTGGGCTCTTTTGCTTTTGCTATTGCTATTGCTATTTTGCGAAGAAACAAACATGGAATCAATCGTCTCTAATGCTGCCTTACGAATCTTTTCAAGTTCTTCAATTTCACCATCTGTATTTTTGATTATCTTTTTCTTTTCTTTTTTATTATCTTTCTTGTCTTTCTTGTCCTCTTTCTCATCTTTGTTTTCAGGTGTTGTTGGGTTTGGCGTTGCTTCGCCGTCTTTTTCGAGGTCGTCGTCGTAATCGCCATCTCCGGCCTTCCCGGTTTCTTTGAGTTTTTGTTTGAGCTGTCTCATTCTCTCGGATCTGTGTTTTTTGACTTGTTGGCTATCACTTTGACGAACAAGCTCCATGTAGGCATCTGGCGCGGGCATGTCGTCACTGCTGCGGCAACCAATGTAAAAATACACACCGGGGCCGACCTCATCCATAATAGTTTGTAATTTGTAGCTCCTTGCAATCATTCTATCATAACTCGAACGCTCGTTCGCAGGTCTGAACACATTTCCTTTATACACTTGCTTATGGATCGCGGAGTTGTAGTACATTCCATTTTTGATCAATCCAACAAACGGATAGCAATTGCTTGACCCTAGAGAGTATTGTGGCAACTCTTCGACGGGAAAAACCTCGCGATCTATTTCTGGAATCTTATTGAGTTTGAAGACACCAGACTTCATAATAACGGTCTTGTCCTTTTCAAAATTGAAGAACAGGTTTGTTGAAAGGTTCGGCACTTTTTCACCTGGAAGATACATTCGCATGGGGCGACCCAAGAGACGCTCTAATTTCTTTTGATTCTTGAGGGGATCCTTGAATAATGTTTTGATGGTGGGATCATTGAACATCTTTGCGAAATCACATCCACTGTCCATAAAGTTCGGCCGAGCACACATGGGAAAGACAACAAGCACCTTGTCGTCTGGCATCGTAACGCGCTTCGCAAACTTTTCAACTTTTTCACTACCGTGACCGCATACCAAAAAGATGTTATTAAATACACCTTGTTCCTCAAGGTCGTCATTGAGGGCATTCATTAAATCATCGTCATCCTCCGATTTTATAAACTTGTATTTGCCTTGTAGAATTTGTTTAAAGGCGGGTTCGAGTCCAAGACATGACTCCAAACGGCGTCGCTGACTTTTATCTTTCTCAATTGACTGCATCACAGAAGCCTCATCAATTTTGAATTTAGTACGCATTTCATTTATCATGACCTCATCCACTTGCAGTTCTCGTAGGTCTTGTTCCTTTACTCTTTCCAAGTACCTATTCGATATGAGCTTTTGTTGATCGATAAATGCCTTCTTATCCTCTTTGATTTTGGCACACGGATCGTTGCCTTGCTCTTGTGCAACTTTGATCTTCTTGAGATCGTCAAGAGCTTTTACTTGCTTTTGTTTGGCGGCTTCCGTGCATCTTTGCATGGCAACCTTTGTATTTTCCTCACATGTTTCGACGTCGAATTCACGATCAAGCTTTAGAGCTGCAATTTGCTTTTCCATGTCCTCTTTCACCTTGACCTTGCACTCACTTGAAGTACATTCCTTTTTGGCAGTAGATGCGGTTTTACGTAATTCGCTTACCAATTCGGCGTGTTGTGATTTCACTCGATCGATGCACGTGTTTCTTACTTTCTTGCATTGTATAATTTCGGCTTTGTAGGCGTCATTTATTTCCTTTTGCAAGGAAGCCTCTGTATTTGACTTTGCCTTTACACAGTTTTTGAACTGCGTATCGTATGTTTTAGCCTCATTATATATTTCTTGTAAGCGGCGACTCCTCTTCACTTCTATGTCTTGATGTATATACGACTTGTTCTGCTCAAGAGAATGAACTCGGTCATTAAGTTTCTCCTTGTCACTTACCATTTTAGATAAGGCATCCTCAAACTCGTAATCTGACATTTTGACATTGACATGTGTCACCACCGGGTATGAAAATGTACGCAAGTCCTTTTCGCGGTTTAGATAGCTGATCTGGCCTGCAATATCATCCATGAACTTCAACATACGATCTGTATCAGAAAACTTGCCATCCTCCGCAAGGTACTCTTCCGCAAACGTTTCAAATGTCTCTGGCATTTGAGCCGAGGGCGGTCGGAAAATGTTCATGAGACGTATGAGGTCCATTGGATCGTCAGTGTATGGTGTCGCGGTCATGAACAAAATGCGCACGCCGTCCTTTCCTGATTTGTTAAAGGAGTTGGCAAAGCTCGAACGAATTTTTTCAAGGTCGGGCTTTTCGGATCCAGCAACATCGGGCGCAAACAGTTTATGGGCTTCATCTATTATCACAAGCGTCTTGTGTAATGGATCCGCCCGCCCATTGCGGGAAATGAGTTCTTTTGAGAGTTGGCTCTTGCCTGCTAGCATATTACTGAACTGCTTGTATGACATGGGCTGCATCCATTTTGGTGTAAGGCGCATACGTTGCGCATTATTCTCAGGAATCTCTTTTCCGTCCCGAATGCGTTCTTGTAGAATATCGCTGCACGTTTGGTCAAATACATTTTTGTAGATGTCGGCTTTGAGCGTGTGGCGGGTGACAAAGATGATTGTATAACCTTCGCGCTCAAATGTGGTGGATGCTGTGGCCACTGCCGTGCATGTTTTGCCCGTACCAACAGAATGCCAAAGAAGCATGCCTTGGTTTTCCGATTTTGGCGTGAAATAGCTGCGAATGAAATTTTGAGTAGGTGTGAAGGGCAGAACGTTGCTTTGCGCACCACCAACACAACCGTTCTCAATCTTGATCTTTGGCCATGTGTATTGTGAAAAGTGCTCTGCAACATGGTTTTGAACTTGTAGGAATTTTGATCCCGATTGAGCCCCTCCAAGTTGAGCCGCCGCAGCTTCCGCTTCGAGTTTCTTGACGACTCTGAACTCATGAATCTGTTTTGTCAATTCCCTGTCCATGGCTGACATAATGGCAACACGCTCGAGCTCATTGGCAAAATTGAGCTTTCGAGGGTCAAGATTGCTGTATTTCAAAAACATTTCAAGAAAATTCGTGCTTGGGGCAATGGATGGTAATTGCTCGTGTAAAATTTGCTTAATGTCTTTCGGTATGATGGTCTCATACTTGAACACGTGGATCGGCCAACCTTCTTGCGGATGAAAGTTCAAGCCTTTTTGACCACAAAATCGAGTGGCGCGACCAATGGCTTGTTTCTCATCCGCTCGTGTGAGAATTGGTTCAAATAGATGCACGTACTTGATGTCAAATAGATCGACGCCCTCGCGGAAGCCCGAATCTAAAATGATAACGCGAACCTTCTCACCTTGAATGTTGTCTGGTCGGGAATTGAAAAGTCCAAGAAGCTCTTTCTTGAAATTGATACCAATCGGTTTCTCAAAGAAGGGCGTGGATGTTAGGGTCGCAAACGTATTGCTCTTATTTTCTGCAATGTTTTGGGTGTCAATTTTGAACGTCATGCCACGTTGTCCTCTCTTAAGGGCATATGCATGATTCATTCCGCTTGCCTTCAAAGCAGATGCAATAAGTTTTGCACCATAGGATGACTTGATGTCCGAATATATAAAATGCTTGAACAGCTTGCCGTGCTCTTTTTCATCTTGCGTGTCGAGCTCTTTTATCTTTTGTAGGAGCGCATGAAGCTTTGGAGCCGCTGACGGCATGTCACGTAGAACCTTTTTTGCGGAATATTCGGGCTTATCAAACTTGTGTTGCATTTCAAGAAAGCTCCAATTGCTGGTTTCCCGAATGCACTTTGCCGTCGCTTCACTATTGCCCGCAACCATCTATTTCTTTGAAAGATTAGTTTCGCATATAATATCAGAGATGTCACTTCGGTCTGTATTCCTCTCACAACCTTTCACTGCCGAAGAGTGCGCTGAATGGGTCCAGAATAATAGACTGCGCAACCCACGTACGGGTCGCACCATTACAACAAATGGCAGAGTGTATAATGACATTCGTCGCCAGTGTGAGCAGTTTAATCTTGCGACCCCTGCAACTCAAGCAAACAACCAAAATTCGCCAGAAGAGAGATTTCTTACTTCATACAGAAGACAACTCGAGAGCGATGGGATTTCTCCTCCACGTGCTGAAGAAATTGGACGGTCCTTGTGGAGAGGTGTTCAGCGATCACTTACAAATGGTACCGTGCTTCATAACAGTATCGTCGAACAAGTTCTAGATCACGTTGATGAAAATATTCGGAATAGTCTCCTCACAATACATTCACCAGCGACACATGTGGCACCTGTGGCGCAAGCGGCACCTGCAGCACCAACAGTACCCGTGGCACCGCAAGGAGCACCAACGGCACCTGTTCGAGGATCTCCGCCTCAAGTTTTGAATACAGAGTTGGGACCCATTTCAAGACACGAGGCTGAAAGATTTATTGCCTCCCGTCTTCGATTAGGGTTTCCTACTTATATTCGCCCCGTAGGCCTAGGTTTTGCTGATTTTACACCCGAAAATATGCCAATTATCCAATCATTATGTGATGAGTTTGGCCTATCTACAACACTTACACCAAATTTGCCAAACGCGATTCGTTTGACAACAACAAGAACTGCACGCACTAATTCATTGACTTTGCATCAGCTTGACTATTATATCGCACATCGTATCCGCAAAAATCTCGAGGTGGAAAACCTTGGGCGTCCTGTAACAAGATCTTTGCGAAATGGAACGATCTATCAAGAACTAGTGGGACTTGCTCTGCGCTATGGGTTGGACTTGAATCATATCTATTCTCGGATGGATGGACCTTCGCACATGGCCTTGCCAAATCCGCCCAACTCCCATGCAAAATTTGTCGAGGACGCAATTCGCGATGGTGTTTTTACAAGATTCCAACAAAACACTGTGGTGGTTCCTGAAACTCAGAACGGACCTTACCAAAATATTCGCAGCATTCCCAAATCCACTCACAAAGCATCTGTTTCAAGTCCTTCGGAAGAGGCTTCTATAGTTGTTACAAAAATAACATATCGAGACAAGGTCATGATTCTCGGATTCAAGAAGCCAACAACCGCATTTCCATTCAACATCAATCAACAAATAAGACTTGTTGGATTCCAACCGGACTCTTACAATGGGACCCACACAATTGTTAGCATGCGAAATGAATCTCATTTACCAATTTCATCTATAACCGTCACCATTGATAATCTCCAAGCACAAGGGCCGGTGATCAAAAGAGGGTCCATTTTCTATGATGCCAAAATTGAGATTTTCCCTACATGTGCTGAGACGTTATCAAACATAGTAGCTCCTTTCAAGAAGACCGCCAATAAATTGAAACTCATCTGCAATTCACTCTCAAAGCAATGCACGTCGCTCGATGAAAAAAGAATGGTTCTATGGCGCGAACTCGCACAGTACCCGACAAGCACGTCCCGTGTCTTCAAGGCTGCCCCCGAATACTGCATCGCTTCACTATTCAGATTTTGGAAAGCTCAAAGTCCGAGTGCAAGAGCGACGTATATGTTGGTGGATAAAGAGCTCTTGTATGTAACATATATTGATCAAAGTGGAGTTGGTGATGGAGTTCGTAGAAGCTTTATTCAAAGAGTGCAAGACGAGTTCTTGATTCATGGAATATTCGCACCCTCCACAGGAGAGACCAGCGAGCGTCATTTTATCAACCCGGACTTTACGCCATCAAAGTCATTCAAGCAAGTATGCGGCATGACATTCGACTCCGAAAATGATTACGTTTTGTTCTATGAGTTCATCGGTCGTTTATTAGGGTTCGTTTTGATGAACGATATGGGTCTGTCGTTTCATTTGTCATACTCAATCTTGGCTCATATGATCTACAAACACGAAGAAATCACAAACGATGACTATATGGCGTATGGAATGTATGATTTCCAAGATGAGTTCCGCTCATACATCAATCTCATGCGCAATCCCGAGCACATCGAATATTCATATCTTTCATTCAATTCCGAATTCGATTTACGGCGCACTGACGACGAAGTAGATAAGACAAATTTCGTAGATTACATACAAGAGAAATGCAAGTACCGCATGCTGCACAAAATCTTCAGTAATGAGCAAAAACCAAATGCCATCGACACATATCCTCGCTTCAAAGGACTAGTCAAAGGATTTGGCAGTCTTCGAAAGTTTTTGAGGAATAACAAAATAACAATCCCTGTATTGGACAAACTTTTAACGTTTGGTACAGTTTCAACTTTTACGTGCCTTGACCTGATTGAAAACATACAGCGTAACATGGCGGCTCGCCATGTCGAAGCAACAGACAATATGATAAGCATTATTCGTGACGACGGTGAAACATTTCCATATGACGTGATTGGTGAAAATCGTCCCGCAACTAAAAGTGAAAGGCGCAAACATTTCTTAGTGTTCATTGAACGATTGCTAATGTTTTGGTCGAGTTATAAAAGATATTCAAGCTCAATGGGATACTTTTTCATTGTGAAGCCCGTTAAAGAGTTTGATGCAGCAAGAAGAATACTGGCTCAACGACAACGCCCGCTCACAGAAAATGAACGCATGAATATGTTACCGGAATCACATACATGCTTTGTGCGTATTGACATTCCTGACACATATCATGATAATCGGGATGTTTTGTACAAAAAACTAGTCCAAAGCGCTTACTTCATGGAGGTCGGTGTCGGCAATCATGGTGGTGGGAAGAGAGGGGCGATCAAGAAACGATGAACGAAGGGCTCTTTGAATTTTAATGGCACTAAAGTGTTTCAAATAATATTCTGACACGTTCTTTACTATACACGGCAGTGCGATGCTATTTTGGCAAAGCATGCCATTATATGAGGTCATGACGGTTACCATAAAAGGCACGTCATTGCTATCAACATTTACATGATTAATTTTTGCAAGCACACACGGAATTACTATCTGCAAGTCACGTATGTGTTCATCAATGTTATTATAAAAAATATCAAAAGCGTTGCTTATAAATACAATATCGCCGGCATTGTATGTTGTGTTCATATATTCGTGACTAGAAATCGGAACGTCATAATAGTTTGCCATTTTGAGCATTATGTGAAAGGACAATCTGAAGACGCACACCACTTGCGGAACTCAATGATCAATTGATCACACTCGCATGGCATCACATACTTATGTGCCAAATAATTTTTCTTGCCGGGCCCTATATTTTCTTGTTGTCCCGATAACGCAAGTACGTCTTGCTGCATAATATTCTCTATGAAGACCTTTGTAAAAAGCTGATTGTGCTCATGTGTGACATTTTGAGGCACAAGTTCAAGAAGGAGGTTCAAGTGAGATTGAAGAATGTTATTCGACGTCAATCTTTTTTTCATGGCTACATCCGTAAATAGCACTCGACAAGAGGTGCCATCATTGGGGGCAACATAAATGATATTCTTGCGAACCACGGTCTTTTGTACTATAATAGACACATCGACAACACATGGTTTGATGAAGCGAATGTATAGATCTGGTGTATCCGGATGATCATGTGTAAAATACCCTGAAATTTCCGAGTCTGTTACTTTCTTGAATTTGAGTCGTATTGGGCTTGCGCGATCGCGGCTTCCTTGAAAGCCATCATGTACAAAATCCAAATGAGCGGGATCGAGTAGATTTTCTACTTGCAAGAAGTAGTTGAATGGTGCATCAAAGGAATACTCTGTTGTAAGAAAGAGGTCCGTATTGAAATTTTTCATCCTCAATGTGTTTTGTTGCTCTTGCTCTTGTCGAACACCCATCCAAACTACGCCATTATGCACGAATGTAGGGTAGTTATTGAGATTACATGCTTTGGGTATAAAACCCATGGCTTGCTGTGGAATATGTTTGCAAGTTCCACTGCCGTCGAACCGCCACCCATGGTACGGACATTCAAGATCTCCATTGACAATGTTTCCCTCCGAAAGCCTTGCACCCCTATGCGGGCACATGTTTGGCGCTGCGGTAATACCTTTTTGATTTCGCCACAGAACTATGTTTTTCCCAAGAACTTTTACACCGATCGGTTTTGAAAGAATCGATTTCTCAAATGCAACGGGCACGGGCACATGCACTGCATTCATGTGCATATTATGTGATCATGATCATGATGCTTTAAATCGCCCTTGCTTGTGTTAAAAAGCATTTGTGTAAATTATACAGAGGATAATGTCATTGCCCAAGGCATGTCGGCGCATTCAAAAGGAGATCAATATGTACCAAAAGTCTCCTGCTGAATTTGCCCCTAGAATATATGTTGATGAAACGAACTTTTACAATGTATATTTTCTCATCAATGGTCCGAAAGGATCTTTTTATGAGGGCGGTGAGTATGTCGTGCTTATTCACTTGCAAGCCGATTATCCAATGAGCCCGCCTGACATCAAGATGCTAACGCCATCTGGGCGATTTGCCACAAATAAGTCCATCTGTACAACATTTACCAATTTCCATCCGGAATCATGGTGTCCAACTTATACATTTAATACAATAATAGCGTCGTTTGTATCGTTCATGATGGATGACGATGTTACTGCAGTGGGTTCTATCAAATCAACGGTAGAAGAAAAACAACAGATCGCACTACAAAGTAGTGCATTTAACAAAGGAAAAGACTATGATAAGTGGTTTTGCCAACATTGACAAATCAAACAAAAACAAGGAAGGGAAAGAGGATATTTGAGATTTTAAGCAATCGCAATAGGTGTGTCAATTGCAATAGGGTCTGCTACGCCAACACGTGCTTTGAAGGTTCCATCCGAAATGGTCGCGTTGATGTTTTGCACATCCGCATCAATCGGTAGTCGC
>Ga0208975_1000028_pt1 | contig 83284 bp, 59 predicted proteins | sample GreLakmeER78MSRF_FD_187700 | JGI IMG/M metagenome (GOLD analysis project Ga0208975, IMG submission 187700) | Freshwater lentic microbial communities from great Laurentian Lakes, MI, USA - Great Lakes metaG ER78MSRF (SPAdes) | ecosystem: Environmental > Aquatic > Freshwater > Lake | place: Great...
ATTTCAAAATGTCTCCCAAACATTGGCACAACAAGTATTAATTATTAATCAGCACATTATTAATTAATCTTTAGAAAAATAATCCCCCCCCTGATAAACTCCGCTTGATTCTTTAGCTAGCTGCATTAAAATGTCATTCGCCAAACTACTTGCGCCAAAACGAAACCAGTGGTTATTCAACCAAGCATTTCCAAGCGTTTCACGAACCATTACCAAATATTGTAACGCAACCTTCGCGGTAGAAATACCTCCAGCGGGCTTCATACCAATCATGATTCCTGTTTCGTAATAATAATCGCGAATTGCTTCAAGCATCACAAGTGTAACGGGCTGCGTAGCCGCAGGTTGGATTTTTCCCGTAGACGTTTTTATAAAATCAGCTCCTGCCCTCATTGCAATTTCGCTTGCTCGCCGAACATTATCAAGTGTAGCCAACTCCCCTGTTTCCAAAATCACTTTAAGTCTTGCTGGTCCACACGCCACTTTTATTTCTGAAATCTCATCAAACACAAAATTATAATTTCCACTTAAAAACTCTCCTCTGGAAATAACCATATCCACCTCATCGGCACCACTTTCAACAGCAAATTTTGTATCAGCAATTTTTACTGCTAAAGTCGATTGCCCTGAAGGAAATGCAGTAGCAACTGACGCTACCTTCACACCCGAATTTCCTAATTCTTTTTTAGCAAGCTTTACAAAGGTGGGATAAACACATACCGCAGCAGCAGTTGGAACGCCAGGCATCTCGACATGAAGATGCTGTGCTTTATAACAAAGTTGACGAACTTTCCCTTCTGTGTCCTTTCCTTCAAGAGTTGTCAAATCAATCATACTGATTGCTATTTTCAAACCCTCAACCTTGGATTGCTTTTTTATACTTCTTGTGTTGAAGCGCGCAACCCTTTCCTCTACGCCAACTTGGTCGATGAGAGAAGACTTCATGAAATTATAATTGCTTTTCAAAGTTTTCTAAAATAAAGTCAAATGTAAGAAAAGCAATCAACCTACAGTTAAATTAGCAATAAAAACAGAATCTGAAATTTGGTATAACCCCAAATTCTACATTATATTTGATTCCCTTAAAAAACAGACAGGGAACACATAGCCTACACGGAAAATAGTGGCACTAATTTGGGGAATAGCAGGTGAGACAAATTGTTGTTTTTAAGGATAAATTACATGGCTTAGAAAAAAACCTATTGATTCTATTTATTTAAAATGAACAGCGAAAATATTTATTCCACCTTCGACCGACTACTACACAGAGAAGACCGTGAAAGATTGTTGGAACAAACCGCAAAAGTTTTTTGGCTAACGGGTCTTTCTGGAGCAGGGAAAACTACTATAGCTGCGGGACTACAACGTGCACTACATGCTCAAGGAAAACTAGCTTACATTTTAGATGGCGACAATATTCGTTTGGGGATCAGTTCAAATCTTGGTTTCTCAACAATTGATCGCTCCGAGAATATTAGAAGAGTAGCAGAAACAGCAAAATTATTTTTAGATGCTGGCATAATAACAATCTGCAGTTTCATTTCACCAACCAATGATTTGCGTTCCATTGCAAAAGCAATAATTGGGGAAAACGACTTCTTGGAAGTTTATATTAATGCTCCTATTGCCACCTGTAAAGAACGTGATGTGAAAGGGTTATACAGTAAAGCGGAGGCCGGCGAAATTAAAGATTTTACAGGAGTGACCGCCCTATTTGAAGCCCCAGCAAAACCAAATTTAGAAATAAAAACAAATTTACAAAATGAAGACGAAAGTATTTTAGCATTTGCAAACTTTGCAAGTAGGCACATTAAAGTTCAATGATTTTAGATTTAAAATGAAGAGCTACACCTTAAAACATTTACAGGAACTAGAGAGTGAATCAATATTTATTTTACGTGAGGTGGCAGCGCAATTTGAAAAACCCATTTTGCTTTTTTCAGGTGGAAAGGATTCTATTATAGTAAGCCACCTTGCAAAAAAAGCTTTCTTTCCTGCAAAAATACCTTTTCCATTAGTGCATATTGACACGGGGCATAATTTTCCTGAAACAATTGAGTATCGCGATTGGTGGGCAAAAGAACTTGGTGCAAAAATTATAGTGAGGTATGTTCAAGATTCTATTGACCAAGGAAAAGCCGTGGAGGAGAAGGGTATTAATGCAAGTAGAAATGTTTTACAAACGGTTACCTTACTCGACGCAATAGAAGAATTAAAAACAGATTGTGCAATTGGCGGAGCAAGGCGCGATGAAGAAAAAGCAAGATCGAAAGAACGGTTTTTTTCTCATCGAGATGAATTTGGACAATGGAACCCTAAAAATCAAAGGCCTGAATTATGGAATTTATTTAATGGCAAAAAAAATATGGGAGAACATTTTCGAGTGTTTCCAATTTCAAATTGGACAGAAATGGATGTGTGGCAATATATTTTGCAGGAAAATATTCCCTTACCCAAAATTTATTTTTCACATAAGAGAAAAGTTTTTCAACGCGATGGGCAATTGCTTGCGGACTTCGATTTCATGACCAAAAAACCGAGTGAAGTTGTAGCAGAAAAAACCATTCGCTTTCGTACCATTGGCGATATCACTTGCACAGGCGCTATTGAGTCGACGGCTACTACATTGGAAGAAATTATTCAGGAAGTTGCAGCATCTCGCACAACGGAACGTGGAACTCGGGCGGATGACAAAAGGAGCGAGGCTGCAATGGAAGATCGGAAGAAAGCAGGGTATTTTTAATCGCATTTTGAACCGATTAAGAAGATAAAAAAATCAAATTAGAAATTAGAATGCCGGAAAATACAAGTCAAGCTACAGAAGGATATTTAGAAATGGATCTTCTTCGCTTTACCACAGCGGGAAGTGTTGATGATGGGAAAAGCACCTTGATCGGTAGATTGCTTTACGATAGTAAATCTATTTTTGAAGATCAGTATGAAGCAGTGAAAGCTACAAGCGAACAACGAGGAGAAGAATACGTGAATCTTGCTTTGTTGACAGATGGTTTGCGTGCTGAACGAGAGCAAGGAATTACAATTGACGTTGCTTACCGTTATTTTGCCACACCGAAAAGAAAATTCATTATTGCCGATACGCCTGGTCATATTCAATACACAAGGAACATGGTTACCGGCGCCTCAACAGCTAATTTAGCTATCGTTTTAGTTGATGCTCGAAAAGGTGTGATTGAACAAACTATGCGGCATACATTTATTGCTTCTCTTCTGAAAATTCCACACATCATCGTTTGTATAAACAAAATGGACTTGGTAGAGTACAAAGAAGATGTGTTTGAAAAAATAAAAAAAGATTTCAAAGGATTTGCATCAAAACTAGATTCAATTGACATCGATTTTATTCCTATTTCTGCATTACATGGAGATAACGTCGTTGACCGATCGGCAAACATGTCGTGGTACAATGGTTCTACATTATTATACCAACTTGAAAACATTCACATCGCGTCTGACTTGAATCATATTGATTGTCGATTTCCTGTTCAATATGTAATTCGTCCAATGAGTAAAGAATACCACGATTATCGCGGTTTTGCGGGAAGGGTGGCGGGTGGCATTTACCGTAAAGGGGATAAAATAGTTGTACTTCCGAGTGGCGCACATTCCAGAGTAAAATCAATTGACTATTTAGGAGAGGCGGTTAATGAAGCGTTTGCGCCTATGAGTGTTACGCTTACGCTCGAAGATGAAACTGATATTTCTCGTGGCGATATGATCGTGCGCGAAAATAATCAACCTCAAAATTCGCAGGAAATTGATTTAATGATTTGCTGGTTTAATGCAAAGCCATTACAAGTTGGGGGGAAATATTTAATTAAGCACACTTCGCGAGATGCTCGTTGTGAAGTAAAAAAAGTTTCATACAAAATAGATATTAATACCTTGCATCGAATGGAAGATGACAAAGTACTTCAGATGAATGATATTGGTAGAATTAAAATCAAAACTACTGTTCCTCTTTTTTACGATACGTATCGCAGCAACAGATTTACCGGTTCGCTCATACTAATTGACGAAGCAAGCAATGAAACGGTTGGTGCAGGAATGATTCTATAAAAAACTAATCTGCAATTCAACGAGGAACGAAATCCATTTGAATATGTGGAATATCATCTTCTAAATATTCTTCTTTAGCTGTTCGCTTAAAACCAAATGCTTCATAATATTTTTGCAAATAAGATTGAGCAGAAATACGGACAGGCACTTCTCCGAAAATAGCTGAAACATATTCCATCGTTTTAGTCATTAAGACTTTCCCTGTGCCCGTACCTCTCACTGCTGAAGAAGTTGCAACACGTCCTACCGAAACTTCAACATAAGAAATTCCAGGTTCTACAATCCTTGCTACTGCCACCAAATCATTTCCTTCCCATCCCATTACATGATACGAATTCAAATCTTTATTATCAGGATCGAGATAAGGACAGTTTTGTTCTATGATAAAAACACTGCACCTCAATGCAAGTAAAGCATGCAAATCTCCTGCTGTCAATTTATTGAAGTGTTTATACTCCCAGCGTAAAACATTTTTAGAATTCATAGCGGCATTTTAAATTTTAACCCTGAAAAACGAGAAGCAATTTTCGGATACAACAAAAGTGCAACAAAACACCCAAAACTGTTTGCAATGAAATCATTAATATCAGCGCTTCGGTCAACAAAGACCGTTTCTTGTAAAATTTCCAATATTCCACCATACAAAATCGACAAAGAAACAGCAAGAAATGTTGAATTTTTACAGAGCCATTTTTGGCTTGATTGCAAACGAAATCCTCTAATAGCTAAAATTACGAGTACGAAAAAAAATCCAACATGAACAAATTTATCTATTGCTAATAAATCAAGAAATGAAAAATGCGGAACATCCTTTCCAGGTGTACCGCATAAAATTAGAATAATAAGTGCCCAAAGAATAGTTAGAAAATTTGGCCGACGAATCATTTAACACATAGATTAGTGACCAAGCAATGCCTTGTAACCGGAGGCATCAAGCAACTCGTTTACGTCTGCAGGGTTTGTCATCTCAATTTTTATTAACCAACCTTCGTTATAAGGATCTTTATTGACAACTTCAGGATTTGTATCGATAGCATTGTTTTTTTCAAGCACCTTACCTGCTATTGGCATAAATAAATCAGAAACTGTTTTCACAGCTTCAATTGATCCAAAAACCTCTTCCTTCTCTACTATTTCACCAACAGTTTCAATTTCAACATAAACAATATCACCTAATTCGCCTTGTGCAAATTCCGTAATACCAATAACTGCAATTGTGCCTTCGACACGAATCCATTCGTGGTCCTTTGTGTACTTTAGATTTTCTGGGAAATTCATATTATTTAGATTTTTATTTTAAAGAAGCACAAAGTTAACTTTTTTGATAACAAACAAAAATCTCGTTTTCTATTATTGAAGCATAAATCTAAGACTTAACCCAGAATTAGTATTGGCAGTTTTAAATGCTGATGAAATAAGTGGATTCGTCATTAATCGATCAAAGAAGAAACGAACCTGAAGTTGTTGAGTTAATTGATAATCAACGGAGGTTTTAAGTGAGAAAATATTCTGCCCTGCGGTTAGTACATTAATATCTTCAACACTCTTACGAATAACAGTTTGGTTATTTCGATAAGATACATCGCAACGCATATTTAAATCACTTGTTGGGATTTTACCCTTCATAATTTTTTTCATAAATTTCAAAGGAAGCTTAGGAATACGATAGCCTGCACCTACAACTAATTCGCGGCCACTAATTTCCGTTAATTGTGTATTGGCTAAACTTAAACTCATTGTACGGTCTTTCTTGTATTCCACTTTTGTAGATAAACTATTATTCCAAACCATATCGAATGAAATAAATGGACTGAACTGCTCAGACACTTGAACGGACCCAATTTGATATTGACTTTGAAAATCTCCACTCACATTTCTTAAATTATCAGAAAATCCATCGCGATCTAAATCTGCAAAATCAAGGTTTGTTAAAAAGCCACTTAAAGCATAAGTAGAGCGATAAGTATGCTTCACCGCAATTGTTTTAAATTTCTTTTTGATAGGCGCGTACTTTGTTAGTCCATCATACGTAATGCTCCAATTTGGCATTGGAATAGAAGGAAATAATGCCAAAGATGTTGATTCGGCATTTTTACCCGTGTATGCTGCAATAAAAGCGGGAATAATTACATCTTGCTGAACATTTGAATAACCATCATAAAAACCTGTTGGAAGTTGGCTCGTTGAATTTGGATTTGCATCACCCAAACGTTTTGAAATAACTGCGCGGTTATTCATAAACTGAATAAATGTTGCAGAAGTGTGGTCTATTTTATTGTCTTTAATAAATGAAGTAGGCCAAGCAATAATAGACATACTAAAAGCTCCCGTTTGTGTATGAGATAATGAATCAAACGATTCTGATGTTGGATTCCAGTGAATAAACTGAGAATTGTTAAGTGACATTGTACGATTAGCGGTCAACTCAATTTTAACATCAGGGAAAGGTTCAAGTGTAGAACGCAAGGTTAAATTTTTTGATGTCCCCTGCGTAAATGGAGTATATATAGATTGTGTCTGTACCAACCAGCCATTTTCAATTGCATACTGAGGATAACTAGCATTACCATCGCCAAAATGATCTTGCTGCCCGAATAAAAAACCTACTCCTGGTCCTTGGAAATTTTTATCAAAGCCAAGAACCTGTGTATTGCGATTATATCCTGGTAGTGCCATTGTTGAATTAACGGAATAGCTGCCGGTAACTGTCCTTACACTCATTAATAAACGTGCAAGGTATTCTACAATTTGATATTGATTATTCGCCCTATCCAAGGAATCTTTTCTTTGCTGTGCAAGTAGTGAATCTTGTGCGTTCTGAGGTTTTTTGAAAACACTGGATTTAACTACAGGAGGTTGTTGTCCAGGTTTCTTTGAATTTATTTTTTTGAGATACTTGGAATGGTTATACATCGTTGTCATATTCAATTGCAATGTATAATCCCATTTAGCATTATTACCCACTGTATTTCCTAAAGTATCAAAAGGCGGCATCAACCCGCGCATCCATGTAAATCCAGAAGAGTAACGAACAGTAGGTGTAATCCAATCGAATAAAGGAATTTTGTTAATTGGAATATTATATGTCAGGTTCGATATGTGGTGATAATTTGTTGTTGTCCCCAAACCTTTTAAGTTTGTCCAGACCGTATCTTTTTCTTCCTCAGTATCAATTTTCCCCATCGGTTCTAAAACATTTCCGAGATTATCTGCACTAAAATCTAGTTTTATATTTTTAGTTAAATCCCAACGCATATCATAACTTCTTGTCCATACAAATGTTTTATTGAAATAAGTTGGCGTAAACACATCACTGTATCCCGTGATATTTCTATTTTTAGTTTCTCCGTATTGACGATTCAAGTCAGAACTAAAACCTAACATTGTTGGCATTGGAGATAAATTAAACTCCCTAATGATTGTTAACCATTTCGATTTTGCCCATTTCGATTTCTCAAATGGCTTGAATGGTTTAACCTTGGGACTATAAGTATAAGTTAATCCAGAACGATAATTCCTGAGTATGCTGGATTCAATATTTACGTTATGGCGATACAACTCTGTATAAGCAAAACTTAAACTAAAGTTTTCTAAATCCCAAAAATTTGTTGTCGTTTTTCCTTTAGCACGCTCTTTGTGTACGTTTGTAAAATTCAAACTTTTTCGTCTTGAATAATCAATTGTTGCACTTCGAATAGAATCGCGATCAACTTTAGACAAATTTTCATTACTCAAAACAGGACTAAGTAAAATATCTGGGTCAAGAGGATTAAATTGAGGAGTAATGAACGTTTCCCCAAAACCCCAAAATAAAGGAAGACGAATACCTATTTTATCACCGAAAAATTTTCCTAACTCCACCTGTGTTGAAAGATCATAGTTCTTTTGAGTTTCACGAGAGCGTTCACTTATTTTTTTCTCAATACTTCCAAATCCAGGTGTCATAATATTTCCAGAAATATTAACAACGGCAAAATCGGCAAGCTTCGCATTCACACGCGCTGTTGCCGCCCATCCTCCGGACTCATCAAAATCCGTTAGACGTAATTCATTGAACCAAATTTCCGTGCACTTTGACAAACCGTCATCCGATGAATTTAAACTCGTTTTTTTAGGATTTCGAACGCCAAGCATAAATACTTTAATCGAAGAAAGATTAGGATTTCCCTTAACGGTTACAAATCGGCCTGGGGAATTTGGATCCGCAACTGTAAATTCCTGCGTAAGTGAAACAGTTCCGTTTGCCTGTGCAATATTTCGTTGTTGCTTTACAGCTTGCAACAATTCGAAAGAAAGCTCTAGGTTATTTTCTATTGGCCACACTTTTATACGATCGGCCTCGTCATTTTCAGAATATAATCCAGGAGCAGTTACACTAAGCGGAATACTATATTCATAATAATTGTCTGTCTGGTCACTTCCCATCCTGATAAAAGCGCTTACGTCTCCGCTATTCAAACTAGTGGTGCTTCCTGCTTTGTTCTCAGCATGAACAAACATCCTTATTTTTTTATACGAACGAACATCAAGATTTGCAGATGTCTTAAATGCTGCTCGCGAATCACCATCTTCTAAATTACATGCCTTCATTGACAAAGACTGTTCATTCAATCGAACAATACTTGCGCTTTGAACATTTTGCTCACGTGTAATTCCTGGAGGCAAAATGTAATTCACTGGAATTTTATTACCATTCTCCTCAATGTTTACAGCCGCAAGGTCAAAGTCCGTATTACTTTGATCATTGGAAATGTATTCCCCTGGAGAAAGCAACGAATAACTGTATTTTCTCCAATCGCTGCGCACAAACTCTAAACGTGCAAAGCGACAGACAACTGGTTTATCAACTCCCAAAAAATACATTCTAATAAAACGAATGGAGTTAAAATTTTCAATGTTTCCAATTTTTGCTGTATAACTCTTAACAGGTATTTTAAATTGATACCAAGTAACAGGTCGAGTTCGACCGTCGAGTGTTTGTTTCGTTGTTGAAAAATAATCACTTATATAATTGTTTCCAACGTTAGTGGAATTTAATTCGTTCGGTGTTAGCTTAACACGGTATTCATAATAACTTTCATTTTCACTAAGTGTGTTGTCACGATTTATATCTTCCTGATTCGGAAGCGTAGTGGATTGTGTTGAATAATCTTCATTGTATCCATCGTCATTCGTCTGACCCTGTGTAATTGAATTCCCATCTTGACCATTGAACATCTTGTAACGTTGCAAAACAGAATTTTGAATATTATCATAATCAGTTCCTCTGTAGTAATGGTAATTATCTCCAGCGGGATCTTTTTGTGCGTTTGCATAAGCACCTGAACCCGTTCCAAAATTTGTTACGATAGCACTCAAGTACGAAGTAAAATAACTGGCCTCATCAGTATCTCCTAAGCCGTCTAAACCAACATCTTGCTTTGCACGTTTGTCGGCGTCGTTATCAAATGCATTAATAATAGAAGCCAAAACCGGAACTCTTCCCCAAGGCGTATCGTCTGTACCAGTAGCAGTTCCATCGGAAGGCAAACCATTTTCAAAACTATTGCGGGAATCTTTTAATACATCCTCAGAAATATTTCCAAGATTAAAAACCAATTCTCCTGTTGTATTTTGAGTAGAAGGTCCATTGTCTTCATTGAAAGGATCCATCATCCAAAATTGAATGTACTCGATGTTGGCTGTTACAAAATCGTTTGTTTCTACGCGTCGCATAATCCCCCCCCAACGAGATGCGGGATTATTTAATTTCCCATTTAAGTCAAGGCCCGCAGAAATTCCACTAACTGGATTCACATCAAAATTATAAGGTCCTCTTTCACTTGGATAATAAGCAAGGTCAAACATTGTAATATTCATTGGCTGACCATTTGGCGGTTGTTTATTAGGAAAAACTTCTGTTTCCAAAACTTCCCGAGACCTATGGTCAGACATTAAAATTGGATTATCTAAAAAATACTGTGGGGTAATACTATTTCCAGATCGCATAAATAGAGGATCAATAACATACCACGACAACTTTGCACGATTCAGTCCCGATGCGATGCTGTCCTGCCCGCCTTCTGGAAAACGACCACCCTGCCCCTGTGGAACTGATGCCAGCGACCAACCTTGCGGAGAACGAATATCTATGGCTGATTGTGTTCCTTCAAAGTCGTCGATGTAAGAATTTCCGTTTTTACCAATGGCTTTATTGTGGCCCGGGCGTAAATAAGCAAATTCTCCTTGAGTAGAAATAGACGAAGGCACTTTTGTATCAATGAATGGAATGTGATCGACAATGCGTGTAAGGAATGGTGCGTTGGTAGAATAATTAATATCCGTTCCGTAAATAGTATTACTCATTGGCTCTTCACCAACATTTATTTTTTGTGTTACCGGTCGTTCAGTTAGATTCATAACTGTAGCTCCGATATTAAATTGTTTATTTATTCGGTAATCAAAGTGAGTTCCTAAAAGTGTTTTCGATTGAATGTTAAAAAGTGAATTACTTTCTAATGAAATTTTAATAGGAACTCCAGAATTAAGAATACCCTCATTGATAATTTTCACACGACCTAAAGTATAATCAACTGTGTAATCCTGGTTTTCTACCAATGGTGCACCACCTGCAGTAACAACAACCGACCCGGGAGGAATATTTACAGCATTCAAAGAAATATCAGAATTAGAAGACGATTGATAAGTTCCTTTTAATTTAAATCTGTTTTTTCCAGCAAAAACTGTCTGAGCAATCGTTTTGGTAGAATCGTAAATTTGAGGAAAGCCATACTTAACATATAAAATTCCATTTTGCAATTCATCTTCCAAATGCTTACCAAATGGTTTTACAATTGGAAAAATAACTCTTCCATTAGCAGAATTAATTGTTACACCGTCAATAAAATCAAATTGCCCATCGGGCGAAGTTTGTAATTGCTGGTTTAACTTATCCAAGTTCATTACCTGCAACAGTGGCTTTCCATTTATAATCCCTTCTGGAATAAATGGAATATCTGTACCTGTAGATGGATTATTATACCAAACCTGTAATTGAAAATTCGCAGGATTAACTTGATATGCTCCCACATTATAAATATTCTTCATCATCAAATTCCAAACTTTATACTGCTGTTGACCTATTGAATTGTTAGATACGATTGGAACATTGTTGGTACTCTTTAACAATTTAAGAATGATTGCATCCTGTCCCGAAATTCCATTATTTGAAAATTCGCCGACCTGATAAGTAAGTCCGTTGATTGTGTATTGGTATGCTACAGCAAGAACTTCATCGTAATTCAGTGCCTGATTTAGTGAAATATAACCAAGGCGTTGATTCATTGAAAATTCAGTTGGACCTAATTTTCTTGCATTGCCAACACGCTCGTAATTTACTGCTTGCTGGTATCCAAATCCGCTAATAAGCGGCCCAAATGTTGTTTGCAGTGGCGTATTAATGTCACGCAATAAAGAAAATGATGAGGTGTCTTGGTCATACAAATCATTTAATCCATTATGAGGAACGACTGCTTCACCCGGTACTTGAGAAATAAAACTCGTTCCTATCGCTTCTAAATCTGCTGCCGCTTCACCCAAATCGGCCTGTGCTACAATGTTTCGAGTATTGTCAACAGCGCCTGTTCGGTTGGTAACCCAAACTTCAATCCGTGTTATGTTAACAGCGGAATTAACAGCTGGGAAATTTGCTAAGGCAAGGTCATAGTGTGAGTAAAAATATTGCGAAAGGAAAAAATGTTTATTCGCCTCATAGTTATCTGCAGTTACATCAAACGTGCTCAACTGGGCTCCTTTGGTAACATTGATCTCCGATTTTTTTCCCCTTGCTTGCGACGCGACGCTGGTTACTGTCAAGCGACCAAATTGAAGTTGTGTTTTAATACCAAATAAAGATTGAGACCCGGTAATCAAGGAAGTGTTTAATCCAAAATTCACATTCCCTGCTTCAATCTTTTTAATAATTTCATCCTCAAAGCCCGTGTACTCTAATTTCATTTGATTCTCCCACTCGAAAGTTGATTCCGTATTATAATTAGTGGTTAATTTTAATTTTTCTCCAATCTTTCCAATTACATTAAGCTGAATTTTTTCATCAAAATCAAAAGTGGAAATTCTCCTTTGTCGTTCAGGTAAGGCAGGGTTATTCGTTTTGTTAATATTAATTCCAAAAATTAATTCTGCAGAACCTTGTGGCCGAATATCAATTGTTCCTCCTCCAAAAATTCGATCGAACTTTTCACTGTTAATTTTAATTGGAGGAATCAAATTTTTATTTCCACGATCTTGAGTCAAACTTTCCGCATGCTCTCGCTGCCTCCAATACTCACGGATTGATTTTTTTAAACTGTAATATTCGTATTCTTCTTGTGTTAAATAAGTGGGTGCACGGTAATCTAATTTATTGCCAATTTTTTGTGTTACTTCATAAGTACTAGAATCTGGATTATAAGTAACGGTTGTCTTAATATTATTGGGATCCTTTAATTTTAAAGGTGCATTGTTGGTGTAATAAAGTGGGTCAAGTCCCGACTGGTCTTCGAAAGGATATTGTAAGGAATCGGCACCATCAGCTGGACTATCATTCCCTCCAACAAGTCCACGATGACTAGAAACCCGCGCATCACTCTGAATGACAACAGAAAGCAATGAACATGAAGCTACGGCAACCAGTGTGTATTTTAGAAGCGGTCTCAAATTATTTTGCTATCAAAGATTTTTTAAGGCCAGTTTAATTAAATGTTCTACTGACACTGCATTCCCTTCAGTCTTGAGTGCTTTTTCTACTGCCTTTTCTGCAATATTTTTAGCAAAGCCAAGCATTACCAAGGCGGCTAACGCCTCATCGCGCATTTTATTGTCTGTTGATTGCAAATTAGAAGACAGAGAGCTTGAGCCCATTGTAAATTTATCTTTCAGATCAATAATAATTCGTTGTGCTGATTTTTCGCCAATCCCTTTTATTGATTTCAATGCGGCCACATTACCAACATGAATTTCATGCATAATTTCAACTGGACTCATAGATGAAAGAATCATTCGTGCAGTGCTAGGTCCAACTCCGGAAACAGAAATTAAATGCCTAAATAATTCACGTTCCTCCTCATCTGCAAAACCAAAAAGAACTAATGCGTCTTCCCTAACCGAGAGATGTGCAAAAAGTTTACACATTCCAGTATCAGGGATTTTAGAAAACGTATGAAGCGAAATGTTGAATTGGTAGCCAACACCGCCACAATCTATGACAGCATAGGTAGGCGTTTTCAATGCTATTTTTCCTTCAAAATGATTGTACATAAATAAAAATATCAAATGGGAATTTGCCGTTTATGCTATTTATTTTTTATGCCCGCTTAGACTGTGCATCAACAACAGCAATGGCTATCATGTTTACAATTTCACTAACAGAACTACCAAGTTGCAGCACATGAACAGGCTTTTTTAATCCAATAAGAACTGGCCCAATGGCCTCGGCCCCACCCATTTCTTGCATTAGTTTGTAGGCAATGTTTCCCGCTGCAAGGTTCGGGAAAATTAACGTGTTTACCTTTTTGTCAACCAATTCACTAAATGGGAATTGTTCCTTTAACAATTCATTATTCATTGCAAGATTTGCTTGCATATCGCCGTCAACAATTAAACCTGGATAATCACGATGCAAAATTTCAACCGCTTCCCTTACCTTTTTCGGTGTCGGACCCTCGGCCGAACCAAAATTTGAATAAGACAACAATGCAATTCTAGGCACAATGTTAAATTGCCTAATTGCCTGTGCAGTGAGTACCGTAATATCCACAAGTTCCTGCGCTGTGGGCTCTACATTCATAGTCGTATCAGCAAAGAAAAAGTTGCCTAGTCGAGTCGACATAATGTACATGCCGGCAACCCTTTTAACACCTTCCTGCACGCCAATGCATTGTAAAGCAGGTTTTATCGGAACACCATATTTTCTTGTTAAACCAGAAATCATTCCATCTGCCATGCCGGTTTCGACCATCATTGCACCGAAATAGTTTCGCTCGGTCATCACTTTTTTTGCCTCGTAAGGAGTGAAGCCCCTTCGCTTTTGCTTTTGCAAAAGAATTTCCCCAAACTTGATCCTATTCTCTTCCTGTGAAAACTCACGTGGGTCAATAATTGGCGTATCGCCAAGCTCTAAATTATTCTCTTCAATTAGACGATTAATTTTGGCAACATCGCCAAGTAAAATTGGTTTTGCAATTCCTTCCTCACGAGCAGCCTGTGCCGCTTTCAGAATTTTATAGGTATCGGCTTCTGCAAAAACTATTCGCTTTGGATCTTGTTTTGCCTTTGCCGCTACACCGCGCATCAATTTATTATCACGACCGATACGATTACTTAGTTCATTAGCATAAGCATCCCAATCGGTAATTGTCTTTTTTGCCACACCCGACTCAATAGCCGCTTTAGCAACAGCTGGCGCAACAGTAGAAATTAAACGGGAATCAATGGGCTTCGGTATAATATAGGTTGGCCCAAAAGTTAAATTTCTAATGTCATAAGCGTGACTCACATCATCGGGCACAGGTTCTTTAGCAAGGTTTGCAATTGCAAATGCAGCAGCAAGTTTCATTTCTTCATTAATAGTTGTTGCACGAACATCAAGTGCGCCTCTGAAAATATACGGAAAACCTAAAACATTATTCACTTGATTAGGATGGTCAGAACGACCAGTAGCCATTATAATATCAGGACGTGCAGCCATCGCATCCTCATAAGGGATTTCAGGGTCAGGATTTGCTAGGGCAAAAACAATTGGATTTTTAGCCAGCGAACGAATCATATCCTGAGTTACTATATTTCCCTTTGAGAGGCCAATAAAAACATCGGCGCCTTTCATTGCTTCGGCTAACGTTTTTTTTCCATTGGGCTTTACAGCAAAAAACAATTTACTTTCATCTAGATCGTCTCGATCAGTTGTGATAACGCCTTTCGAATCGAGCATTAGAATGTTTTCTTTCTTAACGCCAATTGCAAGATACATGCGCGTACATGAAATTGCAGAAGCCCCCGCCCCGTTAACTACTAACTTAATTTTATCAAGTTTTTTCCCTGCAATTTCAACAGCATTAATTAAAGCCGCTGAAGATATAATGGCCGTTCCGTGTTGGTCATCGTGCATTAAGGGAATATTCAACTCCTCCTTCAATCTTCTTTCTATTTCAAAACACTCGGGTGCTTTAATATCTTCCAAATTAATTCCACCGAAGGTGGGAGAAATCGCTTTAACTGTTTGAATAAAAATTTCAATATCCTCCGTGTCCACTTCAATATCAAAAACATCGATATCAGCGTAGATTTTGAACAATAAACCTTTGCCCTCCATGACTGGTTTAGAGGCAAGAGGTCCGATGTTGCCTAAACCAAGAACAGCTGTTCCATTAGAAATAACAGCTACAAGATTTCCCTTTGATGTATATTTATAGGCGTCCTCTGGATTTTTTTCAATCTCCAAACAAGGCTCTGCAACACCCGGAGAATAGGCTAACGTTAGGTCACGTTGAGATGAATAAGGCTTGGTAGGTATGACCTCAATTTTTCCAGGGCGGCCTTGTGAATGATAATCGAGGGCGTCCTGTTTTCTGAATTTTTCCATACTTTTTTATCAAAGTTTTGGTCTTTATAGAACCGTTTTTAACGGCAAAACCGAACAACGAAGATAATAATTTTGCACGGAGTACAGGGAAACGATTTTTACTACAATACTGCTGATTTTAAGGTTATTAGGATTGATTTAGTTGAAAATAAAGCAAGAACCCAGATTTAAGGTAGTTTTATACCGTTTTATAGCCCAATTTTAGAAATGTCTAAATGCAAAAAAATAGTTGTTTTTACTGGCGCTGGAATAAGTGCTGAAAGTGGAATCAGTACTTTCCGAGAGAGTGGTGGACTTTGGGAAAAGTATGACATAAATGACGTAGCTACTCCTGAAGCATGGGCAATGAATCAGAATTTGGTGCTCGAATTTTATAACCAGCGAAGAAAACAAGTGTTGGCCGCACAACCAAATCCAGCTCATACAGCGCTGGTCGAGTTGGAAAAAAAATTCGACGTTCAAATTATTACTCAGAATATTGACGATTTACATGAACGTGCTGGATCAAAAAAAGTGCTCCATTTGCATGGCGAAATTCGTAAGTCGAGAAGCACTTTCAATCCTGAATTGGTTTATGATATTAAAGGTTGGGAAATAAAAGCAGGTGAGAAATGTGAAAAAGGCTCTCAATTAAGACCTCATATTGTTTGGTTTGGGGAAATGGTCCCTGAAATGAATCTTGCTGCTGAAATTTCTGCTGAAGCCGATATTTTTCTGATCATTGGCACCTCATTAAATGTTTATCCAGCTGCAGGATTAGTTCATTCAACACAAAATGATTGTCCTGTTTATTTAGTTGATCCGAATGAAGTAAATAATCCTGGTATTTCTAATTTAGTTTTTATCAAAGAAACAGCGGGAAATGGTGTTCCTCCTTTGGTAAAAAAATTTCTTAAGGGCGAATTCCAAACGTTATAATTTCTTTGTGGAAAATAAAAACGCCCCAACAAAAAAGCAGAGGCGTTTCATAATTTTTATTAACTAATTAATGTGTAACAACTAATCTGCGTGTTACCAAAGTTTTACCTTCAGATTCAAGTGAACAGATATAAATTCCTTGGTTGAATGTTGAAACATCCATTCTAATTGTTCCATCATTATCCTCAATTGTCTGTTCCTTAACACGATCACCGAGCATATTATAAACAACCATTTTTGCACCAACACTAGTAGTTGACCCTAATTTATAATTAATGGCGAATACTGAGGAAGCAGGATTAGGTGCAGGATTTGAAACACTTGCTTTTTCAAAAACATTCGAATTGATGCCTGTTGGTGTCGAATTGTAAATAAAATTTACAGTTGCTGAATCTGCAAGATTGTTTTGATTCAAAATTGTATAGCGGACCTGGCCTGTGCCAGCTGTACTATCAGGAAAATAATCCGCAATAAGATCACAAGATTCACCGGGAACTAAAGTGAAAAGGACTGACATAGTTGTTGCAGGGGGATAACAATTGATACATGTACAATAAGTAGAATATGCAGTGGGCGTATTTAGTTGAACATTGGTTTTGCGCACTTTTAAATCGATACTGATTGAAGAAGTATTTGTCATAGTGTAGTGGCGCGCATCCAAAATATCCTGATCAATCCAAAAAGTCTGGGTTGTTCCTGTAATATTAACAGAGCTAGCATCGGTAATCGTAAAACTTGGCTGTGCAAATAGCATTCCAACAAAGCCAACAGATGCGATGATGAGTAGTGTTTTTTTCATTTTATTATATTATTTGTTAGAAAATTGAATACAAGTTAAAACTTTATAATTGACTTCCACAAAAATAAGGCATAAAACGGTTAAATCTATCTTTTATCAATTATTTTAAAAAATCTATTAATAAAAAAACGCTTGTTTGTATTTACTAACTACCTTAGCTATATAAAACATTAAAACAATTTAATTAACTATCAAAACTTAAAGAATATGAAAAATATTTACTTATTATTATTGACTTCCTCTTTTGCGATTGGTGCTTTTGCGCAATCACAAAGAATGGTTTTAGCTGAAGAATTTACGCAAGCATCATGTGGGCCTTGTGCATCTGCGAATCCAGCTTTCAACACTTTGCTTCAAGCAAATCCAACTAAAGTGGTGGCAATTAAATACCAAACCAATTGGCCAGGCGTTGATCCTATGAACGTTCAAACACAATCAGACGTTGGCCCACGTGTAACCTATTATGCAACTAACGGAGTGCCTTATGCCACAATGGATGGCAGCGTTGCAGCAGTAAGCAGCCCTAATTACGCTGGTTCTCCTTCAAATTGGACCACAAATATTATCAACACACAATACAATGTTCCATCGCCTTTTTCATTATCTGTGACGCACACCATGTCAAGTGATTTTGATTCTGCATTTGTAACAGTTATAGTGACAGCTTCACAATCCTATACTTCAGGTGGAGCCTTAAAACTACATTTGGGAATGACAGAAAAGGTTATAACTTTTGCAACTCCTCCCGGATCAAACGGAGAAACTGTTTTTTATGATGTGATGCGCAAAATGTATCCAAGTGCAGCAGGTTCATTATTGAATTCAACTTGGACCAATGCTCAAACCACCACTATGACCTTCGTAGTGACAGTTCCAAATTACATTTATGACAAGAGTCAAATCAACTTTGTAACTTGGATTCAGGACGATGGAAATAAAGCTGTGCAGCAAGCTGCTGGCGACAATCCTATTGTACTTGCAAACGACGCTTCAGTAATTGCATTGGCGGGTATTGGTTCAAGTTGCTCCGGTAACTATAGTCCTACAGTTACCTTAAAAAACAACGGCAGTGTTGCGCTTACCTCTTGTGATATTATGACACAGCTAGACATGAATGCTGCAGTTACTTATGCATGGACAGGAAATCTTGCTCCTGGCGCTTCAACAGTTGTTTCAATTGCTCCATTTACTGCTACAGCCGGATCGCATACTTATAATGCATGGCCTGCAAATCCAAATGGAACGCCTGTATTCAACACCAGTTATGCAAGTCAGACAGCTTCTTTTTCAGTTAACATTGGCGCTGGTACTGCAATTCCTTATACAAATAATTTTTCCGCTACAGTATTCCCTTATGCTGGATGGGCACTCAATAATGCTGATGCTGGCATAAGCTGGGAAAGAGTCGGTACTAATTCGGGCTCAGTGAAATATGATTGTTATTCGTATGGATCAGTTGGGGAAATTGATGAATTTATCATTGAACCAATAGACCTAACAAACATGAGTAATGCATCAATTAATTTTAAAGTGGCTCATGCCATTTATAATAACACTTATTCTGATGCATTAGAAGTCCTTGTTTCTACAAATTGCGGTGCTACTTGGGTTTCGATGTGGACAAAAGCTGGTGCAGTACTTGCTACCGCTCCTGCTACCACTAGTGCCTTTACTCCCTCAGCAACACAATGGAGAGCAGAATGTATTGACCTTGCTTCCTATTCTGGAAACAATCAGGTTTTTGTAATGTTCCGAGGAATAAACGGCTACGGCAACAACATCTATGTTGATGACATCAACATTAGCAATGTAGTTTGCTCAGTTGGAATTTTGGAAACTGCAACATCTAATACTATTGATGTACTTCCAAATCCATTTGACCAATTCGCAACAATTAACCTGAATTTGGTAAATACACAAGAGGTGGCGATTGAAATTTATTCTTTGACAGGTGAACTAATTAGCAAAATAAATCATGGCGAATTAGCAGCTGGGAAACAGGTAATTTCTATTGATGGAACTGAACTTGCAAATGGAATGTATTTCATCACAGTACGTGCTGGTGCATCTATATTTACAAGCAAAGTATCGGTTGTTCACTAAAATTACACACTAGAAAACAATAAAAGAACTGTCGGTTTTGGCTCGGATTTTGCGTCAGAATCGTCAGTTCTTTTATTAATATCATTCCATTTTAATACAATTTTATGAAACGCATTTCATCTACATTATTGTTCTTCTCATTTCTTTTCGTCACACTCGCATTTCGTTTCGACGATGGCCCGAATCAGAAAGTTCCATCTGTTCAGGTGAAAACGTTGGACGGAAAAATGGTCAACACTGCTGATTTCAAAAATGACGGAAAACCAATTATTCTCGATTTCTGGGCAACATGGTGTGCTCCTTGTAAAAAAGAATTAAATGAGATTACTGAAGTGTATGAAGAGTGGCAAAAAGAAACTGGCGTAAAATTAATTGCTATTTCAATTGACGACCAACGAAATTCGCCAAAAGTAAAACCATACTTAGAAAGTAAAGAGTGGAATTACGAAGTTTATTTGGACGAGAATCAAGATTTCAAACGTGCTATGAATGTGAATAATGTACCACATATTTTTGTTTTAAATGGGAGTGGTGAAATTGTTTGGCAAACTAATGTTTACAATCAAAATGGAGGTGTAGAAAAATTGCACGATGTAATATCAAAAGTTGCTAAAGGCGAGAAGCCCGAATAATTAAAGTTTATTTAAAAATATTTCTTCTGTGAAAAATGTTTTGAAACTCATTATATGCTTGCTTGTTGGATCGATAACAATTACGACTGCACAAACAAATCTTAACAATATTGGTGGTGGTCAAATTCATGGAAACTTTGATATCTCAGCGCAATATTATATTCCTGACTCTATCATTGGTGCAGATACAATTCCTGAAAAAGCATTGTTTAATGGATGGAGTGCTGTTACCTATGTGAATGGGAAATTCTCTGCTGGAATTCGTTACGAAAGTTATTTAAACCACTTAAATGGCTTTCCTAGTGGATACCAAGGAACAGGAATTCCCTACAGGTATGCTTCGTATAATAACGATGGCTTAGAGATTACAGTAGGTAATAGCTACGAGCAATTTGGAAGCGGTTTGATTTTACGTTCATTCGAAGAGCGAGCGCTTGGAATAGATAATGCTATAGAAGGAATACGCATTCGCTACACGCCTTGCAAAGGAGTTTACCTCAAAGGCCTTTGGGGAAAACAACGGAACTTTATGTCCACAGGACCTGGTATTGTCAGGGCTGCTGATGGCGAGTTCAATGTTAATGAGTTGTTTGGTTCGCGAATGGAAAATATTAAAACACAACTTATTTTCGGGGGGAGTTTTGTAAGTAAATTTCAAGTTGACCAAGACCCATTTTTAGTATTGCCACAAAATGTTGGAGCTTGGTCGGCGCGCACTAATGTGATTCGAAATAGAATTAACTTTTCTACTGAATATGCCTATAAAATAAATGACCCATCTGCTGCTAATGGATTTATTTACAAGCCAGGGGAAGCGTTGTTCTCCTCTTTATCCTATAGCCAAAAGGGACTCGGAATTTATTTAGGGTTTTTACGAGTTGATAATTTTTCCTTTCGTTCAGATCGCACAGCCGCATTAACACAGCTCAACATTAATTTAATTCCAACACTTACTAAACAACACACCTATGCCCTCGCTTCTTACTATCCATTCGCGTCGCAACCTAACGGACAAACTTGCTGGCAGGCACAAATGGATTATAAGCTTAAAAAAGGTTCGAAGTTGGGCGGAAAATATGGAACAGATATTTCTTTAAATTATTCTGCTGCTTATGGATTGGATACAACTAAACTAAATGATGGCACGGGAAAAAGATTCGGCTATTCTTCTAATTGGCTTCCTATAGGCGACACCATGTATTTCAATGATCTGAATGTTGAAATATTCCGAAAATTCAACCAACGTGTGAAAGCAACAATTCTTTTCGCACATTTTATTTATAACAAAAATGCACTAGAAGGAAAATCAAATTATCCTTACATCAATGCAGATGTTGTTGTGGTTGACGTGACATGGAAAATAAACAGCAAACTCACCTTACGTTCAGATGCTGAACACATGTTATTAGGTGGAAAAAAAGAAAGCAAAGAAGACTATGGAAATTGGGCCGCTTTATTAGAAGAGCTGTCCATTGGTGATCATTACTTTATTGCTTTAATGGATCAATATAATTATGGGAATAAAGAACCAAGTCGTCGTGTTCATTATTTCTCAGGGCAAGCTGGTTTTTTTAAGGGGACAAACAGAATTGTTTTGGGTTATGGGAAACAACGCCAGGGAATTTTTTGTGTAGGGGGAGTTTGCCGACAAATTCCTGCATCAAATGGTTTTACAATTACAATAACAAGCTCATTCTAAAATCATAATTTAGAAAAGATGAAAAAAATACTTTTATTATTTACAATTGCTGTACTAAGTTTTATGTCATGTGACTATGTAGTAGCGCCGAATCAAGTAGGAACTGTAACTGTTCCTTTGTCCGATACCGTGCGAAAAATTTTCATAGAAGATTTCACTGGTCACACTTGCCCTAACTGTCCTACAGCATCAAGAATGTTGGATAGCTTGGGGGCTGCTTATCCTACACAAATAATTGGAATGGGTGTACACATCGACTATTATGCAGAACCTTGCCCCCCACACCAACTGCCATCAGGCGCAACACCCGGAACATTTTCAGAAGACTTTAGAGTTGCTGCCGAAGATGCCGATTATGATTTAGTGTTTGGATCTAATTCATTCGGGCTCCCAACTGGGCTTGTCAATCGTTATGGGTTTCCAACATCCTTTCCTACCGCCGTTACTGCATGGCCCTCAACGGTGGCTACTATTCTCGCACAACCAATGACTGCATACATTAAAATAATTCCATCCTACAACACCTCTTCACGAAACTTGAGTGTAAATGTTACTGGAAATTTTATGGTGGACACTACAGGCACATACAACATCGCATTATATTTGGTTGAAAGTGAAATAATAGGTTCGCAAACTGACATTACATTTCCAGCTCCAGGAATCGACAATAACTTTGAGTTTAACCATGTATTTCGTGGCTGTATAAACACACCCGGAATTGTTACTGGTGAAACAATTAATTCAGGAAGTATTCTGAACAACACACCAATTAACTATTCTACCACAAACACTTACACAGTCAACCCATTATTTGTGGATACCCACTGCAAAATTATCGCCATCCTTTATAAAACATCTGATTACGGTGTTTTGCAAGCTGCGGAAGTGGATTTACGCTAGCAATTTACAAATTAAGTTTAAGGGTTTTAGAGTAATCTATCGTTAACTTTGTAGTATGCGTTATAAATTATTATTTCTAATACTATTTGCGCTATCTAATTTACAAGCACAAAAAACTTTTCACGCTGGTATGATTGCTGGAATTAATGGCTGTCAAATTCATGGAGATAGTTATGCTGGATTTAATCAAATTGGATTTGTTGCTGGCTTTTTTGTTTGCACAGATCCTTCAAAGCCATTTTATTTTCAAATGGAGTTACAATATTCAGGAAAGGGCAGTAAAAAAATTCCTTATCCGGAAAAAGGCGACTTCGATGCATTCGAAATTCGTATGCAATATGCAGAAGCTCCGTTTTTAATTCGAAAAAATTATAAGAAATTTTATTTTGAAGTTGGGGAGACAATAGGAATGCTTATGAAAGTGCGGGAATGGGATGACTTCGGCGAAGTCAATCCACGTGACTTTAGAAGGTTGGAAAGCGCACTTATAATTGGGATGGGAATTCAAATCACCGAAAATTTAATTATTGATTTACGTTACACTAACTCACTTTTCCCAGTTAAAAAATTTAATGTTCCCCTTTACTATCCAAATTTTCTTTCAGACCTTTTCAATAAAGGAATGTATAATAATGTGCTTGGTTTAACCGCTTGCTATCGAATTAAAAATAAAAAAGAATGAAAAGTCAAATTGTTGTTGCCATAACAGGTTCGAGTGGTTCTATTTATGCCAAGATATTGTTGGAAAAATTAGCCACAATGAACGAACAGTTAGAAAATGTAGCCGTTGTAATGAGCGATAATGCGAAATATATTTGGGAAACTGAAATTGGCAATAAAAGTTTTGAAAATTTTCCATTTAAGTTTTACGGTAAAATGGACTTTAACGCACCTTTCGCTTCGGGATCATCCAGTTTCAAAACAATGATTGTTTGTCCATGTTCAATGGGAACTTTGGCGAGAATTGCAACCGGCGTTTCGAATGATTTAGTTACCCGTGCGGCCGATGTGATGTTGAAAGAACGAAGAAAATTAATTCTTATTCCGCGAGATACTCCGCTGAGTTTAATTCACATCAACAACATGAAAACCATTACTGAAGCAGGTGGAATTATTTGTCCAGCTAGCCCATCCTTCTACAGCTTACCGAAAACTTTCGAAGAACTTGCCGCAACAGTTGTAGACCGTGTAATTGACCTTTGCGGACTGCAACAGCAAACTTTTAGGTGGAAGGAATAATCCATTAAACTATATTTGAAATTCAATGTTACGTTGCGAATAAGAAAAATATTGAGATCTATAATTTAAAATTATCAAGATGAATATTTTAAAAAAAATAAAATTCTTCCAACTAATTTTATTCTCTTGTTTTAGCTATTCAGCTTTTGGACAATGGCAACAATCTGTAGGCACTGCAGGATTAAATATGCAGTCATTGTTAACTAACGGTGTTTATAATTTTGCCGGTGGTGCAACGGGCGCATACCTTTCAACAGATAGCTCGGCAAATTATATATATTCAAATAGCGGAAACGATGCTGTTGGTCCAACACGAGGATTCACAAAAGACAACAACTATGTTTATACCTGCACAAGTCAAGGTGTTTTTAGGAGTTCAGATAATGGAGCTACTTGGATTTCTAGAAGTATTGGATTAACAAATTTATTAACCCATGGAATTATAAAAGCTAGTTCCTATTTATTTGTTGTTGGACCAGCCGGAGTTTTTAAATCAACAGACCAAGGAGACAATTGGAGTTCCACAGGATTATCAACTAATGATGTAAGATGCATTACTGCTATTCAAGACACATTATTTGTTGGAACAAATGGGGCAGGCATTTATAAAAGTATTGACTGGGGAGCCAATTGGACTGCTATTAATAATGGTTTAGGAACAGCAACCATTTTCAGAGCTATTGAAAGTAAAGGAAACACCTTATTTGCAGGAGGGCAAATTGGAACAGGCGTTTTCCGTTCAACAGATTTTGGTGCAAACTGGGCTTTACTTTCTGGTGGCCTGCCTTCTGGATCCTATAGAGGCTTTGCAAGTAACTCACAGCTAATTGTTGCGGGGTCGTTTGGTGCTGGGGTTTTTTATTCCACTGATAATGGGAATAATTGGACCGCCATCAATACGGGTTTAACTGACTTAACAATTTTTGATCTAGAACTAAACGCTGGTTATATAATTGCAGCAACCAACACAGATGGTGTATTTCGTTTTGCGTTTTCAAATTTAAGTCTTGGACTTGATGAACTTTTGACTGACAATGATATTACTGTTTTCCCAAATCCAACAACAAATCAAATAACTATAAAAACAGATGCGAAATTGATTGGTTCTAATTACACTGTTTATGATTACAATGGGAAAGGTGTATTAACAGGAAAAATAAATTCCGAAAACACAAAAATTGAATTGGGTAATTTATCGGGGGGTATTTATTTTTTTAGTGTTGGAGAAAATTTGAAGAAGTCATTTAAAGTGCTTAAGGAATAAGGTTCCCCATTCCCTACTTTTTATATCCCCCAAAGCTTCCTTACACAAACTGTTGATAACATCTCTATGCTGAATAACAGCAGATTAGCTGTTTTGGCGATAATTCATTAGGAATTTAATATTGGTATCCATATTTTAGACATACAATTATACGTTACTTAATTGTACAAATTTAAACGGTTTTCTTATGTTAGAATTCAGCAAAACAATCCTCAAAAGTGTCAGCTTCGATAAGTTATTATTCAAAAAAGAACTGAAGAAATTGTTGCTATGGGCAAAACCCGATGAGGCACTTTTACTCAAGGCCTGGTGCATTGCCACTTTTGGAAATATATACGGTGATGTAATCCGTGAAGTGTTTCGTAGCGTTACGAAATCGTAATTGAAATTATAATTTTCTATTTAGTATTTATAAACTTCAAATTCCGTTTCAATCCAATATACTTAGTTCTCTTAATTGCCGAATTTTTAAATAGCGTCTGAAAAACTTCTTCCGTTATTTCCTTCCAATCATTTTTACTCATTGAAAGTAATTCTGCCGTAGGATTAAAAGCTATTTCGCTGTGTGGTTTCGAAAATCGATTCCAGGGACAAACATCTTGACAGATATCGCAACCAAATGCCCAGTTATCAAATTTACCCTTTTGTGTTTCAGGAATAGCGCCTTTCAATTCAATCGTGAAATATGAAATGCATTTGCTCCCATCAACAACATAAGGTGCAACAATTGCGTCGGTTGGGCAGGCGTCGATGCATCGCGTACAGGTTCCGCAATAATCTCCCACTGCTCCGTCTGGAATTAATTCGAGATCCAAAATCAATTCAGCAATAAAAAAAAACGATCCTGAATTTTTATTAATAATATTTGAGTTTTTTCCAACCCAACCCAAGCCACTTTTTTTTGCCCAGACCTTATCCATCACCGGCGCTGAATCTACAAAAACCCTTCCATTCACACTCTTTCCAATTTTCTGATTTATTTCAAACAATAAATTTTTTAATTTTTGCTTAATCACAGTATGGTAATCTTCACCAAATGCATATTGCGAAATTTTTGGTGCGGAAAGGTCAGCTTGTTTATGATCTGTATAATAATTTAACAAAAGTGAAACAACTGATTTTGCTCCTGGAACTAATTTTGTTGGATCCAATCGCGCATCGAAATGATTTTCCATATACGACATTTCACCCTGCATCTTTTCTTTCAACCAATTTTCCAATCGAGGTGCTTCTTCTTCTAAAAATCCTGCTTTAGAAATTCCACAATAATCAAATCCAAGGCGCTTCGCCTCAGCTTTAACAATGGCGGTAGCTTGAGATGGGTTCATTAAATTTTAACTCGGATAATTTATTCACCAAATAAAGTTCCTGCATTTATTCCCGGCATTCTTCCAAGATGCTTGTATGCTTGTTCGGTTGCTTGTCGTCCACGTGGTGTACGGATGAGATAACCTTCCTGAATTAAAAATGGCTCGTAAACCTCCTCAATAGTCCCCGCCTCTTCACCAACTGCTGTTGAAATGGTGGTAATGCCAACAGGACCTCCTTTAAATTTATCAATGATAGCAGAGAGGATTCGAATGTCCATTTCATCCAATCCGTTTTTGTCAACGTTCAAAGCGAGTAAAGCAAACTGTGCTATTTCCATATCGATGGAGCCGTTTCCTTTTATCTGAGCAAAATCTCTCACACGTCGCAACAGCGCATTTGCAATTCGCGGGGTTCCTCTACTTCTGCGAGCTATTTCCTGTGCGGCCTCCATATTAATAGGAACATTCAAAATACCCGCAGAACGCACAATTATTTTTTGCAATAATTTTGAATCATAATAGCCAAGGCGAGAAGTGATTCCAAATCTAGCCCGCAAAGGAGAAGTTAATAAGCCCGAACGTGTGGTTGCCCCAACGAGTGTAAAAGGATTTAATTTAATCTGCACACTTCTTGCGTTGGGCCCGCTGTCTAGCATAATATCAATGCGGTAATCCTCCATTGCAGAATAAAGATATTCTTCCACAATTGGACTCAATCGATGGATTTCATCAATAAATAAAACATCAAACTTTTCTAGATTGGTAAGCAATCCCGCAAGATCTCCCGGCTTATCTAATACAGGACCAGATGTGATTTTAATATTAACCCCCAATTCCTGCGCAATAATATTCCCTAAAGTAGTTTTGCCTAAACCTGGAGGGCCATGCAACAAAACATGATCAAGGGCGTCGCCTCTTTGCTTGGCGGCTTGAACAAATATTTTTAAATTCTCTACAACAGCTTCCTGCCCCGTAAAATCAGAAAAATCCTGCGGGCGCAAAATCTTTTCAATTTCCTTTTCGTCGGAACTTAAATTTTCTGATTCTGGGTCAATATTGGGGTTAATTGTCAATTTAATTATTTACTAATTTGCACGAATATACGAATTACTAATTTCTCGAATTTAATATAATGGCCACAAATCTTCAACAATTTGATTTAGTTCAAGATATGTAGATCATACGGTGCGACAAAGTAGACGTTATTTATGAACTATCTTTTTATACAATTCTCCCCAAAATATTATTCCATAAAAAGAAAAAATTGGAGAGTTGAAATTTTGAGCTATCGCAGAATTATTTTTTAGCATAAACCGATAACCAACATCAGCTCCGATCCCTAAACACGGAATAATTTTATAAGAAACAGAAATGCCCGGTTCATAAATAACAACAAATTGCCGTTCTACAATTATTTTATTCTCATTTTTACTGTACTGAAAATATGAATTGCCACACCCTAGTTGGTACGGCATAATACTAAACCTCCATTTATTGTTAATGTAATAGGCATAACGCAAATAAAAACTAAAATAATTTAAATGTAAAAATGCCTTAGCTGAATTTGGCAAGCCGGCTTGATCAACAAAATAAATTTCTTTACTTAAATTTTTATCGTGGCGATTATATCCAATGCCTCCCTGCAATTTTTCTGAAAACTCTACACCTATTTTTACTCCCCAAATATGCGCTTTGCTTGCATTAATAAAGGAATTCCTAGAGTCAAATGATGCTGTAGGTGATACTTTTCCATGAATAATGGAATTCAAAGTATCCGACCATTGTGCAGGACAATTAGAAGACCATAATACAAAAACAATAAAAAAAAATGTCGTTCGCAAAATTTTTTTTAATTCATTGTGCTGACGTTGCAATACAGAGCAAAAAATACAATTAATATTTACTAAAATATATGTTGCCTTGGTAACAAATTTAATTAATAAAAAAGACTCCCAAAAAAGGAGTCTTTAATTTTTATAAATTAGCATTAAGCGTGTTCGCCACCATCGTCTTCGCCAGGACGAAGCGGAACGGTTTGTGGAATAAAATCATCGCCTTCTCCTGGACGGCTATAATCGTAAGGCCAACGATGGACCTCAGGCAAAGCTCCAGGCCAATTTCCATGCGTGTTCGCCATTGGTGTGGTCCACTCGAGTGTATTGGAATTGTACGGGTTTTGTGTAGATTTTGGTCCGCGAAATATGCTGTAGAAAAAATTGAATAAAAAAACGAGTTGCCCCAATGAGCCAATAATTGCAAACCAGGTTATAAGGACATTGACATCTTGTAAATCATCAAACATTGGGAAAGCGGTATTTTGATAATAACGACGGGGAACACCCGCTAAACCCAAGAAGTGCATAGGGAAGAAAACACCGTAGGAACAAATGAACGTAATCCAAAAATGAATATAACCCAGATTTTTATTCATATGACGAAGAAATAATTTTGGGAACCAATGGTAAACACCAGCAAGCATTCCTAAAATAGCAGACACACCCATAACAATATGGAAATGGGCCACCACAAAATAAGTATCATGAATATTAATATCAAGGGCTGAATCGGCTAGAATAATCCCTGTTACACCGCCAGAAATAAAGGTGGAAACCAAAGCGCAAGCAAATAACATTGCAGGGGTGAATTGAATATTACCTTTCCACAAGGTGGTGATGTAGTTAAATGCTTTTACTCCAGAAGGAATGGCAATAAGTAGTGTTGTGAAAACAAAAACAGAACCTAAAAATGGATTCATACCTGTCATAAACATGTGATGTCCCCATACGATGAAGGAAAGAAATCCAATTGCAAGAATAGAGGTAATCATTGCACGGTAACCAAAAATTGGTTTGCGTGAATTAACAGCAATGATTTCAGAAGTTAAGCCAAGCGCAGGAAGAATAATAATATAAACTTCAGGGTGTCCAAGAAACCAAAACAAATGTTCGAAAAGAATTGGACTTCCACCTGTTTGATCTAAAGCTTGACCACCTATGTAAATATCGGAGAGGTAAAAACTTGTTCCAAAACTACGATCAAAAATTAATAGTAGTACTGCTGAAAAAAGTACGGGAAAAGAAAGCACTCCAAGTACGGCAGTAATAAAAATCGCCCAAATGGTTAATGGCATGCGTGTCATTTTCATTCCTTTGGTACGCATGTTAATGATGGTAATAATATAATTTAAACCACCGAGGAGTGAGGAAACAATAAAGAAAGACATTGATACCAACCAAAGTGTCATACCTGTGCCAGAACCTGGAATTGCTAGCGGCAATGCAGAAAGAGGAGGATAAATTGTCCATCCAGCAGAAGCTGCACCATCTTGTACGAAAAGAGAAATTAACATTATAAAACTCGAGAGAAAGAAGAACCAATATGAAAGCATATTGAGAAAGCCCGAAGCCATATCACGTGCACCAATTTGATACGGTATTAATAAATTAGCGAAAGTCCCCGAAAGTCCGCCTGTCAAAACCATGAAAACCATTATTGTTCCATGAATTGTAACAAGGGCTAAATATGCATTAGGGTCAAGAATTCCATCTGGCCCCCATTTATCACCCATGATAGCATTGATGAACGCAAATTTTTCTCCTGGCCAAGCCAGTTGCAGACGGAACACAATCGACAAAATCATTGCAATGCAGGCCATGATAATTGCAGTAATGAGAAATTGTCGTGAAATGGTTTTGTGATCCATACTGAATACATACTTCGCGACGAACGATTGGTGGTGATCGTGATCATCGTGTCCGTGATGTACATGCGCGTCGTTCTCCAGCGTTTGTGCATGAAGGTTACCATGTGCGTGCATATCAGTTGCCATTATTTTAGTTTTTAAAGTTTATTCTAATTACCAATTTCTAATAATCTACTACAGAGAATACTTAATATTATTGATTCGCTGCTAATGCTGGTTTCGTTTTCCCGTCGTAAAATGTTTTATGTCTTTTTGTCCAAGCTTCATACTCAGCTTTTGTTCCAACAACAATAGGCATTTGCATGTTAAAATGACTAGCACCGCAAATCTTACTACACAACAATAAATAATCAAATTCAACTTTTTCTTTTCCTTGCTCTGCACGCACCTTATTAATACCGCTCATTAATTTAATAACCGTCGGTTGTTTTCTAATTTCGGCAGTAGTAAATACAGGTTTGAAATGAAACCATGTTTGCATACCAGGAACACAATTCATTTGCGCTCGAAAATGGGGAAAGTAGGCACTGTGTAAAACATCACGAGAGCGCATTTCAAAATCTACTTCTTCATTAACAGGAAGAAACAGGGTGTCAGAAACAATGAAATCATCATAACCAAGTGCGTCTGTAGAATCGAGTCCTAATTCATTGGTCTCATTAATAAGTCTATAATTTGATTTCCCCAATTCATTGTCCTTACCAGCGTAGCGTACTTTCCAATTAAATTGTTGAGCATAAATTTCAATTACACGTGTTCCTTTTGGAGCCAACGTCATGGTTTCATTCCACAAACGCACTCCTAGGAAAATAATTACGGCAAGAATAATCGTCGGAACAACAGTCCACAACATTTCAAGTTTATTATTGTGTGGGAAATACGTTGCGCGGTGACCATCGCGTCCATAATATTTGAATCCCATGTAAAACAACATGAAGTTGGTGATCACAAAAACAGCAGTGCAGATTAAAAAATTAAAGTCAAGTAACCAATCAATTTTTGCGCCATGTTCGGATCCTGAAATCGGCAACATTCGGTCTTTGTATGCTACATATTGCCAAACACAAAAAGCCATTAAAGCAAAAAAGAATGTGAGTTGTATGCGTCCCTGATTACGGTTATCGCGTTCAGTTACTTTGTTTGGGTCGAACCCTTTCAATTTAGTTGAAAGTTCAACAACGCGCACAAGCTGCCAAATTGCGGCAACAGCGAGTATCAATATTATATAAATCAAATAATGCATAGCTTAATACGATTATCCAGTATTTTTTTTCTTTTTAATTATATCTGATGGTGCAACCCTTCTTCTAAAAGTGCGTGATTTTTAGGAAGTATAGGCACCTTTGAAAGTGATCGCAAAATCCAAAATGTAAAAAACGAAATAAATGAAAGCAACATTCCAATCTCAATTGCACCAATGCTCCAGTGCGCGCCAACAGTTCCTGGCATAACCATTAAGAAGGTATCAGTCCAATGAAAAAATACAATTAACAAGGCTACAAATAGTAAAAATGATTTATTGCGTTTTGAATCTCGCGACATTAAAACTAACATTGGGAAACCGAAATTTACAATCATGGTAATCCAAAAAAGACCTCTGAATTGCTCCCAACGTTGTTGGAAATAAACTACCTCTTCAGGAATGTTTGAATACCAAATGAGCATGAATTGAGAGAACCACAAATAAGTCCAAAGAAAAGAAATTGCAAACATCCATTTGCCAAGATCGTGAACGTGAGAGGCATTTACATATTCCATTTGACCACGTGATTTCAAATGCATCACTAACAGATTTGCAACGATGATTGCACCCAACCACCAGCCGGCAAAATTATACCATCCAAAAAGTGTGCTGTACCAATGTGTATCAATAGACATGATTACATCCCAAGAAAAAACAGAAGTTGTAAATCCAAAAAACACAAGAAAAATTGCTCCATTTTTTAAATTAAGATTCCAATTGCGAGCCGTTTCAACATTTGTCTTCATCGAATCTTCGATAAGTGAATTTTTACGGGACCAAATCTGGTACCACCACCAGCAACCCATAAACAAAAGTGTTCTTCCCCAGAAAAACAAATCGTCGAAGTATGGTTTTTTGTGGTTGATGAGTGCATCGAAAGATGGACTATTGGGATTATAAACATCTTGATTCTGCCAATGATAAAGATGATGCAAACCCATTCTACCAGCAATAAAAATTACAAGTATGAGACCTAGCGCAATTGGAAGAAAAGTACTGATTGCACTGAATAGACGCATAAAAACTGTACTCCAAGATGCCTGTGCGGCATACTGCAAAGCATAAAAAAATATTGCACCTAAAGTAATTCCGCCAAAGAAATAACTATTGACCAAAAGATTAGCCCAAATACGCTGACCAAGTGAGGCAGTATGATCGTGCGATCCGTGGGCACCAACAGATTCCGGAGAATGGTGAAGTACCAAACCAAGAACCAGCAGAAGTAAACCCGCACCAAATAATATCCACAGATTGCGCTGCGCCTTTTGGGTAAAGTTATAAGTGAGGTTATTTAAGTTAACGTTGCTCATATTCTATTGAGTTCTGTCCGTATTATTAATTTAATTAATTTTAATTGCAAGCTTTGCTGATTTATTTTTTTTAACCGAATCTATTGCAGGCGCCTCCAATAATTTCTTTTGATAAACACTCCAAGCGTCACCACCACGACCAAGACGTTGTACATATTGAATTACTTCCCAACGTTCGTTTGGAGAAAGTAGTGAAGCATGAGAACCCATATTTCCTTTACCATAAGTCAATACATGATAAACATGGCCAGCTGCTAATGCGCCTTCCTTATATTTAGTGATATAACTTGGTGGAACAGCGGTATATTTTCCACTTTCAACTAACTGACCGTTAGCTTCTCCTTTTGTTCCATGGCAATAAATACAAAATTGCTCATAAAGAACTTGTCCCTTAGTTTCTGTCAGATCAGAATTTTCAAGTGGGCTTTTCCAAAGTAAACTTGCTAGGCTGTCACCAAAAACTGTATTGGGATACGGGAATGGAGTAAATTCACGAGCAACGGTTCCAACAGGAGGTAACATATTTCCAATATGACTACTATCCTTAACCCACAAGTTAGCTCCATTGGATTCTATAGAAGGGCTGCGATACATGTCGGGCATATATTCAAACCCAGGACTATCTGGATTTTCCTTTGTACAAGAACTAAGAGTAACTGAAGCAATAAATGCTAAAGTTCCAAAAGCTAAAAGTGTATATATTGTCTTTTTCATCGGTTTGTACGTGTCGAACTCAAATAACATTTACTTCTGTTGCTCCTGATGCACGAAGCATCGTTACAATTTTCGATTCATCTTCTGGTTTTACTTCAAGCAACATTAAAAATTTATCGTCTGTTGTTCGAGGATCAGGATTTTTAGGATTCACACCTGGTAGCAACCAACTGCGAAGTAGGAATGTTAATGCCATACCATGACCAGCACAGAATACTGTTAATTCAAAAGTAACTGGGATAAAAGCTGGCCAGTTCATATAATACCAAAAACTTGGTTTGCCACCAATGTCTGTAGGCCAATCGTTCACCATCATATACCAAGTCATCAGAATTGCAAGTGATGTTCCAGTAATCCCATATATAAAAGCACAAATTGCTATTCGTGTACGTGGAAGACCAATAACATCATCAATTCCATGTATTGGAAAAGGTGAGAAAACATCTTTGACTTTAATATTTGATGACCGAAGATTTTTTGCTCCTTCCACCAACAACTCTTCGTCGTCATAGATTCCGTGAATTGTTTTTAAATCTGCCATATTATTTCTTTTCAGCAAAAATTTCTTTTAGTGTTTTGTATTTTCAGCGGCTTCTTTTTCAGCCCGTAATCGTTTAGGTACTTCACCCGATGATTTCAAAATAGTTTTTAATTCGCTCAATGCAATTACTGGAAAAGCACGAGCAAACAAAAGGAAGAATGTAAAAAACATTCCTATTGTGCCAATAAATATTCCAATTTCAACCCAAGTAGGATGATACATTGTCCAAGAAGATGGAAGATAGTCGCGATGTAACGATGTCACAATAATTACAAAACGTTCAAACCACATTCCAATGTTTACTACAATTGAAAGTACAAACATTGCCAACAAACTCGTTCTTATTTTCTTAAACCAGAATAGCTGCGGAGAAATTACATTACAGGTCATCATTCCCCAATAGCTCCACCAATATGGACCTGTTGCTCGATTTAAAAAAGCGTATCCTTCATATTCAACACCAGAATACCAAGAAATAAATAATTCGGACAAATACGCTACACCAACCATAGAACCAGTGAGTGTAATAATAATGCTCATCATTTCCATGTGTTGAATGGTAACATAATGTTCAAGACTAAGAACTTTACGCATGATTAACAAAAGTGTTGACACCATTGCAAATCCAGAAAACACAGCTCCTGCAACAAAGTACGGTGGAAAAATAGTTGTATGCCAACCAGGAACTATGGATGTAGCAAAATCCATAGATACAATAGAGTGAACGGAAAACACAAGTGGCGTTGAAAGACCAGCAAGTACTAAAGACACCTCTTCAAATCGGGACCAATCGCGAGCGCGTCCACTCCATCCAAAAGAAAGTACTTTATATATTTTTGCCTGTAATGGTTTTCCTTGAACTTTAAAACGATCACGAATTGCACCAAAATCAGGAATAAGACCAAGGTACCAAAACACAAGTGAGATTGTTAAATAAGTAGAGACCGCGAACACATCCCAAGTTAATGGAGAATTAAAGTTTAACCACAACGATCCAAATTGATTAGCATGTGGAAACAACCAGTAATCCAACCAAGGACGGCCGGTATGACAAGTAACAAAAACTGCTGCGCATAAAACGGCGAAAATTGTCATTGCCTCTGCCGAACGATTGATGGCCATGCGCCATTTTTGACGAAACAAAAGAAGTACAGCAGATATAAGTGTTCCGGCGTGGCCAATACCAATCCACCATACGAAATTGGTAATATCCCATGCCCAACCAACTGTTTTATTTGCGCCCCACTGACCAATTCCAGTGCCAATAGTATAAGCAAGACAACTAAAGCCCCAAATAAATGCACAGACAGAAATTGTAAAGACAAGATACCAATATTTATTGGCCTTACTTTCGATAGGCCGCGCGATATCGGTGGTGATCTCGTGATAACTTCTATCGCCAAGAATCAAAGGTTCTCTAATCGATGCTTCGTGTTGCATATTTTTATTTAATTGTCTCCTTAGACTTTGTCTTCTTAATTTCTATTTAAACGTGAGCATTTTCATCTTCTCTGTTCCACACTTTTGTAAGATAGAATACAGAAGGTCGAACTCCAATTTCTTCAAGCATTTCAAATTTACGTCCATCTTTTTCTAATTCAGAAACAGCACTCTTGATGTCATTAAGATCACCAAATGTAATTGCATTAGTAGGACACGATTGCTCACAAGCCATTTTTATTACACGATCTTCAGGGCGCTTTCCTTCTTTTTTAGCTTCCAACTTTCCACCCTGAATTCGTTGTACACACATGGAACATTTTTCCATCACACCACGCGAACGAACAGTTACATCTGGATTCAAAACCATGCGACCAAGAAGATCATGAGCTGGATTCAGATTTGTGTCTTCGAAACGATGGTATTCAGTATAATTAAACCAATTAAAACGACGAACTTTATATGGACAGTTGTTTGCACAATAGCGAGTACCGACACAGCGATTGTAAGACATTTGATTGAGTCCTTCTGAGCTGTGTGTAGTTGCAATAACTGGACAAACGGTTTCGCATGGTGCGTGATTGCAATGCTGACACATAACAGGCTGGAATACAACTTTCGGATTATCGAAAGATGGGTTTTCCATTTTGCGGTACATTTCAATTTTCCCTAACTCTCCTTTTGATTCTGCTTCCTCCTTAACAACATTGCTGCTGTAATATCTGTCAATTCTAATCCAATGCATTTCGCGACTGCGATGCACTTCGTCTTTTCCAACAACGGGAACGTTATTTTCTGCATTACAACTAACAATACAAGCACCACAGCCGATACAAGAGTTAAGGTCAATGGCTAATGCCCATTTATGATTAGGGCGATCAAAATCATTCCAAAGATTTACTTTTTCTACATCCTGCTCACCTTTATAGGTATGCATTTCGGCACGAGGATTACCTGCGCGTTCATCTTTAACATAAGAAGCAAGTGTAGTTTCACGAAGAATATCTTCGTTACGCCCCATGATGGTAGAATGTGATTGTGTGGATGCAATGAGATGTTGCTCATCACCAGAATCGGACATCGTAACATCAAAAACATCATAAGACATTGTTCCGGATGCTGTCATTCCTACTGCTGGATAAATATTTTGACCCGTTTGATCAATTACAGGATTAAATCCTTTTCTTCCGTAACCAACTGCAATTCCAATAGTGCCACGCGCTTGACCAGGCTGAAACCAAACGGGTAACTTAGTTGTGTAACCATTTGCTGTAATTGAAACTACATCGAGCTTATCTTCCATTTGATCAAAGCGGACAATTATATCTTCCGTTTCATCAAGTCCGAACAATTTCATTTCTTTTACATCCATTGGATGCATAGTAATATAATTGTCCCAAGTTATTTTAGTTATTGGATCGGGCATCTCTTGCAACCATGGATTTTGAGATTGAGTACCATTACCAATTGAAGTTTTAGTATAAACGGAAAGCTCATATTTTCCTCCTTTAATGGAAGCAATTTGTTTCTTTGCTTCATCGAATGAAAGAGTTCCACCCGAAAAAGAAATGCCATCGTCTGTAATAGTTGAAACAACATTTACATTACTTACGGGCCCTTTAGCTATAGGAATTACGCTTGTTGCAATAGTAATAACTCCATCGCGCAAAGTGCTATTCCAAAATGATGTAAAATCAACAGCTTGTGTTGTAAATAATTTTTCCTGCCAATACTTTTGAATATAAGAGTGGAAATCTACTTTATTCAAAGACCATGACAACAAAGATTCTTGCGCATGACGCGTACTGAATAGCGGGCGAATAGCTGGTTGCTGAAGACTAAAATGAGAAGAGCGTGGATTGTAGTCATTCCAAGCTTCTAAATAATGATGATCGGGACAAACAAATTCACACAATGCTGCAGTTTCGTCTAACATTCCTGCAAATGAAATTGTGAGTGAAAGTTTTTTCATTGCTGCCTCAAAAGCAAAAACCTTAGGGGCGGTATAAATTGGATTAGTATTATAAAAAATTACTGTGTCAATGCTACTGCCCATATCCTCAACCAACTTTTTCACTGCAGCGTCATCACCTTGATGTGTGAAATCCGAAATATTCAAATCAATGGTAGTACCAATTGCTCCTATTGATTTGTTAATTTCATTTACAACCAATTGAATCGCAGCATCATTTGAACCACAAACAACAAGTGCTTTTCCTTTTGCATTTTTTAATGCATTCGCAACTTTAGCAATTTCTTTTGGTAAAATAGATGAAGCAGAGCCTGCACCACCAACACCATTAAGAATACCAAGAGCAATTTGGCCTATTTGTGATGGTTTAATTGGAAAACGTTCATCGGCATTTGAACCAGTAAGAGAAAGCATCGATTCAAACTGAAAATGTTTCGACATCGCTTTTTTATCTTTTCCCAATTTACGTGTAGAACTATATTGGCGTGCGTGTTCCATTGGTGAAAGCCAATTAGAAAGGAAATCAGCACCAAGACTCACAATAACATCAGCCATATCAAAACGATAAGTTGGAATCGATGCTTTGCCGAATGAAGAAAGGTTTGCCTTAATCATTCCTGAATAGGAAATGGAATCGTATGTGACGTGACGAACATTTTTATATTTAGCAGAAAATTCTGCAATTGCAGCTTTCGTTGAAGGAGAAATTATTGTAGAAGAAAGAATTGCAATTCCTTTTGATTGTGCAAGCTTTGGTGCAATTAAACCATCTACTTCATCCCAACTTTTCTTAGACCAAGCTGCACCAACTTTCATTGTAGGTCCCTTTACTCGGTTAGAATCATACAGCGAAAGAATAGAGGCCTGTACTCGTGCGTTGGTGGCACCCATTGTAACTTTTGAAAGGGGATTCCCCTCTAATTTTATAGGACGGCCTTCACGTGTTTTTACAAGAACACTAGCGTAATCAAAGCCATCAAAATAAGTAGAAGCATACCAATTAGCAACACCTGGAGTAACATCATCAGGACGATTAACATAAGGAATCACTTTCATCACCGGAGTTTCGCATGACGCTAAAGTTGCTGCTACAGTTGAAAAACCAAGAAATTTCAAGAAGTCACGGCGATTGGTAGAAGATGTTTCCATCGCTCCTTTATTTCCAATAAATTCCTCCACCGGAATGTATTCAGCAAACTCAGCAGCATGATTTTCAACGAATTCTTTTTCGTTGCTCAACTGAGCTATTCCTTTCCAGTATTTTTTATCGTTGGCCATATTATTTGTTCGCTAAAAAGTGGTTTTTACACTTTATTCAAAATACTAATAATGACATTTTGCACATTCTATCCCACCTGCCATTGCAACAGTTATGGCCTGGTCTTTATACTTCTCCTTCATCTTTTCATGAAGAGCTGTATAATATCCATTTCCCTCCATTTTTACAGGAGTTTCACGGTGACAATTAATGCACCAACCCATTGTAAGAGGTCTTTGTTGCTCAACCGTACCCATTTTTTTAACCTCGCCATGACATTGTTCACACTCTACTTTACCTACAACGGTATGTTGCTGGTGAGAGAAAAAGACATGATCAGGAAGCGCGTGTACTTTATTCCAAACTACAGGATGTTCTTCGCCTGTATATACTTTATTTTTACTATCCCAACCAGCAGCAAAATAAATTTTAGCTATTTCGGTTTTTGACTCTTCTGTGCCTGCTTGGTTTTGCTCAATTACCTTGTGACAATTCATACAAATATTTACAGCCGGAATTCCAGCCACCTTAGACTTTTCCACCCCGTTATGGCAATATTTACATTGAATAGCATTTTCACCAGCGTGAATTTTATGAGAGAAATTAATTGGTTGAGAAGGGTGGTAACCTACCCATTCGTTTGGATGAACCTCTTCGGCATAAACACCAATTCCTTTTAATGCATACCAACCTTTAACGGTCAACACAGAAAGCAACAATAGACCCAATACTAACACTTTAGTTTTGTGATGCGCCATCCAATGGCGTGCAGCAGCAAGAAACGGTAATGCTGGCTGCTCAGGTAAACCCTCTTTTTCATTCGCAGCATTTCGTAAATTTATTTTTGTGTAACGGAGAACAGCTATAAAAATAATTAGAACTATGAAAACAATGATGAATAGTAATAATGGACTGCTTTCGTCTTTAGTGCCTGCCGCACCATCTTGGTTTGCAGTAACAACTAATTTGGGGGCCTCTCCCTTATTTGCATAATCTAAAATTGCATCTATTTGTTCATTATCCAATTGTGGAAAAGAGGTCATTATCGATTTGTTGTATTCTGCAAACTTTGCAACAGAATAACCGTCACCCGAGGCGATAAGCTTTTGAGAATTATGTATCCAATTGTATTTCCAATCGCCACCAGGAATACGACCAAGCACATCTTTCAAACCTGGTCCAGTAGACCTTACTTCTGATGCATTATGACAAGAAGCACAATTTGCTTTGAAAAGACCTTTACCATCCGGAGCTGCTGCAACCTTAAAACTAAAAAAGGTGGTAAAAATAAACAGAACAACAATGCGGGTAATTAGAGCGTTTTGCCAGAGGCGGATCATATATCGATTTTAGGCGTTGTCGTTAAAGATGTTCTTTAAAATCATAAAACGCCACAAATTTAAGGGAAAGGATATTCCAAGATTCCGCTTATTACAAAAAAGAATCACACAAATTTAATTTATATCGATTCTAAATAACCAATAAGTTCTATGTGTAGTTTTTAAAGTGTAAAAGAAAAAATATTCGCTAAAATTGTCTAAATTAAATTTATTTTAAAACTCTATTTTAATTAATTTTGTAGCTATGTTTCGTAGGATAATTATTGTTTCCCTTGTTTTTGTACAAATCGTGACGGTAAGTGCACAAACGCCTACTAGCATTATTCAAAAAGATGTAGTGGCTGACGCTCGACTCGAAACATTGCTTAGCAAACACATAGAAGTAAATGAACAGAACTTGGTTTCTGGTTATAGAATTCAGATTTATTTTGGTGGAGACAGAAGCAAGGCAACTTCAATAAAGGGGCAGTTCCTTTCTAGCAAGGGACCCAAAATATCCGCTTATGAAACTTATGATGCACCAAATTTCAAAATCAGAATTGGTGATTTTAGAACTAAATTAGAAGCACACCGTTACCTTAAAGAAATAAAAGGCGAGTTCCCGTCGTCATTTATAATTGAATCGGAAATTGAATATTCAAATTAATTTTTGATCGTTCAATTTTATTCCGTCAAATCAAAACTTTCCAAAAACTTAGTGGTGTAATTGCCTGCTATAAAATTAGGATCTTTCATGAGACGCAAATGAAAAGGTATTGTAGTTTTTACACCTTCCACCACAAATTCAGACAATGCGCGATGCATTTTAGCAATAGCTTCTTCACGTGTTTGCGCCATCGTTATTAGTTTCGCAATCATAGAATCATAATTCGGGGGAATAGTATAGCCAGCGTAAATGTGCGAATCTACCCGCACGCCATGCCCGCCTGGTGTATGAAGCACTGTGATTTTTCCTGGTGAAGGACGAAAATTATTAAATGGATCTTCCGCATTAATACGACATTCTATAGCGTGCAATTGTGGGTAATAATTTTTTCCAGAAATAGGAACGCCCGAAGCAATAAGAATTTGCTCCCTTATTAAATCATAATCAATAACTTCCTCCGTAATTGGATGTTCCACTTGAATTCGTGTATTCATTTCCATAAAATAGAAGTTTCGGTGTTTGTCAACCAAAAACTCTACTGTTCCAACGCCTTCATAATTGACAGCTGAGCCAGCTTTAATTGCAGCTTCTCCCATTCGATCTCTTAACTCAGTAGTCATGAAAGGAGAAGGAGTTTCTTCGGCAAGTTTTTGATGTCGTCGCTGTATCGAACAATCACGTTCACTTAAATGACAAACCTTTCCATATTGATCGCCTGCAATTTGTATTTCAATATGTCGAGGTTCTTCAATGTATTTTTCCATATACATTGCGCCATTACCAAAAGACGCTTCTGCTTCCTGTACTGCATTTGCAAATTGACTTTCCAATTCTTCTTCCTTCCAAATTATACGCATTCCCTTTCCACCACCACCTGCAGTGGCTTTAATAATAACAGGATAGCCTACTTCTAGTGCAATAACTTTTGCAGACTCGGCATCTGTCAACAAGCCAACAGAGCCAGGCACACAAGGAACGCCTGCTCTAATCATTGTGTCCTTGGCATTTGACTTATCTCCCATCGCTTCAATTTGCTCTGGGGTAGCACCAATAAACTTGATGTTGTGTTCATGACAAATACGCGAAAATTTTGCGTTTTCACTTAGGAAACCATACCCTGGATGAATAGCGTCGGCATTGGTAATTTCAGCAGCAGCAATAATACTTGCAATATTTAAATAAGACTCTTTACTTGGCGGTGGCCCAATACAAACGGCCTCGTCGGCAAACTTTACATGAAGTGATTCTTTATCAGCCGTAGAATAAACTGCAATCGTTTTGATTCCCATCTCACGACAAGTACGAATAATTCGCAATGCAATTTCTCCACGATTTGCAACTAATATTTTTTTAAACATTTTTTCTTTTGCCATAATAGATAATGGTTTGAAAGGTCATGAAAGTTCACGACAGCACTATTATTTAAAAAATTATGATGGGTCTACCAAGAATAAAGGTTGATCGTATTCAACGGGGGAAGCGTCGTCAACTAAAAACTTTACAATCTTTCCGCTGATCTCACTCTCAATTTCGTTGAAAAGTTTCATTGCTTCTATTATGCATAATACCTTTCCTACTTTTATTTCGTCGCCAACATTAGCGAAAATCGGTTTGTCGGGACCAGAGGCGCGATAAAATGTACCGATCATCGGTGATTTAATAATCACCAACTTTGAGTCATCGAAAGCAGCATCACTTTTTAGAGCGGTGGTTTTTATTTCTGCTTGGGGAGTAGCAACAAGATTGTGTATAAGTGGCTGAGCCGCAGTATACGCTAATGGTGCGGATTGCATCATCATTTGTCCATCGGCTTTAGGGCCTTTGCTGTTAGCAGTAATCTTGATCTTTACATCTTTCGTTTCCAATTCAACTTCGCTAACACCCGACTTGGCTACAAATTTAATTAGATCTTGGATTTCGTTCAGTTTCATTCCTTGTGTTTTAAGTTATTAATCTCCGAAATAATTCGCATTTGCGAACAAAAAAATTTTACTAAAGATAGATTTTCTACAAATGCAAATTTTAAGAATTGTAATCCCAGCGCAAATAAACTGCCCCCCAGGTAAATCCTCCTCCAAAAGCAGCAAGTATTAAATTATCTCCTTTTTTTAATTGTTTTTCATAGTCCCACAACAATAATGGAATTGTTCCTGCTGTAGTATTTCCATAACGTTCAATATTCATCATTACCTTTTCAGGTGACAAACCCATTCTATTTGCCGTTGCATCAACAATTCTTTTATTTGCTTGGTGAGGAACTAACCAAGAAATATCCTCTGCTGTTAAATTATTTTTTTCCATTATCCGAGCGGAAACTTCTGCCATATTAACTACTGCATGTTTAAAAACCGATTGCCCTTCTTGGTGGACAAAATGCATTTTATTATCAACAGTGGTATGAGAAGAAGGATTCACAGATCCACCAGCCATCATATTTAAATACTGTCCACCAGCACCATCAGCGTGCAAAATAAAATCTTGAACACCATTACCTTCTTCCGTTGGCTCAAGTAAAACCGCGCCACCACCATCACCAAAAATAACACAAGTGGCTCTGTCTTGGTAATCAATAATGGATGACATTTTATCAGCACCAACAACAATTACTTTTTTGTAGCGCCCCGATTCAATAAATTGTGTTGCTGTAGAAAGTGCAAATAGAAATCCAGAACATGCGGCAGTAAGATCATAACCCCAAGTATTCTTCATACCCAACTTACTACAAATTATATTTGAAGTGGAGGGGAAAAGAAAATCAGGTGTAACAGTTCCAACAATTAATAAATCAATATCGAGTGGGTCAATTCCTTTTTTATCGAGAATTTGTTTTACCGCATTAATTCCAATTTCAGAAGTTCCTCTGTTTTCGCCGACCATAATTCGTCGCTCTTTTATTCCTGTGCGAGAAACAATCCACTCTTCAGTAGTATCAACTAATTTTTCTATATCTGCATTTGACAATACAGTTTCAGGAATCCATCCACCAACTGCAGTAATTGCGGCTCTGATTTTTTTCATACGGTCAGAATACTTGTTTAATTTTTTCTGGCAACTGAGCTAGTGTAATTTTATAGGAAAGCAGTAACATATTTTTAATTGCTAAAGGACTTGAAATGCCATGACCAATAATAACCGTTCCATTAATACCAAGAATCGGCGTTCCGCCATAAAGTTCATAATTAAATTGATCAAAATAGTCGTCACATATTCCACGACTTTTTATTTTAGAATAAAATAACTCTGCAAATTTAAGAACAACGTTACCAGTAAAACCTTCACAAACAATAACATCGGCTACGTCACTAAAAATATGCCGACCCTCAACATTGCCAACAAAATTAAAATCTTTAGAATCCTCCATCAGTTTGTGAGTAGCTTGAGCAACAAGATTTCCTTTTTCAGGTTCTTCTCCAATATTCAATAAGCCCACCTTTGGATTTTTAATCTCAAAAACGTGTTCGGCATATAACTTTCCAAGAACGGCAAATTGATAAAGTACATCTGGCTTGCAATCCGCATTCGTTCCAACATCAAGCAACAAATTATACCCGCCGGTTTCTTTTGGGAAGGCTGTAGTAATACAAGGACGAATGACACCAGAAATAGGCTTTATGGTTTTCATAGCTCCAACAAGCATAGCTCCTGAATTTCCACAACTTGAAAATGCATCCAAAGATCCCTCTTGCAGGAGTCGAAATCCTGCTGCAATAGTTGAATTTGGCTTTTGAATGAATGCTTTTACGGGATGTTCTCCCATACCTATTTCATCGGTAGCATGAACGATTTCAAAAACAGATGGGTCAAAGCCCATTGTAGCAAGTGAAGACTTAATTTGTTCTTGGTCACCAATCAAAACGATTTTTACACCTGACGGAATTTCTGCATGCGCAAGACAAGCACCTTCGAGCGCAGCGTCCGGAGCAAAATCGCCACCAAGTATATCAATCCCAATCTTCATATTTGGGGAGATTTGTTAACCCTTCTTTTCGATCACAACTTTGCCCTTATAAAAAAGAGCGCCGTCGTGCCAGTAAGCACGGTGCCACAGGTGAGCTTCGCCTGTTACAGAGCAAACAGCAACGTTAGGAGCTTCTGCTTTATAATGAGTGCGGCGTTTATCGCGGCGACTCTTCGAATGGCGGTGTTTTGGATTTGGCATTTTTTTTTGGTATTAAATTGTTCTATTTATCAAATTTGAGATTCTTCAAAAAATCCCATCTTGGGTCGTTTGGTTTTTCTAATTCCTCGGAATCACTCCCTGACTTCAGCTGATTAAGCTTTTCAATCATTTTTGCATCACAGTGATTTGATTCTCCAGTTCTTCCCAAACATACTTTTCTTGCGGGAAGAAATAAAATTATATACTCATATAAATATTGAGAAAGGTTAAGAGCGTGAGCACTCTCTGGTAAACTTATTAGGTCATCCTCATCTTCAAATTTATCGGAATTGAGTTGCACTATTAATTGTTTATTCCCAACCAAAGGCTGCAAATACTCGTTACCACAACGGTCGCATAGTTGATTCGCTTCGCCTTTAAAAAAAAGGTTCAAAGTGAGCATATGCGAATTCTTAATAAGTTCAACATCAATATGTATATTTCCTTTTTCGATTTCTGAATTTGGAAATACTTCAAAGAACGAACTGGTTACCCTAAATTTAAAATCATGGTGACCATCTTTTAAACTCGTGAAAGGAATACTAAAATCTTTCATTCCCCCCATGAGTAATTTTTTTAGCGGTGGCAAAACTACTCAAATTAACAGAATTATAGTAAAGAAATGAGGAAAATCACCCTTTTTTGCCAATAATTCGTTTAAAAACCAATAATTCAAGCTAAAAATACTGTTTAAGGGCAAAAATAACTACCCAAAAACTTAACGATCGCGCCCCTCACGCTGTCGGATTGAGACCTTTAGTGGATTGGACGAGATTTCTCCATAGTTATTTCTAATCCTAAAAATATCGATAGCGGAATAAACTGCTTGACGAAGTGATGTTTCGTTAGCTTCGTTTTTGCCAGCAATGTCGTAAGCCGTACCGTGATCTGGAGACGTTCGAACAAATTTCAAGCCCGCTGTAAAGTTTACTCCGTCACCAAAAGCAAGTGCCTTAAAAGGAGCAAGGCCTTGGTCATGGTACATAGCAAGAATGCCGTCAAAATTTTTATACGATTGCGAGCCAAAAAAACCATCTGCAGGAAAAGGACCGAAAACTAAATAATGCTCTGCTTTTAATTTGTTGATGGAGGGAATAATTACATCTAGTTCTTCTTTGCCAATTGCCCCTTTATCACCCGCATGCGGATTGAGAGCTAAAATAGCAATTTTGGGTTTACGAATTCCAAAATCTTCAAGTAATGATTTCGCCATAAGCTTTGCTTTGGCAATAATTTTTTCCGAAGTCACATGCTGAGCAACCTCAGCTATAGGAAGGTGTTCGGTGAGCAAACCTACGCGGAGCTTATTATTAATCAATAGCATTAGAGATTGCTCAGCGCCAAGTTTTTGTTGGAGGTATCCTGTATGACCTGTAAATGTAGGAAGCTCAACATTGATACTGTGCTTGTCGATAGGAGCGGTAACCAGCACATCTATTTTGTTTGCAAGCAATGCGTCGCATGCAACATCAATACATTTTAGTGCAAATTTACCTGATGTTGGAGAGGCCTTTCCGAATTCAACATTCACCTCATCGTCAAAACAATTGAATAGGTTAACACGACCTGAATTCAATGAATCCAAATCACGGAGGACATTAAAGTTAAAAGATTCAAGTGCTGAAACCCTACGTTGGTTATTCATCACCTTGGTAGATGCAAAAATTACCGGGGTGCATATTTCCAATATTTCAGGAGCCAAAAACGTTTTTAAAATTACTTCGGGTCCAACGCCATTCATATCACCTTGGGTGATCCCAACTCTTACTTTATTTAAATCGCTCATCGCTACTAGCTTTAATTTTTGTTCCGTAAAGGACACCTTTTTTATTCAGAATACACCACAGAAAACTCAAAATTATTTTATACTCCGATAGATTCTTTAAGAATTTTCCTAACCAAGAAAATTTACAAACTGTTTCTACAGTTTATAATTCAATAAAAAATCAAATAAGAAACGAACGCCAACTCCTGTTCCTCCTTTGGTGCGATAGGAATCGTTCCCTGCAATAAAAGCTGGTCCAGCGATATCGAAATGCATAAATGGTGATTTCACAAAATGCGCAAGAAACTTTCCTGCAGTAATTGAGCCGCCATAAGGCCCACCAATATTTTTTATTTCTGCAACGTCGGAAGTAATTAAATCATCGTATTCTGACCAAAATGGAAATTCAGCCAACCGTTCATAAACATTATTTCCACTTGCTTTCATTTTAGATTTAATTTTTTCATCTGCTGTTCCCATGCAAACAATTCCGTATTGCCCAATTGCGGCAACCGATGCGCCAGTAAGCGTAGAAAATTCCATCACCAATTCCGGATTAAATTGTTCGCCATAGGCAAGTGCGTCAGCTAAAATCATTCTTCCTTCGGCGTCTGTATTTAAAACTTCCACAGTGAGTCCGCTATACATTGTAATTACATCGCCTGCAACGTATGCTTTTGCATTTATTTTATTATCAGTAGAAGGCACAATTGCTATAACATGAACTGGTATTTTTGCTTTTGCAATTGCCCATATTGCTGCTCCCACAGTTGCCGCGCCGCCCATGTCACACTTCATTGTCTCCATTCCATTTCCAACTTTAATGTTGTAGCCACCAGTATCGTAAACGACTCCTTTACCAACTAAAACAATTGGTTTCTTATTTCGAGGTCGTGACGGTTTATACTCCATAATTGTAAAAGTTGGTGGAATATCACTTCCTGCATTTACAGCAAGAAGGCCGCCCATTTTCAATTTTTGTATTTTCGCTTTACTGAAAACCTCAACACTAATTCCAACCTCTTTACTTAAGCGTTGAAATTCCTGTGCAAGTTTGACGGCATCCAATATATTAGGCGGCTCGTTCACCAAATCGCGTGCAGTACACGTTGCATCAATAATAATCTGTAATCTATTTACCGCAGCTTCTTTCGTTTTTTTAGATACTATAAAGATTTGCTCAAGTGTGTGTTTTTTATTTTTTTTTATTTTATATTTTAGAAACTGGTAATTACCAAGCGCAATTCCCTCAGCAAGTGCGAGCAAATGTTCCTCGTTTTCAAACGCATCAACTAGCGAAACAGATTTTATTTTTTGATCATTAAAAAGGGCTATTAATCCCGCGCCAAGCTTTCGGAACTTTTCATTTTCCGATACCCTATTTCCCTTTTCTCCTTTATTAAGCACAATGATATTTTTCCCGTTTTGAACTACCTGAATCTGGTTCCGCTCATTATCGATCGCGCTTCTTACAGTCTCATTGTTAGTTGGGCTTAGTCCAAGTAATTGAAAATTGGATTTCTTTTTTCCTAAAATAACCAGGCAGCCATCGTCTTGGGGCAGCACCGACAAGCGTTTAATAAGTGTCATAACATTTTATTTTTATGGAATACTAAAGTAGGGAATTATTTCAAGCCACGATACGATGAACAATTCTGTTTAAAAATCATAAATATGTAAGAATAAAATTATTCGACGGTTTTTAGAATAGAAAAAATCTTGACCTTTGTATATCGATAATTTAATATAAAAATTTAAAACATTTTTATGCCAAGTGTTAATCCGGCGGCTACGCAAATTGAAAAATTATTAACACGTGCCCTATCGTTTGATTTTCTGAGTGCTGAGGAAGGTGTTTTCCTTTTTGAAAACGCTACCACTTCTGAGTTGATGTTTGTGGGAAACGAATTGCGAAAGAAAAAGAAAAAAAATTCAACTAAAGTTACCTGGATTATTGATCGAAATGTAAATACCACCAATGTGTGTATTGCAAATTGTAAGTTTTGTAATTTTTATCGAATCCCAGGACATAAAGAAAGTTATATCACTGACAAAGCCACTTACATACAGAAAATAGAAGAGACATTCCGTTTAGGTGGCGAACAGCTTTTGTTGCAGGGAGGTCATCACCCTGAACTTGGATTAAATTTTTATGTTGACTTATTCCGTGAACTTAAAGGATTGTATCCAAATTTAAAATTACATTCGCTAGGCCCGCCTGAAATTGCGCACATAACAAAACTTGAAAAAAGCACACACACTGAGGTATTGAAAGCTTTGATGGCAGCGGGTTTGGATTCACTTCCAGGCGCCGGTGCAGAAATATTAAATGACCGCGTTCGCCGATTAATTTCAAAAGGAAAATGTTCGGGACGCGAATGGCTCGATGTAATGCGCGCAGCACACCAATTGCATTTAACAACATCTGCAACGATGATGTTTTCACACATAGAAACGCATTTCGAACGCTTTGAGCATTTAGTATGGTTACGACAAGTGCAAAGTGAAAAACCAGTTGACGCGAAGGGCTTTTTAGCATTTATACCATGGCCATTTCAAGATGACGGGACGCTATTGCGAAAAGTAAAAGGAGTTACAAATAATGTAACCGCCGATGAATACATTAGAATGATTGCCATGAGTAGAATCATGTTACCTAACATTGATAACATTCAGGCCTCTTGGTTAACGGTTGGAAAAGAAATAGCGCAATTGTGCTTGCACGCAGGGGCAAATGATTTTGGATCTATTATGATTGAAGAAAACGTTGTTTCCGTTGCTGGTGCTCCGCATCGCTTTACTTACAAAGGAATTATGACAGCAATAAAAGAGGCTGGATTTGAGCCACAGCTAAGAACCCAACAATACGAAGAACGTGAATTACCGATAAACATTGAGGAACAGGTAATCAATTACTAATTCATTCAAGCCGAACTGACATTAAACTTTGGAAATAACCCTACTAAAAAGCAATTCCTTTCATTGATTTACAATTGCTTTTAGATAAAAAGTAAAGTATCTTTGATGGTAATTAAATTGAAAAAAATGGGATTGTTTCGCGGTTTTCTGGTAGTTGCATTTTTTGCCATCCTTGGGGCTGCGTGCAAACCTCAACCAACATTTCCAACTACACCCGCTTTAACTTTTAAAGAGTTTATTCAACCGGCTGGCTCCGACTCTTTGCGTGTTGTTTTTTCATTTACAGATGGTGACGGAGATATTGGTTTGTTGCAATCAGACACGGATTCTAATATGGTACTCACAGTGTATGCCCCTGATGCAACTGGCAATTTTATTGTTATGGATAATTTAACTACGCCGCAAATTGATTCATTATTTTATATGTATCGAGTTCCGCGACTTACAGCAGGGCAAAGTGGATTAGAAGGGGATATTTATCTTACCATTCAAAACAAATGGTTCATCGGTAGAGACACATTACAATTCAACGCATTTCTTCTCGACAATTCGAATAATAGGAGTAATTATGTTAGGACAAGTACAGTTATTCTGACCCACTGATATTTTCATGAAACGCTTTCTTCTTTTACTTTTTTGCTTTGTATTCTCGACTTCGTATCTGTTGGCAACTCACAACATTGCAGGCGATATTACGGTTCGTAGTGTTTGCTCGCCAACAGGAAATTATTTGGTCTACGAAGTAAAAATTTCAACTTACACCAATTCGCTTAGTGCCGCTGACCGTTGTGATTTAGAAATTTTTTGGGGCGACAACACTTCGTCTATTGCACCTCGTATTAATAATATTATTAATGCTTCATCTTGTTTCCCTGCAGGGAATGGTGACCTTTTAACAGCGCAAGGTTACCCAACTACTATTCAAAATTTTTATGTCGCAACACATACTTACCCTGGTCCTGGAACTTACCGACTATTTGTAAAAGACCCTAATCGTGTATCAGGGATTAATAATATCCCCAACTCGGTGAACCAATCTTTTTACTTGGAAACGACACTTACAATTGACCCAAATATCGGCTGCAATTCTACTCCATACTTAACATCATTACCACTTGACAAAGCTTGTGTTGGACATTGTTTCTTTCATAACCCAGGAGCAATTGACCCTGACGGGGATAGTCTTTCTTACAGAATTGGGCCTTGCCTTGATACACTTGGGATTCCAATTATAGGTTACTCGCTTCCTAATTTTTTGGGTGGTGGAGCGCTTTCCATAGATGCTGTAACAGGTGATCTTTCATGGTGCTCGCCAAGCGCTTTCGGAAAATATAATCTTGTTATTTATATTGACGAGTGGAAATTATTTGCAAATGGAAACAGATACAAAATTGGAACTGTGTTGCGTGATATGTCTATTGATGTAATTCAAAATTGTAACAATAATAATCCAGAGATTCCAGCGCTACCTGACTTATGTGTTGATGCGGGAAGTACTGTAAATTTTAACTTCACTGTAACAGATCCTGATGGTGACCTTGTAAAACTTCAAGGATTTGGTGGTCCATTTACAATTGTACCTGCGGCAACGCTCGTTCCAAACAGCATTTATCTGTCAACGCCTTATGTTCCGAATGCTGTTTTCAATTGGGTAACCACCTGCGATCGTGTTCGACTACAACCTTGGACTGTTACATTCAAAGCAACGGATAACGCATCACCCGTACCGCTTTCAGATATTGAATCTGTAAATATTACTGTAGTTTCCCCAGGACCTGCTTTTTTAAATATAATTCCACAGGGCTCTCAAATGAATCTAAGTTGGGGACAAAATCCGTGTAACCCCACAACAAATTTCTGTAAGGGTTACAAAATTTATCGGAAGCAAGGTCCTAGTGGTTGGCTTCATGCACAATGCGAAACGGGAGTTCCTGCATACACAGGATTTGTTCAAATTGGAACTGTTTCGGGCTTAACTAATTTAACTTTCATTGATAATAACGGAGGCCCTGGTCTCATTCCAGGCGTTGACTATTGTTACCGTGTGTGTGCTTATTTCAACGATGGGGCTGAAAGTTATGCCTCGCCAGAAGCTTGCTCCGAATTAAAACGAGATGTCCCCATAATTACTAATGTAGATGTAATGTCAACCGGTACAAATGATTCTATTTATGTTGCCTGGGTAAATGCGCTTCCCAATGGATTTGATTTTGACACCCTGTTGCATCCAGGTCCTTGGATACTTACACTTGAACGAGCTCAAGGTTTTATATTCGTAAATCCCGTCATTGTTACAACATTTACAGCCACTATTTTCTCGCAACTTCAAACTTCATATATAGATGCGGGATTAAATACGGGCAACAATGCGTACAGCTATAGGTTAAGTTTTGCTGGTGCAAGTGGCTTAGACCCAATTGGATTCTGTCAACCTGCCTCGTCTGTCTTCCTAGTTGCTCAGCCTTCTGACAATGCAATTACACTGCAATGGCAATATGTAGTACCCTGGTCTAATTTTGAATATGCTATTTATCGTTTCAATACATCAACAAATGTTTGGGATTCAATAGCACTTGCTCCTCCCGGAAACTCATACGTAGACGACAGCTTGCAAAATGATATTCAGTTCTGTTATTACATAACCGCTCATGGATCTTATTTCAATCCGAATTTACCTCCGAGTATGTACAACCGCTCACAACAACTTTGTGCTACTCCACATGACTCAACTGCTCCATGCGCCCCTACTTTAATTGTGAATTCAGATTGCGTTATTGGAGCGAACCAATTAGTTTGGACCAATCCAATGAATATGAATTGCGGAACGGATGATGTTGTTTCATACAATATTTATTATTCATTAGTTCAGGGCGAACCGTTAATTCTTTTTACTACAATTTCTGTTTCAAGTGATACTTCAATTATCCTACAAGATCTTACCTCGGTTGCGGCGTGCTACGCAATAACAGCCATTGACACTTTCGGGAATGAAAGTGTAAGGAGCAATGTTTTTTGTGTCGAGAATTGCCCCGAATATATTTTACCGAATGTATTTACTCCAAATGGCGATGGAGTAAATGATTTTTTTATTCCATTTCCATATCGATATGTGAAGGACATCGAAATACGAATTTATGATCGTTGGGGGGTGCTCCTTTTCCAAACTACAGATCCCAATATTCAGTGGGATGGCCGTGACGTAACATCAAAGAAGCTCTGCACCGACGGCGTTTATTATTACATCTGTAAAGTCAATGAAATTCGTTTGAGTGGCATTGTTCCACGCGAGTTAAGTGGCTTTATTCATCTTTTTGGTAAAGATATTGGCCAATTCGAGTAAAGGAAATTGAAAGGAACATCTTCGCAAATTATATTTTAGAATCAAATTATGTTCACAGGAATAGTCGAGAAAATTGGAAGGGTCGTGGAGAAAAAAAAAGATCAGGATAACATCCACTTTTCTATTTCATCTTCATTTATTTCTGAATTAAAAGTTGACCAAAGTATTGCGCACAACGGTGTTTGCCTAACTGTAACACACATTTTTGACACACATTATTCTGTTACTGCGATTGCTGAAACATTACAAAAAACTAACTTAGTTACTTTACAAGTTGGTGATGAAATAAACTTAGAACGTTGCCTAAAAATTGGTGATCGTTTGGATGGGCATCTTGTTCAAGGTCATGTTGACACAATTGCCAATGTAATTAATATAAAAGAGGAAAATGGTTCTTGGGTTTTCCGGTTCCTATTTAATAAGGCAGCTGGCCTTACTGTTCATAAAGGTTCTATTTGTGTAAATGGGGTAAGTCTCACCGTAATAGACGCTAGCCCAGGTGCGTTTTCTGTCGCTATTATTCCCTTCACCTATCACAATACCAATTTTCGTTTATTAAAAAATGGGGATATTGTTAATTTAGAATTTGATATTGTGGGAAAATACATTGCTGCTATAGCTAGTAATGGCTCGATGTAGCATTTCTCTATTTTATCTACCTTTGCACCAGATTTAATATATTATGAAAAAGCAATACGGGCGAAAGCCTTCTGCCGATAAACCCGATTGGCAAAAAAAAGAAAGTAATTCTAGCAAAAGCGATTTTCATAAAAAGAAATATGCAGGAGATAAACAAATAGGTGGTGGAGGAGAAAGAAAGTTTGGTGATAAGCCATTCGTAAAAAAATCTTTTGGAGATAAGCCAGAACGAGGAGAAAGAAAGTTTGGTGATAAGCCATTCGTAAAAAAATCTTTTGGGGATAAGCCAGAACGAGGTGAAAGAAAATTCGGTGATAAGCCATTCGTAAAAAAATCTTTTGGGGATAAGCCAGAACGAGGTGAAAGAAAATTTGGTGATAAGCCATTTGTAAAAAAATCTTTTGGAGATAAGCCAGAACGAGGTGAAAGAAAATTCGGTGATAAGCCATTCGTAAAAAAATCTTTTGGGGATAAGCCAGAACGAGGAGAAAGAAAATTCGGTGATAAGCCATTGGTAAAAAAATCTTTTGGAGATAAGCCAGAACGAGGAGAAAGAAAATTCGGTGAGAAACCATACGTAAGAAAATCTTTTGGAGATAAACCAGATTTCAAAAAATCTTACGGAGATAAACCAGATTTCAAAAAACCTTACGGAGATAGAGAGGACCGCAGGAGAAAAGAATTCGGTGACAAGCCATTTCTAAAGAAAAATTTTGGAGATAAACCATACGAGAAAAAACCATTTGCAAGTAAAGAGGGTTCATTTGGAAGGCCATTCAAGAAAAAAACATTTGAAGACCGCAAGCATTTACAAAAACCTACAAGTTTAGATAAATCTAGTTTAGATAAATCAAAAAACGAAGAGTGGCAAGTTTTCGAAAATGCCGAAGACGCAAAAGCTTTTATAAAATCAAATCGTAATGCAACCAAAGATTCGGGAAATACTAAAAATGAAAGTCCGAAAGAATATAAAAATGATAATTTGCCTTTAAGGGCCACTGGGTATAACGATAAAGAAAGTTCCATTCGATTAAATAGATTTATTGCCAATACAGGTATCTGTTCACGACGAGAAGCGGACGATTTAATTGAAGCGGGAGTTGTAAAAGTGAATGGAAAGATTGTAACGAGTCTCGGAACAAAAGTTGGACCAGGTGATAGCATTCATTATGGTGACCAACTATTGCGCCGCGAAAAAATGTCGTATGTGTTACTCAACAAACCCAAAGATTACATTACAACAACAGATGACCCACAGGAAAGAAAAACGGTAATGTCGCTAATTGAAGAAGCGGGAAAAGAAAGAGTTTATCCTGTAGGCAGATTAGATCGTAACACAACAGGACTTTTACTATTTACTAACGACGGTGACTTAGCGCAGCGTCTAACACATCCTAAAAACGGTGTTCGTAAAATTTACCATGTGTCTCTTGATAAAAATTTGAAGACAGATGATTTTGAAAAAATTCTGAAAGGTTTCGAAATGGAGGATGGGTTTATGAAAGCAGATGAGTTAAGTTTTGTCGGTGACGGATTAGATAAAAAAGAAGTTGGTATCGTAATTCACTCTGGACGGAACAGAATTGTAAGGCGAATATTTGAAGGTCTTGGATATGATGTGGTTAAACTTGATCGCGTTCTATATGCTGGTTTAACAAAGAAAAATTTGCCAAGAGGTCGCTTTCGTCACCTCACAACCGAAGAGGTAGGAATTTTGCGAATGCAAATTGGGGGAGAGAAAAAACCAAATGTTAAGAAAGCCGACCCCAAACACAATAAGGGGAAACGTCCTAGAAAATAGTAGCTGAATTTTTCTAGCTAGTTGCGTATTTTTTCGAATAATTGTTTTTAGCAAAGCAGGGATTGATTTTAATTAACATTCTTGTATTCAAAACCTCTATTACGCAATAACAAAACAGGATATAATCCGTTTTATCTTTATACTGCTTTACGATGGCAGAAGAAGAAATCATACAGAAAACAAATGAAATCCCTGGCGATACCAAACCTACAATTCGTAGTTGGTGGAAACGCATTGTCCGTTTTCTTATCTGGTTAAGCCTTATTACAATTTTTCTAATTGTCGTTTTAGTTGTGCTCACTTACATTTATAGAGACGAGGTAAAAGGGTATGTTATATCAGAAGTAAATAAAAGAGTTAACACAATAATAATTATAAATCCTGAAGATATTGATTTAACAATCATCAGAACATTTCCTGACATGTCGGTGGTTTTTAAAAACATATCCATGCTTGACGCAACCACGCAAGCTGAAAGAGATACGATGTTAAAAGCGAAAAGTGTTTCGCTAGGTTTTAACATTATGGATCTGTTTAAATCAAATTATTCCATCCATAGCGTTACCGTTGAAAATGCCGCGATTGCACTGTGGGTGGATACAAATGGAAATGATAATTATCATTTTCTGAAAGAAAATGCTGACACAATTAAAAAAGATACATCCCATGTGAAATTTGCCATTGAACAAATTATTTTTAAAGATGTAATTTGTTCATACAAGGACAAAAAAAAACAATCAACATATAAGGCAGATTTTCAGGAGTTATACTTCACAGGAAATTTTGGAAAAGAAAAATACGATTTCAAAACTGAAGCGGAATTTATTATAAAAGAGGTTCGTTCGTCAAAGGCATCCTATTTCAAAGGAGATAAAGGTTCGTTAGATTTAAATATGGCCATTAACCAATCTTCAAAACAATATGAAATAAAAACGGGTGTATTAAAAATCAACGATCTTGTTATGGATATTTCGGGTAATATTGTCGAAAAGCGAGATCAATATTTACTTGACCTAAAAATCAAAGGAGATGAAGTCGATTTACCTTCGGCACTTTCATTACTACCCGCATCTTACAAAGAAGACATTGCCGATTTAGAAAGCACTGGCGAATTTTACATTGACGCAACAGTAAAAGGCTTGTACGGAGACTCAATTGTCCCAAATATAATTGCAAAATTCGGTATAAAAAATGGCGCTACTCTTAAAAGAAAAAATTTTAATGCTGCTTTGTCTGACATTTCGATGAGCGGGGAATTTAATAATATCAAAGGAAAGGATGGTATACGATTGAATTCATTTAAAGCTTCCTCGGCAAGAAGTAAATTCAATGGCTCTCTATCTATAACCAACTTAGACCATCCCTACTACCAAGCAGCTATAAGAGGGCGCATCGATATTGAAGAACTTCAAAATATTTTACAAATAGATACGATTGAAAAGATTTCAGGTATTCTTGACGTAGAACTTAAAGGTGCTGGCAGTCCTGCTGTTGGAAATTCGTTCACCGCAAAAGATTTTAGGACGTTCAAAACTTCTGGGAGTGCGAGATTTACTGAAACACAAATTAAATTAAAAGGAGCTTCCTTTGCAATTGATTCTATAAATGGGAAACTTAATTTCGACGGCAATAATGTTGAAGTAGTAGGATTTAAAGCACAAGCTTTAAAAAGTAATGTAATGCTTGATGGTGAGGTCCAAAATTTACTGGGTTATCTTTTTACTGAACAAGAAACTTTAGATATTTCAGGCAGCTTTTCTTCAAAACTCCTTGATTTAAATGAACTGCTATACGCTGGAACGATTGAAAGTAAAAACAATACTCCTTCAACTAATTATAACCTTGTTCTTCCTCCACGCTTAAATTTAAATTTAAATACAAACATTAAAAATATTTTTTTTAGAAAATTTGAAGCGACAGATATTGCTGGAACTATTCAACTAAAAAACCAAAGGTTGACGGCCGATCCAATTGTATTCAATACGATGTCGGGCAAAATAAGTGGAAGTGGAATGATTGACGGAACACGAAAAGATTCGCTACTAATAACCTGTAACGCAGCCATTCAAAAAGTAAACATTTACAAGTTATTTTATGAGTTTGAAAACTTTGGACAAGAGAAGGATACAACTATAACTTACAATAACGTAAGGGGAATTTTAACTGCACAAGTGAACTACGCGGCACTATGGGGAATCGATTTGAATGTAAATGAAAATAAAATTTACGCAGCCGCTACAATTTCAATTACAAATGGTCAGTTAAAAAATTTCAGTCCTTTAGAATCACTCTCTCGATTTATAAAACTTGATGATCTAAAAGACATTCAATTTAAAAGTTTAAAAAACACGATTGAAATTAAAAACAGAATTATTACAATGCCGAAGATGGAAATTAACTCTAGCGCCATTAACATCAGCATGTCCGGAAGTCATGATTTTGACAACAATGTCGACTACCATTTTATTGTTGACTTAGATGAAATACGTGCAAAAAAAGCAAATTCACAAAACCCTAAGAACGAAGAATTCGGAGTAGAAGAAAAAGGAGAAGGGCACCGAACGCGACTATTCATTAGTATGAAAGGATACATTGACAACCCAACAATTAAATACGATCAAAAGGGAGCGGTGCAAGGCATTAAAGAAGATCTAAAACAAGAAAAACAAAATCTCAAAGCAATTCTTCAAGACGAATTCGGCTGGTTTAAAGAGGAGAAAAAAGCAGGAAACAATAAAGATCGAAAGAAGGAAGAGTTAGATCAAAAATTTATTTTAGAGCAGGATGATACGCCTAAAATAAAAAAGAAAAAGGGCGAGAAAGAATTAGAAGACGAGGGCGATTACGAATAGGACAACTAAAATTCTGCACTCTTTGGAACACGTGGAAATGGAATTACATCTCTGATATTTGTCATGCCAGTAACAAATAACAACAAGCGCTCAAACCCTAATCCGAATCCACTGTGTGGACAACTTCCAAATTTTCGAGTTTCCAAGTACCACCATAAAGACTCTTCCGGAATATTCATTTCCTTAACTCTCGTCAATAATTTATCGTGGTCATCTTCTCGCTGAGAACCTCCAATGATTTCACCAATCCATGGAAATAAAATATCCATTGCTCGAACAGTTTTCCCATCTTCATTCTGTTTCATGTAGAATGCTTTTATTTTTTTAGGATAATCTGTAACTATTACTGGACCTCCGAGATGCTCTACTAAATAATTTTCGTGTTCTTTTTGTAAATCAAATCCCCACTCTACTTTGAATTCAAATTTCTTAATGGCTGCTTGGGCTAACAAAATGTCAATTCCTTCGGAATAAGTTATTCTTGCAAATGGTTTTTCGATAACGGACTGCAAACGAGCAATAAGTTTAGCATCATAGGTGTCATTCAAAAATTGCACATCATCGTTACAAAATTCCAATGCGTATTTCACTAAATATTTCAACATATCTTCAGCAAGATTCATGTTATCAGTGATGTCGTTGAAGGCAACTTCTGGCTCTATCATCCAAAATTCAGCAAGGTGTCGAGGCGTATTAGAATTTTCTGCACGGAATGTTGGTCCGAAAGTATAAACCTGGCCTAATGCCAATGCTGCTAATTCACCTTCTAATTGTCCGGAGACAGTAAGTTTTGTTTCCTTTCCAAAAAAATCTTCTTCATAATTTATTTTTCCTTCGGGAGTTTTCGGAAGATTTTCTAAATCAAGCGTAGTAACACGAAACAATTCTCCCGCGCCTTCCGCATCAGAACCGGTAATGATTGGGCTATGTAAATTAAAAAAACCTCTGTCATTAAAAAATTTATGAATTCCAAAAGACATGTGATGACGAATACGTAACACGGCACCAAAAGTATTTGTGCGCGGACGCAAATGAGCTTTTTCGCGAAGAAATTCCAACGGAAGTGTAACCGGCTTTTTATCTTTACTGTCCTGTCCCCGTTTTTGTAAGGGATACGTTTCAGGATCACATTCCCCTAAAATTTCTAATGTTGTTGCCTGAATTTCCTGCGCCTGCCCTTTTCCTTGAGATGCTACCAAGGTCCCGGTTGCAGCAATACATGCACCTGTAGTAATGAGTTTTAAAAGTTCCTCTGAAAACTTTGCAACATCGGCAACCACCTGAATATTTTTTATTGTCGAGCCATCATTGAGACTAATAAACTGAACATATTTATTTCCACGTGCACTACGTACCCAACCTTTAACAGTCACATCTCTATTTAATTCCGTTGTGAGTAGGAGGTTCTTTATTTTTTCGTGTATCATATTTAATTTTTCTTTTTATACAAAGAAACGGTTTACAAAGGAAAGAATAAAAAGCGAATATGCCGAAGCAAACGCATAGAAGCCGGAGTGAAAGAGGGAAACATAAAAGTAAATTCGTCAATTTTAAAATTTATAAAAGTGTCAGTTTTTCCAACTATTCTCCCTTTTTATATTTATTTAGAAAATTTAACACCTTCCGTAAAAATACACATATACCTAGTTATCAATAATTTAATTATAAAAATGTAGAAAAATGGCAATTTATAAAAAAAACAAAGTGGCGGAAACGTTTAATTCACGTAAAGTTTCCATAGTTTTGCGCGGAATTTTACAATAATGGATAACAGGGAGAAAATACTTTTTGCTGCATATGAGTTATTCTTTCGATACGGAATTAAAAGCGTAACGATGGATGACATTGCAAAACATTTATCCATTTCTAAGAAAACAATTTATTTATCATTTCAAGATAAAGATGAGGTGGTACATACTTTAATGGAGCAAGTTCTTTTGAAAGACCAAGCCGATTTTATTACAATAGCAAAAAATACATCCAACGTGGTTGAAGAAGTTTTTGTGATGATGAAAAAAATGAACGGTATTTTAAACACCATTAATCCAAATATTTTTTACGATTTAAAAAAACACCACCCGAAAACCTGGAGTTTATTCCATAAGTTTAGAATGGAATTTGTTGTTAATTGCGTGGTTGTTTCACTCGAAAAAGGAAAAAAAGATGGATTGGTCAGGTTGGATATAAATTCAAATATTCTAGCAAAATTAAGGGGGGAAGAAATTGAAATGGGTTTTAATCCTGCCGTTTTTCCAATTGATAAATTCAAAATTTTAGATGTACAAATTGCTCTTGTAGAACATTTTCTATATGGAATATGCACTTTAAAAGGACACAAATTAATTAATAAATACAAAAAAATAGTTGAAAAAATATAAATTGTTTTTTTGCAAAGGAAATTTAAAATAAAATTTTTAGCACAAGAAATAAGGAAATGAGAACAAACTTAAAAACATTACTTGCAATCGTACTAACTGGCATTATTGCAAATGCCAAAGCGCAACAAGTTGACACCTCGAGCTATTTTTTTAGTGTGCAGCAAAGTGTTGAATTTGCACTGAAGCACAATACAGCATTGCAAAATGTAATTCTTGATCAACAAATTGCAACCAACAAAATAAAAGAAATTATAGGCTCAGGGCTTCCACAAATAAATGGCTCCAGTCAAATACAACAGTTTATTGAAATTCCTACATCACAACTACCAGGAGAAATTTTTGGGGGGCCTGCTGGAACTTTTATACCAGTAAAGTTTGGAGTTCCCTACACTGCTTCTGCTGGATTTTCAATTACGCAATTAGCTTTTAGTGGAAGCTATTTAATTGCTATTCAAGGAACAAAAATTTACAACGAAATTGCTAAAAAAAACATAGAACGTACACAATTAGAAACATCGACTGAAGTCACAAAAGCATATTACACCGTATTAGTTAATAATGAAAAGAAAAAATTACTTGCAATCAACTTAGATCGAATTAAGAAAATTGTGGATGACACAAAAGCTTTAAATTTAAATGGATTCGTTGAAAAAATTGATGTGGACAGAATAACTGTTACCTATAATAACCTCAGCACTGAATTTGGTAATATCAGCAGGCTGCTTGACCTTTCCACCGTGTTGCTCAAATATAAAATGGGCATGGATCAAATTTCAACGCTGACGCTTACTGATAAAATTGAAAATTTGGGTATAACAACAGGCATAGCAGAAAACGCAAAATTTGATTATTCAAGGCGAGTTGAAATTCAACTTTATGAGCTAGCGATCACAGGCAGAAAATTAATGTTAAAGGCCGATCGTTTTGGCTATATGCCAACAGTAGCCTTTTTTGGCTCAGCTACAGCACAAGCGCAACGCACTAAACCTAACTTCTTCGAGGCAAAAGCACCTTGGTATCCAGCGGCAATAGTTGGGCTACAAATTAATGTACCCATTTTCGATGGGCTACAAAAAAACTACAAAATTCAAAGTGATAAAATTGAGCTATTGAAGTCTGAAAACGATTTGTTGTTTATGCAACGCACAATAGATATGCAACAAATGGTAACAAAAGTAAATTTACAAAACAGTTCAGCAGCACTTCAATCTCAAAAAGACAACATGACCTTAGCTCAAAGTGTTTTTGATGTTGCAAAAACAAAATATGAACAGGGGTTTAGTTCAAATTTAGAAGTAATCAATGCGCAAACTGCATTGAAAGAAGCGCAAACAAATTATTTTAATGCATTGTATGACACCGTAATTGCAAAGGTAGAATATGATAAATCAATAGGGTCTTTTATTAAATAAATTAGTTATAAGAATCACAATACAAATAGTATGAAAAAATCAATTGTTCTAATCAGTCTTACTGCTTTAATTACATTTTCTTGCAACAAACAAAAAGAAGGTGATAATCTTAAAGAAAATCTGAAATCCAAAATTGAAGAATTCGAAAAACTTCGAAAAGAAATTACAGAAATCAAAATAGAAATTGCTAAAAATGATCCCGCACAAATGGACCGAGGAAAGACCGTAGCAATTGTGGCACTTGGATTATCATCGTTTAATCATAGCATCGATATTCAAGGAAAAGTAGAGGCCGATGAAAGTATAACCATTAGCCCAACTTTTCCAGGTTTAGTTACAACTGTTTTTGTGACTTCAGGCGATAGAGTAAAAGCGGGACAAGTGCTTGCTCAAATTGACATCAGTCCAATGAAACAACAATTAGATGCGCTCAAGCTTCAACGCGACTTGCTCGAAGATATTTATAATAGACAGAAAAAATTATGGGATTTAAAAATTGGAACAGAAATACAATTTCTACAATCGAAAACACAGTATGAGGCAACTGAAAAGCAAGTAAATGGTTTGCAACTCCAAATTAGTATGGCAAGTTTAAAAGCTCCTATGGATGGTGTTGTTGATGCTGTACACATGAAGGCAGGTGAAATTGCTGTTGCCGGTTTTTCATCTATTGTTGTAGTTAACACATCAAAACTCCGTGTTAAGGCTGAGGTTTCTGAAGGATATGTTACAAAGGTCAGAAATGGAAATGCTGTTACGCTTGTTTTTCCTGATGCAAACAAAACTTTAAATTCCAAAATCTCCTATGCAGGAAGAATTATTAATACTTTAAATCGAACATTTAACGTAGAAGTGGCGCTTGCATCAAATGAACCTGAGGTTGTTCCGAATATGATTGTGATCGTAAAAATAAATGATTACACTAATGATTCCGCAATTGTAATTCCGATGAGCGCTATCCAACAAAATTCCGAAGGGAAAACTTTTGTATTCATCGCCGATAAAAATAAAGATGGAAAATTGATAGCTAAAAAACAATCCGTTAGTTATACTAATAGTTATAATGGATTGGTGGAAATTGTAGCAGGACTTACGAGCGGTTCGCAACTGATTACAGACGGAAGTTCCGATCTTAACGAAGGGGATATTGTTTCTGCCAAATAAATTATTAACCAGACTCACCGATATACAATTGTTATATGTTAGATAAAATAAAAGAATTTAAGCCTACAAGTTGGTCCATTAACAATAGGACAACCATCTTTATTCTCACTGTATTTCTTGCGCTTGCGGGTTATAAATATTACACTAAACTTCCGAAAGAAGCATTTCCGGAAGTCAAGGTTCCAACAATATATATTTTAACTTTTTACTATGGCACTTCTCCAACTGACATGGAAAATCTTGTTGCAAAACCACTTGAAAAACAAATGAAATCTCTTTCTGGTGTAAAAAAAATAACAAGTAATTCTCAACAAGATTTTTGCAATATAGTTATCGAATTCAACACAAATGTAAAATCTGAACTCGCACTCCAACAAGTAAAAGATGCTATTGACAAAGCCAAAAAAGACTTGCCCCAGAAACTTGACCAAGGACCAAACGCACAAGCGATTAATTTTTCCGACTTCCCCATAATGAATGTAAATATTGCTGGCGAAGATTTAAAAAAAATAAAAATTGTTGCCGATAATGTAAAAGACCAAATTGAGTCTTTAAAAGAAATTACTAGAGTAGATATGATTGGGGCGCTTAATCGCGAAATTCAAGTTGATGTTGATATGTATAAAATGCAATCTGCACAACTTACACTTGGCGATATACAACGTGCTATTCAATATGAAAACATGAGCATGACTGCAGGTCAAGTTACAACGGATGGTCTAAAGCGTACGCTCAGTATTAAAAACGAGTTTAAAACCGTTGATGAGCTAAGGCACATTATCATAGGATCGCAAGCAGGCGCAAAAGTTTACCTTGAAAACGTGGCTGATATTACAGACGGAACAAAGGAAAAAGATAGCTACGCCCGCTTAGATGGTAAAGATGTAATCACACTTAACGTCGTAAAACGATCTGGAGAAAATCTAATTGACGCTTCCGATAAAATCAATGCTATTATTAAAGGCATGCAAAAGTCGCAAGCAATTCCAAGTGATATAACAGTTACAGTCACGGGCGACCAATCAGACAAAACTCGGACGACACTTCACGATTTAATTAACACTATTATTATTGGATTTATTCTAGTCATTTTAGTGCTCATGTTTTTTATGGGTGCCACCAATTCATTCTTCGTCGCATTATCTGTTCCGTTGTCTATGGCCGTTGCCTTCATGGTCCTTAATGCCATGGGATGGTCAATGAACATGATTGTACTTTTCGCATTTCTACTTGCACTTGGAATTGTTGTAGACGATGCGATTGTTGTAATAGAAAACACGCACCGTATCTTTTTAGAAAACCAAGGAATTGGAATTATTAAAGCTGCAAAACTGGCCGCAGGTGAGGTTTTTCTCCCGGTACTTTCTGGAACACTAACAACACTTGCTCCATTTATTCCACTCGCATTTTGGGACGGTATCATTGGTCAATTTATGATTTACCTTCCAATTACAATGATTATTACATTGCTCGCATCGCTTTTAGTTGCATACATTATCAATCCAGTTTTTGCTGCTGCATTCATGCAGCATTACAAATCATCCTCAGCAAAAAACAAACAATGGCCGCGTTGGTTAAAGGGATTATCAATAGTTACTTTGTTAGTTGCTGTACTCGGCTACCTGTTAGGTTATAATGGATTAAGCAATTTAATTATTGTTTTATTTTTACTTGTGTTAATACACCACTATGTTTTACGTACATGGATATTTAATTTTCAGGAAAAATTATGGCCGAGATTCAGGAATTGGTATGGAAGAAAACTAGTATGGTCTATTGAGCACCCAAAAACAATTCTATCGTCAACTATTTTATTGTTTGTCTTATCTTTTATTCTTCTCGGCGTGCGCAAACCTAAAGTTGAGTTTTTTCCAATTTCAGATCCTAATTTTATTTATACTTATATCCAATTACCAGTAGGAACAGATACGAAGGTAACTGACAACGTAGCGAAAGAAGTAGAAGCTCGAATTAAAAAAGTACTTGCACAAGACTCAACTATAGTCACTTCAATCATTACAAATGTTGCAGTAGGCGCCGGAGATCCTCAAGCGAATGATCTTTCTGTACAAACAAACAAAGCAAAAATAACTGTTGCGTTTAAGCAGTTTTCTGAGCGGAATGGAAAATCTACGCGCGAAGTACTTGAAAAAGTGCAACAATCATTTGCGGTAAATAAAATTCCTCGTACAGATATTGTCGTTGAGCAAGAAGCGGGTGGACCTCCAGTGGCAAAACCAATCAGTATTGAAATTATAGGAGAGAATTTAGAGGATTTGATTACTGTTGACAGTACACTCAAAAACTATTTGGAGTTAGATGCGAACAAGATCACTGGGGTTGAAAAATTAAAAACCGATGTAGTCGCAAGTAAGCCAGAAATTGTTTTCACCATTAATAGAGAACGGGCAAATCGCGAAGGAATTTCTACCGGGCAAATTGGCAATGAATTAAGATGTGGGCTATTTGGCATTGAGGCCTCTAAATTTAGAGATCTAAAAGATGAATACCCAATCATGGTACGATACAAAGAAAGCCAACGAGAAGATTTAAATGCACTCAACAATTTAAAAATAACATATAGAGATATGAATATGGGTGGATTAATTAGAAATGTTCCATTGTCTTCTTTTGCTGATATTCAATATGCCGTAAGCTATGGCGGAATAAAACGAAAAGCACAGAAACGAATAATTACTATTGAATCAAATGTACTTTCAGGGTTTAATCCTAACGAAGTTGCCGATCAAGTTCGGGCGCAAGTAGATTACTGGAAACTTCAAAACTTACCTCCTGGAGTTGAAGTGAAAATGGGTGGCCAAAAAGAAGAACAAGAAGCAACAGCTTCGTTTCTTAGTGGTGCGCTGCTAACATCTATCGGACTAATTGTTCTTATCTTAATCTTACAATTTAATTCTATCGGAAAAACAATTATTATTCTAAGTGAGGTTTTATTTAGTGTAATTGGTGTATTTCTTGGGCTTGCTATTTTTGGTATGAATGTGTCGATTGTAATGACTGGAATTGGAATTGTAGCGCTTGCTGGAATTGTGGTAAGGAATGGGATTTTAATTGTCGAATTTATTGATATTCTAAAAGAACGTGGCTTGGAAACAAAAGCCGCAATCATTGAAGCAGGAAAAACACGTATGACTCCAGTACTTTTAACTGCCACTGCAACAATACTTGGATTAATACCACTGGCAATTGGTTTAAATATCGACTTCCAAACCTTGTTTACCAATTTTAATCCTCATATATATTTTGGAGGAGATAGCGTTGCATTTTGGGGACCACTTTCATGGACTATGATTTATGGTTTAAGTTTTGCAACTATTTTAACGTTAGTAGTACTCCCTGTTATGTACCTGGTTTCGGAAAACATTGGGAATAAAATAAGGATACTAATCGGGAAAAAGCCAAAAGAAGAAAAACAATTTTAATTTTTCTTTTTGAATAAACATGTATTTAAACTATTGATAGATTTGGTTTTATGATATCTTATTTCAAATTCATGCACTAAAGAGATGTTCGTTTTATTCTTATATTTGTTCTGCATTTCAAATGATTAAAAACCCTAAATATTCAGAATTCCCGGCTGGCAAATTGCTCGACAAGATCAATCTGCCTTCCGATTTACGCTTACTTAGAGAAGATCAGTTACCCGAAGTTTCCAAAGAATTAAGACAATACATAATTGACCTCGTATCTAAAAAAGGTGGGCACTTCGGCGCAAGCTTGGGAGTCGTTGAATTAACGGTAGCACTACATTACATTTTTAACACGCCTTATGACCAACTTGTTTGGGATGTTGGTCACCAAGCATACGGCCATAAAATTCTTACCGGTCGCAGAAAAATTTTTCATACCAACCGAATTTACAAAGGGATCTCCGGATTTCCCAAACGTAGCGAAAGCGAATACGACACGTTCGGAGTAGGGCATTCATCGACCTCTATTTCTGCGGCACTTGGAATGGCCGTTGCCGCTAATCGTAAAGAAGAAAATCGTCAGGTAGTTGCTATCATTGGAGATGGTGCAATGACTGCTGGCTTAGCCTTTGAAGGATTAAACCACGGCGGAACAGAGAAAAGTAATTTATTGGTTGTGTTAAACGACAACTGTATGAGTATAGACCCCAATGTCGGTGCTCTGAAAGAATATTTAAGTGACATCACCACATCCCATACCTACAATAAAGCAAAAGATGAACTTTGGAAACTGCTCGGTAAAATTTCAAAATTCGGTCCAGATGCACAGCACATTGCTTCTAAGGTTAGCGACACTTTAAAAACAGCTCTATTAAAACAAAGCAATCTTTTCGAATCCTTACAATTTCGTTATTTTGGACCCATCGACGGGCACGATGTTGATCGCTTAGTAAAAGTATTGAAAGACTTGAAAGATATTCCCGGCCCAAAAATTCTTCATGTGTTAACTAGAAAAGGCAAAGGGTTTAAGTTTTCTGAAGAAGGGAATCCAACTTTATGGCACGCACCTGGGTTGTTTGATAAAACAACTGGTAAAATTATTAAAGCTGTTTCTACAGAACCGCAAGCGCCAAAATACCAAGACGTTTTCGGAAACACTTTAGTCGAACTGGCAGAATTAAATCTGAAAATCATGGGCATTACTCCTGCTATGCCTTCAGGTTCTTCGCTCAATATCATGATGAAGGCCATGCCCAACAGGGCTATCGACGTAGGAATTGCGGAACAACATGCAGTCACTTTTTCTGCAGGACTTGCTACGCAAGGCATGGTTCCATTCTGTAATATTTATTCTTCCTTCATGCAACGCGCCTACGATCAAGTGGTGCATGATGTAGCCCTACAAAATCTGCATGTTGTGTTTTGCTTAGATCGTGGTGGTTTAGCGGGTGCCGATGGCCCAACGCACCACGGCGCATTTGACTTAGCGTATTTCCGGTGCATTCCGAATATGGTTGTGAGCGCTCCAATGAACGAATCTGAATTGCGTAATTTAATGTTCACTGCTCAACTAGAAAAAAACTCTTTTCCATTTTCTATTCGATATCCACGCGGACAAGGTGTAATGCCAGAGTGGAAAACTCCTTTTGAAGAAATCACAGTCGGCACAGGACGAAAAATCCGTGATGGAAAAAATATTGCTATTCTTTCGATAGGACACCCTGGTAATTTTGTTGTTGAAGCTTGTGACAAATTAAAAATGGATGGTTTGTCTGCAGCGCATTACGACATGCGTTTTGTAAAACCAATTGACAAAGAAATGCTTCATGAAGTTTTTTCTAAATTCGACAAAGTAATAACAGTAGAAGATGGCTGCATTCAAGGTGGATTTGGTTCTGCTGTTATTGAATTCATGGTGGACCATAATTACAAAGCAGAGGTAAAACGATTGGGCATTCCTGATAAATGGATTGAACACGGTGAGCAAGGAGAGTTATGGAATGAGTGTGGCTTTGATGCGAATGCTATTGTGGAGCAAGCGAAGAAGATGGTGCTTCAAACGCTGTTGGTAGAGTAACGAAGAATTCCTCAATAGAAAATTTTCAAAACCCTAATCGTTAAAACATTAATACGCCAGAAGTTTTTATTGTTGCTACGTTAAATAAAAATACAAAAAAATAATTATTGTAATTACATCAACAAAAAAGGACTGCAAAACAGTCCTTTTTTGTTTAAATTTATTATTTGTCAGTCTGAGTAGTTTGGCACTGAAAAAAATGATAGCACAGAATAAATTCCAGCGAAACGTATCGAAGACTCGAAGTCTACAACTTTGCTTTCACCTCCACCATTTCATATCCTTCTATGATATCGCCTGTTTCAATGTTATCATATTTGTCAATGTTTAATCCACATTCGTATCCAGATGTAACTTCTTTAACATCGTCTTTAAAGCGCTTAAGCGACCCAAGCGTTCCATCGTGCAACACAATTCCATTTCTAATGATTCGGATTTTCGTATGTCTCGTTATTTTTCCGTCCGTAACATAAGCGCCAGCCACAGTTCCCACTTTTGTAATTTTAAATACTTCGCGTACTTCTACATTACAGCTAATTTTTTCTACAAATTCCGGAGCTAACATTCCTTGCATCGCAGCTTTAATTTCATCAATTGCTTTGTAAATGACAGCATATAGACGGATGTCAATTTGTTCAGTCTCTGCTAATTTTTTTGCATTAACAGAAGGACGAACTTGGAATCCAATAATAATTGCGTTCGATGCGGATGCAAGAAGTACATCCGATTCAGAAATTGCACCTACTGATTTATGAATTATTCGAATCTGTATTTTTTCAGTTGACAACTTCAACAAGGAATCAGCAAGCGCTTCAATAGAACCGTCCACATCTCCTTTAACAATAACGTTAAGTTCTTGGAAGTCTCCAATTGCAAGACGACGTCCAATCTCATCAAGTGTAATATGCTTTGTAGTCCGAATCGATTGCTCACGTTGTAATTGTAAACGACGTGTTGCAATATCACGAGCCTCGCGCTCGTCTGCCATGATATTAAATTTATCGCCGGCTTGAGGCGCGCCACTTAATCCAAGAATCTGAACTGGGTATGCTGGACCAGCTGCTTCAATATCACCACCGCGTTCGTTATGCATAGCTTTCACACGGCCACTGTAACATCCTGCAAGCACAATATCTCCAACACGCATGGTCCCATTTGCTACAAGCACAGTAGCTGTAAAACCACGACCTTTATCAAGAGTAGATTCAATGATTGTACCTGTTGCTCGTTTATTTGGATTTGCTTTTAATTGTAACATTTCGGCTTCCAATAAAACTTTTTCAAGAAGAACCTCAATGCCCACTCCATTCTTTGCAGAGATTTCCTGACATTGAAATTTACCGCCCCACTCCTCTACGAGGATATTCATTGCAGAAAGCGCTTCGCGTATTTTATCTGGATTTGCTCCTGGCTTATCAATTTTATTAATTGCAAACACTAGCGGAACTCCAGCAGCTTGTGCATGGTTGATTGCCTCAATAGTTTGTGGCATTACACTATCATCTGCAGCCACAACAATGATTGCAATATCTGTTACTTGCGCACCACGAGCACGCATAGCGGTAAACGCTTCGTGACCAGGAGTGTCAAGGAATGTAATGTGTCTGCCATTTTCTAACTGAACATTATAAGCACCGATATGCTGCGTAATTCCACCAGACTCTCCGGCTATAACATTGGCTTTACGAACGTAGTCAAGCAATGATGTTTTTCCATGATCTACGTGACCCATCACTGTTACAATTGGGTAACGATCAACAAGATCTTCTAGCTTATCTTCTTCTTCAATAATTGACTCTTGTACTTCAACACTTACAAACTCAACTTTAAATCCAAACTCCTCAGCAAGTATTGCAATTGTCTCCGCATCGAGTCGTTGGTTAATCGAAACAAAAAGTCCGATTGTCATACACGTAGAAATAATCTGCGTGACGGGAACGTCCATCATTGTTGCCAATTGATTCGCAGTAACAAACTCTGTTACTTTAAGAATACCCTTTTCTATTTCTTTATCTGCGGCTTCTTTTTCTATTCGTTGGGAAACTTGTTCGCGTTTATCACGACGGTATTTGGAAGCTTTTGATTTTCCTTGTCCGCTTAAACGAGCGAGTGTTTCCTTAATTTGTTTTTGTACTTGCTCTTCCGTCAATTCTGCTTTAGGAGCGCGAGGCGTAGCAACTAATTTTCTATTCCCTGCTATATGGCCACCACCAGCGTTGGGCGGTCTACTTGCTCCACCTGGTGCTGAGCCTGTATTCGGTCCACGATTTGCGCCAGCAGCATTATTTGCATTGTTCCCTTCTTTACGAATACGACGACGTTTTCTTTTCTTTTCTGCTTCAAATTCAGACGAAGAAGAGGCAACCGGTTTTTTCTTTTCTTCTTTAACTGGCAATTCAATTTTGCCCATGATCTTGGGACCTTCAAGCTTTGATACGGTCCTACGAAAAAGAATTTCTTCTGTTGGTTCAGTAGCGATCTTCTCTGTTGTTTCATTTACAACCGGAGCGTCTGTTAGGACAGGTGTTTCAATTGGTGCTGCAACAGGAACTTCAGAAATAATTTCTTTTTCTACTTTCTTTTTCGTTCCCGTTTTTTTTGCGGGCACTGGTTCAGTAGGTTCTGCTTTTGTTTTTTTTGCTTTCGACTTTGGCTCCTCTAAATCAATTTTCGCAACAACCTTTATATTTACTTTTGAAACAACTTTTACCCTTTCAACTTCCTCTTCTTTTTTAGGTTTCTCTTTAGCAACAGGTGTCGGTTTTGAAGTGGTGGAATTCATGTCCTTGATGAGAACCTCTTCCTGATCGCGCTCTTCTGCGCGTTGTTGCGCTTTTGTACCTAGCTCAGTATTAATTTCTACCGACTCTTTTTTATTCCTAGTATTAAGTCCTACAAGTTTGGACTCTTCTTTTTCTTCGCGGTCTTGTGCAAATTCCTTTACAAGCAAGCTATACTGCTCATCCGAAATTTTCCCATTAGGATTACGATCCGTTTTGAGACCTTTCTCTTCGAGATAATCCCAAATTCGAACAAGGGATACATTAAATTCACCCTTTACTTTTCCTATTCGGATTTTATTTTCTGATTCTGCCATATACTGCTCGCCTCCTGGGCTAAGCTTTTACAAAGTTCGGAATTCCTTTAACAATTTAGAATTTCCGTAAAAATAAGGTTTATTCAAATTCAGTGCGAAGAATACGCTTCACTTCTTTTACCGTTTCCTCTTCAAGATCTGTACGTTTAACAAGTTCTTCATCACTTAATTCAAGTACCGATTTCGCTGTGTCACAACCAACAGATTTAAACTCATCAATAATCCATTGTTCAATTTCATCCGAAAATTCATCAAGCGTAACATCCTCCGCGTCTTCATCGGTATCACGATACACATCAATTTCATAGCCTGTTAATCGACCAGCAAGACGAATATTATGACCACCCTTACCAATTGCTAAAGAAACCTGGTCAGGCTTAAGATAAACTTCTGCACGTTTATTTTCTTCATCTAATTTGACAGAGGTAATTTTTGCTGGACTCAATGCACGAGCAATAAGAAGTGACGAATTTGCTGTATAATTTATAACATCAATATTTTCATTCTTCAATTCGCGAACGATGCCATGAATACGAGACCCTTTCATTCCAACACATGCACCAACAGGGTCAATGCGGTCATCATAAGATTCTACGGCAACCTTAGCGCGTTCACCTGGTTCACGAACAATTTTCTTAACAGTAATAAGTCCATCGTAAATTTCAGGTACTTCCATTTCGAATAATTTCTCAAGAAATGAAGGTGCCGTTCTTGACAAAATAATTACAGGTGCGTTGTTTCGCATATCTACTTTCAAAACAACAGCACGAACCGAATCTCCTTTTTTGAAAAAGTCCCCTGGAATTTGCTCCGTCTTTGTAAGAATTAATTCATTCCCTTCGTCGTCCAAAATAAGTGTTTCTTTTTTCCAAACTTGGTAAACTTCACCTGTAATCACATCGCCAACGCGCTCTTTATATTTTCGATACAAAGCATCTTTTTCAAGATCCAACACACGAGAAACAAGATTTTGACGAATTGCAAGCACTGCGCGACGGCCGAAATCATCTAATAGAATACGATCTGTTACTTGTTCGCCTATTTCAAAATCGGGTTCCACTTTTTTAGCACTGGTAAGACTGATGTGTTTATTTTCATCATAATCAAAGCTATCGTCGGCGAATTCATCGTCAACAATTTCTCTGTTTCTCCAAATCTCAAGGTCTCCTCGCTCTGGGTTAACAATAAAATCAAAGTTTTCGTCGCTTGTGTATTTCTTACGAATCATACTTCGGAAAACATCTTCCAAAATACTCATAAGCATTGCCCGGTCTATGTTTTTTGTCTCTTTGAATTCCGAAAAGGATTCGATGAGGTTGAGGTTTTCCATTTTTATCGATTATAATTCGTGACTGTTTTAATTAAAATTTTATAATAATTCTTGTCTCTTTTATTTGTGAGAAAATCAAATTTGACTTTCTTAAAACTAATTGTTTCCCCTTTTTCCCTTCAACATTTTCTTTTGTTTGTTGCTCCAAATAAATTCCATTTGGGTTAACTTCCAATAACTTTCCCTCTACTTTTTGACCGTCAGCCAACTTTACCTCCACAGCTTTACCCATGTACTTTTGGTATTGTTGCAAAACTTTAAACGGTTGATCAAGACCTGGCGAGGACACCTCCAACTCAAAGTTTTCAGTTTCCAGCTCCAATTGACTCTCAATCCAACGACTCATTCCAACGCATTCCTGAATTGAAATCCCATTTAAATTGTCAATAGTTACACGAATCATATTAGTCGAACTAACAGTAACATCTACGAGATAATTTTCTCCCTCCGAGAGTCTATTTTGAACTATTTCGCGTATGTAATTTATGCTAATCATGACAAAAAAACAGGGGACTATTCGTCCCCTAATCTGATCCATTTTCTATAACAGGTGGCAAATGTAGGTTAAAAGAAAATTATAAACAATTAAAATAACCAAAACCTTTTGGGCTTAAATTTCGTATTTATTATATAATTTTAACTCCATTTAACAAAATGTGTTGATATTATCAAAAAAAACCAAGCGAATAGTACTTTAAAAGCATCAAAGTCAGATATTTATGTTTACCAACGCTAATTTTAAAGTTTTACAGGGCAAAGCCGCTGCTTTTATACTTTTAGTGTTCGCTTTAGTGCTTTGTCAATCTGCCAGTGCTGCGGAAACCACTAAAGTGGAGAACAGTGGGGGAACAACCATTTGGGAAATTCTTGGTTATATAGGAATGGTTTTGGGAGTGGTTCTCTTGGCTTGGTTTATTGGTGCGGCGCAAAGCAAAGATTCTACAAAAAACATAAACTCAGGTGTTTCTCATAGACGTCACAAACATTTTGAACACCCTAATGATCCACACTTCAGAAAGTTGAAAAAGAAAACCCGCTAAAAATAAAGTTTTAGTTTATTTTTTTTCCATTCCGATACTTTATTTCAGAGATCGTATTCCCTTTTAAGTCATAATAAATCCATGTTCCGGTTGCTTTACTAATTGTCCTGGATTTATATACTTTTTTACCATTTTCTTTTGTAAACAAATATTCCTGCTCTTTTACAATTTTGTTATGTGTTTCACTTTGTTTTTTTGTACTCTCAAAATAATTAACTGTTTTACCTGAAAGCTTACCCAATTTATAATTTGTTTCTGTTTTTAATGCTCCTGTTTCATAATAATAAAGCCAGTGGCCGTTTGCTTTATCGAGGTGATAAGAGCCCTTCTCGTCAATGTAACCGGTTTCATTATATACAATCCACTTCCCTTCTTTTAATCCCTTTTTAAATTTTCCTGACTGATGTACTTTTCCATTGGTCCACCAAAATTGCCATTTACCATCTTTCACTCCCCCCAAAAAACTTCCTTTGTAATTGGGTTTTCCTGTTTCATAAAACCCTGTCCATTCGCCAACCATTTGCCCTAATTCAAATGCTCCCTGATCTTTTAGCTGGCCATTTTCATACCAAGAAGACCATGGGCCGTTTTCTTTATTATCAATATAAATTCCCTCCTGAACCTTTTGTCCTTTTTCAAAATAAAAATTCCAAAAACCATTTTTCATTCCATTCTTAAATTCGCCAGTTTTATACAGCTGCGCGTTGGGATACCAAAAAGACCAAATACTATCTTCCTTATCAAATTTGTACCATCCATCCATTTGCTTTTGCTTGCTATCAACAAACCAATATTGCCAATGACCCGTTCTTTTATCATCAAGAAAATATCCTTGCATTTCAACAGACGAATCTTTTTTATACCAAAACCATAACCCTGTTTTCTGATCGTTTAAATACGCTCCCTCAAAAGATTTTTTCCCATTCTCAAAATAATGACAAGACGGTCCGTTTTTTTTGCCCAATTTAAAATCTTCTCTAAAATCTAATTTTCCAGTAATGGTAAGGAAAACCCATGTACTATCTTTTAATCCCCCGCGATAAATCCCCTCACCAAGTTTGTTTCCATTGTCATAAGTTAAAAGCATTTTACCATAGCCATTTTTAATTACTTGCATGCCATCCTCCGACCATAGATTCCACAAATATTCTATCCCTTCTTTGTATTCGATGTCTCTAAGTTGTTTTCCGTTTTTATAAAACTCTATCCAGCTGCCAACTTTTTCGCCTTTGTTATATGCACCAACAGATTTTTTATTTCCATTTGTATACCACTCATTAAAAGTACCATGAAGGGTGTCATTCACAAAGTAGCCATCACTCGCAAAACCGCCACTTTCTTGCCAGTATTGGAAACGTCCGTTTTTTTGGGAAGTCCATTGATTCTTTTTAAACTGAATTTGGTAGTTTTCAACACTCTTCATCTTCCCATTTTCAAAATAACTTACCCAAGTACTATCTGCAAGATTTTCCACAAATTTACCTGTCATAAATTTATTGCCATTCTTATACCAATAATTCGCTATGCCACTTTTACGTCCCTGAAAATAACTTTCAGTAGCTTTTTTGTTCCCGTCGTTAAAATAAAACGTCCAAATACTATCTTGCTTCCCATCTTTATAACGACCAGTGCGATCAAGTGACTCTTCCTTAAAATAATAATAACACACCCCTTCGAGTTTACCATTAACAGTATACTCTACGCTTTTTTTCTTCTTCTTCGCCGAATCCCAAAACTCTTCTTTAAGAACTGCGCGTTGCTTGGGAGGCGTGTTATTGATTTGCGCAAAAGAACTTACACAAAGGAGAAAAAAGAAAAGGAGGCACAATGGTTTCATACTATTATTTAGGAGATACATTTCGTTTGAGATTCAAAATTATTATAAAAACTCAATCATCAATAAGAAACAAAGCAAGAGATATTAACTATTGAAAATATCCTCTGGCAGGCACAAGGCATTTGTCATCTTTTTTTAAAACACAAAGGATGCTGGCAAAAATAAATTGATTCCTGTTTTACAACAAAAGAATTTAACTTTGTTTACTCCAAAATTATTTTGTGTCTGAAAATCGCAGAAATTATCTTCTTCTACATCTTATCGTATTCATTTGGGGCTGGACAGCTATCCTCGGAAAAACAATAACACTTCCTGCTGTAAAATTAGTATGGCTTCGACTTCCAATTGCCTTGATTGGGATAATCATTTACCTTCTTATCCGAAGAAAACCAATTGGCACAGCACCCAAAAACGCTTTTAAATATCTTGCAATAGGATTAATTGTTGCGCTTCATTGGATTTGTTTTTACAGCGCTATAAAAGAAAGTAATGTTTCCGTTACGCTCGCTTGTTTTTCAATAGGTTCTCTTTTCACTGCTTTGATTGAGCCCATTTTTCTAAAAAGGAAAATTCGACTTTACGAAATTGTTTTCGGATTAATGGTTGCGGCAGCTTTAATGCTCATCTTTCAAGTGGAAACACAATACCAATGGGGTATTTTTCTGGGAGTCATGGCTGCGCTAACTTCTTCCATTTTCGGAGTATTAAATGGTTTTATGGTGCAACGCGGGCACAATGGAACTCACATTTCTCTCTATGAAATGCTTGGTGGTTTTCTTGGCATGACCGTTTTTGTTTTAATCGCAAAACCATGGATTGGTCCCTACTTTGAAATGTCGGGGCACGATTTATTTTATCTGATTATATTAGGAATTGCTGCTACTGCCGTGCCATTTTTAATTAGCTTATCTATTCTTAAAACAATTTCTCCTTATACAATTTCGCTAACGTTAAATCTCGAAACATTGTATGGAATTATTTTTGCGTACTTTATTTTTCACGAAGAAAAACAATTGACAGGAATGTTTTATATTGGGGCTGCAATAATTTTATCAACTGTTTTCTTGAATGGTTATATGAAATCGCGAAAAACTTAATGCCTAATTTAATGGACTACAATCTTACCAAAAGAATTCCCCTTTCCTGGAAGTAGAATGTGATAATAATAAATTCCTGCGGCCAAATTCGAACAATCAAAACTCATTTGCTTTTTCATTTGAAAAGAATTGACGAGAACCCGCATTCCCTGAATATCATACAATTCAAAAACGCTTCCTTCTGTTGGAGAATTCAATAGCTGAACTTGTACAAGATCTGTTGCGGGATTTGGGAATACGGATGAAAATAAACCCGCTGGAATTTTATCATTGATGCCAGTAATACAAGTATGAACATTATTAAAAAGTATTTGTAGTGAATCAATCGGTTCAAAGCCGTAAGGGCCGCTTGGTACAACAAGGTCGATTGTAAGAACTGTGGAATTTGCAACACGCAGAAAAGAAGACAAAGAAGAATTTCCACTTGAAATGCATCTGGTGTCGGCCCCTGGAACGTTCGCTCCTTGCATTGCCGCCATCAATTTGCAAGCAAGATCGCCTTGCGTATTTAGAAAACGAGCTTCCATTGAATCAAGTATCTGTGGCCCTAAAAGAATATTACCCTGGATAGCATAGTTGGGTCCCACAAGATGATTCGCATAGGACGAACAACTACTTCCTGTATATGCCGCAGCAACTGACGAAGGTCCATTAAATTTCACAACTCCATATTGGCGGATCGCAGGATTGTTCTGCGCATCATTTACTTGTAACGAATCGATAATTTGCTGTGGTGACAATCCGAGATTCATTAAACTTTGTGCATACAATTGATTCGGTGTTATGTAATAAGCTTGCGAATGAATAACACCAACTCCGGGATGCACATCGCTGATTAGGGCACACCCAATTGTATTCCCAATCTGAATGGCATCAATGCAAGATGCGCCTGCACTGCCAACTTCTCCCGTAGCGGTATCGACCGCGCAGATGGAAAATGTATCCTGTGCAGAAAGCGTGGAAAATAATGCAAGTAATAGGATAAATAGAAATTTTTTCATGAGTTAAATTTTGATGGTAAATGTAGTTTATCTTTTCAAACAAGCATTTGGAGTGTATCTTTGTTGGCTGAATGCAAAACTTCCTTCCATATTGCAATAGTCTTACTTCTTACTCACGTTGGAAAACGCGTGTGGTAAATATCGGTGGAATTAGAATGGGTGGCGACAATCCAATTCGCTTGCAATCCATGACGACTACAGATACCATGGATACTATTGGAACAGTTGAGCAATCTATTCGAATGATTGATGCTGGCTGTGAATACCTGCGAATTACTGCACCAAGTTTGAAGGAAGCGCAAAACTTAGAAAAAATTAAAAAGGAGTTGCATTCGCGAGGTTACAAAACACCAATTATTGCAGACATTCATTTTACGCCGAATGCCGCCGAACTTGCCGCTCGCATTGTAGAAAAGGTGCGGGTGAATCCGGGAAATTACGCTGATCGGAAAAAATTTGAACACATTGAATATACAGACGCGACCTATGATTCCGAGCTTTTAAGAATTCGTGAACGGTTTTTGCCACTTATAAAAGTTTGTAAAGAATACGGAACCGCTATGCGAATCGGCACTAACCATGGTTCGTTGAGCGATCGGATTTTGAGTCGATACGGAGATACTCCGCTTGGAATGGTGGAATCGGCAATGGAATTTCTACGCATTTGCGAAGATGAAAATTACAAAAATATTGTCTTGTCCATGAAAGCGAGTAATCCGCAAGTAATGGTGCAGGCTTATCGTTTGTTAGTGCAACAGATGATGCAGGCTGGAATGAATTATCCTTTGCATCTTGGTGTGACGGAGGCCGGTGATGGAGAAGACGGAAGAATAAAATCTTCAGTAGGAATTGGGACGTTATTGGAGGATGGATTAGGAGATACGGTTCGCGTGTCATTAACAGAAGATCCTGAACTTGAAATTCCTGTTGCAAAGATGTTGGTAGATCGTTATGTGAATCGCAATTCACACACTTCAATTCCAGCGATTAAAAATGATGCGGGGAAAATTATTCTTCCGTATTCGCCATACGAATACAATCGCCGACACACTGTTGCTGTTAAAAATATTGGCGGTACAAATGTCCCTCGTGTCATTGCTGATTTCGCCGACAAAACTGAAATTACGCCAGCTTCATTTTTTGCAGTTGGAAATAATTATTCTTTTCCGCTCGACAAATGGAATCTAACTGATCAGGCTTGCGATTACATTTATGTTGGGGACCTTGATGTTAATTTTGAAATTCCTGGCACACTTGGAATTATCGTAAATTCAGAAAAATGGAAACTACTGAACAACACAACTCGTTGTTATCCTATTTACTGCGGGAATGAAATATTCACAACAACTAAAAAATCTTCGGATCTAAATTTTGTTGCTGTTGATATCAAAACCCTTTCTGATGAATACATTGTCAAATTAAAAAGTGAAAAAAATATTGTTCTCGTTCTTCACACTTCGAATGAACATGCGATGGCAGAAGCGCGTAGGGCGTTCATTTTATTGATGGAAAATAATTGCTCGGCACCTGTTATTATCAAACGTAGTTATAAAGCAATAGAAGAAAATTTATTTCTTCTTTATTCAGCAACAGATCTCGGCGGTTTATTACTCGACGGAATGGGAGATGGGGCATGGATTTCTGCGAAAAATAATTTCAATTTAAAAAACGCAAACTCCACCTCATTCGGAATTCTTCAAGCAACACGAACACGCATTTCAAAAACAGAATATATTTCCTGTCCTTCTTGTGGTCGCACACTTTTCGATTTACAAGAAACAACAAATAAAATTCGTCAACGCACAGAACATTTGAAAGGTGTAAAAATCGGAATTATGGGTTGTATTGTAAATGGACCGGGAGAAATGGCAGATGCGGATTACGGATACGTGGGTACTGGTGTGGGAAAAATCACATTGTATAAAGGAAAGACTGTTGTACAAAAAAATATTGATGAAAAAAACGCGGTTGATGCGCTAATAAATTTAATTAGAGAGCATGGCGATTGGGTGGAGCGGCAAGCTTAACAAAATAAAAAAACAAGCTTCGTAATTGAAGCCTGTTTTTTTTATTTTGCAACTATTTATTTCTGAACAGAAATCTTCTCTGTTCTTTGCTCTCCGTTTGCTAAGATGTGCATCAAATACATTCCTGATGATTGTGTGTCCAAGCTAATTTGTTTTACAAATCCGGCGTTCACGTTGTTTTCAACTGATGCGTACACAACACGACCTTGGATATCGGTAATTTTAATTGCTAACTCAGCAACGTTTGCATTAACACTTAGTGTAAAGCTTCCGTTGTTAGGATTTGGATAAACACTTACTCCGTTAGCAAGTATATTTTCCACAAGTCCAACACATGCATTGACCTGAACATTTACAGAAGCTATTCCTTCACATCCGTTGGCATCGGTATAGGAATAAATTGCTGTTTGCAAACCAACTCCTGCAGCAGTTGGGCTCAACGATGAGCCTGTTACACCTGGCCCGCTCCATACTCCACCTGTTGGTGTGCCTGTCAACGTAACAACTGCATCATCAACACATACTACCACGCTGGATGCGCTTGCTGTTATTGTTGGAGGACCATTTATGGTAACTGCTACTGTATCGGACCCTACACATCCGTTTACATCTGTTACAACTACAATGAATGTTCCTGAAGTGGAAACCGTAATCGTCTGCGTAATACTTGCATTATTCCACAAGTACGTAGAACCCATGTTTCCTGCGTCTAAAATTGCATTGCCGCCGCACTGGATTATATTAGGTCCAAGTGAAACAATTGGAGGAGCATTGAAAACCGCCATAATTGTATCTGAATTTGTACATCCATTTACATCTGTTACCAAAACAGAATAAGTTCCTGAATTAGAAACCGAGATTGTTTGTGAGGTATTGGTATTGCTCCACAAGTAAGTTGAACCTGGGTTGCCTGCATTCAAAATTATTGTCCCCCCACATTGAATAATATCTGCGCCAAGTGCTACTACAGGAAGAGGGTAGATGGTTGCCATTACAGTATCTGAATTTGTACATCCATTTACATCTGTTACCAAAACAGAATATGTTCCTGAATTAGAAACCGAGATTGTCTGCGAAGTTCCTGCATTACTCCACAAATAAGTAGAGCCAATGTTCCCTGCGTTAAAAATTATTATACCATTGCACTGTACTAAGTCAGGGCCAAGCGTTACAATTGGAAGCGCATTTACCGTTACAGTCGTACTTGCAATATTTACACAGCCATTAGCGTCTGTTCCTGTTACCATGTATGTTGTAGTTGTTGTAGGAATAAAAGAAACAGCGTCAATTACATTATTATCCCAAGTATAAGTTGATGCACCACCACCGGTTAGTGTTACACTACCACCTGTACAAACTGATGCTGATGAACTTGTAGCTGTTACCGTTGGCAATGGATTTATTGTGACGGTAGTTGTAGCTGTATTGACACAACCATTTGCATCTGTTCCTGTTACTATGTAAGTAGAAGTTGCAGTTGGTACAAAAGAAATAGCGTCAATTACATTATTATTCCAAGTATAAGTTGATGCGCCGCCACCTGAAAGTGTTACGCTATTGCCCGCACAAAGTATTGCCGCTGTAGCATTTGCTGTTACCAATGGAAGTGGGTTAACTGTTATCGTTATTGTATCTACGCTCACACATCCAATTGAACTAGTCCCTGTAACTGTATAAGTTGTATTTGATAAAGGGCTGACAACAATTGTAGACCCTATAAGATTTCCTGGTTGCCAAGTGTAAGTTGAGGAACCCGAAACACTCATTGTGCTAGAGCCTCCAAGGCAAATGGAAGAAGCAGAAGAAGTTACCGTTAAAACTGGTGGCGGAATTATTGTTATAGCTAAGATTGAAGGTGAACTCGAACCGCAAGCATTGCCAGCTGTAACAGAAACATTACCAGATGAAGATCCTAAATTCACAACAATTGTATTTGTACCTTGACCGCTAACAATTGTAGAGCCCGTTGGTGCAATCCAATTATAAGTAGTTGCAAATGGAACTGGAGGGATAGAAAAGACAAGACCAAGTGCCCCGGCACAAGCTGATATCGGTCCTGTAATAACAGATGGAGTGGCAGGGGGATTGCCTCCTGGCGTATATGTAATTACAACTAAACCATTACCTGAAACCACGCCGCCTGTAGTTGTCCCTGCGGTTACTCCTCCAATATAGCTAGAACCTCCAGCGCCACTTTGCCCGGTCCAATTTGCGCCGTATGCGCCATTCAAACCATTCAAACCACCACCGCCACCTCCTGCTAAAGCAGCTGCACTTCCACCTTGGTTACTCTGCACCTCAAGCCCACCATTACCTCCTTGTGCAAGAGAGCCAGGAGAACCATTGTTTAGTGGTGTGTAAGTTGATAGTCCAGCCCCACCTCCAGCTGACTGGCTTCCTCCTGTTGGCAGTGTAGTTGAAGCATAGGGCCAGCCAGCACCGCCTCCGCCGCCATAGTAACCACCGCCACCACCACCGCCGCTACCTCTACCACAACCCAAAATCCTATTACCACCCGCGCCGCCGCCGCCGCCGCCCACAATAGCCCTATTAGCAACTGATGAACTATTAAGGCGAATATCTGAAGCGCCGCCCCCGACTCCAGCAGTAGCGTTATTGCATCCAGGCTGACTTGATGTTCCGCCGCCGTTGAATCCTGTGGTGCCACCAACATAAATATTTAGAACATCTCCTGGAGTAACAGCTAAATTTCCTGTAGCTATGCCGCCAAGTCCTCCCGATACATTCTGTGCGTTTGACCCTCCTTGCGAGCCTGATACTTGAAGCGCTATGCTAAAAACACAAGAGGGTACTGTAAATGTTTGCACAGCCCCTGTATAATTAAATGTCTGTGTAATTTGTGCAGTTAAAAAGAAAACTGACAAAAAGAAAATTGAAACAACCGCGTAAATTTTTTTCATCTTAATTTTTTATTTTTTTACAATAAGAAAAAATCAATAAAGTTTTTCTTGTTTTATTTTCAATCCGAAATTTACCAAATAAATCTAAGCAAACAAAAAATAAATTGCGTTTTAACTCATAAAAAAAAGGCTTCGTTTACGAAGCCTTTTTTTAAGTACCTATTTATTTCTGAATAGCAATCTTCTCTGTTCTTTGCTCTCCGTTTGCAATAATGTGCATCAAATACATTCCTGAAGATTGTGTGTCTAAACTGATTTGTTTTACAAAGCCAGCG
>Ga0208975_1000029_pt1 | contig 82836 bp, 85 predicted proteins | sample GreLakmeER78MSRF_FD_187700 | JGI IMG/M metagenome (GOLD analysis project Ga0208975, IMG submission 187700) | Freshwater lentic microbial communities from great Laurentian Lakes, MI, USA - Great Lakes metaG ER78MSRF (SPAdes) | ecosystem: Environmental > Aquatic > Freshwater > Lake | place: Great...
AATCCTTGATTTATTTCTGCTGTAGAAAATCCCAAGGCGTACAAGTCACTGCCAGTAGCTCTTAACTGTTTAGAAACTCTAGCAAAGTTAGCAGCACCACCTTCTGTGGTGGTTCCAAATGCTCCCATAGCCTGACTATTTTTTGCGATTAGTCCGCTAAATTCTGCCATAGTCATGCCGGCCTGTGAGCTAGCAGCAGCAAATTTGCTGATACTTCCGCCAAACGTTGCGCCTGATTGTGATACGGCTTGATACGATTTGACCACATCATCTGCTGCTCCTGCTACAGCAGCAAACACAGGTCCGATCAGAGGAATATTTTTAAAAATGTTGGCTACACCGCTAGCACTACCATCCAGCTGTGATAACGCTTGTACTGCACCGGTTATAGCTTCGCCCATTCCAATAGTAGCGGCTGTGGCTTTCATTGCACCGCCAGCTAATTTTCCTACGACTCCGGTGGCAAAGCCTGCAACTATTCCTAGTTTATTAAATGATTTGCCTATCATACCAGCTGCAGATCCTAACAGCCCGCCGCCGCCACCGCCTCCGCCAGCTCCACCACCAATAATAACACCACCTGCTCCACCCCTTCCACCACCGCCACCACGCATAGCAGCCAGCAGTTCTCGCAGTGTAGCTTCAGAAGCTGCTCCTTGAGCTTCTACATTGCCGACTCCGGGGATGTTGATGAATACACCTGCCATAGCTTATTTTTTTCCTGGTAAAATGCGCATATAAATACTCGTGAGCATTATATATTTACCGGAGATAAAATGAACCAAACTCAACCTAAAAAGAATCCTTTAGCCAGCTTTTACAGGCAGCCAAAAATCTATGTGCGTCTGCCATCTAAGGGAGAATTTTATACGCCCGGTAGTCTAGATGTCAGTGAAAACGGTGAATATCCTGTGTATGCTATGACTGCCAAAGATGAACTGTTGTTTAAGACACCTGATGCTTTGTTGAACGGAACCAGCACAGTAGAATTAATTAAAAGCTGCATTCCTGCTATTCTAAATCCTTGGGTTATGCCTAACATAGATTTAGATTTTGCCTTGATAGCTATTCGCATAGCCACATATGGAGACAAAATGGAAGTTGGTGCCAACTGTCCCCATTGCAATGCTGACAACAGCTACGACATGGATCTCACTGCCTGGTTTAATGTTTTCAATCAATTTGTATATGAAAAAGATATTCCTATTGACCAACTTACGGTTCATGTAAGGCCTTATACCTACAAAGAAGTTACTAAAACTGCGCTGAAGTCCATGGAACAACAGCGTATCTTCCAGGTCATCAATGATGATTCTCTCAGCGATGAACAAAAATTAGAAAAATTTGGTGCTAGTTTTTTAAAACTCACCGAGCTCACTGTAGATATCATAGCAGACTGTATCACATCCATAGATGCTCCGGATGGGTCTGTCACAGACAAAGACATGATCAAAGATTTTATTGCCAACTGTTCTAAAGATGTTTTCCAACGCATCCAAGATCATGTGGTGCAGATGAAAGAACGTATTGAATTCAAAGCCCAGAGCGTAACCTGTGGGGAATGTGATCAGCAATTCAGTCTGCCGATCACTATGGATCAATCAAATTTTTTCGCCGTAAAATCTTGACCCTGTCCTTGCCAGAGATTTTACGAGAAAGTGAATTACTAGACAAAGAAGGCAAGGCACTGAAAAAAGATTGCATGAAACTGTGTTGGTATATGCGAGGACTCAGTTACACTGAAGTCATACACATGAGTTGGGAAGAGAGAGCAATCATTGGCGAAATTGTTGCAGAAAATCTTGAGACCACTAAAAAATCAGGACTGCCGTTTTTCTAAAGTGAATTTCTATATATCTGTAGGCTGCGTTGATCAGTGAATTCAAGTGCGCTGCCGCGCTGTACTTTATCAAATACCCTTTGTAATTGTGGATCATCAATTTGATTTTTCAATCGCATAAGATGCTGTGTGTCGTCGCGTGATACAGCTTCGCCTTTAAGTAACCTATCTAGAATATCTTTAGTTTTGGTTACATCAACTGCGGCAGTTGACACAGATTTCTTGGCGGTCGATGATGTTGATTTACTAGAAGTTTTTGCTGCGGGCTCATCATAGTCAATACCTAGAAGTTTTTTTCCTAACTTACTAGTTTTATCAACTGCTGATACAGCAGAATCAGGAACTTCTTTGGCTAGATGCCCTGCTAGGTTTAAAGGATTTTGTCCTAACTGTCGATATTTTGCAAAATCACCTTCTGCCTCAGAAACTATTTCAAAAATTTTCATTTTACGAATACGCTGGCGGTGCCGTTGGACAATGAAGATTCAAACATTCTGCGCTTGTGTATTTCTAATCTCTGAGCTAGAACTTCATTTAGACTCTTACCGTAATGCACTAGACTGGCAGTGACTGCGGCTGGTTGCCTGCCGGCTAGCCTAGCTGCACGTTTTTTCACTGCGTTAGCCGTTTGACTCAGCGCACCCGCCACCTTGCCGCCACCTTGCGCTCTGCCTGCGGGTTTTGCCAACTGTTGAGCTACATTAGCAAACGCACCCTGTCCTGCTGATGTTCCACTTGCCTTAGGGTTAGTGCTTCGGGCACGTTTACCCGGAACTTCTAAAGGTTTGTCTGAGAAGGCAGCATTTGGATTGCCAGGTTTCGCTGTATTTGAAGCACTTACTGGTGCATTAGCCATAGTATTTGGAGGTTTGCCACCTGCCAACTGCTGTGCCATCTGTCCAAATGCTCCGGCACCTGCTGCGGGTTTGGCTGTTGGTTTTGCTGGTGACTGTTGGATACTTTTGTTTATCAAGTTGAGAATACGTTTTTTTCCAGATTGATCTAATTTGTTAATATTGGCTTTAATCTGTGCATAAACAGTTTCTCCAGCTTTGGTTGCAGTTTGTTTGTCTGTGACGGCATCAGTTCTCGCTAACGCTGTAGCAGCTTGCCCTGTCTGAGGTTTAGCAGCCGCTGTGCCTTTAGGACCAGCAGCGTTAATATCTTGTGCGGTCGGTGGAGGCTCTGCGCCACCCGCTGCAGGTGCTGCTGCCGCTGCAGGTGCAAACGTGGGTTCAATTCTGGTGCTCAAGGTGTTGTTGCCCTGTGGGGCTGCTGCAGGTGCTGCACGTCCCGATGCTGGTGCAGTGTATCCAGGAGCTCCTGCGTTGGGATCTGGATCATCTCCTACAATAGCTTTTCCAGTTTGATATCCTTTCTTTAGTGCTCTACCAGCACCAACTACTCCGCCGGCGACAGCTCCAACGCCTTTGGCTACGCCGCCTACAGCTTTGCCTATGCCTCGACCCACAGCACCTAGAGTTGATCCTATAGGTCCTTCATCTAGCTGTTCTAGTTGCGATTCAGTTAATATTTCTGTTATTCTCATATGTGCTGTCCCTGATAATTGCTGATTTTAATATTCAGATCTATTGTTTATTTATTTGAATAACGAGCTTACGCTCGTTTGCGTTTTCGCTGATCGCTCAACGCATTTTCTTCTTCTTAGAATTGTTTTTACAATGATATTGCGAAGCAATTCAAGTATTATGCAGATTGTTCAGTCACACTTTGCCCAGAGCAGGGCAAAGATAAGAGCATTATGCGAGTTGCACAGTACACCCTAGCGTTAGAGCATTACAGAGGCGGTCATCCGGTACCTCGAGCTCAGTCTTTATATGACGGCGATGTGTGAATCTACGCTAACAAACTCACACATGTGGGGTTTTTCTCCCCTCATTTTGGCCTTTGAAATTTTTGAAACAGCAAAACCGCGGCGCTTCGCGATCAACGTCCGGTCAAGGATAGTTGCTGAGTACCATTGCGGCATGGAATTCCGTCCCTGCGATCCGTGATCCAGGTATAAGGGCGCAAGAAATCAGCCTGCGCGAGCTCTAAAACCGCTTTATTTTGCCTGAGATTGTTCTAAAAGACGCTGCCTAAGTATGTTTGAACCGCCAACTCTGACGTTTATAATGCCATTATAATAGTCATCTGACTCTAAAACTCTGCGTTCAAACTGTTCTCGTGCCTCTAGATATGACATTTCTGCCTTGGATTTGCAAAGATAAAGTATTTCTCTTGTGAAGTTTTCCGGACCCTGTGCTTGGACGTCTGCGTTTAACCTATCCGACGAACCGTAATATTCGCGCCAATCGCTTTCTACTACTGATCTTCTTTTAAGTCGTTTGCCTTTGAGTGGGGGTTTGGTCTTCTTAAATTGAGCAAGTTTCTTGCCTATGTATTTCTGTCCGGTCTTGAGGTTCGTGATGATATAAACAAAGCCAATGTAGCCTTCAGGTATTTCTTCTACTGGTTGATTTTGATAAGTCCATTGCACTCATTTAGTTAGTTTCGGGGGCCTGCCTAGTTGTCCTTTTCTGGATTTTTTGCGTTCTAGTCTTTTTGCCTGTATTTCCATGCGCCTAGTTGATGCGTAATTGCGTATTTCTGATAGCCAATATCGTGCCTTGATGCCTGCTTCGTCTGAATTCTTGTACTCAAAACGATCCTGCCATTTAAAATATTCTTGGAAAGCAGCGATCATTGAATCGTGACTGTCTGTGCTCACTCAATGATCTCCACATCGTTGGAATAACTTGTAAATCCATTTTCTTTGATCACTTTCAGCACATGATTCACACGACTGGTTAGATCATCTCTGTGCGAAATTAAGAATACATTCTTGTCACGTTCTCGAGTCATGCGTTTTAGCACAGCGATACTGGATTCTACACCTGAAGCATCCATGCCTGAATCTACTAATTCGTCGATGAACAAGAGATTGATGCTGTGATAGAGATTCTCCCATACATCACGGAAAGCCCAACTCAGAGAAAGTATTAATCTATTGCGTTCTCCGCGGCTCAGATTGTCAAAATCTAGATCCTGCCCCAGCTGGGTGATGATCACAGTGAGATCATTTTGGAATTCCACCGTGTGCGGTAAGCCAATCTTGTCCAGATAATAGGTAAGGCGTTGATTGAGGAATGCGAGATTCTGATCAATGATGCGTTTGCGCACGAAAGAATCTTTGTTTGTCAGCAATTTGTACAGAAACTCCTGATGGTCTTTGACACGCACCAGTTCATTCATGTAGTTCCAATCGATCTCCTGCACCGCAGTGGCCTTGAGCTCGATGATCTGCTCGTCATAGGGATTTTCGTCTGCGGCTTTGATCTCGAGATCTTTTTCTAAACTGGTTAATGTGTTCTTGTGATTCAATGCCTCTTCCAAGGTATCATACTGCACCGTTGGACAATCGCCTAGAGCTCCTAATTCTGTGAGTGCTGATTCATAGGCCGAGATGTTCGCAGTCTGTAGATCATATTCCGCACAGGCAGCGGCATGATCCTTGCGTTTAGCTGCCATGACTTCTTCGTGCTTGGCATCGTGGAACTCCTGACCACAGGCATGACAGAGATGCCGTTCTAGAGTAGAGATTTCTGCTGCTAATCGATCACGCAGTTTTTCTTCTCTGCTCTGATCTAGCCTAGCTCGATTTAATTGAGCAGTGACTTCGTTAATGTCTTTGCGCAGTTGATTATAAACAGCCAGAGCCTTGTGTGCAGCTACTTCTTGTTCGATGTCGATGTGACTTAGATGATCGATGCTCTTGAGAATATTTTCGAGATTTTTTTCCTTGGCTTCTTCCCACATGTTCTGCTTACGCTCTAGGGCAGTAATGCTCTGCTGTATGCGCTCGTTGCTGGCTTTAACAGTTTCTACACGAGTAGTTTCAGTGCTGATACTGTCTTTGGTCAGCTTGATCTGTTCCTTGAGAGCATCTGCTTTTTCACTTAACAGTGTGATACCTAACAACTGTTCGATGATAGCACGTTGTTCTGCTGCCTTCTGTGCCAAGAACGGTTCTGTGTAGGTGTTTAAGGCCACTAGATGCTTGAACATGTCGTGGCTCATGCAGAATCGTTCTTCGATGCTTTTCTGTGTTTCTCTGCTGTCGCCTTGCGATTCGTCTAGATCTGTGAGCTGCTGTTCTTCACCATTGACACTGAATTTCAGTATGTTGGGTTTGCGACCCCGTTCGATGTGATATTCAACACCGTCTACATCAAAGGTCACAGTGACCAGCATGCCCTTGCCGTTGATCTTATTGATTAGATTATCACGTTTGATATTGGTCAAGGCCTGTCCATAGATGCCGTAGCTGAGACCATTGATGATAGTGGTCTTGCCTGTGCCGTTTCTAGCACCCGAGTCATCCCCGCCTAGGTCCAAGTTTTCACCTAAGACCAGTGTGAGCTGTCCGCGATCAAAGTCGATGGCCTGGGTCTGTGCGCCCACGCTCATGAAGTTACGCACAGTTAAATTTTTAATCTTGATCATAGGTCGTTGTATATCTCCAACAGCAGGCTTTTGTCAAAGCTGTCGCTGTCAATGCTGTTGATCTGATTCATCACTATGGTATCCACTGATTCGAAGTTGATGTCTATAGGAGTGGCATTTGAATCCACCTCCACTTTCTCAGGTATCAGCATCAGTTCTCTGAGCTCATATTCGGGCATGAACTTTTCTTTGATGAAGTTGGCTTCTTCAAAGGTGATAGGTAAATCGATGGTCACGCGACAGTGCATCTTGGGACGCAAGAGCTTTTCCGGGGTGTCGATGATCTGACTCAGCTTGTAGGTTCTATATATCGGTTGATCCGGCCAAGTTATGTACTCGGGTTTTCCGCCCCATTCTAAGATCATCATGCCACGATCATCATCACCAGCATCTGCATAGTTGTGAGGAAATGCATTACCTATATAAACGATGTTGTTGTTCTGCTGACGTTTGTGGAAGTGTCCCGAGAACACATAGTCCTGATGTTGGAAATGACTGCGCTGCAACTGTCCGTGATCTGGCATCTGCACCATGGCATTCATGTAAAAACTAGGTAATTCGAAATGACCAAAAATGTATCGGCTCTTGATCTTGGGAATGTCCCGCCATTCATCACCTACCAGCCAAGGCAGTATGGTCACATCTTCCATGGTCAGTGGATCTTTGATAGCAATGATATTAGGAAACAGCCTCATGAATTCTATGCTGTTGATTTCACGTTTGTCTTTGTAGAACAAATCGTGATTGCCTAGTATAAAAAATACCTTTTCAAACGAAGCATTTAATCTTTCAAGATTGCTCACAGTATAGTTCATGGTACTGACATCAGTGGTGCTGCGATTGTGATGCCAATCTCCGAGGAATACAGCAGTTTCACAGCCGTTGGCCTGAGCAGTGTCGCAGAACCAATCCACAAACTGTTCGCAGTCAGTGTTGTGTGTTCTTGAACCACCCTTGAGACCAAAGTGTATGTCCGTGAAACAAGCGACTTTTTTAAATAGACTCATAGACTTATTATACCGCCTTTATGATGAAAGATCAATCCCAATCACTGCCTGTGTTATCCACAGTGGTAGTGACTATAGCAGGACCAGGCACACTGCCGCCTGCGTTCTGTCTGGTCCATGATGGGTTCATGCCGTTCATCTCCAGGATATCATCTCGGATGTTTTGGTTTCGTTTTTCGATATTGATGATGCGCACGAATGAGTTAGTAACAGCAGCGGTATAATAAGCAAAAGGATTATCGGATTTGGATTCATCGAATTGAAGTCCTATCTGTGTTAATTGTAAGATGGCCTGCCCACGCATTTCGTCATTGTAGGTATAGCCACGGACATTGCCTCTAGTAGCATATCTTTCACAGAGCTTGATAAACATGCGAGCTAGATCGTTGGTCATTTGTCCGTGATCTTTAGAGAATTCTCCACGCTCGAGATCACCTTTCCAATGGCTCTTGCCCACACAACTGATGTTGCCTTTGTCATCGAACTTCCAATGTTGGAATGGAGGAAAATTAACTTTGTCGTGGCTGTCTGCGGTGTTCTTCAGTGTTTTTTTGCGACCCGGAGCCAATGGTATGTGTTCAAAAGTCATCACGCGGAATATGAGATCTTCCTTGCGCATTTTTTTGTAATCTACTTCAAATTCTTTAGCAGGCAGTTTTTTACCCCCGGATATAACCGCTGCTTCGTGCGCCTGTTTGCTGAGCCTTGCAGCGCAGTTTCGTTTGGCTTCTGCTATGGTTCTTATGTTGATTTTAGCTAGGTTAGGCACTATGAGATCATAGAATCCGTATTCTGGTTTAGTATAACTGCAATAGGTGTTTTTGCTGAGGTGTATTTCTTTGAGTAGGTCTTTGTTGGTCAAGTACTTGATCTTGGGCACTGTCATTGATTATAATTCTCCGTGGTTAGTAATATAATAGCACATTTTTCTAATAATAAATAGTCTATAAAGAGGAAATCTGTTCAAAATGGCGAGAAAAACCTATCCTAATACTCCTGCAGAAGCTGCTGCTTACAACGGAGATCCCTACGAAGGGCTCACGCCAACACAAAGGAAATCTCTTGGTGCTGCGGACCCTACTGATCCCTTTATACGTGCTAGGCTGGGCATACCGCAACTGCCTGGCTCCACACTTAATACAACTAGTGGATTTAGCAATAGTTCCAGTGGTCCTCCAGTTAATCCCTTTGCTAGCCTAGTAGCAGGCGTTTCAGACAGAATAACAACAACACAAGAAGCCGATGCAGTTACACTGCCCGGAGATTTTACACAGGTCAAGTCTCTATTAGATGACAAAATTTCTAAACTGTCTGGAGAAATAGGGTCAGGACATAATGGATCTACTGGAAACTTAACAGTTAGTCCTTTTGGCGGTGGTGCGTTTAACAATGCCAAGCGAGGATCAACACAACAAGCAGCGTATGGAGCTAACACAGCTATCACTGGTATGGGAGGATTTGCTGAAGCTGCTAAAAGTAAATTCAGCGGGGCGGTGGATTCACTAAGATCAGTAGCAGGATCGACCAGTAACATTGCAGCAGATATCTCCGGTACCATAAACAAAGTCGCAGGCGGCAGCCTTGCTGGCGGGTTAATGAAAGTTGCAGGACAGGTAAGCTCAGCCGCCGGTATGCTTAACAACATACTTAGTCGTAAACGTGCTGCAAATCTGCCAAAGGGAGCGGAGGCGTTCAGCAAAGATGGAGAGCCAATAAAACTTGACGTTAGTTCCAAAAATGATTGGCGTGTACGTATAACCTGCGAGTGGGGCATATTTGACAGTCCTATGTTTGAAAGACTAGAACTTACTGGAGGAGTGGTGTGGCCATATTTACCAAATATCACAGTGGCTACCAAAGCAGAATATACTTCAATTAGCACAGTGCATAACAACTACACCAATTATGCTTACAAAAGCAGCTCAGTGGACGACATACAGATTTCAGGAGAGTTCAGTTGCGAAACCGCAGAAGATGCAGCATACTGGATATCTGCTACTACTTTTTTTAAAACAGCCACTAAGATGTTTTTTGGTCAAGGAGAGTTAGCCGGTAACCCTCCAATAATCTGTATTCTCAAAGGCTATGGTGCTAACGTGTTTAACAACACACCGATAATTATAAAAAGTTTTTCAGTAGATCTCAAAGACGATGTTAATTATGTGAAATGTGAAGAATTTGGATCTACTACATGGGTGCCAGTACTCAGTACAATTTCAGTTACCGTATCTCCGGTATATACCAGAGCTAGAATGCGCAAATTCAGTCTTCAAGATTATAGTCGAGGCCAGTTGGCAGGAGAAAAAGGTCAAGTGGGATACATCTAATGGCAAAATATTCTAAGTCGAGTCCTTGGGCTAATACTCAACAAAATAATTTTTATCTAGAACTATTAGACATCCGACCTGTGCCGGCCGAAGCGGATGACGTAAGATACATTATTGAAAATCAATATCGTCACAGACCGGATCTATTGGCCTTTGACCTCTACGGCAATCCTAAACTTTGGTGGGTCTTCGTACAGAGAAATATGTCAGTGATAAAAGATCCTATCTATGATTTTAGACCAGGTACGGCCATATATCTTCCCAAACAACGTAACCTGTCAAAGTTTCTAGGAGTGTGACATGGCTTTCAGAGAACTAGGTAGAATATTAGAACTTAAAAAGCCTGACGGCACACCAATAATTCCATTTGACACTGCTGCAGGATATAATGTTGGAGTGGCCTTTCGCACCACCGAATCAGAAGTTGCTAGAGCCACTGATCCTATCGAAGACGGTGAGAGCAAAATAGCGGTTGATCCTAAAAAAGTGTCTTCGGCAGCGGTAAAAAAATTACCAGCACTGGTTAGCAATCCCATGGAAGACTTTGCTACCAGCACGATCCTATGGACATTAGCGGCCTTAACTCCAAAGCAATTTAATAATCCCCAATCATATAGAAACAGTCCTGGCGACCTAAAAAATATTGTGTTTAGTTCTGGTGGCAGATTTGACGACCAACGGGTGAATACTCTATTTGGAGCTCCAGAATATTTTATCAATAATTTTGTTATGAATAGCATTATTGGAGCTAACGAAAAAACCGGTAACAGTAATGCTATAAAATTTAGTTTTGATATAGTAGAACCTCAGTCCATGGGCCTGTTGCTGCAGAGCATGCAGGCCGCCGCTATAAACGCAGGATATCTCAGCTATTTGGACAACTGTCCGTATGTGCTGAGAATGGACATACAGGGATTTGATGAGTTAGGAGTTGCTATAAGTTCAATTAAACCTAAGTTTTTTGTGTTGAAACTGGTGTCGATGAAATTCACAGTAACTGAAGCTGGCTCTAATTATAAAGTAGAGGGCATTCCATACAATCATCAGGCATTTTCAGATGCTATAAACGTCACATACAACGATTTAAAAATTGCAGGCGATGCTAACAGTCTTGGAATAGTTTCAGAAGTTTTGCAAACCAGTGCAGATGGCCTCACAGCAGTACTAAACAGAAATGAAGAAAAATTAAAAACTGAAGAAAAAATTACCGAAACCGATGTGTATGTTGTGCAGTTTCCGAAAACCAGTAGCGATTGGTATTCGTCTGGCGGAACAGTAGTACAGAAAAATCAAGCCACTATTAATTTAGATGAAGAAAATGAAGGGGATATCGCATTGTTCGGTTCTGGAGTCAGCAAAGTAGTAGATGTGAAAAATTTGCCAATAAATGAAATCGGTGCTTCTAGTCTTGGATTTGATCAACTCAAAGGTGGAGCAAATATTTTTAAACGTGCCGGCGATAGTATAGATGAAAAAACAGGCCTAGTTAAGCGAGAAGGAATGACCATAGATCCCAAGCTTCGTGCATTTCAGTTCGGTCAAGGACAATCACTGACCGCCATTATTAATCAGGTTGTTTTAAGTTCTAAATATGCCTATAGTGCTATTAATGATAAAGTAACTCCAGAAGGATATATCAAGTGGTTTAAATTAGATGCTCAGATTGAACTTTTAAACCTAGACACATTAACAGGCGACTTTGCTAAAAAAATAACATATCGAGTGGTGCCATATTACATCCATCAATCAATATTTTCCAACGTCAATGCAGCTCCTGTGGGATATCATGAACTGATGAAATCAGTGGTCAAAGAATATCAATATATCTATACCGGCCAGAATGTTGATATTCTTAGATTTGATATTGATATTAATAACTTGTTTTTCACAGGGGCTAATCCTGCAGCGGAAAACAAGTCATCAAAGACTGGTAACCAAGATCAAACATCCGCAGAAACTTTAAATCCCACTACCGGAACAGGTCAAGGAAATGCACCTGCTTCTCAGGCAGCACAATTAGGCAGAGCTAGGCCAAAAAGAGATCCAAGACTGTTGAAAGGTTATAAAGGCGGGTCAGGAACCAAATCAGTGGAACAGAATGTGGCAGAAACCATGCAACAGGCGTTTCTAAGTGGTAACAGTGCCGATCTCATCTCTGTAAATTTAGAAATAATGGGAGATCCTTATTGGCTGGTGGACAGCGGAATCGCCAATTATTTTGCAGACGCTCCATCTCCTATCAGTCAAATTACCAACGATGGCACAATGAACTATGAGAGTGGTAATGTCTATATCTATCTAACATTCAAGACACCTCTTGACATTAACGAAACAAGAGGACTATATAAATTTTCAGACGACGGCAAAGAGAGTCCCTTCGGCGGTATATACAGAGTAGTGGCTTGTGAAAATACTTTTTCAGACGGGCAATGGAAGCAAAAACTTAAATGTCTAAGAATGCCAGGTCCTCAAGGACCGGAAATCACAGAAGAAGATGAGACAGGAACAGTAACTCCGGTAAATGCACAGGCCATTGATGTAACCGAACAAGAATCTCCAAAAACCAGCCCCATAGGTGATACAGCATCAGCTACTCCAGTGGTGAACAATAACTCAACAACTAATGCAAACAACGGCACACAAACAACTAGAACCACCAGCAATCAAGCACCGACTAGGACAGGTTTTAGGTATTACAGAGATCTAGGACAAGGATAATAAATGGCAGAATTAGGAAGACCATCAGCAGAAGGTGAAGGAAAATCAGGAGGTCTTACGCAAGGTATATACCTTGCTAGAGTAATCAGCCACCTTGATCCAACTTTTATGGGATCTTTAGAAGTCACGCTGTTAAAAGATCAGGCTAATGATCCTGGCGATGACAGTCAGTTACATATAGTGAAATATGCCCCACCTTTCTTCGGTTATACTGGATTTGAATACATGGGCAATAATGATGGCACTAAATCTACTATCGAAGGATTTAATGATACACAAAAAAGTTATGGTATGTGGTTTGTTCCGCCAGATGTCGGAGTCAACGTATTAGTGCTATTTGTGGACGGCGATCCTAGTCAAGGTTATTGGTTTGCCTGTGTTCCTGGTCGCAACATCAATAATATGGTTCCAGCCATAGCAGGATCTCGGACCAATTCTTTAGATGCCACCGACAAAACTAGATATGGGAACACTAAACTACCGTTGCCGGTAGCAGAAGTTAACAAACGTATTATTGGCAAAAAATCCGAAGTAGATCCAGAAAAGTTTCCTAGAGTAGTACATCCTATAGCTGATAGATTTCTAGAACAAGGTCTGCTTGAAGATGATGTTAGAGGGACATCATCTTCATCACCAAGAAGAGAATTGCCTGGTATGGTATTTGGCATATCAACTCCCGGACCAGTGGACCGTAGAACTAATGCTAAAAAAGCAGTGATAGGAAAAAAAGACAGTAAGTCTGCTCCGCTGCCTGTGAGTAGGCTGGGCGGCACACAGTTGGTCATGGATGATGGTGATGATAGATATCACAGAGAAAAAACAGCTGCAGAAGGTCCAGTGAAATATGTTGATCTGTTAGATCCAGCAGTTCAAAAAAGAAATTTACAAGGCGAGCCAACAGTTCCTTACAATGAATATTTTAGAGTACGAACAAGAACTGGGCATCAAATACTGTTACATAACAGCGAGGATTTGATCTACATAGGCAACGCCAGAGGCACTGCTTGGATTGAAATGACCAGCAATGGTAAGATAGACATCTATGCTCAAGACAGCGTCAGCATACATACTGGTACTGACCTCAACATACGTGCCGACAGAGACATTAATTTTGAAGCAGGCCGTAACATGAATTTTCGAACAGAGTCTGGCAAATGGCATGCAGAGATTGCCACTGACATGGAGTTCTTGATTAACGATGATGCCAAACTCACCGTGGGAGCTAACTGCGATATTCTAGTAGGAACCAAACTAAAGATCTCATCGAATAATGACATGGACATTGCTACCAACACAGAACTCAAAGTTTCTGCAACCGGCGATATCAGTGTAGGTTCTACATCAGAGCTGAAAATGAATGGCACAAAAATCAATCTCAACGGACCTAATAATGCTGAAACTGCAGCTTCTGCAGACTTTGTGAGACCGTATGATCTCAGAGATAACATAGCTACAAGTACCGCAGCAGGATGGGACAAGCGATATCAATCAGGCATTGTAAAGAGCTTAATGAAACGAATTCCTATGCATGAACCTTGGCCTCTGCACGAGCATCTAGCCCCTGCACAACTAACTCCTGATAACACAGATAGGGACGTATAATCATGGCAAATCAATTATATAATCAAAAGGCCGTGGCTAACACCACTGCAGTTACAACGGAAAGTCAAGGCGTATTTTTGTACAAAGGTTTCAGCAGTCAACAGAGTTCAAAAAATTACAGGCTCTATGACATTGACCTTGTAAAACAAGACTTAATTAACCATTTTTACATTCGCAAAGGTGAGAAATTAGAGAATCCAGACTTTGGTACAGTGATCTGGGACATGCTGTTTGAAAATTTCACAGAAGACGTCAAGCAGATTATTGCCAAAGACGTAGAAGCCATAATAAATTATGATCCAAGAATCTCAGTGAACTCAATCATAGTGGACAGCACAGATCTAGGCATTCGCATACAAGCCGATATTGTGTATATTCCATTTAATGTAAATGAAAGAATGACTTTTGATTTTGACAAAGCCAACAATATGATAATATGACCAGTTTATTTTATAACATAAATATTGGCATAGGGACCTGAAATGACCACTACCAGCAGACAAAATAATCTAATTCTAAACCAAGACTGGACTAGAATCTATCAGACATTTAGAAATGCCGACTTCAAAAGCTACGACTTTGAAAATCTGCGCAGGGTCATTATCACATATCTTCGGGAAAATTATCCCGAAGATTTCAACGACTACATTGAATCATCAGAATATCTAGCTTTGATAGATGCAGTGGCATTTCTAGGACAAAGCCTAGCATTCCGCATAGACCTCGCCAGCAGAGAAAATTTTATCGAACTGGCCGAAACCAAAGAAAGCGTGTTGCGTATAGCTCGCATGTTGAGCTACAATGCCAAGAGAAATCAAGCTGCTTCGGGCCTATTGAAATTTACCAGTGTGGCCACCACCGAGGACATCATTGACAGCAATGGTCGAAATCTCGCACAACAAATTGTAAGTTGGAATGATCCAACCAACACCAATTGGCTTGAGCAATTCATTCTGGTGTTAAATTCTGCCATGGCAGATAACACAGAATTTGGTCGCAGCCAAGGATCAGCTACTATACAAGGCATACCCACAGAACAGTATAGATTTAGAACAACCAGCACAGATGTGCCCATCTACAGTTTCAGTAAAACTGTGGCAGCCAGAGGCATGTTGTTTGAATTAGTTTCTACAGCATTTAAAAACAGCGAAAACATCTATGAAGAACCTCCGGTTCCCGGCAACCAACTGGGATTTGTTTATAGAAATGACGGCACAGGTCCCGGTAGTCCTAATACAGGATTTTTCCTATTGTTTAAACAAGGCACGTTGGCATTGGCTGATTTTGGCATTGGAGTTCCGACACCTAACGAAAAAATCGCTATCGATGCTGCTGATATTAATAATGACGATGTATGGCTGTTTTCATTAAACAGCGCAGGTGCACAATTAGAAGAGTGGGTTAAGGTATCTACATTAGTAGGCAATAATATAGCCTATAATAGCATAGAACAAGATATCAGAAACATATATGCAGTTAATACCAAAGAAAATGATACAGTGGATCTTGTGTTTGCTGATGGGGTTTACGGTAATTTACCACAAGGACCTTTCAGAGTATTTTATAGAACCAGCAATGGACTGTCATATACCATCAGCCCCAATGAACTCAGGGGTATCAATATCGGTATCAGTTATTTCAATAAATCAGGGGTAGAACACACGCTGACAGTGGGACTGGCTTTACAATCCACAGTGGCTAACTCAGCAGCCACAGAAGATATAGATTCAGTGAGAACCAATGCTCCTGCAGTCTACTACACACAGAACCGCATGATCACTGCTGAAGACTATAATCTTGCACCATTGAGCAGCAGTCAGAACATAGTGAAAATAAAATCAATTAATAGAACATCCAGCGGCATCAGTAGAAATTTTGATATCATAGATGCCAGCGGAAAATATTCCAGCATCAATGTTTTCTGCGACGACGGATACATCTACAAACAAGAAAGTGAAGAAACACTGGGATTTAGATTTGACAGCAGGATTGATGTCATTAATTTTATCCGACAAAGCATAGAATCAAAATTCACAGACCCCGATGTGTATAATTTTTACTTTACAAAATTTGATCGGATTCTTTTTACTGATATCAACACAGTATGGCAGAGTGTGACCACAGCAACTCCCACAGGTTATTTTAAGAATGTGGTTGACAACTCTTTGCTTAAAGTAGGAATATATAGCACCTCTAGTTTGAAATATCTTCTCAGCGGAGCATTAATTAAATTTACAGCACCTGCTGGACAAGCGTTTAAAAAAGGTAAATTAGTAACTATTAATTCTCAAGATCCTGAACAGAGTGATAGACTTTGGACCAAGGTGGTGTCTGTAGTAGGTGACGGTACTAATGCAGGCAGAGGTGTGCTGACCAGCGGACTAGGGGCAGTGACATTTAGTGATGTAGTGCCTACTGGTGCTGTGGCTAACCGCATAGTGCCTCGATTTGTCAATGATCTAGACACTGCACTAGAAACCGAGATAGTGAATCAATGTGCTCAGAATTTAAATTTCGGTATAAGATATGAATCAGTATCATCTACTTGGAAAATTATCACGGCTTCAAATGTTAATTTAGTCAGCGATTTTAGCCTAGGTAAATCAGGGGATATATCTAATTCTAATGCAGATAGTTCATGGTTAGTGGCATTTGTTAAGGAAGCAGATAGATACAACGTAAGGATCAGACGTCTAAGTTATGTGTTTGGCAGTGTAACACAGAATCGCTTTTATTTTGACACCAACGAAAAACGTTACAACGACCAGTTAGGTTCAGTAGTCAAGGATCAAGTTAAAGTTCTTGGGATTAATACCGACAGTGGATTCATTTCAGAATTACGGCAAGATATTGCCTTTGTTATCAGTGATACAATTAAATTCGACGACGGGTATGAAAGCACAACTGAAATAACATTAAGTTTTCAAGACAGTGACGACGATGGAGTTATAGATAATCCAGATTCATTTGAACAGATAGTTGGTGCTGACACAGCACTAAATTATCTATTCTTTAAAGAAACTGTGGATCAGTATGGTACCACAATTTATCAGTTGGTGGACAATTCAGACGATTTGATATTGATCAGAGAAAAAGAATCAATAGTTGATTTTACAGATACCGTAACATATCCTGACGGTCAATTGATTTATTTTTACACTATCGACGAAGATGCAGTAAAAGCAGTGAATCGAACCACAAACACATTTGATCTCGATAGATCCTACAGAGCTAATGTTGGCCGTAGAAATCTTAAATTTCAGTACATTCATAATGCCAGTGTGAATCGCAGAATAGATCCAAGTTCTAGTAACATTATTGATATATTTTTATTGACCAGATCCTACGATGAATCATATAGGATTTATCTTGCAGGCGGTACTGCAACTGCACCAGAACCTCCCAGCACAGACAGCCTAAGAACCACATTTGGTACTAGTTTATCAGCCATCAAATCCATCAGTGATGAGATCATTTATCACACAGTGAAATACAAAGTGCTGTTTGGTTCAAAAGCAGATCCCAAACTACAGGCCACATTTAAAGTGGTTAAAAATCCTGGGCAAGCTATCAATGACAACGATTTAAAAGTTCGGGTTATCGCTGCGATAAATGCGTTCTTTGACATCAGTAACTGGGATTTTGGAGATAGGTTCTATATGGGCGAACTTACCACTTATATTTTAAATTCCACTGCACCAGATATCAGTAATATAGTTATATGCCCTAAACAAAGCAGTCAATCATTCGGAAGCCTGTTTGAGATTCAGAGCAGATCAGATGAAATCTTAATCAGCGGAGCCACAGTCGCAGATGTTGAAATAGTCACGGCTATCACAGCAGCTGAAATCGGTTCTGCTATATCCAGTGTGGTATCCTCTACCTATTAATTATGTCAGATAAATTTTTTCCTTTCAGTAAGCTACCTATAAGAAAATCAGTAGAACTTCTGCCTAAAGTTTTTCAGACTGAGGCCAACGACAAGTTTCTTGCAGGAGTTGTAGATCCGCTGGTTCAACCAGGATTATTAGATAAGGTCACAGGATATATTGGTCGTAGATTCGGTAAAACCTACAACGGCAATGATCTATACCTAGACACAGATGCCACGCTGAGAAGTGCATATCAATTAGAACCAGGTGTGATATATCGAAACCATAACAAGATTGAAAATTTTTATGATTACATCGATTTTAAAAATCAACTGAAATTCTTTGGCAACACAGATGAACGTGATGACAAAATCACTAGCCAAGAACACTATACCTGGAATCCGCCCATCGCCTGGGACAAATTTGTTAATTACCGAGAATATTATTGGGTGCCTAATGGCCCACCTAGTGTGCCGGTGTACGGACAAAGCGCCACAGTTAGCAGCACATATAAAGTGGTGTTGAGTACAACTGCAAATAGTTTTGTGTTTACTCCTGATGCATATACTAATAATCCAACGCTAACATTGTATAGAGGACAGATCTACAAATTTAAAGTTAATGCGCCCGGTGAAGGATTCAGTATCCGCACAAATTACGATACAGGAAGTTTGATATTTAAACCCAGTTATGGCTACAGTGCAGGAGACCTTGCAGTATCGGATTCTAAATTGTATAGAGCACGTCGTGATATAAATCCTTTAGATGGTAGTTCTATTACCTTAGACAGTGAAGATTGGGAATATCTCGAACCAGCCGCATCCGGCGCAGCACTAGAATACAAAAAAGGTGTAATCAACAACGGCATCGAAAATGGCACGGTAACTTTCACGGTGCCTTATGATGCTCCTGACACATTGTATTACCAGGGATTGATCACTCCCGATGCTTTTGGTAGATTTATTATAGCTGATATTGAATCCAACACCTATCTAAATGTAGATAAAGATATCGTTGGCAAGAGTGAATATGTCAGCAGCAACGGCATTACATTTACCAACGGAATGATTGTTGAATTCCAGGGCACTGTTATCCCAGAGAAATACTCTTCAGAAACATGGTTAGTTGAGGGAGTTGGAAAAGCAATAACATTGACAAAATTTTCTGATCTCATAGTGCCCGTGCTGACTGCCACTGTGCCTGAAGTGCTGTTTGACAACGCAGGATTCGACACAGAACCTTTCGATGATGCTACAGCCTATCCCACTTTCAAAGACTATGTGACTATAGCCAGAGACAGCACGGACTCCAATCCTTGGTCACGATACAATCGTTGGTTCCATCGAACTGTATTAGAAACTGCTTTTAATTTGCGTGGCGAAAATTTTCCTGCTGAAGAAGCCACTAGAGCCAAGCGTCCTATTATAGAATTTTCAGCAAATCTACAGCTATTCAATCACGGTGCAGTGGCCAAGCAGACTGTAGATTATCTCGACGATTACACAACTGATATACTATCTCGTATCGAAGGCAGCACAGGGTATAACGTTGATGGAGAATTCTTATTTGAAGGTGCTAGAATATTAGCCACAGCCGACACTGATAGATTAACCAACAACAAAATATACAAAGTAACGTTTATTAGGCACATCAACACCACTCAGATACATCTTGTTGAAACTGAAGACAGTGACAGTGTATTGGGGCAAGGAGTGTTGGTGCGCAGAGGTAATAAGAATGGTGGCCGTATGTTCCACTACAACGGCACAGATTGGGTTCCAAGCCAAACAAAAACCACAGTAAATCAAGCGCCGTTGTTTGATGCATTTGATTCAGCAGGTGTTAGTTTTGGAGACATTGAAAAATACAACACCAGTACGTTTGCTGGTACAAAAATTATTAGTTACAAACCGGGATCCGGCAGAGTAGATCCTGAATTAGGATTCAGTCTCAGCTATTTGAATATTGACAACGTTGGTGACATAGAATTTAATTTTGACTGGGACTTAGATGTTGCTGAGTACACAGAAATACGCATACCTAAAAGTGTAAAAATATCTACTGGTTATTACATGTTTAACCCAGACGGAGTCTATGACAATGGCTGGTTACCAGCAGGTGCAGAATACATGCAACCCATCATCGACAGTCAATTGGTTACCAGTGATACTAACACGCTGATATTTAATACCATAGAATGGTCGATGTTATCTACCGATCCGATAATAAATGTTTACATTAATGGCGTAAAATATACAGAATCCTATACCAGAACACAGAACACATTTGTATTTCCTTACACACTGTCGGCCAAAGACACTGTGGTATTGAAAATTATTACAGATCTTGATCCTGATCAAGGCTATTACGAAATACCTGTGGGATTGGAAAAAAATCCGTTAAATGCACAGCTGACATCATTCACATTAGGACAAGCAGTAGACCATGTTGTTTCAGCGGTAGAATTTGATTCCGCACTCATTGGCATTATTCCAGGAGTCAGTAATCTGCGAGATATTTCTGGATACGAAAAACACGCCAAGCGATTCCTTAAACATTCAGGAATCGCACCACTGGCTATAATGACTCTGTGTGATAAGACTCACAACGTGATTAAATCAATACAGTATGCTAAAAAAGCCTATACAGACTTCAAAAATAATTTTTCTGTTAAAGCATTAGAAATTGCTTATAATGACAGTGTTCCGGATTTTGTCGACGATGTTATTACTGGCCTAGCAAAAAACAAAACAGCAGTAAGTCCATTTGCAGACAGTGACATGTTGGGAGCTGGTGCCTATACAGCCATCACCTATACAGTAGAAGATGTAGAAATAAAAACATTTGCATTAAGTGAAAAATTTGATCTTAACACTCTCAGCAAACGTGCAGTTTATGTTTATCTCAACAACAGTCAATTGCTAAATGCCAGAGACTATGTATTCAATTCGACCTTCGGATTTGTACAGCTCACAGTGACTCTTGAAGAAAATGATGTTGTAGAAATACGTGAATATATTTCCACAGCCACTAGTCATGTTCCGCCAACTCCTACCAGCATGGGACTGTATAAAAAATACACTCCTCGAAAATTCGTAGACGATACCTATCAGGAACCTCGTGAAGTTATACAGGGACACGATGGCAGTATCACAGCTGCCTATGGTGATTTCAGAGATGATTTATTATTAGAACTTGAATATCGTATCTACAATAACATCAAACAGGAATACGATCCTGAGATCTTTGATATTGATGCTATTCTAGGCGGATATTATGATGTTGGTCTTTATACCAAGAAACAGTTAGATGATATTGTTAATCAAGAATTTTTAAAATGGATACAGAATACCAATATCAATTATACCTTAAACACGTATTTTGATAGTGAGAATAGTTTCACCTATACCTATTCTAGAATGTCAGATCCAACCAAGACACAGTCTTTGCCCGGGTATTGGAGAGGAGTCTATCAATGGTTCTATGACACAGATCGACCACACCGTTGTCCGTGGGAGATGCTGGGATTTTCACAAGAACCTGATTGGTGGCAAACACAGTATGGTGCTGCCCCATACACACGCAACAATCTATTGCTCTGGGAAGATCTAGAGAATGGTCATATTAGGCAAGGAACCAGAGCCGGCCGTCACGATAGATACAAACGTCCAGGGTTGTTGAATCATATTCCTACAGATGGCGATGGAGTGTTGTTGAGTCCATTGGACAGCGGCCTAGCACAGAATTTTTCACTGATTAATAATCAAGGTCCGTTTGTGCTGGGTGATATCAGTCCAGTGGAATATGCTTGGAGATCTAGTTCAGAATGGCCGTTCGCAGTCGTAATGGCCATGTGTCTGATGAAACCTTTTGAATTCATCACAGATAATTTTGATCGCTCTAGGACCACTACCAACATAATAGATCAGACAGTGAATAGCACGACTTCCTTATTCAGCACCTTGGGCGACATTGCTCCAACTGCATTATCAGATCCACACATTGGCTTATTGAAATATATAGTGGCCTACATAAAATCCAGAGGTATTCCTCAAGACAGTATATTAGAAAAAATAAACAGACTTGATGTTGCCTTGAGTTTTAGGATGAGTGGGTTTGTAGATCAACAACAGCAGAAATTCTTACTGGATTCAAAAAGCCCCTCAGCTACTACCAGCAGTATATATGTGCCTGCAGAAAATTATGATATCATTTTTAATGTAGGTGCTCCAGTGGCCACAGTGGCTATCAGCGGAGTTATATTTGAAAAAACACAAGGCGGATGGATAGCCACAGGCTATGACGACATACATCCTTATTTTGAATATCATCAAGCATTGGTCAGCCAGCGAGATCCATTGATATCTGTTGGAGGAGTTAGTGAAACATTTCTAGACTGGACCACAGATAAAAATTACAACAATGGTACATTGGTACGATATTTCAATGATTTTTATAGAGCACTACGCACACACAACAGTGGTGGTGCCTTTGATCGCACAGCATGGCAAAAACTCAGCACAATTCCTAAAGTAGGTGCAGTAGAAGCACTTCGCCGACGCACATTTAACACACTGTCAGTAAAACGTATCAGTTACGGCACACTGTTCACCACCGTACAACAGGTAGTTGATTTTCTACTAGGTTACGAAAGCTATCTAAAAAGTCTTGGATTTAAATTTGATAGATACGATCCGGAGAATCAAGTCAGCCAGGATTGGCTCAGCAGTGCTAAAGAATTCATGTTCTGGACTAAACATAACTGGGAACAAGGATCGTTAATTGCAATAAGTCCTGTTGCACAAAAGGTAGATGTTATGGTGCCCGTGGGCGTAGCTGATAATATATTGGATGGATTCTATGACTATCAGGTATTAAAAGGTGATGGCAAACCTCTAGAACCAAGATTTATAAATGTCAATCGCAGTTTTCAAAACATCACAATAGAAACGGCTAATACTACCGATGGTATATTTTTCTTGAAATTAAATTATGTTCTCAAAGAACATGTCACAGTATTTAATGATCGCACAGTGTTCAACGACATCATCTATGATAAAACTACAGGATATCGACAGGGTCGTATTAAAGCACAGGGATTCCGCACAGTGGACTGGGATGGTGATTACACTAGTCCAGGATTTCTGTTTGATAACGTTAACATACAGATCTGGCAGTCTTTTACAGATTACAAATTAGGTGATATAGTTTCATATAAAAGTTATAATTGGACCAGTCTAACAAATCAACTAGGCACAGAAATCTTCAATGACACTTTCTGGACCAAATTAGATTCCACTCCACAAAAACAATTACTACCCAATTTTGATTATAAGATCAAACAGTTCAGCGATTATTTTGAAACATCATCTGAGGGCGTTAATCAAAGTCAGAGAGCACTGGCAAGACACACCATAGGATATCAACAGAGAGATTATTTAAACAACCTAGCTGAAGATCCGGTAAGTCAGTTCCAACTGTATCAAGGATTCATACGTGAAAAAGGATCGGCCAACGCTATAACAAAAATATTTGGCAAACTCAGTCGATCTGGGTCCGACAGTGTAACTCTTAACGAAGAGTGGGCCTTCTTAGTAGGTCGCATGGGGGGCACTGACCAGCTTAGAGAAATAGAAATACAAATAGAAAAAAACAAACTTCAGTTAAATCCTCAGTTATTTCTACTCCAGTCTTCAGAAACTGTCATAGGTACCGATAAAAATTATAGAATCACAGCTAATGATTTTACCATTAGTCCTACCCCTTACACCGCAGAAATCACTCCGATCTCTGAAGATACAGAACCCACATTAACCGCAGGGTATGTTTATGAAGATCAATATGAACATGTGGTAGCTACTCAAGCAGCATTGAACACGTTGAATATCTCCACAGTTAGAGAAAATGATCATATATGGGTTACATTCGATAAAGATTCTTGGACGGTATTGAGAGCTAATCAATCCGAAATGTTATTTGTAATTGCGGTGGAAAGATTTGATGACACCACAGTGACAGTTACCTTTAATCGACCACATGCATTTGAAGTTGAAACCTATGTGGGGTTTAGAAACATAATCAACCTACAGGGATTTTTCAAAATTGTTACAGTGACAAATACCACGATTGGTGTTGGGGTCAGTAGCGACATTGAAGATCCAGAACTAGACGAAAGCACATTGGCCAATCCTACTATACTCACTGATAGTAGATTTGCTGATTATCAGGTTTTAGATCGAGGCGCGTCTGCACTGCTGTACAATAACTCTAGACTGTTCATAGACAACAATGGTGATGATCTATGGGAAGTGATAGAAAAACAAAAACAATATACGGCCAGTGCCATCACAGATTATGCTACAACCAGCCCCGTAAATACGGGTAAGAAAGTGATTTATGACACCGTTAACAAACAGCTGATAGTCAGCATACCCGGTTCTGGTATAGTCACTGTGTATGCTGAAAGTTCTGCAGGACTGGTATTGAAACAGATAGTTTCACCACCTACCGGATTCTTTACAACCGCATTGGGATCTTTTGGTAATTCTATGTCACTGAGCCCAGATGGTAAGGTACTGATTATAGGTGCCGATGAAGCCAGCGGTGTAGCCAGTGCATTCCGCGGTCCGTGGGGAACAGATCAGTTATATCAACCAGATGAAATTGTGATATACGGCGGCCGACTTTACCGAGCCAAAAATGCCAATACAGTGGTAGGCGATGGCAGCAGCGAACTAGCAGTGAACACAGATGATTGGGAATTAGCCACGATCATACCAGCACTTGAATCTGGAGTCAGTACAGGTCTGTATCAGCAGGGAATGATAGCAGTCTATAACTATGCCAACGGTAGATTTTCCAACACCGCTGCTTTAGTCAGCCCGAGACCTGCAGACAACGAAAGATTTGGCAGCGAGATAACTGTATCGGTCAGCGGCAGCACATACTACATGGCTGTATCCGCCACAGGTGCCTACAACAACACAGGCCGCGTATATCTCTTTAAATATTCTGGCACAGCATGGAGCCATCTAGAAAATCCCATGTACAAAGGCGTTTACGATTTCCAAGAATCTTACAAAGCGGGAGAAATCGTATGGCAGGCTGCGCAGGACCCCATAGCAGAGGCTGTGAGGGGAAATCTATGGATGAATCTAGAAGATTCTACCTCAGACGGCAGCACAATTACTATAGAATCTCAAGGTTGGTTAAAGGTCAGTGACATTAGCACCAACTGTTCTCTGCCAACTACATTATCTGTAGAGGATGACGGCAGCACCTTGGAATTCGCTATCACAGGACTGTTAAGTGATACACAGATGGCGGAATTAGTAAAACAAGGTGACAGATTTGGTTCTAGTATGACCATGAATCGAGACGGCAGCATATTGGTCATAGGTGCTCCAGATGCAGACGGACAGTATTTTGTAAATTATCGAGGCCTATGGAGAGGTGATGTGGAATACGTAGAGGGTGAAGTAGTGAGATTCAAAGATCCCACAGCACCCGGAGATTCTTATCAATACTACAGGTTAGGTGATGCGTTTCTAGGAGCAGACTCCACATATAGAAGCTACAACGAAGACCCATCAAACAGCTCCAACTGGCAGGTGGTAGGAGACAGTACTACTCAATCCAGTGGCAAGGTGTGGGTCTATGCTCGTACTGAAGGTGACATTTATGAACTGAAACAAATGATCAATGCAGCATCTATCAGTTCATTCTCAGACGTAGATTCCGGACTAGTGATCAGCACTGGAGATCAGTTTGGATTTGCCATGGACATGGATTTGACTGGAAACTTACTGGTGGTATCTAGTCCTAAATCAGATATCAACTATCAGGACCAAGGCAGCGTGTATGTGTTGGGATTAGATAGTGCCACTACCGAATACAGGGTAAAACAGCGCCTAGAAAGTTTCGAGACATATCCCAATGAGTATTTTGGGTTTGGTGTTTCAGTGAGTCCTGATGCAGCAAAAATTGCCGTAGGTGCAAAGAATGCTTCGAACAACATTCCTATAACATTTGATATTCTGCGGGATACAACATTTGATCTAAGATCAACTAGATTCAGCACTGCGCAAGGTTTCACCGGTGGAGTTTATATATTTGACAAAAAAGATCAAATATTTTTCCTCACTGAAAAACTACAGGAAGTATTTTCTCCTGATGAAGCATTTGGTTCCAGCGTAGATTGTGTGGGACATTATGTGGCAGTGGGATCTCCATACTATAGGGTACCGGTACTGCATGATGTAGGCGGTGTGGCCTTCGAAGGACCGTACATAGGCAATGCTAGATTGTTCAAAAAAGATCCTGCACGAAGTTCTTGGAACATCCTCAGCACACAAAAGCCTGTGATAGATATAAGAAAAATCAGAAGCATAGAATTATATGACAATGTACAGAACGTTAAAATACAAGATCTCGATTACATAGACGCTGCGAAAGGGAAAATACTAAACACAGCAGAACAAGAAATTAAATTCAAGACACCGTATGATCCAGCGGTTTATACCATAGGCAATGATCAAGTAATTACAGATCCTGCCATCGCCTGGTATGAATCTAATGTTGGTAGATTATGGTGGAACACATCTGCCGTAAAATGGATCTATGCAGAACAGGGCGATGCTGCTTTTAGAACAGGTACTTGGAACCAACAGGTCGAGGGCAGCGAAATTGCAGTGTACGAATGGGTACAGAGTGTGCTGTTGCCTAATGAGTGGGCAGCAGTGGCCGACACCAACGAAGGCTTATCATTAGGTATCAGCGGCCAACCTTTATATCCTAATAACGATGCATACAGTCTAAAACAAACTTTTAACTCTACCACCGGACAGGTACAAGAAACAGTTTATTTTTATTGGGTAGAAAACAAGACTGTGGTGCCTGCAAATCTGCCAGGTAGAACACGATCGGCAGCAGAAGTAGCTAACATCATTGCCAATCCTGTAGGTACGGGCACTGCATTTATGGCGTTGATAGCAGCTGATAAGTTTGTTTTATACAATGTAAAATCAATGATGTCGTCGGACACTGCATTGATTAACATTAAGTATAGAAATGATCTAGAATCTCAAAGACCAATACACAGTGAATATCAATTATTAACAGAATCTGTTGCTGACAGCGTTCCAACAGCACAGCTGGAAAATAAATGGATTGACAGCTTGATAGGCACTGACATTCAAGGCAATAGAGTACCTGATACAAAATTATCTGCTAAACAAAAATACGGTATAAGTTTTAGACCGCGCCAAAGTATATTTGTTGATAGAATTATGGCATTAAAATTAGCCATAACAAATATCAACACGGTATTAACTACTCAACCGTTCGCTGATCTTATAGATTTTACAAATTTAAATTCTAAAGATACTGTACCGGCAGAAATATTAAATCTATACGACGTCATAGTGGACACAGAGATTGATCTTCGGACAGTAGGTACAGTAAGAACCAAACAGGCTGTGCTTAGAGCTAATCTAGTAGATGGTGAACTTGATACGGTTGACATCGTTGAACCGGGATTTGGATATAAACCTAAAGTGGCAATATTAGGTACGATTCCTCAACTATATGAGGGACCTTCGATAACCATTAACGGAGATGGAATCAACGCCTCCGCGGTGTGTAGGATTGACGGTCAAGGAAGGGTGGTCACTGCTACAGTGTTAAGCAGAGGTAAACGATATCGAACCTTGTCGATCACTATACGAAATTTTTCAGTTTTAGTTAAAAATGATTCTACCATAGATAATTTTTGGAGTATCTATGCCTGGGATGATGTTCGAAAGGTATTTTTCCGCAGCCAATCCCAGGCCTATGATACTACCAAATATTGGAACACAGTGGATTGGTATCTTACCGGATACGATCAAAATTCTCAGGTAAATCTAGGAATTGTAAGTGTATTTCAAGAATCACAATATCAAATTTCGTTAGGCACACTGATAAGAGTCAAAGAATATGGTGCCGGCGGGTGGGCGATATTTGAAAAAATAAACGATACCGGTGCAACTTTTTCAGATAGATTCAAATTAGTAGCTAGAGAAAACGGAACGATTCAATTGAAATCTTCATTGTATGATACTACCGTGACAGGCATAGGATTTGATAACACACAGAGTTTTGATAATACCACCTATGATATTTCAAATTCAACAGAATTAAGAAACATTTTGCAAGCCGTAAAACAAGATATTTTTATTGCTGACTATACCATAGAATGGAACAAACTGTTTTTCTCTAGCATACGATACGCCTTATCTGAACAACAGTATGTTGACTGGGTTTTCAAAACCAGTTTCTTAAATGCCACACACTCTGTAGGCAGTTTTGAACAAAAAATAAATTACAAAAATGATAATCTAGAAAGTTATCAACAATACATAGATGAGGTTAAACCTTTTAGAACCACGGTAAGAGAGTATGTGAGTCGGTATAGCACTCCGGAACCCTATCAATCAGCTGTCGCAGATTTTGATCTTGCTCCCAACTATTCAGTTACAGACGGTAAAGTAGTTCCTATAACGTTTGAACGTAACGAATTAACACAGTATCCTTGGAAATGGTGGACGGATAACAACGGATATGTAGTTACTGATATTCTGTTGTATGATTATGGCACCACTTATACCGCAGTTCCTAGAGTGGTCATAGAAGGCAACGGCTCAGGAGCCACGGCTCAGGCCTACATATCCAACGGCAAAGTATCCGGTATTAGAATATTGACCGCCGGTAGTGGATATACACAACGACCCACGGTTACTTTAGTTGGAGGAAATTCTAACGATGGCATACAGGCCAAAGCTACAGCAGTGTTAGGTGACACCAAAGTTAGAACTTTTGATCTTACAGTGAAATTTGATCGTGTGAGTAAAACCGGTGACTATCAATCATATACACAGAATCAAACATTTACAGCCACAGGAACTACAGCGGTGTTTGAACTGGGATATGCTCCTACTAGAGACAAAACTAAAATTACTATATTAAAAAATAATCAACTAGTATTAATTAGTGAATACACTCTTAATCTCTACTATTCATTTGCTGATAGTTACTCGTTGCTGAGAGGAAAAATCATATTCAATACTGCACCGTTGGTAGGTGACATTATTACAATTAGTTATGAAAAAAATATCGAATTATTATCTGCAGTAAACAGAATTGATAGGTTTTATAATCCTGTTAGTGGTATGATCGGCAAAGAACTTAATCAATTAATGACCGGAATAGATTTTGGTGGGGTCCAGATACAAGGAACAACTTTTGATGTCACAGGTGGTTGGGATGCATTACCGTGGTTCACTGACAACTGGGATAGTGTTGAAACCAACAGCGACTATTACGTGATCTGCGACGGCAGTACCAACACAGTGACTTTGCCTTACACTCCTGTAGCGGGACAAGAGATTAATATCTATATTAAACTTGCAGGAGAAACGCTGACCAGAAGAATCGACGATCCTGCTTATTCCGATCAAGTAGATTCGTCAACCAGCGTAAATCCCAATGCAGAAATGCCTACATTCATAGGTGACGGTGTCAATAGAGTAATTGAAATTGGTGATTATATTTCAACCCACGACGGTGACACGTTGATTTTTCGCCCTATAGAAAGTGACGGGTCTGTTACTATCACTGATGATAATCTACTAGACACCAAACTCAGTGGTGGTACTTTATCAGCTATAGACAGTGTGTATGTTACAGCCAAAGGCACTACAGCAGAAGAAATAGCTATAACAGGTGGAAAATTTATTGAACCTGACCATGTACCTGCTCCAGAAGAAAATGTTCCCGGTCAGGTCATGGACAGCGTGTCTATCAAAGTGTTTCAATCAACACCTACAGGATCAGCGGCGCTGCAATCTAAAATTATCAAGGGCAATGGGATCACTACTGACTTTGACATCGGACAACGTGTTATTGAAAATAAATCGGTAATCGTGTATGTAAATAAAGTTAAAAAATATCTTGGAATAGATTATTCTCTGGACCTATTACAAAATACGGTAATATTTAATACAGCACCAATCAGCGATTCAATAATAGAAGTTATTTCTATAGGCATCGGCGGAATAGGTATATTATCTTCAGATCTGTTCGTAGCCGACGGAGCCACTAATTTATTCCTTACAGACGCTAATTACGAGGATACAGCATTGACATTTGTCACAGTCAATGGTGAGTCTGTAGATGTTGGTTTCATAGACAGCACAGGAGTTATTGATGTACCAGGAAAAACTCTAGTAGAATTTAGTATAGTTCCTCCAGCGGAAGCAGTAATAAAAATAATAAGTCTAGAAGCTGGTGCTGATGTAGATAGTTCGGGAGTGTCTGTGGTGCAGGTCAATACTCAAACGGTGTATTTTGAGGGTAGCACACGAAGTTTTGATCTTGAAGGATTTGTAGAACTATCCAGAGGATCAGCACCTAATTCGATGCTAGTAGAAGTAGATGGCCAATACCTCATAGGTGCAGATACAATCTATGCGGAATATGACGGAATCAATAATACTTTTATTCTAGGTCAGGATCCATTTGAAGTTTCTGGAGCTATTCTTCCAAGCAATATCAGAGTGTATGTGAATAATCAGTTGAAAACCTTTATCACAGACTATACCTATAATGGTACCACAAAAGAATTGGTGATAACACCTGCTGTACTCTCAGTAGGGGACGATATCAAAATTGAAAATAATCTCAGGGCAGAATATTCTATAGTTGGCGCCAATCTCGTGATAGATTCCAGCGTCGCAATGATTACCACTAACGAAACAAACAATGTAGAAATAAATGTTACATGGTTCAGCGAATATGCTGCACTGGATATGATATCCGATGAAATTGTTGGAGGCAAGTTACAGTACCAACTGCCTCGAGCTCCTATATCTGCCAGTTATGTTTGGGTATATAAAAATGGAGTTCGGCTTACTCAGGATCAAGACTTCTATGTAAGCATACCTCGAAATGTAGTTTATCTAGGTGCAGATTCTACCCTTAGTGATCGGATCAAGATAGTGATATTTTCATCAGACATTTATCGATCACCTAGTGCTTTTGAAATTCACAAAGATATGCTTAATGTCTATCACTATAATAGATTTGCTAGAGCAGAGGTGTATCTAACCACAGTTCTCAACTACTACGACACTACTATCACAGTCACTGACGGATCACAGCTAACTGATCCAATCGCTTCAAGAAATGTTCCAGGAGTCATAAGTGTTGATGGGGAACGCATAGAATACATGAGTAAAGTTGGTAATGTATTGTCACAGTTGCGCAGAGGATCACAAGGCACAGCTATTGCAGAAACATATGCTATAGGAACTGTTATAGTTGATGTAGGCTACGAAGAAATATTACCTTATAATGAAACTCAAGATAGAACAGATTTCGTCAGCGACGGTAGTTCATTACTAGTTGGACCCTTGGATTTTGTGCCTGCACAAGGTATAAGAACTTCGTGGTACAGGGATACTGTGCCTGATACTTATGGAGCCTGTGATCAGATTGAAGTGTTTGCAGGTGGTCGTAGATTGCGTAAAGATCCCATAGATGTATGGATTGAAGCCAACGGAGATTACAGTCCTACAGCAGATGAAACGCTAGAAGCAGAATTTGCAGTGGATGGATTAGCTGCCTACATCAGACTTACAGAACCGTTAGCAGCAGGTACTAGGATCACTGTGATCAAAAGAACAGGTAGGATCTGGTACGATCGTGGAGAAACCACGGCATCTAAGGGCACATCACTGTTAGACAACTCAACGTCTATTGCAAGATTCATAGCGGAGAAGACCACAGGTTTGCCTCGATAAATATATGATGAATTCAACAGAGAATAAAATGTCAGAAAATCAATCAAAAATCCCAGAGATCCCCCAGTCTCGCCCCAACGAAACGGGCGGTTTCCATTTTGAAGGACACATCAAGATCTTTGATCCCAACACCAAAGAAGTGTTTATTGACAAACGTAACGCTATACATTATGAAAATATGAGTGTGGCAATGGTTCAAAGTCTCAGTAATCAAGGACAAGGTACAGTTTATCAAATGGTATTTGGATCTGGCGGTACTATCGTAGACCCAACTGGCTTGATTACGTATCTAACACCTAATACAATAGGAGTGAATTCCAGCCTTTACAATCAAACCTATGTGAAAGTTGTAGATCAAAATGCTATTGAAAATGCAGATCCTGCTAGAAATCTCATGCAGGTAAGACATGTCAGTGGTGCTACGTATAGCGATATATTGATCAGTTGTTTGCTTGATTACGGAGAACCCCTGGAACAACAGGCCTTTGATAATTCAGTAGATATGAACGGAAACTTCGTTTTTGATGAACTTGGACTAGTTAGTTACAGTCCCAGCGGCACCGGTAAATTATTAACTCATGTAGTGTTTCATCCTGTTCAAAAGAGCTTGAACAGATTGCTACAGATCGATTACACCATACGTGTGCAGAGTCTAACTGGTTTCACAGAGGTATAATAGATGCCATATTCAGTCAATTTCACAGATAAAGAAAATAAAACACCCATAACGGTGTTTGATAATACCTCCAGCACTGACACCAGTCTAAAGTTTCCGGGTAGAAATGTCACAGGCTATGGCCAGATCATTGCTGAAAATTTTCTAGCACTATTAGAAAATTTTGCTTCTGCTGACGAACCTATAAATCCTATCGAAGGACAATTATGGTACAACAGCACTGACGGTGTCCTACAGATCTGGGACAACACCGCTTGGAAAGCAGCTTCGGGAATACAAAAAGGTGTAAGCGAGCCATCGGTGGCAGCCAGTAAGGTAGGAGAATTATGGGTAGATACTACCAACCAACAACTGCGTATTTTCACAGGCACACGCTGGATTTTGGTAGGACCATCAGAAAGTGCTGTTGATGGACTAAGATACGGTCCTGTGGTTGAAAAGGTCGCAGACTCCGACAACATTGATAGATTTATTCTTGTTTTCTACATTGCAGATATACCGGTGATTATTTTTAGCAAGGACAGTTTTACTCCTAAGACTATAATATCTGGTTTTAATGTTGTGCGTTCTGGAATTAACATATCTGATCCCAGCACTGCACCTGAGATCGCAGAATTTATTGGAGGATTTGAACCGATATTATTTGGCACAGCTACTCGTGCTAATGCACTAAATGTCGGAGGAGTTGAAGTAGAGTCAGGAAAATTCTTGAGATCTGACATCATCAATACCACTGATTTTGCATTTAATATAAGAAATAACAATGGTATTACAGTTGGAGTTGATGGCACTTTTAACATTGGTACCACTGCCACAGCAGCTAAAATATACAACAGTGCCGCTGGTAGTTCAATAGATATTCAAACCAACCAAGACGGAATTCCTTCTACGATTTTAAAAATAGTAGATAACAGAGTGGGTATTAATCAGGCTACTCCTAGCCAAGCTCTAGATATCGACGGTAGTCTCACCCTTACTGGTTCGATTATAGTCACAAACAATACAGCCAGTACTAATTTAAATAACGGAAGTTTCAGAACTGCTGGCGGTGCTGCTGTTACAAAAAACCTCATAGTAGGAGGTGGTGTCGATATCACAGGTACTGCACAGGTCAATAACCTACAACCCAAGACCACAGAAATATATGATCTAGGTTCTAGTCTTAAACGTTGGAAGACTATTAGAGCTAAAACAATCATAGCAGATGATATTCAAGGCGTGTTATCTGGAAATATTAGTGGTAATGCTAATACCGCTACCAGTCTCACAAAAATCACAAGTTTTCAACTAGCAGGCGATGTGATAAGTCCAGCTGTGCAATTTGATGGACAGTTTGGAAGTTATACCAAAGTATTCAATACTTCATTGACTGCCAACCTAATTGCAAGCAAAGCGGAACCAAATCCTTTAGTTTCAAAAAGCAATGATTTTATACTAACTTACAGAGCTAGTGTGGCTGCCGCGTCAGCTACTGTTGCTACAGTGTCATCTGGTAATTATGTTATAGGTACAACTTATACAATAGCTTCAATTGGACCTGCTACTCCTGGTGCACCCGGAATTCCCAGTATTCCCGCTACAGATTTTACCACTATCGGTGCTGCATCTAACACCGTAGGACTTGGGTTTGTTGCTACCGGCCCTGGATCGGGAATAGGCACAGCAACCACTACGATTGTATCTACAGGATTATTAAAACAGAGTCGAGACACGTTTGTGGGAGATTTAGGCATTCCTATTGGTGGAATTATTCCTTATGCTGGCGCAAACGCACCGTACGGATTCTTATTCTGCGACGGTTCAGAAATTGAAAGAACAAAATTTTCAGCGTTGTATGACGTAATAGGTACAACATATAATGGAATAGCAGTATTGATCGGAGTTGGTACTTTTAGACTGCCAGACCTACGCGGAAGATTTGCCTTGGGCAAGGATAACATGGACAATGCCGGCACTGTTCCTGCAGGCGGAACCAACTTGGATGCAGGAGGCGGAACAACAGGACGTGTGCCTGATGTGCAGGCAACCACTTTAGGCGGCAGCGCCGGACAAAGCTCAAGTACGCTTACGCTAGCCAATCTGCCAGAGCACAGTCATACACTGAGTTCTGGCACACAAGATTATTCAGCTATATCAGTATCAACAACTGTTGATCCGGCTGCTACAACAGGATTGGGTCCGACTGCTCCGGGTCAAGCACAATACCTCAAAGATTCAGGTGGTATTAAAAAACCATTAGTAGCAACCATCACGGGAACTATCAGTGGTACAACACTTACTGTCGTAACTTTGAGTTTCGGTACTGTCGCACCTGGGGCTACACTATCGGGAGTTGGAATTACTCCCGGCACTACTATTGTCAGTGGTTCCGGCTCGATCTGGACTATCAGTAATAGTCATACGATATCGGTAGCAATTTCAATGAACTTGAGTGGAGTGACTTCGATAGGTATTATGAATCCGTTTCTTACAATAAATTATATTATTCGATCCGGACCACCGCAATTTTAATTAGAGAACAAGAATGGCATATCAAATAAATAAAACCGACGGAACGATTATAGCCACAGTAGCCGATGGGCAGATAGATACACTATCTACAGATATCACACTGATAGGCAAAAATTACAGTGGATTCGGCGAAGCATTTAATGAAAATCTAGTGAAAATACTAGAAAATTTTGCCAGTACCTCAGCACCCTTACATCCACTCAAAGGTCAAGTTTGGTTTGATAATGCAGAAAATAAACTCAAGGTATATAATGGAACGGCATTTATTCCGGTAAGTTCTGCTACAATTTCCAGCACACAACCTGAAACATTATCTATAGGTGATCTATGGTTTGACGATGTTGGTGCTCAGTTATACTTCTTTGATGGAACACAGCCTATATTAATTGGACCATCGTATTCCACAGCGCAGGGTAAAAGCGGACTAGAAGTTGCTAGTATTTTAGACACACTAAATCAAACTAGGGTTATCATATATCTTTACAACAATGGTATACTTTTAGGAATTTTTTCCAAAGACAGTTTTACACCTAAAATTGCTATTATTGGGTTTAGCGGTAATATAGAACCTGGATTCAATTCAGGAACACTGGCTAATATCAAGTTCCGAGTGACCTGTACTAATTCAGAACAGTTAGGGGGTGTAGTAGCTACCACATATGCTCGAAGAGATACATCTAATACGTTTAATGGGCAAGTATCCGTTGGCGTAGATGCAGGCATAGTGATAGGATCGGGTAACCAGATGAATCTCTTGGTAAGCTCAGGAGATATAGAATTATCTAACTTTGCCAGTGACAGAGATCTATTTCTCACTGTTAGAAAAGGTATCGATCAAGAAACAGCAGTGGCTATAGATTCCAGCACACGCACAGTAAGCATTTATTCTGGATTTCTTACAAGTTCTGTGAATGTTGGAGGCAGTTTAGTGGTAGCTGGAGATCTTACAGTTGAAGGTACGACTACTACCATAAACACCGCTAATGTGACAATTGAAGACAAAACACTAACACTGGCAAATGTTGCCGCACCCAGTGAAACCACTGCTACAGGGGCGGGCATTATAATTAGATCCACCGGTGCTGATTCATCTGCCTACGATAAAGAAATAGTTTATAGATCTACCAGTGAAGGTCCGCCTCCCACCGGAGTGTTTGACGTAAGCGAAGATCTTAATTTAGCAGCAGGAAAACAGCTGCAGATAGGCGGAATCAAAGTCATAGATGGTAACAGTTTGGGTTCAGCTATCACTAGTATTCCGGGAGTAAGTTCCTTTGGTACACAGACTGTGATAAATGTTGGACCTGGAGCGCCGCCGGTGACTCAGATGAGATTGGAAAATCACAGAATTAGCACAGTATCATCTAATTTTGATATTGAATTAGAACCAGACGGTACTGGTAATGTAGTATTGATAGGAAGTCCAAGAATCACTGGCATGCAGGACCCTATAGGTCAACAAGATGCTTCGACCAAAGAATATGTAGATATCACTATAGAGTCGAGATCATTGATATTCAGTATGGATTTATCAGATGGTAAGTCGAATTCATATATCATCAACAACGTGCTGAATAATCTTGCACCTGTAGCTGAATTTAGAAATGGTACCTATGCACGGATATTATGTACTTTAATTAATCCTTCCAGCACCTCATTGGCAATTAATCCACTTGCCAGTGTTGGTACTAATCCGTTCTTAACTGATCTAGTAGGTAGCAGTTCAGCAGCAGTGACCAGTATTGCTTTTTCCACAGCTACTATCGCAGCAGCAAGTGTTTCTACTACCAGGATTATTAAAACTTTTCAAATAGTGACAGGTGCATGGGTCTGGCAGACTGATTTAACTTTACCACCATAATGAATACAGGAGCGGCATAAATGGCCTATATAGTCAATAAATTCAGTGGGGCGCAATTAATAGTTCTAGAAGATGGAACTATCGACACCTCCACTAGTCTGGGCCTAGTTGGTAGAAACTACGTAGGTTACGGCGAAACACAAAATGAAAATTTTGTTTTCTTGTTGGAAAATTTTGCCAACCAATCACCACCATCGAGACCATTGCAGGGACAGATTTGGTTCAACACCACTACCAACTTAACCTACGTCTATGACGGTGTGAATTGGAACCCTATAGGTGCTGCGGTGTTAAGCACAACTGCCCCCACTGATGCTAATGCAGGCGCATTGTGGTTAGACACTACTGCCAATCAACTTAAGATTTACACAGGTTCTGCTTGGACCTTTATTGGTCCAGAAGCAGTGTCAGGGTTCGGAGTTACTAGAGCCAGGGCTACCTCCTTAGACGATTCTTCAGGTGCTCCTAGACCTGTGATAATTTTAGAGACCAACGGCACTGCCTTGGCTATTTGTACAACACAGGCATTTACCATCAATCCTTCTAATGCAGTTGCAGGAATTGAAAACAATCTGATAACAGGTATAAATCTTTCTGCGACCGCTAAAATCAAAGGTGATATAACAGGTAATGCCGGTAGCGCAGATAAGCTCAGCACGGCGAGGACCATAAACGGTATATCTTTTGACGGTCAGCAAAACATCACGATAAAATCTTCTACAACAAACAAATTAGTTCGAGGCACGTACATTTTCGGTACTGATTTTGACGGCGGTTCAGAGACCACATGGAGTGTAGATGCTACTTCCTCAAATGTTGTAGGTAAATTGGTAGCTAGAAATTCAGAGGGGGGATTTTCAGCAGGCACTATTTCAGCGGACCTTGTTGGCAACGTCACTGGTAATGTGACTGCTGGGTCTGGTACAAGTTCATTTAATATTGTACAGGCTAATACATTTGTAGGAGCTACACTTACCGGAAATGCAAATTCAGCTACACAGTTAGCTACACCAAGACAGATCAACGGTGTGAATTTCAATGGAACTAGTAATATTACTGTGACCTCAGCAGCTGGTACACTTACTGGTGATACCTTAAATTCTACAGTTATTCAAAGTAGTCTTCAACAACTAGGAACATTAGTCGATCTAAACGTGACTAATACTGGAGTTTATATAGGTAGTGCCGGCCAGCTGAGGATGTTTGTTGATTCTGGTAGGCCAACAGTAAGATCCAGCACAGGCATACTTAATTTTGATATGGGACCGAGTGGCCCCGATGTATCATTTGTTGATTCTGCAACTGCACTATCGTTGGGAGGTCCTAATGCACCTGCAATACTAGGAGATAACACCACAAATTTAGGAATCACAGGATATAAATTTAACAATGTTTATGCCAACAATTTCTTAGGTAATGCTACCACAGCCACCCTGGCCACAACAGCTACCAATATCGTAGGCGGTGGCGCCGGAGCCATACCTTTCCAAACTGCTGCTGGAACCACATCAATGTTAGGACTTGGCACAGCTGGGTATGTATTGACTGCACAGGCGGGATCAATCGCATGGGCGCAGGTCAGCAGAGAGCCGCTACGTAAAGGTTCATTCCTTACTCTGGTCAATACCAGCACCAGTGGTGCTGTAGCCAGTTACGATGGTATAGTTGATGCCACGATAGCTGTAGATGCTACCTCCGCCAATACCGTCAGCAAAGTTGTAGCACGTGATGCCAGTGGCAATTTTGCCGCAGGAACTATTACTGCAAACCTAATAGGAGCTGTTACTGGTACAGTTTCTGGAAATGCAGGATCAGCAACACAATTACAAACTGCAAGAACTATTAACGGTGTAGCATTTAATGGCACACAGAACATAACTATAACTGCTAGTGACACTGCAAGGGTGGCTAAATCTGGCGATACGATGACTGGGTATCTTACACTGGTTGGTGCCCCAGTGAATGACAATCATGCTACCACCAAAACTTATGTAGATAGTAGGTTACCTCAATATACTTTTGTCAGCGGACAACAGTCTAGTACCTCGGGATTTACTAATCAAGTGGGATCGTTTAATAATGGCGCAAACTTTTTTGATGTATTCCCCCCAGCAGGAAAAAGCATGGCAAATATTATAGGATTTATTCCTTCTATACATTTTATAGCTTTTGCTGGTGGAGTAGATGGAAACGATAGATTAAGATGCCAGTATTCGTATCTCAGCGATAGAATTAGGGTATATGTTCAGAACACAGAACAGAATGGCACCCCAGCAGCAAACTATTTGGCCATTTGGAGTTAACCATGCATTATATCTGTATAGAAAACAATACTGTAGTTGCGCTATTAAATTATCTACCCAGTGTTCCTAGCACTGTGAGTGTGCAGGAAATCACAGATTCTCAAGCCGAACAGCTTAGAGCACAAACACATAATTTTGATGTTGCCAGTAGAACTATAATAGCTGTAGCTGCAAATGTAGCAACACAAAAGGCACAGGAACTGGCAAACGGGCAAGAACGTGAATTTTTAAATAGCACAGATTGGAAAATCATGCGGCATATTAGACAAAAAGCTCTGAATATTGCTACTAGTCTAACTAATGCAGAATACCTAGAATTAGAGCAGCAGCGACAGGCCGCAGCAGCTCGCATAGTTTGATAAGTAATACTAATGACTAGCGGAGTATATCAATGGCATATCAAGTAGATAAATTTAACGGTGCTTTTTTTGTATCTGTAGAAGATGGCACCATCGACACTACCTCAGATTTAAGATTTGTAGGTAAGAATTATGCAGGTTATGGTGAAGTTCAGAATGAAAACTTTCTACATCTTTTGGAAAATTTTTCCAATACCACAGCACCTCCCAAAGTAATCACAGGCCAGATTTGGTTTGATAGCGCCAATAAAAAGTTAAAATTCTATGATGGTTCTCGATTTAAACTAGCAGGTGGCGCAGAAGTCAGTACTACTGCACCCAGCGGTCTAAGCATCGGTGACTTTTGGTGGGATTCTGCTGCTAAACAATTATATGCATGGACCGGTACAGAGTTTGCACTCATTGGACCAGAGGCGAGTCCCGACCTAGGATCATCAATTGTATCTGCCTCAGTGGTCAAAGGCACGGTAGGCACAGCGGTAGGACCACATACCATACTCAAAGTCATAGCCGATGACAAGGTCATAGGAATTTTCAGTAAAACATCATTTACTTTAGATAACGCACAGAATGCCATAGATGACTTCACCGTCGTTAAGAAAGGTTTTACTTTGGCTAAATCGCAGTCAGGAGTCAGCACTGATGACTATGTCATGTGGGGCACAGCTAATAATGCAGCTCGACTAGGAGGATTTGCCGCAGATCAATATCTCAAACAAGGTGAAAATTCATTTACCGGTGAAGTACAATTTTATGATCCAGGATTCACAGTCGGTGACGGCAACGATTTAAGAATACGTATCGAAGGCAGCGGAGCCGCAGGCGGCGACGAAGTGGTTGTAGAAAATCGATTGGGAAATCCCATAACTTTCCGCATCACTGTAGTCGAAACCACCGATGAACGAGACATAGCTGTGATAACCAGCACAGGGGTAGTTCCCGGCAACAACAATGCCTACACACTTGGTACTTCTGATTTACGATGGAACAATGTTTTTGCCACTACACATACTGGCAATCTTGTAGGCAATGTCACTGGAAATTCTTCAGGAGTACATACAGGCAATGTGTTGGCCTTAGACAACACCGCGATGATCAATGCCGCAACCAAACAGATTGGTTTTAGCGGAGCCAATATAGTAGGAACACTTACAGGGGCAGTGATCGGATCTGCTACAACTGCTGATAATGCAGGAAAATTAAACGGATTAGACCCCAGCGCCACTTGGCCATTGTCACCGCCGGCAGCAGTGGCTACCATCGCTGTGAGAAACTCATCGGGTAATCTAGTAGCTAATCAATTTGTAGGCATCTCAGACAAGACTGACAAGACATTTATTGATAAAACAGATGCGGTAGTTGATCCTGCATGGAATGATGCAACTATTAGTACCAAGTACAGAACTGCTAGATTAAGCGCCACTGCCTACAGTATCGCAGCCAGAGATTCCAGTGGCAATATTGCAGCAGTACTGTTTCAAGGTACCGCAACATCAGCACGTTACGCTGACCTCGCAGAGAAATATCTCGCAGATGCAGACTACGAAATTGGTACAGTCGTGGTCATCGGCGGCACAGCTGAAATCACAGCATCTCAATATGGTGAACTAGCTATAGGAGTTATCAGCGAAAATCCAGCATACATGATGAACAGCGAGCTAAAAGGTGGAGTATATGTTGCACTCAAAGGTCGTGTGCCCGTTAAAGTTAAAGGCGCGGTTCGCAAAGGTGATAGATTAGTTGCCAGTGACTGGGGTTGTGCGCAGGTGGCCCAAGATAGACTAGACGTATTTGCTGTTGCTATGGAATCCAGTGACACAGAAGATGTAAAATTGATAGAATCAGTGGTGCTGTAACATGACATCCGGCACACAGATTTTAGCTGCACAGTATGTAACCATACAGGACAAAGCGCAGTCTTTGATGGGCACAGGATCAGAGACCAGAGGATATGGACAGACTGTACAAAGCGCAGATGTATTCTCCGGTAATGCCATTACCAAAGCACAATGGGATCTGCTAAGATACGACATTGTCAATATCCGAGTCCATCAAGACGGTGTACTACCTAATCTTGCTACAATTGCTGTGGGTGATCCTATAGGTTACGGAGCAGCTTCACCAAACACTAACTATGACACCCTGTTAGAAACAGCCATAGCTAATAGATTTAAAATAGACGCTAGTCAAGCAGTAGTTACTTCAAAAGCTTCCGGAACCTACACATCCGCTTGGTCGAACAATCTTACAGCAACACTGACAGTTACGTTTGCCAACAGCAATGAGGCAAGATATTTTTTCAACAGCGGCGGTAAGATTAGATTTACACCTTCATTGACCGGGGGTACTGTAACTCCTCAATATACTGCCTGGGTTAATATTTTAAATTCTATCGAAACTAGATCTTTTGGGGCTGACACTGATCTTTTTATAACATACTATACATTAACCAATACTTTTCAAACCTATTACACCAAGTTTGCCAGTACCCCATACTCTAACAATTCATACACATTAGAAGCAAGAACCAATGTCTCAAATAACAGCACTGGCACAGCTACACAATTGTTTTTACGGGTGACATTAGCAGACACTTATGTGGATCCAGACGTGGCCTCGGGAGCATCATTTCCACCTGGAGATACAGTGACTGGCACACTTACTCTGGCAGTTTCTGAGCTGAAAGCCGCGGGCAGCCTGCAACCATCGGGGTCATTTGTTATTACCAGTCCCTCATATTCACTTTCAGCCATCACGGGCAGTTGATGCTGTAAATAACATACTTTATATAAAAGACAATTATGGCTGTAAATGACAAAATCCGCGTAGCAGACTATAACTCAATTAGATCCACTGTGGCTAATGTTTTGGGCACAGGGGCTGGACCGTTTGGCTACGGACAATCACTAAACAGTTCTGCGGTTGCAGAAGGTACCAAACTCACGGTCACGCACATAACCCAGTTGCGCAATGATATCATAAATGCATGGACTCATATTTTTGGATCAGCACCTACACCGGTTACAGTGATAGAGAATGCGAAGGTAATATTTAACTCATCTACTGCTCCGGTAGATTCATACACAGCTATAGTTAATACTATTAATTCTAATAGATTTACAGTGGCAGGTAGTCAATCTGCAACCAATGTTCCTGCAACACCATCGTCTTCTACTTGGCCGGGAATATATGGTACATCGTGGACCAGCCTCATACAATGCACGGTCACAGCTGTCTGGCCAGATGCTGATCAAGCTAGATATTTTTGGAACAGTGGCGGACAAATTAGATTTACTGCAAGTCGATCAGGTGGTTCCACCACAACTCAAAATACACAGTGGAACTCAATTTTAAGCAATGCAGGCATGCAAACTTATGGCGGAAATAACCCCGGTACTGGGGTTAGTCCTAACGATGGGCAAAACTGGTACAGATGCACCAATAGCCGTCAGTTATGGTATTCTCAAAGCGGCACTAGTCCGTATGGGTCTAACACCTATAAGATATATGCTAGGACCTTAGATGCCACATCAGGTAACAATTCTACAGGTTCAGCCCGTCAGGGCGAATGGCATATAGAATTTGTTGATAATTATGTAGATCCAGGAATCGCACCTATTGCTCCTCCAGGCAACATTCAAACAGCTACCACTGCAATGTTCCCTCCAGACGATTTAGTAGACGGTACATTCACAGTATCAGTGAGTTTGTTATTTGCCACTGGAATATTAGTGCCATTAAACCTAGGTAATTTTTCAGTAACACTTCCCACAGTGACGATCTCAGCTATCGCCCCATAATTTTTTCCTTGATTAGTTCAGCCACTAAATAAAGTGCGCAGATAATCAAGGAAAACACATGCAGGATCAACTTAAAAACGCTCTAGAGTTTGCTAATTACCGGCAGACGTTTTCAATCCAACGTAAGATTCTAAAAGAAAAAATCTCGGCCAAATTAACACTAGGGTATAATGGTGGGTTGTTTCATATTAATCAAACACTTTTGACTTTTGTAGAATTGTTATTGATTAAAGGAAGAATCGGGGGAGTAGTACTGCTAGATAGTAACGAAAATCCTATACTAATTGAAGATCTAACAACGTTTAGAGATCAATGCTTTGATAGATATTTTGAAGCTACTAATGAATATTTTGAACAAGATCAAAATCTCAAAAAAAGTAGATCAGTAGAAAAATTACTAGAACAATGATCAAAGGCATATTAATCTACGCTCATAATAATCGCACAGTAGATTATGCATTAATGGCGATTATCTCTGGAGGGTTGGCCAAGAAACATCTCGGACAACCTGCGTCATTAGTTACTGATCAAACCACGGTAGATTGGATGATAGAATCTAAGATTTACGAAAAGGCCAAGACAGTATTTGAAAATATTTTCATAGTTGCTAGACCTGGGTCAAATAACTTTAGAGGATTGTATGACGGCACAGAACGCAGTGTGGTACAATTCATTAATGGTAATAGAAATTCTGCCTACGATCTTACTCCTTATCAACGAACACTGGTAATTGACGCAGATTTTCTTATATTTTCCAATAGATTATCAGAGTATTGGGACATAGACAGTGATGTTATGATTGGAGAATCTATCAACGATATATACGACAATCAACGAATGGGGTATCATGACCGATATGTTTCTGACGTAGGCGTTAAATTGTATTGGGCCACTACAGTGATGTTTACAAAAAATACATATTCTAAAATGTTTTTTGATCTTGTTCGCCATATTAAAGATCATTATCAATACTACGCCGACACATATAGATTTGATTCAAAACAATATAGAAACGATATTGCATTTAGTGTTGCTAGGCATATATTAGGAGGTTTCGAACAGTTGCCAATAGGATGTTTGCCTCCGGTTTTAACATTATTAGATAGGGATATATTACACTCAGTAGATGCCGGTAAATTGACTGTGCTGGTGTCCCCGAAATTAAATGACAACTATTGTGCAGCTTCAATACAGAATCTGGATATTCATATAATGAATAAGCAGAGCATAGTAAGACATAGTGATCGATTGTTGGAATTGATATGAAGTTTGGATATCTACTAGTCGTAGCGGAACATGAAACTGTGAATTACCTACAGTTGGCATATGCATTAGCACTAAGCATAAAAAACACGCAGAGACCCGGGTTTGATCAAGTTGCTTTGGTAATAGATAACAAACAAAAACTTAATGATTTAACCAGCAGTTGGGTTTTTGATCACGTTATAGAATGGAGTCAAGAAACATTTTGGAATGGTAGATCATGGATGGATCAACTTACCCCATTCGAATATACTGTATGTCTAGATGTAGATATGTTGTTTATGCGAGATTACAGTCATTGGGTAGAGTACTTTATTGAGCATAGTGAATTATATGTAGCTAATAAAACTTACACCTACAGAGGTGAAACTGTGGTAGATCAACATTATCGTAAGACTTTTACAAAGAATAATTTACCGAACCTTTACAGTCTATACACTTTTTTTAAAAAAGACAGCGAGATAACTAAAGAATTTTTTAACCTAGGAAGAGATATTATAAAAAATCCTGTAGAGTTCTCAAATGCTTTTTTGTCGAATCATAAGCCTCGTGTTCTAGGCACAGACGAGGCATTCGCATTAGCAGCTAAAATATTAGATATTACCGATGACATTGCATATCCTCTAGAGTTTCCTCGAGTAATACATATGAAACCTATGATACAGAATTGGCCATGGCCTGCTGACTGCTGGAGCGATCATGTGGGTTTTTATTTAAATCGAAAGGGCGAACTTAAAATAGGAAATTATCAACAGCATGACATTGTTCATTATGTTGAAAAAGATAAAATCAATAATGAAATAATCAATATTCTAGAGGAGATAACATGGAAAAAATAAAAGATTTTGATCATTGGTTTACAAATTTTAAATTACCACCTGTAAAATTTGTCGCAGTGTTTAATCCTGATACTGGAGCAGTAATCAGTGTAGGACCTAGTCATGCTTTCAAGGATCAAAAACACAAGATTACTGTAGATAAAGAATTAGCAGAATCTATAATTAACGCAGAAATAAAAATTGATAATTGTGTAGTTGATATGAATTCTAATACCTTGGAAGTGTCAGAAATAAAAAGTGTTTATAAGATAGATGATGTTTTGCATAGAATCATTTCTAAGAAAGATTCTGAAATAAAAAAACCAGATATCTATATTAAGTATGATTCGAAACTTTCTGTCTTAAAAATCGAAATGTCTACAGAATTCGGGGGAACACGTAAAGCCAGAGCTGGGATAAAGAAACGTAATATTGTGTGGGACGGCAACACTGAAATGCAATTTTTTATTACTGAATACAACGATCCCAACTTGCTCTTTGAAGTAGTTACTGTTACAATTAACGATCTCATTGGAAAACCCAAGTTGATAACAGATTTTAATTATTCTAAATTCAGTGTATATACCAGAAGATTATTTAAAAATTATGTGATTGAATGTCGATGAAAATAGTTGAATTTGACATAGTATTTTTAAGCTACGACGAACCAAATGCTGAATTGCACTATGCAGATCTCTGTGGCAAAGCTCCTTGGGCTAAACGAGTACATGGAGTTAAGGGCAGCGATCATGCACATAAAGCAGCAGCTGAATTATCATCAACTGACTGGTTTATAACTATAGATGCAGACAACATTGTAGATCCTAAATTTTTTGATCTTGATCTTGACATGACAGATCCTAAGATACAGGTATATGGGTGGTGCGGCCGCAACAGCATCAATGGACTACGTTATGGTAATGGCGGAATAAAAATTTGGAATAAGAAATTTGTTCTGAACATGCGAACACACGAAAATGCAGTCAGCGATAGAGCTCAAGTTGATTTTTGTTGGGAGGACGGTTATCGTAATTTTCCTCGAGTTTATAGTGACAGCATCATCACAGGCTCACCGTTTCAAGCATGGCGAGCAGGATTTCGAGAAGGTGTCAAGATGACATTGTTAGATGGAGTTCGAGTTCCGTCACAAGAAATTCGAGAACGAATTTGGTGGCATAATATTCATAGATTGAGAATGTGGAGCACCGTTGGGATGCACGAAGACAACGGGATATATGCTATTCTTGGCTCCCGCATGGGAACATGGATGACTAATTGCACAGACTGGGACTATGTCCAGGTTCGAGATTTTGAAGTATTGAGAGAAATCTATGAAACTAAAGTTAAGCATTTCGATGTAGAACACGATGCTCAAGATTTAGGTTATCATTTAAGAACTAAGTTAGGTTTAGATTGGCCGTGGTTGGATGCAAAACAAAGCAAGTATACCTTAGACCTATACGACGAAACAATAAATTTAGGGTTGACTTATTTCAAACAATAATGTACGATATTATTTTCATCAGTTATAATGAACCGAATGCGGATGCTAACTTTGCAAAATTAAAATCTAGATTTCCTAGATCTCAACGAGTGCATGATGTCAAAGGCATACATCAAGCACATATTGCGGCCGCTAACAACTCTTTTACCAAGATGTTTTGGGTAGTGGACGGCGATGCAGAAATAGTTGACTCGTTCAATTTTGATTATGTTGTTCCTAAAGAAGATATAGAATGTGTGCATGTTTGGCGCAGCATAAATCCTATAAATGATTTACAATACGGATATGGCGGAGTTAAATTGTTACCAAAAAAACTTACACAGACCATGGATGTATCTAAGACAGATATGACCACTAGCATTTCGTTATGGTTTAAAGCCATGCCAGAAATCAGTAATGTCACGGCATTCAATACCGATCCGTTCAATACTTGGAAATCAGCGTTCAGAGAATGTTGCAAATTAGCCAGCAGAACCATAGACCGTCAAGACGACATAGAAACACAACAGAGATTAGATGCATGGTGTAAATTTAATGACGGTGTGCCTTTTGGGTTCTATGCATTTCTAGGAGCCGAGGGCGGTAAGCATTACGGTGAAAATAATCAGAACAATCTTGAGGCATTAAAATTAATAAACGATTTTGATTGGTTAGCATCTGAATTTTCCAAGGTCAAGGAACGACTACGTGGACGATAAAAGTAGAATACAAAAGTTCATTCCTATAATGAATGAAATCTCTCCCACATTTTGCCTAGCCAAATGGCACCACACTACGATCTATTTGCAAACAGGCGAAACACACAGTTGTTATCATCCTACTCCTCATAAAATTCCTCTAGATGAAATTGCAATAGATCCTAGTGCATTACATAATACCAAAGAAAAAATCAGCCAACGTGCTGAAATGATTGCAGGCGAAAAACCTTCCGGATGTAATTATTGTTGGAACATTGAAGCATTGGGCGAAGATTATATCAGCGACAGGCATGAACGCAATGCTAGTATCTTTACAGAACAAAGACTAGGAGCTATTAAAACCAATCCTCTAGCTCATGTTAATCCGCAATACATCGAAGTGAGTTTTGGTAATGAGTGTAATTTTAAATGCGGATATTGCCACCCAAAACACAGCAGCAGTTATTACAAAGAAATCAAAGATCATGGTCCATATGATATGGTCGAAAATCATCGCAACGATATCGACTGGTTTCAAATCTACGAAGAAGAAATCAATCCTTATGTAGAAGCATGGTGGCAGTGGTGGCCAGAAGTTTCGAAAACTTTAACTATCTTACGTATCACTGGCGGGGAACCGCTATTACAAAAATCAACTTGGAGACTTTTAGATGAGCTTGATAATAATCCTAAACCTAATCTTGAGCTTAACATTAATAGCAACTTCGGAGTCAAACCGATACTAATCGATCGATTAGTAGAAAAAGTAAATGCATTATTAGCTAAGGGTGCTATTAAAGATTTTAAAATTTTTACCAGTATGGATACATGGGGTGCTCCTGCAGAATATATTCGCACAGGGCTGGATCTAACAGTTTGGGAACGTAACCTAGATACCTATCTAACAAAAACACAGTTACCGATTACATTCATGATAACTTTTAATATTCTTACAGTGACTAACTTTCAAAGTCTATTAGAAAAGATACTAGAATGGCGTGAGAAGTATAATGGTTTTGATCAAAACAAATGGCAACGTATCCGATTTGATACACCTTACTTGAAAGAACCCCTGCAGTATGATATGAATATTCTACCTAAGGCTGAATTTATGCCCTACATGCAAAGCCATCTAGACTTCATTCTAGCCAATTTAGATGATAAAAACCGCAGTAAATTCAATGACTTAGAGTATGTTAAATTTCTAAGAGTCGTAAAATACATGGAATCAGCTATCTATACCCCAGAAAAAATAAAAGAGGGGCGTAGAGACCTGTTTAATTGGTTTAAGGAATATGATCGCAGGAGAGGAACAGATTTTAAAGATACATTTCCAGCACTAAAAAATTTTTATAATGACTGCGGCATTGTCTAAAACATTCTGTGTATTACCTTGGATACATATCTATGCCAATCCAGACGGATCGATATTGCCTTGCTGTGTTGGGGATCATCATATACATTTAGGTAATATTCAATCTCAAACTATTAGGGAAGTTTGGAACGGTGAAAAATATAGGACAATACGAAAAAAAATGCTTGCCGGAGAAAGATGCGACGAGTGTTCTGCCTGTTACAAAATTGAAGAATCCGGAGCAACCAGTCCTCGCCAGTTCTTTACAGACAAGTTTAAAAAATATATCCCACTAACCGAGACTACAAATTCTGACGGATCTGCTGAGATGAATTTGAAATACTTTGACATTCGATGGAGTAATATCTGTAATTTTAAATGTAGGAGTTGTAGTAGTACCTATTCGTCTAGTTGGGCTACAGAAGATAACAGTATTGGACATAATAAAAAAGTTTTTATATTTGCAGGCGGCGACAGCAACGACGATCTATATAATCAGTTTTTGCCTCATTTTAAAAATATTGAAGAATTTTATTTTGCAGGGGGAGAACCCCTTCTTACTGACAAACATTATGATATTTTAGAATATTTAATTTCTATAGGTAGAACAAATGTAAAATTAAATTATAATACAAATCTAAGTAGTTTAAGATATAAAGACAGATCAATAATCTCTCTTTGGAAACACTTTCCTAATATACAAATTGGTGCTAGTCTAGATAGCTGGGGAATTAGAGCTGAATATATCAGAGAAGGCACAGATTGGAAAATAATTCAAGATAATGTACGATTGATTAAACAACAACTTCCGCATGTGAAATTACATACAACAACAGTGGTATCGTGTTTTAATGTTAGTACGCTCCCTGAATTTTTCACACACCTTTTAGAATCAAAATTATTCAACATTGACGATCTTGATCCGATATTATATTATTTACAAAACCCTCAGTTCTATAGTTTTTCTATTTTGAATAATGAATTAAAATCGAATATTATTAATAATTTATCAAAGGCAACATTTAATCAAGCCACTAATACTCAAATACAAAATATAATTTTATCTTTAAAAAAATCAAAATATGATGAACAAATGCTGAAAGAATTTAAAAAAACAACACTTAAGTATGACACATTGCGAAACAGAAACTTTTTAGAAATTTTTCCAGAGTTAAACAGTGTGTTCAATTCGAGCTAAACATATCAATTAGAAGTTTTTTAAACTTTGACATCTGTTCTTTTCTATGGATGTTTTCAACAAACACAGTATAATTATAAGATAATAACTTTCTATTACTAAATCGCCATTTGATCTGATCTTCTCTTGGTAGAGTTTTTAACTTGTTAACAACCTCGGTCGCACTTTCTAATAATTTTTTGTATCGTATAATGTCGTCAGGTTCGTCATCAAAGTCTAAATTGAAATAACTTTCATAATTTTTAAATCCCAAGAGACTTAGTTTTTTATTAATTCCTTGATGGCCGTATATCAACATAGGTTGGAAATTAATAATAGGTTTCAAAAATTTTTCTGAAAAGAACAGAGTGGTATTGTTGAAATTATCTACCAATGTTTCATTCACAATACTAAATGCTGTTCTAACATGTAATTCTGGTAATGCATTAAACGGGTCATTGACCTCAAATTGATTTTCATCAGCAATTAATGGAAGATTGTTTTTGAAATTTTCAAATTGATGATCAGTTACTTCCATTTTTTTGAGATAGTTTTCACTAATCTTGTAATTAAATATGTCTTGACTAATAATACTATGCTTGCCTAACGGTGATGTAAAAAGCATACAATTTGCTAATACTCTATGTGATCGATTTCTTCTAGATAAACTAAGAATGATTTTTTCGTAATTTTTATAACAACTGGCCTTGACTTTCTTTAATCCTCCCGTCTTGTAATTTTTCCAGGTAATTTCGCTATCTAAGACAAAAATTGGAATAATATTAATTTCTGCGGAATCGTCAATGAGATTCCCAGTGAAGTAAAATACTTTTTTAGGATTTATATTATGAACAGTACAACTTCTATGTAACGCTTTTGCGATCGGAGTTACATCCGGACTAAATCCCTCGAATGTAGCATCAAACACTAATATAGTTTTATCATTTCTGAGTCGATTTAACGATTCATTATCGAAAAATTCAAAAAGATCAACATTATCGTAAGAAGGCACCGGATAACTTAGTAATAAGTTGATATAGTTTATTGTATGATCGATATCACTAAAATAGTTAGTGAGCATTGTCTTACCGTTAGGAGTCCAAAAATATGGATTAGCAGTTATAGTGGTTTTCAACTCTTTCATTGAATATTTATTTCAATAAATACACACATAATGAATTTTAAAAAATACAAACGATTCTTTGCATTTGGATGTAGTTTTACCAGTTACTACTGGCCAACATGGGCTAACATAATTTCTAAAGAATTTAAAGAATCCTACAACTATGGCCAAGTTGGTGCTGGAAATTTCTTCATATATCAGTCACTAATGGAGGCTATTCTAAACCATAAAATTAACAAAGATGATTTAGTTATGATTATGTTTTCAAATGTAACTAGAGAAGATAGATTTGTAAAAAAAATCGGGTGGATTACTCCCGGTAATTTATATTTTCAAAACGAATACGATGAAAAGTTTTTAAAGAAATATCTATGCGATCACGGATACTTAATGAGAGATTTGAATCTCGTGACCGGTTGTAAATTTTCTCTTGATAGCATAGGCTGTGATTATAAACTTATGTCAATGGTGCCATTTGATAGTAAACAGAGTGATGGCGGTAAAATGACCAATATTAACTACTTGTTAAAATTTTATCACGATATATTAACAACATTTGAACTGAACGTGCTAGATACAGTGTTTAATGGAGATTGGAATACTCGCAGTCCTAGACCAACATATAAAGTTCATTGGCAGAAAGAAAGCTATGTGGACAATCATCCAACTCCCAGTGAGCACTTAGAATATTTACAAACAATAATTCCTAACATAAAATTTAGAAAAGAAACATTAGATTTTGTTACAGAAATCAACAAACGAGTCATGTCAAACGATTTTACTATGACAACTTTTAAACAACATAGTGCAAAAAGATTAGGCATAGGCTATGAGTAATACTTTACAAATTTTAGACATAACGTCTATACAGATAGATACAAATTTGTTTAACGTTACTGCTGTTAATCGAGGTAACGACCCGTATTGGGTTGAGTTTATACAACCTCATTTTAAAGAAATAGATGTAGGTATTAAAATCTTACCTCTGGATAAAATTAATAAAGATAAGAAGTGGATTATTAACGTGGATATAAACGGATGGAACTGGCCAGCATACCAAACAGATGTGTTTGAATCTTTCGGTCTAGAAATACTAAACGAGTTAAATTATGGCAATGCATATGTAATATTGAATCATCAGTGCGAATCTTTTACAGAATCATTTTTTAGTACATTGTATCAAAAGTTAAAAAAATTCTCTAGTATTCCTTATAATAAAATAATCTATATGGTAGCCGCCGCAGACGCATCCAGAGAATACAAAAAGTATGTGAAAACTCATGACATCCCAAAAGATAAAGAATTTACGGTAATGTATGTACATCATGTATACAAGCGGTTCAATCACGAAAACACATTGAGCTTTTTTAATTACGACAGATCGATTAAAAAAGAAAAAAAGTTTTTGTCGTTGAATCGTAGATGGAGAGATCATCGATTATTATTAGTTTGTAGCTTGGCACATAATGATCTATTAGACAGCGGGTATATTAGTCTTGGGGTTCCATTAGAAGAAAAACAGGAAGCACAAGACCTAATCAACAAATTATACAGAGAGTTTAAATCTGAATACATTATTTCAGGCTTTGATAAAATAAAAAATAATTTACCATTGCAAATTGATATGGTTGATTTACGTATCAATCAGTTTCAAACAACGTCATTGCCAATTGAATTTTATCAAAAAAGTTGTTTTAGTTTAGTGTCTAGCACGTTTGCATTTGACTACAATGAAACATCTGTGGGATTTACAGAAAAAGAAATTAAGCCGATACTAGCCCGGCATCCGTTTATTATACACAATCTTCCAGGAGTGTTAGCACATCTTAAGAACATGGGGTTTTTGACTTTTGAAAAATGGTTTGACGAAAGCTATGATGAAGAAACAGACGACACTAAACGTCTAATTAAAATCACAAATGAAGTTAAAAGACTAAGTGAATTATCTTTTGAACAATGGGACACAATGCTAGAAGAAATGTCCCCAATTCTTGAACACAATTATAATAGATTAGTTAACTACACAACTGAGCACTGTTATTTCAACAGTGACTTAAAGAAGCTATTATACTATGTCTCGTAACCTTATTAGCCTAGTTCAGCCTAACTTTCAACAAGGCCCAAAGGAATTTAACGCTCACTATCTTCCATATAGTGTAGGAGTTCTATGGGCGTATGTTAATCAGTTTGATTCAATCAAAGCTAATTATCAATTAGAAGATTTGATCTGGCGTAGAGACAACATAGAAGATACTGCAATTAAATTATCAAAATGTAGCATCGTTGGATTTAGTACATATGTGTGGAATAAAAATTACAATTATTCTCTTGCACGTAGAGTCAAAGAAATAAATCCAGACTGTTTGATATTCTTTGGCGGTCCAGAAATGCCTATAACTAAAAAAGATATATTTAAAAAATTATCTTTTATTGATGTTGTTATCAAATCCGAAGGCGAAATAATACTAAGACAACTATTGGATGCTATATCTAATAACATGCCTTGGGATGACATAAAAGGGCTGCTAATAAACAGAGACGGCGTAGCAGTAGATACTGGCAATGGAGATCGTATTAGCAACCTAGAAGAGTTGCCTAGTCCATATCTCACAGGCATATTTGATAAAATAATGTCTGAAGTCACTGATGTGGAATGGAATGCAACTGTAGAAACTAATAGAGGATGTCCGTATGCTTGTACATTTTGTGACTGGGGCAGCTTAACCTATAACAAGGTGAAGAAGTTTAATCTCGAAAAGGTGTTTGCAGAACTAGAGTGGATCGGGGAAAAAGGCTGCGGATTTGTTACGATTACAGATGCTAACTTTGGCATGTTTGTAGAGCGTGATAATGCCATCGCTGACAAGTTAATTGAAGTGCAGGAAAAATACGGATGTCCTAACAGTTTTAGTATGAGCTGGGCTAAAGATCAAAAACCCGAAGTGTTTGATATTGTGTTTAAGCTGATTAAAAATCCTAAATTTAATCAGGGCTTAACTGTTAGTGTTCAGAGTATGGATCTAGATGTACTAGAAAATATCAAACGTAAAAACTTGTCTCAACATAAAATTGAAAATATATTTGCAATCTGTGATAAAAATAATGTACCTGTTTATACAGAAATTATTCTAGGACTTCCTGGAGAAACATTAGCATCGTGGAAGGAAGGCTTTTATAAAATTTATCGAGCTGGTAATCACACAGGTATAAACATCCTTCAAGCCCAGATGTTAGAAAATGCAGAAATGAATCTTTTACAAGAAAAGCTTTTTAAGATTACAAGCGTGCCTGTGTACGATTACATGAGCGGCAGTTATAATTACAATGAATTAAAAGAGTGTGTAAGTGTAGTTACTAGTACCAAAGATATGAATATGGAAGAAATGCTAGATAGTCAAATATTCAGTTGGTTCATGCAAACATTCCACATCAATGGATTAACTACATACATTAGCAGATTTCTTGCTAAACATGGAATCGACTATGCAGAATTTTACGAGAAATTATGGAATTACTTGATCGACGATCCGTGGTTTATAGAAGAGCGTGAAGGTGTAAGACGCTATTATCGTAACTGGATGACTGATGGAGAAATCAATCATCCTAACATATCAAATATTGAAATTCACGGATGGAACATAATTCATCGTACTACCCTGCATATGCATCTAGACAGAAAGTATGATTATGTTTTTGGATTGCTTGAAGATTTTGTAAGTATTAGTTTTAATCTAGATATTAAGTTATTAACTCAATTATTAGATTTCCAAAAAAATTATGTGATAAATTATAACACTATATCAGAATTTCCCTATAGTAAAAATTATGATTATGATTTTTTAGGTTATCTATTAGATAATACTGCTTTAGAAACTTCAGTAATATACAAGTTCGAATTTCACGAGAATAAAGATATAAGTTTAGACAGATTTTTAGAAAATATATACTTTGGTAGAAAACGAAATTTTGGAAAAGCATGGATAGAGAAAAATGTTGAGTAAAAACACCAATCTTTTAGCAACAGTTGGATGTTCACACTCTAGTGGTTATGTTGGAAAATCGTGGCCAACATTCTTGTCTGCTGCCACAGGATTAAATTTACTTCAGGCATATAGCAGCGGTGCGGGAAATGAAATGAATCTCGAAAAAGTTCATCTAGTTTTAGAGAAGAATCCTAAATTGGTAATTATACAATTAACAGATCCTGCTAGATACACAGTTGGTATTAATAAAAATACCTTAGCGGATTCTACTATACTCACAGATAGTCATTATGTAAACGGATGCAGTTATTATACATTTAATTCTTGGGATAATATTGATAATTTAAAAGCCTTAACTGGTAAGTCTTATCATAAAGATGTAGATAAATTTATGATTCACGATGTGCTATTAAGCAGACATAATCTAAATTATAAAATATTACATACAATATCTGCTATGGCATTTATGTGTCAAAGTAGTAATGTACCTGTTGTATTTTTTAGTTGGAGTGTTGATATACAAGACATAATTTTAGAATGTGGATACACACAAATATTTAAATCCTTAAATATAATACCCGGATACATAGAACAATTTGTAAAAGAAAGAGGATTAGTACCTAAGAAAAATAACGGACATCATGAAGATGCTAATCAAAAAATTATATGTGAAGAGTACATATTGCCGTATTTAATTGATCGTGATTTGATTTCAAGAAAAAATAAATGAAGGATAATATATGAAAATCGGATTTATAGGGTTGGGAAAATTAGGATTTCCGTGCGCAGAAGTAATTGCAAAAAAAGGACATGATGTTAGTGGATTTGATATAGCATTGGTTGATCCTATCAACTATATAAAAGTTTGTTCTTCAATACAACAAACAGTAAAGGATAGAGATATTGTATTCATTGCAGTTCCTACTCCACACGACCCTAACTATGACGGAAGAGTACCTACTGCACATTTAGCACCCAAAGATTTTTCTTATGATATAGTCAAACAGTGTTTGATAGAAGCTGATAAACATATGAATAAAAATCAATTATTAGTTTTGATTTCTACAGTATTACCGGGGACCACACGCAGAGAATTTATTCCTTTAATTCAGAATACTCGATTTGTCTATAATCCATATCTAATAGCCATGGGATCTGTAGCATGGGACATGGTTAATCCTGAAATGGTAATGATAGGAACCAATGATGGCAGCATCACGGGTGATGCTGAACAATTAATAGATTTTTATAAAACTGTAATGGAAAACAATCCTCGATATGAAATAGGTACCTGGGACGAATGTGAATGTATCAAAGTTTTTTATAATACATTTATTTCAGCAAAAATTGGTCTTGTAAATATGATACAGGATGTAGCTGTACGTCAGGGAAATATTAACGTTGATGTTGTGACCTCGGCACTGGCACGCTCAACCATGCGCATCATGGGTCCGCAATATATGACCGCTGGAATGGGCGACGGCGGTGCCTGTCATCCTAGAGATAACATTGCTTTACGCTATATGTCGCAAGAATTAGATCTAGGTTACGATCTATTTGCTGCAGTGATGAATGCCAGAGAAATACAGGCTAGAAATCTAGCTAAGTTTCTTGCAATAGAATCAGAAAAGGCAGGAAACCTGCCAGTGTACATCCATGGTAAAGCATATAAGCCCGGAGTAGAATATTGTGATGGTAGTTACAGCTTGTTGGTCGGATATTATCTAGAGCACAACTTTGGAGTAACTCCAATGTATATAGATCCTTTGACGGGTGATAATATAACAGTACCTATTAAAGGGGTGATATTGTTAGCCCATAATAGAAAAGTTACTTACGAATATCGCGGGTTTGAAGAAACTCAGAATTTGTATTGTACAATAGAGAAAGGATCCATCATTGTGGACCCTTGGAGAGCATTTACTTCATCTGAACATATAGTAATACATTACGGAAACACTAGAAAATATTTTTAGTAGAATCTTTAATATCTCGTTTTAATCTCTCTACATTTACCTTAAAATCTATTTTAGTTATCTCGTCTTTGTACTCTTTGAGAGTATGAAGAAGAATATCCGCGATAGATTCTGGATTGGTTTTATCTAATTCAGTTTTAATATCAATTTCCCATACCCTGCCATCTTTGAATTCTAGATGTACTAGATCCAAATAGGCCACAGGCATGGTGTTCATATAGAGATCTTCAAAAACTTCTGGCCACTCTTTGACAAGATGTCTAGGTGGCCTAAACAAAGGATTAGGCATCTACTGTATCTTTTGCCTTTGTGGTTTTCTTCACTGTGGGATCTAGTTCTTCAGCTTCTTTGCGTAATCTTGCTGCTTCTTTGTACATGGCATCTGCTTGACTGCGATAGCTCTTGGCGATGTCTTTGTCTGTGAGTGCAGCATTGGTAGTGGCCTGCGCTCGAACTGGTGCAGGGATATCTGTGTCGACCGCAGGTGCTATATCTTTGACTTCAGCAGCAGGGGTGACTTCTACCTTGCCTTTGGGCGCACCTTTGACAAATGTGTAAAGATCGTCCACCGCGCAGTTTTTTTGTTCTGCGATCAGCGTGTTTAGACTGCTTAACAGCACAGTATCATTGGTAGTGGGAGTCATAGTCACAGTGTCTGTGGCTACTTTCTGCAATCTGCCATCAGCCTGCATGGCCTGTAACATTGGTCTGCCGTCTGGGAATGTGCGCATAAACATCATTTCGCCTAGTTCATATGCTTCCTGACACTGATCAGTTTCAACCATGGTCATGATTGAATCGTGATAGGAATCGCTTAATTGTGTCACTGGTAATACCAGCGCCATGTTTGATTCGCCTGGCAGAGTTCTAAATACCACAAGCACTTTCGCGCCTGTGTTGTTGATCCTACCGATGTGTTTTAGTGGTCGTGCCATTTTAGGCCTCCTTTTTAGCCACAGCTTCTAAGAAGGCGTTGAGCTTGTTGAAAGCTTTGCCCACGGCTTCTAGTTCTGCTGCTTTGAACGCTCCTCTTTGTGTAGCTACTTCGATGATGCTTCTCAGTGCAGCAAGATCGCTGACGTTGAGATCTGGACCCTGTGCAGGTGCAGTTTCTGGCACTTGTGATACAGCTTCGGCCGCTTGGTCTTTGATTTCGTCTGACATTAGTTTCTCCTTAAATGGTTACATGCAAGCATGAAATACGTTAATTCTTTTTGATCTTCGAATCCTAGATAATGAGTAGAACGCAGATTTCCAGATTTATCAATACCTGGTTGTTTGGCCAAGCAGTAGCGACCTTTCAATTTGGTCTTGACCCATTCTTCTACACCTTCAAAAATTTCGTTATCTGTGATAGCAATTTTGCTGAAGTGAGGAGGAATAGTCCTGAGCCTGCGCTGTTTTAGTACATCAATAGGATTTAGATCAAACATCGTGAAAATATTTATAGATCAATTAGATTCTAGGGCGGATTCTTGGCAGAGTCTTTTGGCCATGGCCTTGGTATGACCCAATTTGGCTACATCACCTGAAAACAGATACAGTTCAAATGCGGATTTTTCTTTCATGACTATGATATGTTTTTTATTGATGAAAAAAGGAGAATCGATAAAATGATCTAACCAAACCAACACCTGCGGAGTGAATGCAAATTCTTTTGGAAAGTCTATTTTGTAAGTTTTAATTTTAGCATGTTCTTCAATGAACTGCAAGGCCTGTTCTGTCAATCTTAGGCCGCCCTGCGCCTTTTCTCTGAAACTCCACCACCACACTGATCTGTACTGTTTTACTGTGTCAGGATCTACTGGTAGTTCTGCTGCCTGCAAGAATACCCGGGTGTAGGCATCCTTGGAATCCACGTTAGGCTACCTCTTCGCCGGCAGTGAGTTTGACTACAGCAAAGTCTGTGGTTTTAAAAAGTTTGTTTAATTTTTTAGCCAAATTATGTGCGTGGCCAGGATTTGAAAATGATACTTTTTTATATTTAGGACCAGGATAGCTGGCTACTAGACTACCGCTTTTGAGATTAAACGGTTGATGCTTGTAAAACACAGCCCAAATGGCTTCCGAGTCCAGTATCTGCTCGACTTTGAAAGTTTCTTTGTTGGCATATTCTAAAAGTATCTTTGGTTTTGGTCTCGACATCTTATACGTGTTCCTAATTAACCACGTATATATTTATCTTTTTAGAATGAGCCGCCGTCGAACTTAACGTCTATGTTTTGACTGGATTCTTTGATCTGTGCCAGCATCGCATGTATCTGCTGCACAGTTCCACCGAGTTTTGTAGAAAAAATAGCAAGCTCAGTGGTAAGGTCTCTGGCTTCCTGTATGGTTATACGTATCTCTTTCTGTTGGCTCTTTTCTGCTACTGAGATCCTCTGCAGCAATCTCTCAACTGTAGGCAACACACTAGGTATATTACTTTGAGACATTGGCCATGACCTGTTTCATCTCAATTTCAGTCTTAAAAGGTCCACGGTAAGGATATCTTTCTAGAGTGATTTTTTTAGGACAAAAACTTTTTACCCAACCTTTTTCAAACTTGATGGTATAGTAGCCTGCACAGTACAGACTTTTAGAGTCCTCACTCTTGGTAAACAGTGGTAGTTTCTTACGAATGTCGAACATGGAGTTGTGAGGTGCTGTACTGGTTGGATAACCATGAACCTCGTTAGGTAATGCATGTTCACTTTCTTTGACAATCTTAACGGTAAAGAATTTTTTACCAAATGTTCTAGTCACATGTTCTTTGGTTTCGTAGATTTTTACTCCGTCTTGATTGCTCATCACAAATCTATTATCTTCGTTTTTTCTTAGAGTAGCAATCTTCTCGCCATTCTCTTCAACGATCCAAAACTTGTTATCTATTATAGGTTTGGCGTGTAAATCAGTCATGATGTTCTCCAACCAGATATCTCGCATTCAATGGCTCCGAATAACTTGCGGCCTGATCTGATATCTTCTTGAGATCATACAGACCACAGAACTTCATAAGTCTAAGGCCAACCTGGCTGACATTTTTTTCTGCGCTGGTGGCTGCGGCAATGGTCTCTGAGATGATGGCCTTGATGTCATCAGGCTGATGACTGAGATCGATCAATCTACGATTGCGTTCGTAATCTTCTAGGACTCTGTGTTCTCGGCCTTCATGGTCAGTCCATCTCTGAAGCATGAGATTGTTCCACGCAAATCCTTTGGTGCCACGATCTTCGAACGCTTCACTAAGACCCACTTTTTTGCTTGTGCCTCGAGTACGAACACCTGGATACGCCGAGAAGACATTATCACTGGTATCACCACGCATACATTTTTCGAATAAGAGCCATTCTGGATTCGGGGCTGGCTTGGGCTCTTGTGTTTTCTTGTCAATGATTCTTTTGCCTTTGTCATCGAAGATTCCTTCATGTGTGATTACATGTTCCATAACGCCGTTGTACTGTGTGACATTGGGTGCGATCAATTGTACAAAATCTGTGTCAGTACTGATAATCACATGTTTGTCATTTGGATGACTCTGTATCCAGCCTGCGATCAAATCATCTGCTTCTAGCTGTGGGTTCTGCATAACCGTGCAGTTTGTTTTGTCTGTGATAAACTCTTTGAACGTGTCAAAGGCTTCCCAGAACACACGATCTTCCTCTGCTTCTTTTTCTGTGTGAGCAGCACGAGCATCTGAACGATTTCGCTTGTAGGGTGCGTAGTAGTCTTTGCGCCAAGATCTACCCTCTAAGCAGAATATGACATGACTGCCGTTGAACTGCTGCCATGCTTTGCGTATTGAATTTAGAGTGATATGAAACGCCATGCCCAGTTTGATATCAGCGTCACCGTTGATCACGTGGCGAGCACGAAAGAATGTGTTTGCTGTATCAACTAAAATATAGGTCATTGATTTGTCTTTTTCACTGTTTTAATATCTATAACACCTGTGTTCACAGGGCCGCCAAAATCACCATCTACTACCACATTAGCACAGAGTTCACGGAACCAACGATCTACGATTTCTTCTTCTTTGTCACCATCTTCACCGTATCCCTCTTGCTTTAATTGTAGCACAAATTGGTCGTTCCAGTCAAGTTCAAAAAAGCCATTTCGTATATTATCTTTATTGACATGAGTGTTTATCACACCAACCCATGCTTCTTTGCGTCTAGTAGCACGTTCTTTTGGGGTTAGTTTGGCAGTTTCTTCTGCTTCTACAGCAGTTTTAGATGCGGCTTCTGCAGCGGCCAGCCTGTTGTTGGCTTCTGTTAAATCTTGTTCTGCCTTAGCAATCGAAGCTTCTAGCTTATCTAGACCAAATAGTTTTTTAATTATTTTCATTATGTACCCCACTCATTTTTAAATAACGGTACTTGTAGTCGGTCACTGTATCTTAAACCATTTTTCATAGCAAACTCTGCAACACGTCGATTATTCAAAGCATAAACACTTTCAACGCCGCCTACAGGCATAAGATAAACATTGCCAGTAAAACCTTCTGCACGATAGATGTCCACAGCTTCTAGAGCTTCTTCTGCGTCCTCTTCGGTGGCCACAACCAACTTGAGATACACATGTCCAGCTTCTTGATATTCACAGACTATATCTGGGCGTATGGCTTCACTAGGCTGCTCACCTGAACAACTGAGTTTAGCACTGACTGAGAATGTAACTTCTCGTTCATCACTGCCGAATGCCCAGTCTATCAAATAATGTTTGAATTTAGGGTCTAACTTTTGAGTACCATTTGTTTCAAATGTAATCTCTTTCAAGCCCGTCATCTTAGGATGATTTAGCAGGTCTGGATAAGCACGTTGCCATCCTAGCAAAGGTTCACCGCCTGTGATCACAAGGTGTTCATCTTCCCATTTATTATAAGGCAAGATCTCGCAGATTCTTTCTGCGATTGCGTCTGATGTAAGCATCGGTGATAGGTCTTTAAACCGTGGATCCCAACTAGCATAACTGTCGCAGCCAGTAGAAACCAATGGTAATTCTTCGTAAGTTTTGAAAGAATGTATCTGAGCCGCAATCTTTTCCACTTCATTGCTGGATTCACCTTTGGGCATACCAAACCCTGCACATTTGAAATTACAGCCAAATGTACGAAGGAATACACTAGGCACACCCATATATCTGCCTTCACCTTGTATGCTGTAAAAAAGTTCTGCTATTTTTATTTTACTCATCGTTTATTATACCACTTTTTATAAATGTTGTCAACTCTTCCTTGACCAATTGCCAAGATCCATCGTGTTGATCAATCCAATGTAGGCAATCACCTTCTCGCCATCCTGTGGCATCTAAAAGATCCTGTGGCAGCGATATGATGCCGTCCTCTTCCACTGTCAGTGTCCATGTCTGCATTATATATATTTGTCCTTGGATTCGATTTCTCGATGTAGTTTGTGCCATTCCTCTATTCGCAGTCTAGCACATTCTTGTTTGACTTCTATGGGATAATCCGGATGCCAGTGTGCATCTCTGCAGTCATAGTATCTGCCTTGAGGACTGCATTGTGTCAAAATCACAATTAAAACAATCATAATACAGATATAGACAAAATGTTTCATATTTTATCGCTGATCATTATTCTGCACATCAGTGCATCTTTGTCATTGGAAAAATCAAAATGCATGTGATCCGCAGTGATCTCAGTGACATACCTATCACCTGGTAATCCAAAGTGTTCTAATATGTTGGCGCAGGTTTCATTCCACCATGTGTTGGATTGATTCTTCCAAGGCACAGTGATCCTAGTCATTTGCGATAATTACCTTTTTCTGGTATCACATGTCGTACACCGCCTGTGGGATCTTCCATATCACCTTTTCTCCTAGGAATAAGGTGTACGTGCGGCCAAGTGCAGGTCTGCCCGGCAGCTTCACCTATGTTCATTCCGATGTTAAAACCGTCCCATTCGCCTTCGATAAGTTTGCGTTCACCGTGACGAATAGCACTGGCAAACGCATCATTTAACACTGCGAAGTTATTATATTTAGGCACGAACAGCAGATGTCCGTCTGTGACCGGATATCCATCACGGAAGATTTTTACATGGTAATCTTCGTCTACCAGTTCTGTCCAAGGAGCACCTTTCGAATCGTCGATACAATCCACCTCCCAAGGCACCACTTTCTTTAAGTCGTTCATCTCCTAAACTCCTTGCGTTCTTGAGGTAACTCTTCTTCTCTGATTACGAATTCGCGTCCGCCTAAACTGCCAGCGAATGCTCGTGTCCTCTCCATATACTGTAGTCTAATTTTCACTGTTTGAAAAGCCACTTCTAAAAACGCCTTAGGTTTGTATCCAATCACGTGCATGTCGAAACTCTTACCTGCATCTGTGCAGTGTACCTTCACCAGCGCATCAATCATTTCGTCCACCAATCTTCCCAGGGAAAGTCTACCCAAACAGGATCTTCCGCTTTGTTTATTTCCATACCTGCGTAATCCATTTTGACATCACAGGCACTGGCCAAGTTATCTACCAGCACAGCGAATCGTACATTGTTGTTCCATACTTCATTCCAGCTGGGGTCACCTGGAAAACAACCACTACGCCAATCTTTCATGATCCAATTTAACGTTGTACCTTGGTCATTGATGTCGTCCACTATAAGGATATTTTTATATGTACCGCCGTTTTCTAGTAGATCGCTGGCAGCAGATAATATTCCTGCGATATCATTTTCATCGTCAACGATTCTATTTCTAGAATTCGGACCGAGCGCATCTTCAGCCATCCAAAGATTAGACTCCCCTTCCTCGTTGTCACGCAGACTGACATTGAGAGTATGCATGGGAACATTGAGATAATGACTGAGGTATAGTGCTGGCACTAATCCGCCTCTCACTATGCCCACTATGTAGTCAGGTTTCCAAGCGTTGACTAAGATAGTTCTGCCAATTCTAGCTATCAGTGACTGTACGTCATGCTGACTGATTTTGAGTTTGTCCATTTCTGTCCTTGAGATACTGTTCGTGTTGTATCCATTTGTTTTTGACTAAAAATCCCCATTCACGACGATGAGGACCCGGCATAAACAGAGTCCAGGCTGTTACACCAGGCTTAAGCTCAATACGATGATAAGAATTAGAACTGCAAATACGAAAATGCCCAGGTCCTCGCCATTTACGTATCTCACAACTTTTTGTACCATCAGAATTAAATTGTGGAATCCATTCATAATATCCGCCCTTCAAAATAATTGTAGCATAGGGCCAGGGATGATCATGAACATCATCTGGATCACCTTTGAGAAACTTGTGCAAGAATACGTTGAAAGGAAAACGTTCACGTTCTTTCAAAAAGAGATAATACCTCACAAGGTAAGGTTCGTTGTTAACACGATCATAAATGATGCGTTTGCGACCTAATCTTTCAAGCAGTTTCAACAACATCTCTTACCTCTTCGTCTAGATAACGGATTAACTCTTTGTCAGCAGGCTCTACGGTGTAATTATGTTTGAAAAAGATCTCATAACTGTCTGAACCATATTTACCAATGCCATATAACATTGTAGCATCATTTCCGTCCCAGGTCAAATAGTCTTGACTCATTTTAATCAACCGAGTGTAACGAACATTAACCATTCCAAGTGGTCGGATTATGCTTTTTACAAATTCTTCATCAGCATTTATTAGTGTATGAGGATCAGGAAACCAATATAGGAATTCCGGTAAGCAGGGCTTTACTGCTTTGCGACCAGTTTGATTAAGCATTATCACACCTACAAAGTGTTCCCACGAGTTAGTGATCTGTTGTTGTACCATTAGGTCATCACGTAGGGGTTTGAACCACATTATCATTTCCTTATAAGAATCCATAAGATTACACCAACGATGATTCCAACTATCATACCCAGGGCGAACAGCATTATTCTACTCCCTCACCAAACCAATCGTCAACCTGCTGTTCAGCTTCTTGCTGTGTCATAGCATGCACGAAAATCCTAGCAGGTTCGCCGACTGTGTGTTGGATATTAAATTTAATTACACCTGCAGGGATTAAATCCCAGTCTCTTTCAACTACAAATTCTTGTAGATGTTTCATTCTATGTATGAGATTGTCAGATATATCTTTAGCTGTATTCATATCATACCTTGAAATATTTTTCCAGCACTTCTAACTTGTCCATAAATTCCGCTATCACTGCTACTTCTTTTTCAATAGCTGCCATTATGTCGCTGTGTTCTGGGATAGCCGTAGGGTTATTCAGCATGACTTCTACATTGATACGGTGTTTCTCAATGTGTGCTTGATAATGCTGCTTACTGGCTTGAATTAATTGTGTTCTCATCTTGGGGCAAACTCCTGTTGTAGTTTAATATTGTCAAAGAATTCTTTCTTTGTATTACCATCTTCTTTAAATGCGCCTTTTAACACAGTGGTTTGTGTCAAAGAACTATGTGCCATGATGCCGCGATTCTCGCAACAGCCATGTGTGGCCTGTATGTAGACGCCTAGATCTTTGGAGCCTGTGGCTTTGGCAATTTCTCTAGCAATGTCATTAGCAAGCTCTTCCTGGAGAGTTCCACGGCGGGCACACCACTGTGCAATACGTGTGTACTTGCTTAACCCAATAAGTTTCTGTGCCGCAATAATTCCAATATAAGCCACCCCAGATACAGGCTGGTGGTGGTGACTACACATACTACGAAGCTCACTTCTAACCACCAACATACCTTCGTACCGATCTGTGCTGTCATTGGGGAATGCTGTTGCGTCTGGTGCCGGGTCATATCTTCCTGCCATTATTTCGTTAAAGTACATCTTGGCCAATCTTCTCGCTGTGCCCTGCGAGTTAGGATCTGTTTCACGATCGATAAGCAAACGATCCAACACCAATTCAAATGCTTCGGTTGCTTCGTTGATAAGGTGTTCTTTATCAGTTTCGTGTAAGTAGTCGCTGATATTATCACCAGCCCAGAAACGCTTACCTTCCCGTTTCATCTTAAAGCGTAGTACATCAGAAAGATATGCTTCTTGATATCCGCAATCGCCTGCCATTGCGTCTAGGCCTGTTAGTTTTTTATCTGTCAATTAAATTTCTCCGAGTTAATGTCGTGGATGACATATGTTTTATTTTAACTTCTCTAGCAGTTTATTGCAACTAAAAAAGTTTTCTGTTAATGTATGTACTTGTTTATTTAGGCTTGGCAAAAACTTTTCGTAATTTTCCATGTACTGTATAATTTTCATACAGATTTCTTTACGATGAATAGAAAATGCTTCAAACGATTCTGTCCATTCGCTAGGATACTTAAATGTATCAAATGCCATTTCTCTATAACTAAGTCTATCTGGAATCATCGGAATAGCATCTACCAAGGCACCCTCATACCAACTGATACCTAGTGTTTCTTGCAAGTTAGCTGAAAACACTATCTTGGCTTCGCCTAGTAAGTTATGATATTCATTTTTTGTAAGTTGTTGATCTTGACAAACAACAAATTCATATTGTGGCAGATGATGTTTTAAATCTCTAAAGATTTCAACCTGCTTCTCAGGAGCAATACGATGTGGGAACAAGATGAGATCACGCTTGGGCATGTTCTTGTACATCATCAACGTATCACTCATATATTCCATAGGCCAGCCTGTACGTATAATCTTTGTATCGTAAAGTTCTTTTGCAGGAGTATATCCTAATAAGTTTTCACAGAACATTTCAATATGAAACTGTGTAGCAAAGTAGTTGTGATCAAACGCATGATAGAAACTCTTCTCAGCATTTCTAACCCAAGGCTTATCTCCAACAAGACGTCCTAGGAAGTCTTGTGGGTCATAACTGCCAGCATGCCATAAACCGTGTGTTGTTACTGGTATGCCCAGCAACTCGCTCATATATTTAAGATTGATGATGCCAGGGTGCCAAGCATCAGTAAATATAAAATGATCACCTGCATGAACGGCTCCGTCGCAAAAAAGCCGACCCATCTGCTCAACCTGCCTAGCCTTGTAGATGTTTGTGCCGCCAAAATTAAGAAAGGCGCCAGGAGTAGTAGCACTAGGGATATCTGTAGGGCCAGCGAGAATTTGAACATTGTGTCCTGCCTTTCGTAAGAGACTAGGTACATGAGTCTTCCACTGACCCGTGTACCTTGTTTCGACTGCTTCTAGATCAACGAGAAAAACGCGGCTCATTGTTATATCTAGGCCTGTTGTTGTCCCATCTAGGCTTATTGCCTTGATATGGTTTTCTAGGACGCTTGCTGGCTAAGAAAGCACCGTAGTTCACAGAATCTTTGCGATAAAGATCTGCTGGGTTGAAATCACAGAGCTCTAGTCTGCACCAATCGTGGTAGGCCTCAAGGTCTTCCCACACTTTCACAACGTCAGGACGATTTTCAAAGTACCTGTAGTCCTTGTAGTTTTTCATCTGTATTCCTTTTAGTATTTGATGAATGAACCATTTTCTCCGTCTTCGGAGACCTCAATCCAAACCTCACGGCCTGGATACTTCAGTGCGATGATGTTATGTAAGTCATCTGACATCATCTCACAGCTTTTATGATCAAGGCTTAGAACGGAACCTTGACCCATATACAACGACTCGAGCCATCGCTTGAACTGGATGAACTCGATGTCCCTGTCATTGTGCTGCACAGAGATCCACACCCTGAAATGAAAGATATGACGATGAGGATTAGCAAGAAACGATACATCATATTCATCTCCTGTGGCTAGATTAGGATCTGTGGCGGCTGCTGGGTAACAGTGGATGCCTTCCTTGCGGAATGTGACCCAGATCATTTTATTAGGTCTAATGTCTTGTCTAATAATCATCGCTTCATTACCTCCATCATTACAATTTTACCTAGAGCATCACCGAGATCTTGCTCTTCGGTAATAACATGCATACTGTTATGATGGCGATCTTTATGATGATCATAACTGCGAGTTTCAATAACATATCCGCCACTGGCTTTATAAATTTGTAGACGTATACCTTCGCTAGACAGTCTGTCTGATTCTACTAGCTGAGGAATGTCTTGTTCGTAATCGTCATTATTCAACCAGTTACGAAAACGTTGTTTTAAACTTAGTTTCACTGTTTTTGCCTTCCTTATTCTTCGCTGCTTACTTGTTGAATTGCTGCCAATAGTAGCGATTGCCTGTCCATAACCACTCATTTGATTATCTCATCCTTGCCATATTGATCCCAATCTGTGAAGCGATCTCTTCCCAGAAGGTCCTGCAGGTTATGGCACCATACCCCGGGATTAGTTGCGTTAAAGTCTTTGTCATCTATCTTTAATGTAGCGTTATAACCTAATTGATTTAGATAAGGTAATTTTACACTGATCTGAGGAATAAATCTACGTTTTTCGGTAAGACCACTCTCCAGCAATCCCTCCGTTTCTGAAACATCAAAGTCTAAGGTACACCAGAATCCATCTTCAGCATCAAGGCATACATAGATCATATTCTCCCATGGACGCCAGGTTTCTGTATCGTTGATACCCCGAGTTTTGAAACTTTGATTAGCTCCAAAATAGATGTGTTGGCATTCATGATTTCGAGCCAGTTCCATGATTATGTATGGATCGTGCTCTCCCACCACAAACAGAGTTCGCATTCCGTGTGCAGGGGTATGTTCGATCTCTATGCCTACAAAGAATGTGATAGTGTCTGAGACACCTGACTCGTAATTTCTTTTCATCGTTGGAACCATTTCTTGATAGTGTTGAACAAGTTGAGATATCTATAATGATAGCTGGTCAGCATTGGAGGATGATGAGGACATCGGCCTTGCTGATAGTCACACTGCGGACTGTATTCTTGATGGCACAATTCGCACTTCATTGTTCGAATCCTTGTTTAAGCAATTGCCGTTCTTCACGAGCAGCTCTGTGAGTTTCACACAGTGTTGTAATCCATCCTTGGCCACCTGTTGTGCCAGGGCTGCCACATTGCTCGCAGGTGACACCACTCATAGATTCTGCCATGCTTACAAGACCGTTGATATATTCATCTCCGCCTGTATAATAAAAACGCAGTGTGCCAAACTTTTCTTTAACTTGATCTAGCGTGACTTGTGGAATAGATTCCGGAACTGGGCGCATGTCCTCTGGAGAGGCTGTACTATTAAAATTAATTGCCCAGTTCCTCTGTTTCTCTTTCCAGTCAATGTGATGTTGGATATTACCCATGAGTCGATCTATTATATTGAACCAACCATCGCCACATTCAAAGCCCCAACACATGCAGGTTTCGATCATAGGTTTGTTGCGATTCACCATCAACTTGGGATATTTCTCACACAACAGTTGGTCTAGTTCTTGTTTCATTACCAAGTACTCACATCAGTTATATCAATGGTGGTATCCTCATCCTTGTCATAGTCTCCAAAAAGATTAAACTTCACGGAAACCATAGGACCAATGCCACTTGAGCTGTTTGACTCTAGAGTGAACCATTCTACTTCTTTGAAGTGATCTGCCATCTTAGCAAGTTTTTCAACCTGTGTGCGATTGAGAACGAAAGTGTGTGCTGCCATTGTTATGCCTGTGTGTGAAGTTGTTGTCGATGTTTAAGTATAGCAATATTGTCTTTGAGATGCAACCTCTGTTTCTTCATTTCTTCCAGTTTTAGGTCTTCAAACACTCCTGTTTTTTCCAAAGTGTCAATCTGTTTGTCCAAAGCACGGTGAGCTTCTTCCAAATGTTTAATACGCTGCTCGTACATACGGTCTCCTTATACAATTACGCTTTCTTCCAAAGCACGTAGTTCATCGTCATCGGGGTTAGAGAAATCTATCTCATCAGTTTTCTTACCATCTTCAAATGTCAAGATGTTTGGCACAGCATAGGCCACTGGACCACCCTGTAGTCTTGCACCTTCTAGACTGGTTAAGAATCTTGAAGCAGTTTCGATCATATCAAAGGCTTCTTGTTTCGTGGATTTAGCAAACAGTTCTTTTACAAAGTTACTGAAGTATAGGATCTTGTTAGGTACCCATTCACTGTAGTCTTTTTCTTTCTTGCCTTCGATGCCCCACATACGCCAATCAGGATCAAATTTAGCACACTCAATGTCCATTAAGTTATTGGCACGTTGCACAGCACGAATATGACATTCAACATTGTGCCCCATCATTAATGCATAGGCAAATGAATCCCATGATGTCTTGCCTTCTTTCTTGATCTTATTCAACATTCCTGGTGCATAGTGGCATATATCTGCGATCGTAAGTCTGCGACCAAAATCGCTTTCGAAAGGAAAAGGTATATCGTGCCGTCCGGAAAGATTCTTAGTGTCCGGGGCTTTATCCATGATAACACTGAATCGTTTATTGGAATGTTGGGCGTTAGTATATACCAATCCGTGAGCTGTTGCGATGAAAGGTGATGCGCAGTCAAAGGAAATAGTGAAGTTTTCATTTATTTTTTTGATCTCCCGTTGGATCAGTGTGAGATAACAGGCCCAGTCTAGTTGAGCAGTGCCCAAGAAGTGCATCCAGTCCTTGCCTTCTAGCATGCCTTCAAACTTTAATGTGATCAGTCTGCGCAATGTGATAGGCATCTTGCACATGTTAGCACCACCCATGGCCCATCCTTCAGCTTCACGACCAGCATACTTGCCTTTGGGATCTGAAAACTCTTTGACACCCTGGTACCAACGTTCAGCTGTGTCCCAGTCGGAACCCTGCAACACGTTTAACCATTTGGTCTGACCTAGACGATTCTGTAAAAAGTAGTCGTTGTTAAATTTGGTCTTTTCTAGGCAGTCTTCAAACGTCTTTAGACCAGTCTTAGGTGAATGGATATGATCACAGGCCCATGTAGGAACGTCAAGCATCATGGACCAATCTGCAGTGACTTCTAGCCATTCCAGTATCTTTTGACGAGTCTTGTTGGCTTCTGCACCTTCAAAATTTAACCAATCGAACTTGAGTACACCTTTACCAATCTGGTATCCACCAGAGTCGCCTAGGATCATAGTTTTCGATCGATCACGGTCCTGTATCATGGATTCCTGTACGAGACTCTTGTTAAGATCCAGTTGTGCGTGACCTGCTGAATATAGACCATACTTGTAATAGAAATAGCCCTGTTCGGGATTTAGAAAGTTCATGCCTTCAATGCCGCGATCAAACTCTTTAGGAATTCGATCTTTAGGAATAAATTCTTCTACTCTCTGTTTGGCGATGTATGTGGAATAAAAACTGCTGATAGCAGGCAAATATACCGCATAGTCTTTTTGTAAAGGTGTTAGGTCAATTGGTTGTTTCATGGTCTCTCGATAAAATTGCTGTAAGTTCTAATCTTGTTTTTGCCTGTTCTAATTGCTCTAATGCTATACGAACCGCTTCATTAGATGAAGCCAGCTTATACCATTTATTTTCTTCATCACGTTTTTCTCGGGCCCAATTCAATAATGATTGTGTGTCACTGTTGAGCCCTACTGTGGCATAACTGGTACTCAAGTTCATCCAACTAGAGCCATCAAACACCTGCATGTCTGTGCCCCATACACGTATCATACCTTGCATAGGGTTTGTGATATTTTGATTAATATACGGTACGCTGGTATCACCGCCTTGTACGACTATACCTGCACTACCTATTAAACCTTTGATCATATTTAGGCAGCTTGTGCTGGAACAATATATTTGTAAGTAGCAAGTCCGCTGTCAAGTGTAATCTGAATAGCACCTTCGTTCGACAAACTCATCTTGGTGTTGTTGACATCTGCGATCTTAAGGATACTCAAGATTGGAAGCACCGGCCAAGTCCAGCCTCGATCTAGTTTACCAGCTACATTCTGTGCAAAAATAAATTCACCACCGTGTGTACTAGCGTCACCAAATATAAATTTGAGATTACCGCCTTCTGTCTTGGCCAAAAATGTTGGATGCTCATTGTTTGCGCCTGCCTGGAAGTTGAAACGCTGTACCGCAGCCACGCTAGGTTCCAGTTCCACATCCCACTTAACACCACGGAACTTAACAGTTTTCATCTTTTCGTTGATGATTTCTGCGTTCATAAAACGATAATCGTTTTTAAAATCGCTGTCTTTGTTTTCAAAGTGAATGCCTACAGGAATAACGTCACCGTTGCGTTCTGCGGTAGTGATTGAAATCTTTGCATCGTCTTTGTATTCTGCACCGTCTAACAGATACTTTAGCTTGTTCAACTGTGGCATACCAAACACACCCAACATGTCTGGATAAGGGTTAACAGTTTCTGCTTCCATGATCACTGAACGGTCATCAGCCATTGAGTTGATTGTGGTTTTTTCTTCTGTGCCTGTAACCTTGACCGTGGTCAAGAAGCCTAGGTTCTGTGTGTGGCTTACGATGTCTTGTAGTATATCTTTCATTTAGAGATTCTCCATGTATATTAAGATTATATTTAGATCTTGAGAAAAAATCAACCTAGAAATCACTCAAAATCAAACAGTTTGCTGAATGTGTTATCCGACCTTGTTGAACTGATGTCCCATTCCAAAACACCAATAAGGTTTTCTAGCTTTTCATCAATGACTGTGGTTTCCATCTCAGCATCGTCAAAGGGAAGGTCTTTGAACCACTGAGGCAGTCTCAGTTCATCTACAGGGTAGGCCACTGAGGTATAGCCCATGGGATTGTCTTTGATCTTGCAGACAATGACCTTGGCACCATCTACGATGTTCATAGAATATTTGTCATCCATCATACGCTTGAGAGTGTTCCAGTTTAGACTGGCTCGAACATGACCGGGCATGTTGGTCTTGCCGGCTTTCTTTTCTTTGTCACGATAGTCAGTGATGTTGTTGGCACGTTTAGGTGATCCTTTTTCCCATCCTGGCCGTGTCTTGAACTCTGTGCGAAAGTCAGTGATATATTCCAACACTGATTCTTTGGTCTCACCGTTTAGCACTCGGGTCAGTACCGCACTCAAGAAGTCTTGGATAACAACCGGGGTATCTGATCGTTTGAGGTCCAACCCCATGGCTTTGATTTTGCCTGGCCCATCAACGTCTGCACGTTTGCCTTCTTTGTCGTAGTAGAGAACTGCATATCGTTTTTTGGTGATGAACAGTCCTTTGCTTGCAACAATCTCGCGACCTGCCTTGATGACGTCTCCCCGTGTTTTTGGACAGTGGAAGGCGTCCTGCATGAATTTGACAAATGTTCCATTGACTGTTTCTCCTATGGTATCGTAAAGTTCAACCACTGATTCTCTGTTCCAGGGAATCACTCCTTTCTCAATGTCTTTCTTCAGCGTTGAATATGCAGAGAAATAACAAGAGTCTGTGTCACCGTAGATGATAGCACGACCAACGTGATCTGCTTCTCCGGTAATGATTTCATTGACTTTTGATGCCATATGGCGAGCAATAGCTCTGCCAGTTAGTGTGGTTGATTGACCGATGCGATTATCAAAGAATCTGCAGCCTGGATTTAAGATAGCACCATACAGGCTGTTCAAGTTAATCTTCTTAACCAGCTGTCGCTTGTCCCAGTATTCTTCTTCTATCTTGTTGCCAGCGGCAATACATTCTTTGAGTTTGGCCTGCATTTCTTTGCGTTCTGCATACCAACGTTTCAGCAGTCCGGGAATGATACCTTCTTTTTCGTAGGTAAAGATAGTACCGTTAGCACTCAGCATCCAAGGTTGATTTGATTCAAAGATTAAATCGTAGATCTGTGCTGCGCTTAAGGTGTCAGATCCACCATCTTCCCAGTCAATGGTGATTTCACGCCCTACCTTTCTTTCGAGTACGTCAGTGTATTCTACGCTGCCAAACATTCCTTCCCAAGCTGAGGCAAAGGACTTATTTTTAGCCATTTGTCCATCGATATATTCCTTGGTGCCATCTTGGCGCAGTTGACCCACGATGGTTTCTGGTCCCATGTTCAGCGCACGAATCGCACTAGGATACAGTGAATTAATATCTAGTGAGCCAATCCATTCGTGTATGCCCTTCTTGGGATAGGCCACATAAGCACCTGCAGCCTGTGTGTCTATGCCATCACGATTCACACGATTAGGAACGATCATACCACGCTTGTGTGCTTCGTTGATGATGGCCTGTTCTGTAACCGCCACGGCACCCATAGTGGTAGCCAACAGCACTGTGCATTCGTGCGCCAGTGTGTTAGCTAGAGCCAAGAATTTTAATTTCTTGTCTAACTTGTCCAGTAGAGCAGTGTCTTGCCTGTTGTATTCTATGAATCTACGGAAGTCATTGTTGTACAATTGGTCTAAGGTGCCTTCATAGACAGTTTTATTCTCACCAATCTCCATTTCACCAATGGCATCCAGTCGATAGGTATGTCGTTCTTCATAGGTGTATTTGCGGTACAGTTCAAGACTGTCGAGGTGTACACGACCGATGAAGTCATAGGTCACAGCAGTTTTGCCATACTTTTCGTATTCTCGCTTTTTAGGAAACTGATTCCACAGACAGAAACGGCGTGTGTCCTCTTTGCTCAGAACCTTGGTCACACGATTCACTGTATAGGGAATATCAAAACCTTCTGAGTTCCAACCGCTGAGAACATCAACATCTTGTATGATATCTAAAAATGTGTCCAGCATTTCTGATTCAGTTTCGAACAGCATGGTGTTAGGCATGTCTTCGACCTGACGCTTGGCTTCGGCCATGCTGAGTGTTTTAGGAGGTATAGCCAAACATATCATGGTCTCCATCCATTGTAGATACACAGCGATAGCAGTAATAGGCATGAATGCATCTTCTGGTGATGCATAACCGCGTTCTGGATCAAAGTCCACTTCGATGTCGAAAAATGCTACGTTAAGTTTGGGAGCGTCGGTGTTGAGATAATGATCTTCGAGGCAACGATATATGGGATTGATATCGCTTTCGTAGAGTTTTTTGTTGCTGTGTATGGCTAGTTCTTTGCGATGTTCTTTGACATTTTTTGAACTAACACGGCTTAATGGTTCGCCTTTGATTGATTGAAACTTGCCGCGGGGATCGATGTAATAAAAAACATGCCTTGCGGGATATTCTTTGAAATGTCTCTGACCTTTGTCATCGCGTTCGACCACACGGATGATGTCATTGTCGCGATCATAGAAAGCGTCTACGTAACTCATTTATTCTCCTATGCAATTTTTAGGCTTGCAAATACCAGTGTGCGGTTTATGGCCTCGCCTACCATCTACTTTTATTTAACTACTTAGCATTCTTACTAGACCTACTGTGTCTATCGTGGTTAGCAAGATGTAGTTAGCCAACATGCCAAATGATTTCCTAGTATAAGCAGCCCAAGCATATAAAGCACAGCCGAGAATCCAAACAGGATATAACATAAGTAGTGGAGGATTGGGGACTGTGAGCGCCATAGTGATCGAACATCCAATCGATATAGCCCATGCGATAATCTCCACCATAAAACGGAACGGGTTAGATCTCCAATCATCTCGAATCCAATCAAATGTAGGTTTTAATAATTCATTCATTCAGGTAAACGCTTTGTGACTCCGAGAATCATTTCGATTTCGTTCCACTCAGCTTCGTGATCTTTCCAATTGTCTTTGTGTGCAATACGAATTGCTTTGTTAATGATACTGGGTTTGACTTGTAATTCTTCAGCTACTGCTTTCACAGTTTCTTTTAGACCTTCTTGTAGATCTTCTACTTCACGAAGCACATTCGATCCTTCGCTGATCAATCTTTCTAATTTGGCCTTTTCTTCTGGACCATACATCTTTGACATATTATTCTCCTGTGTGATATGTTTGTTTAAAAATATCTGATTTGACTACACCGTAATCTCCGGCACCGTGTCTAACGATATAATCTTCGCCTTTGGTATAATTTAATGTTTCGCCCCAAGAAGTTTTTACTGACCCATCATGGTCTACTAGTTTAGCTATTTTGATAATCTTTTTAGGCGTAGCGATCCCATTTCCATGATCGTCTTTAAGTTCTGCAAATTTTTCTGGAGGAATTGGATACTTTTCACCTTTAGGGCCTGTCATAATGTAATAACCTTTTTTATATGAAACAGTCCCTTCTAATGTGTCAATACTTCCGTCCTGCTTGGCTATTTCATATTTTTCTTTGGCAGGTTTTTTATAAGTCTTGAATCCGGTTTGAAACCAATCGTCAGTTATTTTGATAGAACCTTCGATTATCTTAATGTAATTTTTAATTGGATTATTCATAAACCTCCTACGATAGAACTATTATACAGTCATAAAAAAAGCCAGTCAACCTGTGACTGGCTTAGGTTCACCAAACGGTTGAATTATTTTTGAGCTTCACTGAGCACGTCGTACATTTCAAATACACCGCCATTGCGCTCATAGATTAGACCAGCATAAAGTTCTGCCTTCATGCCTTCACCTAGTTTGCTGGCAGCTACACGAGTAGCCCAGTTAAACAGTGATTTGTCTAGAGGATCAATCTGTTGTTGGCCACCGCTTTCTTGTACCAACTGTACCATTTGTTTGAAACTTAATTTTGTTTCTACTGATTCTTTAACTGGACGCTTTTTGCCTTTAGGCATCATTGCACTTTCGTCTTTCTTTTTCCCACTGTTTGCTATTGCTTCTTGATCTCGCTTCATACGTGCCCAGGAATCTGCTTCTTCTTGATCTTTTGGAGCACGTTGAGGTTGCGGAGTATCTTTCATTCTGCTAGAAATGCTACCTATTAATTTGTCACGGGCTGATCCTGTTGACGCACGAGAACCTTCTTTAACATCTTTCTTGCCAAAGTATTTGGCCTGCTTGTCGCTCATACCTTTCTTAGCGCCGTCTTTTTTATCTTCGCCTTTCTCTCCAGCAGCTTTTTTCATTGGTTCTTTCTTGTCGCCGTCTTTGTCAATGTCTAGAAAGTCTGGTTTAGCACCTTCTTCCATTTTCTTTTTCTTGTCAGCTTTCTTTTTGTCAGCTTCGTCTTTCTTGGCTTCTACCATCTTCATGAATTTGCTTTTGAATTCAGGTTCTACACTTTCTTTTTTGGCTTTCTTTTTGGACTTAGGAGCATCTTCGTCATCATCAACTTCAGCTTTGCTACCGCCATAATTCTTACCAGCATGGTGTTTGACGCCCGTAGCGGTCTTTTCTATTGTGCCACCTGTAGAACTAGGTTTTTTATCACCTACTTTCATTTCTTCTTTGACATCTTCTTCTTTCTTTTTCGTGGCTTCAGCTACATAGCTAGTTTGCCCAGCTAGAACGCGAAGTTGTGCATCTTCGTTGAGTTGCACAGCCTGTGAAAGTACTGGTGCAGCTGGAGTCTTTGGTGGTGGATCCATGCTGTCTAGTTTGCTGATTAATGATTTGAAGTCCATTTTATAAGTTCCTTAACTTTTAAAGTCGTATTGTATTTATCTTTTTACCAAAGACCCGCCAGTTAGCAGATTTGTGCCTTTGAGATCTAGAGCGTTTTTGGCAGTTCCGTCTTTGTTTTTTGGTGTTTTTCCTGGTTTATTTTTATATACAACACCTACAGCGATATTACCGGCACTAGTAGCACCGGCAGTAGCTGATTCTAAAATTTCACGTATTTTCATACTATTATTTATTCTTCTTAGCACGGCCTGCTTTCATGTTAGCCAGCCAATGCGCCATACGAGCTTTTTCACCAGATGAGTTTTTAGCAGTTTTTCTTAGGCTACTAACACTGGCTTTGGTATTAACACCTGAACGTTTGGCTAATCCTTTGCGCCCAGGCTTCTTGCCGTCAGCAAAGTTTTCATCGGTTTTGAATTCATCACCTTGAAGTTTTACCCCCACAATGTCTTGTACCAGTTTCCATGCGAGACCCTTCTTGCCTTTCTCTAGCAGTTGTTTGAACATGGTTTTTTGTTCTTCATCAGCCATGCTAAAGAACTTGGCCAACTCCATCATACCTATGTTTCCTGGATATGATGCTTCGCGATTTATGCTTTCTCCGCCACCACCATCACCGCCTGATGAACCACCGTCTCCGCTGTAACCAGCATAATAGCCATAGCCGCCATAGGGACCTGGTCCGTATGCAGCCCAACGTGGTCTGCGTCGACGTTTTCTTTCAACAACAAATTCATTAGCTTTCATACAGGTGAATATGGATTGTGTGGCCGATCTGTGCCGTAATCTTCTGGATATACTGGATAGGGGTTCATACAGGGCGTTCTCCCGTGAGATACGGTAAACTGAACCATAATTGGAACCATTCTGGGGTGCCTGGCTTTATGTTGTGGGTTTTCATAAGTTCACCTTTTTCATTACCGGTGATACTAATGTTGCTGCCGCCGTATGGTTGATATCCTCTAAACTCTGTAATACCTGCTAGACGTTTTAATTCTGATAATTCCATATTAATAATTATCCATGTCTCTAAATTCTTTGCCTGTGGATTTATCTAGGTAAGTTGTCTTTGAGGGGTTAGCAGTGTAAGGACCTTTGTCCATGTAATTTTTGTTATCATCAGCTTTTCCAATAGCAGGAGTTTTATCCATATAGTCTTTGGTCTTTTTTGGTGCAGTAGCATCTGCATCACTGTTTTTATATCTATCTAAATGTATAGTATAATTTTTAATACCTTTTCGATCTAATAGATTTTCTAGATCTGTTCTGGCATCATCTAATCTGTAATCGTAAGAATGACCTAGATCTTTCTTGATAGTTTTTATAGAACCGTCCGGTAATTTCATTTTAACAGTGGCCATAACTGCTAAGGGAGTAACCGGTTCAGAAGCCTGTGCTCCTCCACCTAGTGCAGCGGCACCTGCTAATGCAGCACCAGCAACTTTGCTCTTCCAATCCTCCGCCACACCTTGCTCGAATTGTTTCTGCTTGTGTTTGACATCGCCCTGCTTCGCAGCTCGCTTCTTATCTTTGTGTGCGCCAGCGCCAGCAGTCTTAGAATTCTTAGCTACAAAATTTCTTGGCTTTGATGCGGGTATAAAATCTTTTGCTCTCATATTAAATTTCTTCTTGTTTTTCTTTGAGATTCAAACCGGGCAATTCAAATCCACTATTTTTAAATAATTCTTCAAAATTATTTGATTGTTGTTCAACTGTTTTATTCCAAGTTTCTAAATCTTTATGCCAATCCCCTGACGGAGAATCTTCATGAATTAAATAATTGTAATTATCAACACCAGAAACCATTATTGAGGATTCTACAGAATTTTTATAGGCTAGATCGGTATCTGTTGCTACAAAACAAAAAGAATATCCATCTCGGTAAAAATTTGATTTGTTGTCATCAGATCCATGCAACATGTACGGATGATGCATTACAAATTCTCCTGGATTTGATTCTATATAATCGATTTTATCTAATTGTTGATTTTCAAAAACTATTTTTCCGTTAGCGGTTTTATATCTGTGTGAATCGCGAATGTATTTTAAACATCCCATTTCCTTTGTTGCACCAGATAGTGTTATCCATACAGTTAATGCACGAGTCTGATCTTGAAAATTCCAATATATACCGTCTCTATGATAAGGAACATGCTTTGCATTTTTTGGATCTTTGTTCCATACATATGAATCATAACAAGAAAAATTAGGACCAATGATTTCTTTGACATATGCAAGCAAAATAGGATTTTTTGATAATTTATTGATAAAGGGGAATAGAAAATTTGCTTTTCTTCGAAATTCGGTATTCATCCAATCTATCTCTTCGAGATGTCTATCTCTTTGTAATTTAAACTGGTGAAGTTCGTCACTATCTAAAAATTTGATAGGACCGATATAACCTTGTTCGAAAAATATTTCTTTAACATTTGCGATACTCATACTGTGATACCTCTTGATCTAATCCCGCCCTTCTTTTTAATCTTACCTAGTTCGTCTAAGGCATGGCGTATCTGTTCCATGTTCATTTTTAATTCTTCAAACTGGCGTGCCATTAGCTGCCACTCACTGGGGCTAGCGCCATCAGCGCGAGCTGCGAGGTCTTTTAATTGTCCGGCTGCTCTCAGCATACGATACTTTAGTTTAGCAGGATTGGCTTTGTCGTGGCTGTAAATCATAGGATCCATGGGATCACTAGGATCCATCTCGATAGGTGCTTCGTTGATGCCTTCGTTGATGCCCATACCTTTGCGAACCGCAGCAAATAACGGTTTAGCAAGTTCACCTGCACCTGTGGCTTCTTTGAACCCTTCGAAATCATTGTTAGCCGCAGCCGCCCTAGCACCGCTGGCACTGACACCTGCTACTCCTTCGGCTCCATCTTCACGTTCGCCACTAGAAACAAAATCTAAAACTTCGAAGTCGTAAAATCCATGTGCCTTGCCTTCAACACCATTGTACTGTGTGAGAAGATTTTTCATATCTTCTAATCTATCACTGCCTGCCACAAAGGTAGCACTGTTATATCCTTGTTCGTGTAGATATGAAGCAACCTTGCCTATGGTGTTCAGCCCAGCATTGTCAACCACATCACCTGCATATTCAGGAAACATCTCTTTGATAAATTTAATTTTGGTTCCGTAGTCTAGGGGATTTTTCTTTTTATCCTGAGTCTGGCTCACGAAAATCCGCATGTCGCCACCTTGGCTCTTCATGGTATCAAGAACCTGTTTGTGTCCAATAGTAGGAGGATTCATCCTGCCGAAACAGAATGTCACATGTTTTGCACCAGCTTCGAATAATTCTAATAGCAGCATTAGTCGTAGTCACCTTTTTCGAGATATTTTTCCTGCTCATCAGCAATGCGTTTTGCTAGGTCTATGAGTTTTTCTTTGGGAAACTTTTCTTCTCTATCATCGATGTCGTATTTTTCGCAGTAATGATTTAAACAGGCCTCGATAGGTCGTATATAAACTTTAAATACTCGTGGATTACCTTGATGTTCTTTGTGTCTTTTAACAGCAGGAAAGAAATATTGGTTCAACATAGCATCGTCGTTGTCCATGAAGAACTTTAGATCGTCTAGCCAATCTATATCCTGTTTGTCATCTTTGGGTGCGCCTATAGGCGAAAACATTTCTCGTAATAACATTACCAGCTCCTACAAGACCAGTATCTGGCTTTATGACGAGGTCCTGGATTTGCACAGTTATGACGAGCACGGAATGATTTTCTACGTGCTGGATTGGATTTTTTAATGCGCATCTTCTTATCGCCAAAATTTACTTTGACGATATTGCCGTTAGGCTTGCGTACATATACTTTGGATTTCTTCACATCACCAGCCATCTTCTTGCCTAGCGGTACTTCGCGACCTTGGTATTTGGCTTCATCTACATCACCTTCCGCCACACCTTTAACTTTGCCGCGTGGGCCAACTTGTCTAACTTCAGCACCAGGATATTTTTCATCACGATCTTTGATAGCACTGTCCTTGTCGGCATAACTGGCCAAACTTGCAGGCTTGCCGTCTTTATTCACAATGTGATAATTGTCCGGCTTCTTGCCTTCCGCCACACCTTCACCATACTTTTCTTTCTCGCCAAATCTATCCCAAGCACGATTAGCACTTTGCTGATTCTTTTTAGCGCCTTGAGCATCTCTCTTATCGTCTGCTTTAATCATACGATCAACAGCTCGCTTATGAACTTTAGTCAACATCTTCTGACCTTTAGCAGTATCACCGTATTCTTCTATGGAACTTTCTTCATATTTTTGTGCTTTCATATAATCACGAGCTGTGTCGATATAGTCTACGGCTTTGGTGATCTTGCTCTGCACCCACTCTGGCAGATTATCGTCTGCTCGTAGAATGCTGTATAGTTCTTCGGCAGCATCGTCGATGGTACGTAGATCATCTTTGGCCATATCACCTTCGCGATCATATTCGCCGTAGTTCACAGGTGCATCTGGATTCTCAGGACCGTGGTCTTCCATCTTAACGCAGTTGTCTACGGTCTTGCCACCTTTCTGTTTAGTGCCCATGCGTTTGTAGCCCTTCCAACAGGCCTTGCCATCGACACCTTTTTGTTTGTCCTCTACAAGTTCACCTTCTAAGAATGTCAAACCTTCGTTGGTCAGCATATCCATGGCAGTATCGTCTAGTTCAATTACGATGCCATCTTCTAGGATATCTACGATTTCTGTGGAGATTTCGTGATCTTCTGAAAAACTGATGCCAAAAGCATCACCTATTTCAAACATGCTTTCGTCGGTGTTGTCTTTTTGTTGTTTTTCTTTATCTGCTATGGCTCGTTGTATTTGGGGATCATCTGCTGCAGGATGCTGTTTGAGATCCTGTAGAGTAGTTGATTCTAAGAGTATAGCGTCTAGTTTAGATATAAGGTCTCTCATAGTATGTTCCGTAAGGTCATACTATATTTATCGAAACTGAATTGTTAATAACTATAACGGATTTCTGTGATCGTGCCTTCTTCTAGCTGGTAAGCAGCACGGATATATACGAATTTACCAGTGAATACACATACAGCGTTGTTGGTTATAGGTGTGCTGTCTATAGCAGTGAGAACTACATCTGCTGAGTCGTAGATAACATCAAACCAGTCTGAATCGCCAGGATAAAGTTCAAGAGTAGCCTGTATTTTTACAGAACCTTTGAAATTGTTGAATTCAAACACAGCGGTATGCATACCATTGTTGTTTTTATAGTAGCCCGCAGCAGGACTCTTTTCAGAAAATTGTAGACTGGGATATTGGCTGTTGTCAGCAGTGGTAGCCAGTAGCACACGGGTTTGATTGGACATCAGTTATTTATCGGAGATCACAAAGTTGTAGATTTTGCCCACTACGTCAGCGTTACGCAGTTTCATCATCAACAGTGTTTGATCATCTTCCACTAATATATATCTGCGATCCCAGTTCCAATCAGTTGCCAAGAACCATTTTTCCACAGCCGATGTGCAGGTCACAT
>Ga0208975_1000030_pt1 | contig 80853 bp, 139 predicted proteins | sample GreLakmeER78MSRF_FD_187700 | JGI IMG/M metagenome (GOLD analysis project Ga0208975, IMG submission 187700) | Freshwater lentic microbial communities from great Laurentian Lakes, MI, USA - Great Lakes metaG ER78MSRF (SPAdes) | ecosystem: Environmental > Aquatic > Freshwater > Lake | place: Great...
GCAATAAAGCAGGTCATTAAATGGAGTTATCAAAATGAGAGGTATTAAAATATGAGATTTGCATCAGTCACATGGGTGGATGGTGATTTTAATCGCACCGCTTCCGTATTATCTTTTGACTCCAAAAAAGCTAGAGACGCATACTCAAAACAATCATCAATCAGGGTCCAAAAGATTGACAGTAAGCGCAAAAAACAATTGCTGAATGAGGGTAGACCACATCGGTTAGTGTTGTGGGATAGTAAAGACCCAAGTCTTTTCATTTTTAGGATGTAAAAAAAAATGATCAAAGAACGAGTATTCAGCACTGTAATAACCTTACTTACTGTAGGGGTATTGTTTTACTGGTTTAATCCGAGCGTTGAATCACCCATCATACAAAGGCTAAAAAGTCAAGCCCTGAAATTAGAATAAATACTCTAAAAAAGGGGCTTGTGCTTTGAGTTTAATTCAGGTATAATATCTTTACTGAATTAACTAAAAACAAACGGGTGAACAAAGTGAAAACAGCAACTATTGAAATCAGGGAGCAGTTAGAATGAAGCCTATTAAAATTGGTAGAGATGTTTGTTAAATAGTCTAATAGTATCGGGGAAGGGTTGGTGATTGATTAAATTGCTTTCAATGTCTGCCCACCCCCTTCCCTTCGGTCTGTCCCTAATTAAATTTCAAGACAGCGAGAAAAATTCTGACAATTACATTTTTAGTGTATTGTCAAGAGTTTCACATAGATATTTTAGAATTGTTGTAAAAATACGACATGGGGATATGTGTGGTGTCAAGCCAATAGGCCAATATGCAGAAGATATTTATAAATACCCTTATAAGTCGTAGGGGTATTTTAACAATTGTAAAAAAGTTTTAAAAAGCAATGAAAAAACAATACGAGAAGATTGTATAGGAAAGAAAAGCTATAAGAATACGTTTAAAAACGTTTTAAAGGGTCTAGGATGCATCCAAAAAGTAAATACATACCAAGAAGAGGGGGAGATATTTAAAACGATCCTGAAGCGTTTTAAGAGGTCTTGTGAAACACAGATATTTTTGAAGATTGGTATTGTAGAAATTCTACGCAAACCATAGGGGAGAATTTTTAAAAAGGAATTGCGTAAAAACACTACACATCACCAATAGGTTTCTTAAATTCGGGCTTTGCTTCGCTCCTTCGCCCTTTCTTGATTCTTATAACATTCTTATAAGAAGCTTTTAAAGATTGTTAACAGACAAGAAAGGTACGAGAGTACAGTCAATCAAGATACTTGTGTTCATAAAAATATTTATAGAATAATTCTTATAAAAGTTTTATGAATAACCTATAAATGTTCTATAGATATTTTTATAGAGTACTTATAAAATTCCTATAAAATACTTATAAAAAACTTAAAAAAATTCTATAAGTATTCTATAAATATCTTATAAGTATATATTAATATATACTTTAGTACCCTCTTTATCTATATTGTAGTCGGAATCCGACTGTTCAAATCTCTTTTTCAGTGGTCTGTTTTGGTGTAATTAAGAAATCTGTCTTCAGTAAAACATTTCCTTTTATGTCATAAAACTGAAGACTTTCACACTCTGTAGGATCTTTTACCTTTGTGTAAAGAGTACAGAATCTGTGGTTTGTTGTGTGATGTTTTTGTGTACCAATTACACCCAACTGCTTAAGCTTTCTTAGTGTCAATTTTGTAACAGTCAGAGATACACCTGTGCTTTCAGATATTTGTTCCTGTGTCTCAAAGTACTCGTTACCAGAGTTCGTGTAAGATAGATATTTTGAAAGCATGTGACACCAGATCAACTTATCTGTTGAGGTTATTGTATTAGAAATACTCAAAGACACACAGTAAACACTTTTTGCTCTTTTCAAATACTCTGGTATTTTAATAAAAGAATACAATTTCAATGTCCTCCTTGGATCTCTTTCTTAATTGCTTTTTGAATCTCAACCAAACGCTTTAGTCTTTTCTTTTCTGACCTTTGTTCGTCACGGGAAGCGTTCAAGACTTTAAAGTAAAACTCACCATTCTTTTCTGAAGGATCAGAAGCAATATAAAGATTTTGGATTTCATTCTTTAAGAAACCAAGTTGTTCTTCTACAGAGGATATTTCAGCTTTCAGTAGTGATTTCAGTGATTGTAGTTTAGATTTAGTTATCATATATGTATTTCTCCTTTATTTTATTATTGAATTTATTCTGCACCAAACATGATATAAACTAACTCAGAGTACGTCAATTGTTTTTCTGTACAGCTTTCGTTTGCTTCATCATGTATTTGGACACAATAGGTTTTATTTAGTTCTGTTGGTGACTGTACTACTGTATACTTTACAGATTCCCTGTAGAAGTTAAATCCCGGTTTAAATTTAAATTCTTCAATCATTTCCTCTTTCCTCCTTTCTTTAAAGTGCAACCTAAAAGAGTGTTTTACTTCTCTTAAAGTGTCAATCTGATTTGTACTAAGGTATTTCACAACCAATATCCCACCCAAAGCTTATATCCGGAACGAAAGAAATGACCGTTGTTTGGGCACAACTCAGAATACGGAGTAACTGAAGAGTTAAATCCTTCTTGTTTTAGTGCAGAGCAACAACGATCTGCTTCTTGTTTTTTATCTAAAGTAAATTGGTATTCAAAATAACCGGCTTGTATGTTCTCCTTGATACCTTTTACAATATCTGGGTACTCCGAATATAAAAACTCTAAATTTTCTTTTTGTTCTTTAATTTTAAGTTTTTTAATTTCAAGTTGTACTTCTTCAAACAGTGTCATAAACATCTCCTTTAAGTTCTATAATCCTTGGTGTTCTATGTTGGAAATACAACAGTTGCATCTCTGCTTGAACTTTATCCAAGTACACAGCGAGTAATTCATTTTCATTCGATAACACAGCATAAGCTTTTACAGTGCAGATTTTCATATTTTGTCTGTCCCTAATTAGCAGTGCCGAAACATCTCAAAAGATGTTTCCAAAAAGATTTTAAGAAACTCTCTTTTTTAATATCCTCTTTTTGTTCAAAGAACTTACCTTCTTTTCCACATCTCCAGTGATGAAAGCCTTCTCGTTCAACATTACAACGAATAATACTTTCTGTAACAAAACCCGTTAGTACATTCTGATGTGATTTAATTGTCCTAATACAAAGCCCGTACATGTAATCATCAAAATATTTACAATCTTTACAAAGCTTTACTTTGTTTTCAATAGGTGCATTTGACTGTGTCATGTTGCTCCCCTTCTTTTGAAAAATAATCCACCAAAGCGTCTGCCGCTTGTTTACAGTCTTCGTGATAATCACTCTGAATAAGGGGTACAGAAAAGTTACGTGATTCAAAATAATCACCTTGAATAACGAATTCAAAAGCTATAGAGTCGGGATTAAAGGTGCACTTCTTAACAAACAGATCTGAGTCTGTAGGTATTTTCAGAAAATCGTGAAGCTTAGAATGTTTGTATTTCATTTTTCCTCCTTTTTGTCTTGGATAAATACCTTTAGTGTACGGTCATCATCCTGAAACGATAACACAACTTCCCTGTGTGCAGTAAGATATTTCACATATGATCTACCTCTTTCGTCAATCACTTCTACTCTTGTTACTTTTTGTGTTGTAATGTTCATTTTCTCTCCAATTATTAGTTCTTAACATTCTGTAAGTTGCTTCATTTACGACTTTGGCATCAAATTTAGAATTTTCATCAAAATAAACATAATCAACTTTCCTACCCATGAAAAACTCTTTGCTTTCTACAACAAAATTCATAACATAGTCCTTTGTTTCGACTGTAGCATTTCTTAAACAAACAGTAAAGTCTTCTTTATAATTTGGCATATTCTTTATAATTTGAAGAAACTTCTCAAATTCTATTTTTAGGATTGCGTGGTTTTTATAAACTCTGATGTATTGTAGTTTCATTTCAAATCCTTTTTTGCTCTAGCCATAAAAATATCAATCACGGATTTGTTTGAAGAGTAATGAAAGGTAGCTTCTTCGTAATCAAACCACTTTTCTTTTTCATAACGATAAAAAGAGTTCAAAAGATTATACAACTCCTGCTTTCGATCAAAATAGATCAACAAAAATCTTGGTTCTGTTGTGTCGGAAAAGTATCCGATCATGTATTCATACAGACCATCCCCTACATTACCGCAGTTGGCAATGTAAGTCACTGCAATATTTTTACATTGTGAATCGTTGCCGAAAGGCACTAGTTCTGTAATTTGTCTTAGCATATTTTCACCTCTTTTAAAGTAACTTCGAATAATTCCAATTGATCTACGAGTAATCGACTTTTATTTATATCTTCTAAAGTCTCAACAGCTTCCTTTTCAGTCATTAGAAAAATGCTTTTAGGACCATAAGTATAGTTACAAACTCCGTATGATTTGTGTAAAGTACCAAAAAGATACATTTTCTTTTCTGTCACATCGTCCTCCTTTATTGCTTTAACAACCACATCTGGATCAACAATGCTCCGTGAACCCGCAATAATAATTTTGGTTGTCATATTGATTTACTCTTAATTTTACCACATTTCTTGCAATTTTGAACATACAGATAACCATAAGGTCTTCCTTGTTCGCTATCGTTATGAAACAAAGGGTGTTTACTAATAATTTCCCAATCGTGGCGACAGATTCCCAATATAAATTTAATCCACTTCATTTTGCTTTCCTCGTATGTTTGTATTTTTCTCTAATCCTAAAATGTTCTTTTAGAACCTCTGAAAAAGTCAAAGACTTATCGTAAAACGCTCTCATTAGTTTTCTAATAGTCAATTTGGTGTGTATTTTGCCTTGCAGTTTTCTTTTAAGTTTTCGCATTTTCATTATATTGAAACCTCCAGTACAGAAAAAACTCCAGCTACAATTAAAACGCCAATCAGAATAATTAAAAACCCAACCCACAACTCTCCTTTACTTCCTGTAAACTTCGATTGAAAAGCTAAAGCTGTTCCAGCAAAAGAAACGAATAACCCAAACAACAATACAGCGATTACACCTATGATTTCAAACATTTTTCTCTCCCATTAAAAAATCGTCTCCACAAGTAAGATCTTGCGGTACTGACTACAGCAAAGATTGCTGTAATTTCAAAGTTTGTACCCCAATCAGGAGAAAATCCATAAAGAGGGGCAACAACATACGCCCAAACAAAAAGAGAAAGGAGAAATCCCGAAATCTGATTCAAAATTGATTCTACAAGCGAACTGGTTTTACTTTGTGCCATAGTATTTACCTTCCTCCATATCTTTGTCAGATATTTCTGTAGTGATAATCTCTTCTACACTTACGCAATGAAAAAATAAATCTAACCAAACTGAATCTGGTATATTGTGCCCTTCGTGTTCTATTTTTCCATCTACAAGCAAAACTTTCCAATCACCTCTTGGGCAAGTAATCACTTCGATTTTCATTCTTTGACTCATACTTACTCCCTCACTCTATTCCGTCCGGTTTTAACACAACTATCATACTGTCGTGCATTCCGCATTTGTTTTTAACTAATTCACCTTTTGTATTTAATCCTTCAAATTTCACTCTTCCTTTTAAGAATCTTATTTCTGTCGCATTTGGTAAAATTACATTGTGAAATAAAACAGTACTTGTAGACACTGGTAAAAGTAGTACAGACAGTCTACCTTGATTTTTAAAATCAACAGCCCTCTTGACGAAAGCTTCTTTTAAAGATCTGCTGTAAGGAGGGTTTACAAAATTTCTAAAGCCCCAATCTATAAGAAGTCCATCTTTATCTGGAGTTATTTCTCCAGTATTGAGTGGACAAGGATCGAAATCGAAGTTAAACTCTTCGTTCAGCATATTGTACAAATAATCTGGAGTTTTCCAATTATCACTATGATTTTGATTTCTGTTTTTCATACTTACTCCTTACGGATGAATCTGGTAGTCATCGCCCATGTCATCATCTAAGTTCAATGCACCAGCAAAGAATAGCATGATGTACAAACCCAAATTCATTACAAAAGCTACTCCCAACATGATTGCTCCCAGTTTTACCGAAAAAGCAAGAGAAAACCCTGCTAGTACAATCATGAGAAAAACTACACCAAATGCTCGCCCATAAAAATTATTAAAATTCAAGATCAAATCTCCTTCTCTGCTCGTTTAAGTTCTTGGTAATTTTCTACCAACTGTAAAAACAGTGTATACGAAGTTTTGATAAAATGCAAGAAGTATTTTATTTTGTTTGGTTTGTAATTTTGTTCGTACACGGTTTTAGCTAAGAAGTGGTGTTGAACTTCTTCTTTTGCGTGTTCCTCCCAAAGTTTACTACTCTGTAATTCTCTCTTAAAAAAGAACTTGCCGCCTTTAATGTAAAGAAACCCACCGAAAGCAGTCAAGTCTTCTAGACAAACTGTAGTCAAGAGTCTTTTATCAGGTGTAAATCCTAGATTTTGTAATCGACTGTGGGCAGACCTTTCCAGTTTTTCAGTGTCAACTTTGTATGTAGTTTTTAAAATCCTATTTAAACTTCTGTGTGCTAAACTGTGTTGCGCTTCTTGTTTAATGAACTCTTTGATTTCAAAATACGTTTCGTCATCAACACAGCTTTGATGTAATCTTACAGCATCACAGAAGAAGCGTTCGCCAATTACAAAAGTCAGACTAAGAGAATTTAAAACTCTAGTTAGAAATTTAAATTTAGTGTAGTTTAATACATTTTCTTTACTTGTGTCTGTAATAAGTTCAAAGGGTTTTGATTTTAGTTTTGTCTCTTGGTTTTTTTGCATCTTTGTCTCCTAAAGGATTGTCTTGGCGTGTTAAGTGTTTAAGTTTACACTGAAGTTCATTGGCATCCAGAACAGAACCAGAGTAAACCAGTTCCGAATCTAGAAGAAGTTTGCAGTATTCGTGTTCAATACTGAAGTTTTGATAAGAAATAAAATCAAAAGGGTTTAGTTCTAACCAGTCTGTTTTAAATATATCAGATATTTGTCTGTGTGTCAAGATATAAGATAGAATCAAAGATTCATAATTATTTTCTTGTACTTTTTTTAAATCGTACAGCTTCACTGTCAATAGCATTCTACACCTTAAATAAAAATACCCCAAAAGGATTTCTCCTAATGGGGTTTATATAAATTAAAAATCTTTGCTGTACAGGTAGGCTTCGAACCTACAGTTGCTTTCGCGACAGATTAACAGTCTGCTGGGTCTACCAATTCCCCCCCCCACTGTACAATAATCTTGGGTAAGTACACAACCAACCCTTTCACCTGTCAATTCAGGTTGTGCCTGCCGAAGGGGAGGTAGTTTCTACCTGCTAATCTCCTGCTGGGACTTAGTTTTTGGTTAGCACCAACTAACCTTTAACCTGTACTCAGGTTCGTAACACCGGGAGAGGTGTGTTTTATTTTGGGTTGCGGCCTGAAGAATCGAACTTCATTTGATTTAGTTTATGAGACTAACCCTGATCCAACCAGTACCGACCGCGATTACAGGGTCGAGCTATACTCCGGTAACCACCAGAATATTTATTCAGATTCTTTGCCCTCGACCAGCAAAAGACTGCTTAAACAACTTATCTTCGGTAATGACAAGCATCACTCTGGGTCATTGTAGAACCTAGTTTAAGGTAAGTTTTACAACCTAGCCAAGTGTACCTTGGCATATTTTTAAAAATACATTTTGCTTTCTTTTTAAACAAAAACAGTTTTTATAGTATAAATTTGAATAAATTAAACAAACTGACTTATTACCTGACTGTATCAATCTGAATATTCTAGATGTTTTGTCATTTTTTAATGGTGTTCTATGATTTGTTACTTTCTCAAGATAAGTTTGAATTTTTTGTAGTATTTTTAAATTTTTACTTGTTAAACTCCAAATTAATTTTGAACTATTTTCTTTAGTAAGAATAACTGAACCATCTGCATCAAAATAACCCCTTATGAAATCTTTTTTGTAATTGTCCTTTATTTGATCAAACACATCTGACTCTTCTAAGTAAGTTTTATTTTTTAATATACCCGCACGGATAAATAATTGTGAACTTTCATAATTCAAATCTAATCTACAACTTTCAAATAAACCCGTCTGGCATTTTGAATAGTAATCTTTAACTTTGTTTTCTTGAAAAATTTCATAACTTATTTTTACAAGATGCTCTTTATCTTTTTTAGATAACCTTATGGTTATTCTTCTTCCGTCAGAAGAACCGTCACCATATATAAAACCCAAAATATAATAGAAAATTTCTTTTTTCATAAACCTCTCCTGTTAAATTTAAATATTTTTAACAGGAAAGTATTAGTTTCGCCAAATGAAATTTTGTAGATTGCTGAAACTTTCCTAAAACTGGTATCAGAAGGGCAGGGATCGAACCTGCTTTTCTGATATTACTTATCAAGATCTTTGTGCCAATTTAATTGCGAAGCCGTTCTTCTTTTATGACAATTAGCACAGAGGACTTGACATTTTTCTATTTCTTTTTTTATTTTATCTAAACTATTGTACACCATCAAGCTTACACAATTAATTTTTGTAGTTTGATCCAAATGATCAAATTCTAAAACAACTGGGTCTTTTTCTCCACAAATACAACATGGGTTTTCTTTGAGATAATCCCATAAGTATTGTCTTTTTTCTATTCTGTTTTGTTTATTTAGATTATTTTTCTTATCTTTCTTTTCTTTTGATAATTTTTTATAATACTGATTATCGTATTCTCTTTTACAAGGCTTACATTTCTTTTGTGTAATATAGTCTTTTTCAAAAATATTACCACAAGTAAAACACTTCATACATCCTCACAAATTAGTTACCCGGCTCCAAACCGGGACGATTACCACTCTCGTCACCTTCTGATTAAAACTTGGCACACGATACGGGAGTCGAACCCGTCTTTAAAGATTGAAAATCTTTTGTCCTAACCGATAGACGAATCGTGCATTTAATCTTTGGTGGAAATTTCAAGAATCGAACTTGAACACCGTTTCTACCGTTAACAATCAAGTCAGCACAAGGCCCGTCTAGAATCAGCTCACCCATATATTCCCATTTAAAACTTTAAACTCGTGGGGAGTACCTTCACACTCTCCCTTGCACTTGTCAATTCAAGTTTTGACGCATTAACGATATTGCTCTCGTCTGATTTCTTTGTCTTAGTACAAAACGGATTCAGAACCACTCTAAGAGTTCTACGGTAACATGTTACCTCTCGGACAGATTAAAACTCTTAAAAATCTATCCACAGATTTACTGGATTTTGTAAAATACCAAGTCTCACTCAATCTGTAAATCGACTTAATTATTATAGCATAATTTTTTAATTTGTCAAGAGTTTTTCTACAATTATTTTTTCTTTTAATTTTTCTACACCTGACAAATCTCTATATTCTTCTAAGTACACCAGTCTTTTTATTCCTGCTTGAGAAAGCATTGCTGCACAACTTAAACAGGGAGCAAGTGTAACATAGCACGTTGAATCTGTTAAGCTAATTCCTTCTTTTGCTGCTTTTAGTACAGCATTGACTTCAGCATGAATTACCTCTGCTTTTGTTACGTTGTTTTCTGTTTCGCAAATGTTATCCCAACCAGAAGGTGTACCGTTGTATCCTGTCAATGTTACACCAGATTTTGTTACAATACAAGCACCAACTTGTTTTCTTTTTGCTTTTGACATTTGCGAGTGCAACAAAGCAGTTGCCATATATGCAGCATCCAATTGTTTTTGAGTAGGCATTCTATCGCAACCAAAACCATTTTACAAACAAATTCCAAAACCAAGAACCTAAATCTTCTTCTGGTTGTTCTGATAAAGATATAGAAATGAATTCTACATTACCATCCGATTCTTCAATTTCTTGCATCATTTTATCAATTTCCGTTTGTTTTGTCAAGATATTTCTCCTTTTTTTTTTTTATTTTGGCGAATGGACTCCGATTCGAACGGAGGTTGCAAGGATTTGGAGTCCTGCCGAATAACCACTATCTTATCCACTCTTTTAATATGGTGACACTGGCAGAACTCGAATCTGCAAACCTACTCCTTAGAAGGGAGTTGCTCTATCCAATTGAGCTACAGTGCCTTCGTTTACCAAATAACTCTAAATTAAAATTATTTGGTAAAGAGGGTTTTTACAGAACCCTCATAACTGCAAGTCATTCTTGACACATCCCCCTAGTAGCCTCAAATCTACCTGAGTTTTTGAGCATTACGCTGACACTCTCAAACTCTTCATGGTTTGTACGCATTTCCAAAGCGTGACAGAATTATACCTGAAGTTCTGGATCATTGTCAAGTGTTTTTTCAACTTTTTTAGAAGTTTTCTTTTCTTTTACCGGAGAGATTTGTTTACTTTGTTTTTTAAATTCTTTCAAAGCTTTTGCTTGCTCTTTTTCTCTTAAAGCAAGTCTGTTCTGAACTCTTGCGTTGATTTCATCAGAATCTAACCACATGTCTTTTCCATCCAAAACAGCTTTAATCTCTTCTTGTGTCAAGAAGTCTTTGTAAACATCATTGTAGAATTTCTGCATTTGTTTTTCAAAAAAAGTTCCTTGTTGAACATTCTCTGAGAATCGTCCAATGATACCACCTCTGGATTGATGAATTAACATACAACTGTGAGGTAGAGCAATACAGTCATCACAAGATAAACTGATAAATGAAGCTCCTGAGTGCGCTTCAGACGTGATTACAGCACGGGTATAAGCTTCAGTAGATCTGATAGCATTGACGATGTCTATTGTTGTATTAAGATGACCGCCTTCGCTTGATACAATGAACTCAAAAGTGTCTTCTTCTGAAGAACTTATTAGTGCCTGTATCAAATCTCTGTATTTGTGAGACTCTTCGATGTCCGTGTCAAAGAACACCCTGTAGTGATTACTTGAGATTGAAGTCTGAAGAATTTTTACTTGCTCTTGCATGTGAAAAGGTGGAAAATCATCCGAATTCAGGTTTTGACTTAAAGATTGTTTTTTTTCATTTTTTTGTTTTTTCATTTCGTCTCCTTAAGCGTAAGCTTTAATGATCGTCTTTGTCAATTCGCTTCGGACAACATCTTCGACTGTAAATTCGTGATAAGCTACAGATTTAAACTTAGCAGATCCGTCTTCTCTGAAGAACCTAGGTACAGCGTCCCTTAGTGCATTCCTGCCTTTGGAATCGACATACAATTGACTATTGTCTCCCAGCACACACACTTTAGTATTCACCCCTGCTCTTTCCATTATCAATTTAAGAATCAAAGGGGGAAGTTGTTGTGCTTCATCTATGAGAAGTAAAGTGTTGTCAAAAGTACTTCCTAGAACGTAGTTTGGAATCTTAAAGTGTAGTCTGTGACCTAGATCTGTTTCAACTTTTCCTTTACTTAACAAGTCCTGTAGAATTGTCTTTGTGCTGTTGAAATGTGGTTCACATTTTTCTTCCAGTGTGTTTGGTAAAGCACCGATTTTGTCCATACCTGCCTCAACAGGTGTTCTGATGATTATAATTTGTTTAGTTGGGTCTCTTAAGTACTCTTGTATAAACGTATACAATACAGTCATTGTCTTACCTGATCCACTAGATCCTACAATAAAAGTCAAATCATTTTCAAGTATCTTGTTTCTACAAGTTTTCTGAGTATCGGTGAGGTGTATCTTGTTTATCCCAAACTGTTCAGACCATTTTTGGGCTTGCGGTCTAGGACTTGATCCTTGCTCAACTCGCTCCCTTCTTGTCTTCTTTTTTTGTTGCATTGATTACCTCCTTATTTTAAGAAGTTGACTTGCGACCTCTTTTTGTTTGTGGTTCTTTTGTCTGTGAAGCAACTGATTCTGGTTGAACAACTTTATCAACTACAGCTTCAGTTTTAAGAACAACGGGTTGCTTTTCTTCTTCTCGTTTGACCATAACACAGTTATAATTCCCAACGTATGCTGTAGGCATTTTATCATTGTCTGTTGAAAATACGTAACCCTCTTGTACAGCCTCTTGTACAGCTACACAGAACTCCCAAAAACTGAATTGTGTAATATTTTTTAATACCATGTATCCTCCTTAGTTATCATAATTATTTAAATTAAAGTACTGGTTTCTGGAAAGGTTTATGCTTCCAGAATCAATCAAATCAAGAATATCTTGATCGTACAATTGATCTTCTTCATGATCAACTAAGGGTTCAGAAAAATAATTATTCATTTTGTATTTCCTATCCCTTTTAGTTAATTGAGATTGTATTGTAGCATAAAAACCACAAATGTCAAGTATTTTTTAAAGTTTTTTCATTTATTTTAAATTTTATTAAAAAACTTTAAAAAATACTTGACAAATCTAAAAAATGTGTTATACTTATTGACAAGGGTATCTCTGAAATACAAAAATACAGAGGGTGCGAGGAACTGCGGAATAAACCCTACTTACATGGTAAAGGATGACACCTTTGCGGTTTGAGAGTAAAGGCGTACAAGTATAAATCTTCTCCGGTGGCTAGTCAAGCTATTTATTTACGATGATGGAGTCTCTTGTGCGAATCAAGCCTAGTGGCTCCGAGGGAAACCTTTGGTGAACTACAGATTGACTGGTCAAGTGGAGAACTTAGTTTTCTCCCTAAAGGCCATGTTTTATCTAAAGTTCACCAAGGGAAATTATAACTTATTGATTTTTAAAGGATTTTATTAATGTCTTATCAGAATGAAATACAAAAAGAAGATATACTTAAAATATTTGAATATGATCCTTTATCAGGTGATCTTACAAGAAAGAGTACAGGAAAGAAAGTTAAATATCCTGAATTTGATAGAGTACCTAAAGTTACTTTTAAAGTAAAAGATAAGACTTATAGACTGCACTCTCACACTATCGTGTGGTTCATGTGTTATGGAGAGTGGCCTAAATATGTAATCTTTCATAAGGATTTTAATCAATTCAATTTAAGAATTACAAATTTAATGGAAGTAAATAGATTACACAATTACGCTTTACTTAGCGCATATAAAAATTTAACTGAATATTGTGATATCAAACCTCATAGTCAAGATAAGCATATTTATTTAGTCAGATATATATCAAATAACAGACTGAAATACGAACAATACCACGATATGAAGTTTGCTCAACTAGCGTGTAAAAGACTTAAAGAAAATTACAGAAGACTTATAATTCAACTTGGTGCTATACCTCCATCTTAAGTGTATTTATAAAATATATAATAAAAGTATTGACTTTGTAGTATATATTTGGTATAATAGTTCTCATATCTTAAAAGAAAACCGCAGACTGGTACAATAAATTATAACAGATAAATTAAAATTCTGTTGTGTTTACTTATCCCGGTCTTTTGGTATTTAAGGTGTACTTTCGTTAGTTATTCAATCCCTCCTTGTTGGATAGACTAAGACGGAATCCGTAACCGTCACCTTTCTAAAAACAATAATAACATACAATTTAAAGGAAATCAAATGAAATGCTTCTATTGCAAAAGCAACCTACCGTCTAACTCTGTATCTGACATCTGTGAGAATTGTCTCTTTCATCTAGATGACGATGACTCCGATTACGATGATAATCTTCAGAAGGATATTGAAGCTATCCTCAACAAGACTGGGGCAACCCCAGCAAGATTTATTGAATAAGGAAATAAGATGCCTTTTAAGCCTAACGATCCTAATATAAACCGTGCCGGTTTAATTCCGAAAACGCACAAACCTTCCGCTAAAGAATTAAAGCAAAAAGAGATTATGTCCTTGTTGCGAAAACTAAAGCCCTTAATGAGTAAAAGCGTAAACACTGCTGCAAAGATTATAGACAGCGAAGATGCTAGTGAATCCGGTAAGCTTCGTGCTGCTACCATCCTTCTTGGTTTGTATAAAGACTTGATTTGCGAAGCTTACAATCACGATATCAAAGCAGAAGATCTAGTGTCAGACCCACAAGAAATTGATACAAGTAAAAATGCTCCAATCTTTAGTTTGACCGTTTTGAAACCTGAAACAGAAGATAAACAAGAAGATTCTTAAAGTTTAAAAATAAAAGATAGGTAGGCCAACCGAAAAGCACATTTCTCTCTGTGTGCCCTCTTTTATTTCCCGTTTTATCAGATAGAGAGATTTTAATTTTAGGAGAGAAGATTATGCAAGAAATTTGGAAAGATATTACTGAATACGAAGGTTCTTATCAAGTAAGTAATTTTGGTAACGTCAGGAGCTTAGATAGACAGGTTGGTTCCGAGCCTCGTGTTAGGGTAATAAAAGGTAAAATTTTAAAAAAGAAAATCAACAAAGGCGGCTATCATTGTGTTCACTTAAGAGATGGTAAAATTGAGTCACATCCTTCAGTGCATAGACTTGTTGCTGAACACTTTATTGAAAACAAAGACAGTAAACCTACCGTCAATCATATCGATGGAAATAAGCTAAATAACCATTTCAACAATTTAGAATGGGCGACACATGAAGAACAGAGTTCTCATGCTATTTCCAGCGGATTAAGAATTATAAGAGGGAAACCAAAATTCTCTAAGTCTTTTAAAAAAGAAATTTTAGATTATTATTTAATTAATGGTTGTTCTATTGTTCAACTTGCTAAACACTTTGAAGTGAGTGAAAGAACCGCAGGTAGGATAGTCAACAATGGGGTTCATGCGAGAACTACAACAAAAGTAAAAGAAGATGGAAGCTTAGAGGTCAGAGAAATCCTTACCAAAGGCGAAGTTTCTGAAATAAAAAAATTAAGAAGTGAAGGTTTGACTCTGTTAGAAATTTCTAAGATGTTTAACAGAGGCACTTCTCAAATCTGGAGAGTTTGTAAAGATCTTTCTAGAACAACAAATATTGAATGAGGTGTAAATGAGTGAACAAGTGATCCTAGCCCCTGCCAGTCAAAGACAGGCAGACATTTTAAATTCTGACGCTACAATCACTTTAGCAGGTGGTGCAGCGGGGTTAAGTCTGGCCCCCTGAGATGGGAACATTTCAGTGATAATCTCTCTAATTCGGTGAAACTCTCTTTTGAGACAATACCGAGCGAAGCCCTGTGAAGGGAACGTGTAACGACTAGCGAAAGCGTAGGGTCAAGTGACTCGAAACGGGAGAAGCGGAGAAACCGCTAAGATATAGTCTAATCTCAGTGGTGACACTGAGCAGCGAAAGCGGATTTAGTCTAACGAACTAAATTGAATATTAAGCAGGTAAGACTTATGTTCTTTTACTTACCGCATTGCGATTCATGCAACATCCCCGTGCTACTGGTGTGATATTTCGTAAGAACTCTACAATGCTTACTGCTCCGGGATCGATTTGGCATGAAGCAGTCAGCATGTATCAGAGCGTATATCCAAAAGGATTAAAGGTTCGACACAGAGCTTTGGAGATTATATTTCCAAATGGTGCAATGTTGAAGTTCTCTCATATGCAGCACGATAGTGATATGTTTTCACATAAAGGGGCACAGTATTCGTTCTGTGCCTTTGATGAAGTCACAGACTTTTCTCAAGACGCTGTGATGTATTTGTTATCTCGTATGCGTAATGCTCATGTTGACTACACTCCGCAGATGTTTTTGACCACTAACCCTGATTATGAACACTGGACTCGTGTGTTTATCCAAGATTACTACCTTGATCCTTTGACAGGTATTCCTTTGCCTGAAAAAGCAGGTCACAAAAGATACTTCTTTAGACAGGGTAATACAATTCTTTGGTACAACTCTAAAGAAGCTGCTGAAGCTGTACATGGTAAAGGAGATGAAAACGGTGTAAACACTTTTACTTTCTGGCCTGCAACATGTAGAGATAATCCTCCATTACTTAAAGCACAGCCTGATTATATTTCTCGCTTAATGGGCCTACCTCGCGTTGAAATGGAGAGGTTGTTACTTGGATCTTGGTTTGCTCGTCCAGAGGCAGCATCGATGTTTAAACGTTCTTGGTGTGAGCTTGTAGAGCATCCAAATGGTAGAGCAATCAAGCGGGTAAGAGCTTACGATTTAGCTATGACTTTACCTTCAGAACAAAACCCTAATCCAGACTGGACAAGAGGTGTTTTGATCTCTAAAGATAGGACAGGGCTTTATACTGTAGAAGATTTGGTTAGTATAAGAGACAGGGCACATCATGTTGAAAAACTAATATTTGAGACAGCATTAAAAGATGGCCCAAATACAATAATCTGCATCCCTCAAGATCCTAATGCTGCTGCTGCTGCATATGCTCGTGACCTACAGAGAAAACTAGGTGAAATGGGATTTACTTGTAGATTACTTAGACCTGTTAAATCTAAAATTATTAGATTTTCACCGTTCAGTAGTGTAGCTCAAGCTGGTTTTGTTCACATTGTAGAAGGGGACTGGAATAAAGAGTTTTTTGATGAACTTGAATCATTTGATGGGGGTCGTGCAAAAAAAGACGACATCGTAGATGCGACTTCTGACTCTTTTTATGCACTAAACAGAGGTGTAGCTTTGCCTGATTTTAGTCTACCAGAGTTAGGTTCTTCATTAAAGTTTGATTTTTCTTACAATTAAAAAATATGAAAATTAAAAAGATATCAAGGAGATATTATGGCTCGTAAAGCCCAACAAGTTGAAGTTAGTAAAGCTATATCAGAGGATTTACCGCGCTTCAAATTGAGTGAAATCGGATACGTTGGTCTTAATGTATCTTCTGGTATTGCTCAAGAAGAATTAAAAAGGGAGTTGAATTTCCCAAACAGTATGACGACTTATAAGCAGATGTCTTATCACTCAGTCATTGCTGCTGCTCTTGCTTTGTATGAAGTAATGGTAACTAAAGTTGAATGGAAAGTTCAACCCCCAGAAAATGCAACAGAAGAAGAGATTAAAAGGGCTAATTTTATTCAAGAGTGTATGCATGATATGGATCATTCTTGGTTAGAGTTTATGCAAGAAGTCATCAGCGTAAAGACTTACGGATTTGCTGTACATGAAAAAGTGTACAAAAGAAGACTAAAAAGTAAAGGTTCTAAATACAACGATGGTCTGATTGGTTGGAAAAAACTGGCACCTCGTTCTCAAGATACTATTGATAAATTTTTATTTGACGACAATGGGCGAGAATTAATTGGTGTTCAACAAAATCTAGGTAGAGTACAAGACTACTACAATAGATTTTCTAAACTAACCGATCAGGAAATTAATATCCCAAGATCAAAGTTTCTTTTATTTAGAACAGGAAAAAACCGTGGAAATCCGTTTGGTAGATCTGCTTTGCGCGATTGTTATTTTTCTTGGAAGTTTCTTACACAAATTGAAGAGATTGAAGCTGCTGGTGTAGCTCGTGACCTTCAGGGTATGCCGATTTTACACATACCCGCTGCGTATATGACACCAGATGCCACTGCTTCTCAAAAAGCAATCTATGAAGAATACAAAAAGATTATTAGAAACATTCAACAGAATCAACAGTCTGGTTTGGTGTTACCTTCAGAGGTAGACCCAGATACAAAGACACCGCTCTTTAAACTGGAGTTGTTAGGTACTGAAGGAAAAAAGAATTTTAATACAGAAAACATTAAGAATTACCACAAAAATAACATTTTGACTGCTTTGTTTGCAGACATAATGATCATGGGTCAAAGTACTACTGGATCATATGCGCTTGGTACTCTTAAGAACAATCTGATGGGTATTGCTGTTGAATCTGTACTAAAAGAGATTCAGGCCGTTCTAAATGAAGATTTAATCAAACAGACTTACGAATTAAATGGGTGGGATACTTCGCGTTTACCTAAAGTAATTTACGATGATTTCCAAGAAGAAAACTTAGAAGAGTTCTCAAAGTTTATTCAAAGAGTTGCATCTGTTGGTCTGGTTGAGATTGACAGACCAGTCCTCAACAAAATTCGGTCAGCAATGGGTGTAGAACTTTATCCTGCTGACATGGAACCACAAGAAGACATTATGAGTGGTAATAATTCTAAGTCAGGTAACGAGCTTGGAAACCCTAATGAAGGCTCCAGACGGTCTGACAACGGTCAGAATGACAATGATTCTAATTTGGAAAATTCTGCGTAAAGGTGAAATTATAAAATGAGTAATCTGTATTCTCAAACAGAAATAGTATCTGATTCAGATCAATTGGCGATCCGAGACGGCAGAATGTACCGGGCGTATTTTAAATTCACTGTAGCTCCTTTGACAACCAAGCAAATCTTAATAAAAACAGCTTCAGAAGTAATGACTGTATTTCATGGTCGCTTTATAGATACAGTTGGTGCAAACGCACAACTTGTTATTTTCTCAGGACCGACTTTTAGCTCACAAGGCACTGAAAATCTAAAGAAATTTAATATGAATTCTTTAAGTCTAAATGTCACCACAGCTAGGTTCTGGGAGAACCCTGTTGTTAGTGTCAAAGGTTCTGAAGTTGACTCTCTTTTGTTAGCTGGTGGAAGTCAAGCTCACGTCACATCAGGATCTAGGGATGTAATGGAGTTTGAAAGAATATTTCCTCCGGATTTGTATTTTTTATCTGAATTTACTAATTTAGATAATACCAACAGCCTAACTGTAGTTTATAAAGTTGTTTGGGAAGAAGTTTCTTTCGAATAAAACAAAATAAAAATACTTAATGTAAGTATTGACTTTGTTAAATATTTATGATATAATTATATATAATAAGAAATTAAAGGTGGATTATGAATAAAACCACTTATGTCACTTCTGTTAAAAAATCACTTAATGAAGAACTAAAGCAGGCTACTTTTATAGTACTAGAACCTGATGTAGTTGACGCACATGGTGATATATATGATGCAGAAGAAATAAGAAAAGCAAAAGAATCTTTCAATAAGAGTTGTATGAGAGCAAATCTCTTGCATCTAGTCAATAATACAGATGCTTTTGAAATCATCGAAAGTTATATTTCCCCAGCAGACATGATAATCAATAACCAAGCTGTACTTAAAGGCTCTTGGCTTTGCTCTTTACAGTTCAAAGATGAAGAGATTTGGGAAGGTGTTAAGGATGGAACATATAATGGTGTTTCAGTTGGTTGCAAAGCGTTTGTTGAGCGTTTGGAGGAAAACTAATGAGTCAAGATACTCAAAACAAAACAAGAAAAGCTAAAAGAAAGTTAAGTGATTTTGATTTCAGTTCTCAAGACTCGCATATCGCTTTAGTTGGCCCTGTAGTCGGTGGCCCCGCAAATGAACGCACTACTCTAGTGTTCAAAGCTAATAAAAAATTCTCCGAAGAGACTATCCAAAAGATGCAGCAGATCCAAGTAACAATGGAACTTCCTGATTTTCTCAGAAAATTTTTTGATCTTTGGTACGAGGATGCAGAAATTCTTGCTCGGCTGATGGGTTATACACCATCAGAGCAAACTGAAGAATACGAAGAATTTGATTACGAAGATTATCTAGAAGAGAAATTACAGTCTTACACTATTATTAAATCTCTAAAAGATAGTAAAAACTTGATCAACTCTCTTGCTGAATTAGATGAATCAGAATATCTCACTCTTTTACAAGACCAAGAGAAAATTGAAAAATACATGAAAGACTCAAAAGAGTCTAAAGAATCTACAAAGGGTAAACGCCCTGCTAGAAAAAGCTCAACTGAGGTTAACTCTGACGTTGGTGCTGACACTGAAGCCGAAGCAATTGCTAAAGCTGAAAATCCTGCTAATAAGTTTGTACTTTACAAACAAAAAAGCGATGGGGGTTGGGAACCAACCAAAACTAAAGCTGAACTCGTGTTGAGTAAAGCCGTTGAAAACAAAGTTAACTTAGAGGAAAACATGACTGATAAAGTTACCGATTCTCAAGCTGCTAAGCAAACTGTAGAAGTTGTAGAGAAGTCTGCACTTGAAGCAATTGAAAAAGCTGCCAAAGAAGAAAAAGAAACCTTGGAAAAAGCTCTCGCTAAACAGACTGAAGATTTGCAAAAAGCTTTGGCTATTGTAGCAGAATTTGAAAAAGAAAAGAAAGAGGCAATTACTAAATCTAGATTTGCTGCTGTAAAAGATGCCGTTAAAGATGAAGCAAAAGCAGAAGTTCTGTTTAAAGCTTTAAATCTGGTTGAAGATGCTGTCGAATTTGAGACTGTAGTTAAAGCCCTGAAAGATATGTCCGATCTTGCTGAAACAGGCGAATTGTTCGTAGAAAAAGGTGTAAGCGTAGAAGGTGAAGGTACTAAAGAAAGTGCTGTAGCAAAACTTCTGAAAGCCCAAGCTACTAAAAATAAATAATAATTATTGGAGAATATAAATGACAGTTTTTGCGACAGAGGCACGCCGCTTCTCAAATCTGGTTAAACAAGAATTGTGGCCCGAAACCGCATATTGCCGAGCAGTCGTAACAGTAAATGAGTCTACTGCTAAAAGTTATGTAGTTGGTACGGCATTGGGTAAGGTTACTGTTGGTGGTAAGTATAAAATTTCTGTAGTTGGTGCAGGTGATGGTTCTGAAACCGTAGACGCTATTGTACTACAAGAAGTTTCTGTTCCAGCTACTACTGATACTAAAGTACTGGTTTTGATTAAAGGCCCAGCAGAAGTTTCTAAGTTCGGTATCGTACTTGATGCTTCATACGATCTAGATGCTGAAAAGAATGCTGCTTACGCTGCTCTAGAAGCCAAAGGCATTAACGTATTGGATGCTGTTTAATCAGCCTCTTAAAATAAATATAAGGATATATTAAAAATGGCAACTATTCGTAGTTTTGAAAAACCTTTTGAGGTCGTAGACTATACTGAGGAATTGATGTTGATTCCTAACCAATGGGGTCTAGTCAATGAACTCGGTATTTTCCGAAATGAATCTATCGCCCAACACTCTATTACTATCGAAAAAATGGATGGTACTCTAGGTTTGATTACTGACCAAGTTCGCGGTGCGCGTAATCTGGTTAACAAAGACGACACACGTCAGTTGTTGTCTTTCTCTGTTCCGCACTTCCCACTGGATGACGGAATCAGCCCAAATGATATTCAAGGTAAGCGTGCGTATGGTCAACCTGATGCTGCCGAGACTGAAGCTGCTGTAATTGCTCGTAAGCTTGCTCGTATTCGTCAGAACCATGCAGTAACTATGGAAGCTGCTCGTTGCTTCGCTATCACCAATGGTGCTATCTACGCCCCTAACGGTACTGTTGTAGGTAACTACTACACTTCGTTTGGTGTAACTCGCAAAGAAGTTGACTTTGTTTTGGACGTTGGTACTACTGACGTTATTGCAAAAGGCGAAGAAGTTATTGCCCACATTCAAGATAATATTTTGTCTGGTGAAGCAGTGAGTTCTGTTACCGCTATCTGTTCACCAGAATTCTTTGCTGCTTTGATTGCTCAAGCTGGTGTTAAAGAAGCTTACAAGTATTACAGTTCTACTCAAGAACCTCTGCGTACTCGTTTGGGTTCTGGTTTGTATCGTAGGTTTGACCACGGCGGTATTGAATACATTGAATATCGCGGTTCTTACAACGGTACTCGTTTGATTCCTGCTGGTGATGCGTACTTTATCCCTCGTGGTACTGCTGATATGTTTATCAGCTACTTCTCTCCTGCTAACAAGTTTAGTCATGTTGGTACATTAGGCGAAGAAGCTTATGCATTCACATATCGTGATCCTAAAGATGAACAAATCTTGGTTCAAACGGAACACAATGCTATTCATCTCGTGAGAAGGCCTAGCGCATGTGTGAGAGGGTTCGCTTAATAGCTGAATATAAAAATTTAGCTTAATACTTGAGAGCCGAAAGGCTCTCTTGTAACATAAATATTTTGTTTACTTTTCAGATTATTTATGTTACAATTCTTTATTAAAGAGATTGATAAAGGAGAGTTATGAATAAAAACATTATTAAAAAGTCTAATGCTTTCGTCTTTACACAAGATCAATTAGACTTTATTTGTGAAAAATATTTTGAAAATGGCAACACAAAGTTTTGTGAGAAGTATTTTGAAGTAAGTAGGTACGTTATTCTCAATGCGATTAGGAAAAATAACAAAAAAATTATAAAAATATCTGATAGAAAATTCTATCGTGGTGTAAAAATTGACAGAACCTGTTTTTCTGATTTTTCAAAAGAACCTGATTCATATTTTTACGGATTACTTTTGGCAGACGGAAATCTCAGCAAGAGAGGTAACATGGTTTCTATAAGTTTGGATCACAAAGACAAAGATATATTAATTAAATTTAAATCTTGGTTAAAATCAAACAACACTTTCAAACATAGATCCTATACCACCAGAGAAGGTGGCAAGCAGAGCAACGAAGTCTCTTTTTGTTTTGGAGACAAAATAATATCTGACAATCTCAGAAAACAAGGTTTCGAACCAAACAAGACAACAAGAGAAAAACTTCCAAAGTTTTTAAAAAACAGTAAAGAGTCAGAAAGACACTTTTGGAGGGGTTTTGTTGACGGCGATGGACATATTGCACAAAGACACAGTTCAATTTTAGAACTTTGTGGAAGTTTAGAAATCATGCAGGGATTTACTTCTTTTTGTTCAGAACTACTGAAAAAAGAAATAAAAACATTCAGAGAAGACTGTACAAGTAAAAACTTTTACAGGGTAGCTTACTCTGGTGAAGATGCCAGAAAGATTGTACAATATTTGTATTCAGATTGTGAGTATTTTTTAGAAAGAAAACAAACATTTGTACAGATATTTAAAGAGTTCGGTGATAAAGTTTTAGTTAAAAAGTGTGGATTACCTAAGTCGGAAAAGTACATAAGAAAACAAAAGAACAATTATACTCTTCAGGTAAATGGAGTTTATTTAGGATCTTTTAAATCTTTAGATGAAGCTAGGTGTTCTAGAGATAATTATTTAAAAAGTTAAAAGGTTAATTAAAATGGCATTTACAGATATTGAAAAAGTCAGAATTGAAATTGGAGATACTGATGCTGCCATGCCAATTCTTTCTGATGACGAAATTCAATACTTCTTAGATAAAAACGAAGGAAGTATTAGAAAAGCGTCTTTGGATTGTGCTAAAAGTATTTTATTCAGATTAGCTGCTTTTACCTTTGAAAGAGTTGATATCCTTGAGTATCGTGGTTCAGACTACTTTGCTCAGTACAGAAAAGCTCTTGAAATGTTTATTAGTAATCCTGAGTATGGATCTGTAAGCAACGCAATGGGTTATGCTGGTGGAATAAGTATTTCTGACATTCAAGCAAACATAAATGACTCAGACGTAAATTACGTCAAAGTTGAAAAATCAATTCCTACCGACAATACCGCCTATAACTTAAATAACGACTCTGCTTTTTCTCAAAGAGAACAGACACCTTTTGGGTTTTAAGGGGGAACTAAATGACTGGACTATTTAATTCAACTGAGAGACTAATTTACAGGTACGGAAAAGACTGCACTTATATCAAAGTACAAGAAGGTGTTTATGATGTAAACACAAGCTCAATGAGTGATGAAACAGAATTTGAAGAAACAGTGAGGGCGTATAGGACTAAAACATCTTACTCTGAATCTCAAAACCCAAACTTGATTGGTAAAGATTCTGCTGTTTACTTAATTGCTGGAAAAAGTATAACTTTTGTTCCTGATGTAGGTGATAGAATTGTAGATGATGTAGATTCTACTGATTATCAGGTTCTGATGGTATCTAAAATAAATCTTCAAAATGCTGTAGGTCTTTGGCGACTGATATGTGTCAGGAGTTAATATGGCTAGAGTGTCTATGAACATCAGAGAATTACTTCGTGACTTAGGTGTTTTTGAAAAAAAGATTAACTACGGTATAGAGCAAGTTCTTGTAGAATACGTAACTGATGCAGTAAGAAGTCTTTCTGAAGCTACTCCTTTAGGTAACCCAGAAGAAAGAGATCCTTTCAGCAGATACTACAGACTTTACGCACTAAGACAACAAATAGAAGGTCACAGAATTGAAGGTGGTTTGGCTAGAGGTAACTGGAGAGTTACTTTTAGAGATGGAGTCACAGGGGTTGTACAACAATACGATAAAGATCCTCAGATGACAGGTATCAGGGCATTCGAAAGAATGGATGGTGAGTACAAATTGGGTTCTCCTATTTACATCATTAACAATGTTAAGTACATAGGTAAACTCCGTGAAGGATACTCTCCACAGGCTCCAGCAGGAAGTATAGATGCTGTAATGGAGAATTACAGATCTTTAGGTAAATACAGAAGCATCTTTAATGCTGCACTTTCTGGGAGATGAACTTGGAATTACAAAACATAAGAAGGGCTTTTGAGAAAGCAGTTACTGCACTTAGTCCAGAAATAGATACCTTTTACGAAAATGCTCCCTCAGTTAAACCTACTCAGAAAAAAGCCTATCAAAAACTTCAATTAATACCTTTTAGAACCGAAAATCCTACTATTGGTGATAATTATTACAGGGAAGTTGGTGAATTTCAAGTTTTTCTATCTTATCCATCAAGAGAAGGAACAGATAAGGCTTTAGAAAAAGCACAAGAAATAAAAGACTATTTTTTCAGAGGTAATACGCTGCTGGAAAATGAAACAGAGATAATCATTGAACGAACACCTTTTGTTGACAGAGGTGTAGTCATTGATGACAGGTATGTTGTTCCTGTAATAATTCAATACTTTGCAAGCGTTTTAAAACCTTAAAACGTTGGTTAGGTGAAATTTAAATTTGCAAATTTAATTAAGGAAATAAAAAATGGCAAACATTGCTGAAGGTATTCGCAAGAGTATATTTTATAAAAAAGAAACAACTTTCGGTGAATTACCCGGAGCTTCAGGCTCTAAATCTCTACGCAGGGTTACTGGTAACTTTAACCTAAACAAGGAAACATATCAGTCAGAAGAGATTCGTACTGACTACCAGATGGTAGACTTTAGGCACGGCGTACGTTCAGTGGAAGGTACTTTAAATGGTGAATTGTCTCCTAAATCTTATTCTGATTTCTTTGCATCTGCTCTGGCTCGTAACTGGACTGCTGGTGTAGTAAGTGCCTCAGTAAGTCTAGATATTACAAGCGTACTTGGTGGATATGTAGTTAGTCGTGATTCTGGTTCTTTCGTAACAGAAGGCTTCAAGGTTGGTGACGTTGTTCGTTTGTCAGGTGCAAACCTTGACCCAGCTAACGTATCTAAAAACCTTTTGGTAACTGCTGTAGCTGCATTGGATCTGGATGTTATTGTTTTGAATAACACTGCTCTTGTTGAAGAAACTGCTGCTCTTGTTAGTACAGTAACAGTAGTTGGTGCAAAAACTTATGCTCCATTGACTGGTCACACATCTGACTCTTACACTTTTGAAGAATGGTATAACGATATCACCCAGTCAGAAGTCTTTACTGGTAACAAAGTCAATACAATCGGAGTGTCCCTTCCAGCTTCTGGTTTGACCACTGTAGACTTCGGTTTCATGGGTCAAGATTTGAAACAAACTGGTACAGTGCAGTATTTTACTTCTCCTGCACCTCAAGGTACAGACGGTATTTTTGCTGCTGTAAATGGTGCGTTGCTCGTTGGTGGTGAAAAAGTAGCGTTGGTTACTGGTGTAACTCTAAACGTTAACCGAAATCTCTCTATGGAGGCTGTAGTAGGCTCTAATTTCCATCCTGAGATTTTCGATGGTCGTATTCTGGTAGATGGTGAATTTACAGCTTTCTTTGTGGGCGGATCATTTAGAGATATTTTCAATAACGAAACTGAAGTGTCTTTGGTAATTAGTTTGACAACTTCTAATTTGAAAGACGCAGAATTTTTGACTTTTGTTTTACCAAGAATCAAAGTTAATTCTGACACAAAAAATGACGGAGAAACTGGTATTGTTTCCACCCATAGCTTCCAAGCTTTGTTGAATTTTGCTGATAATAGCTTCGATTTAACCACTTTAGCAATGCAAGACAGCGCTGTTGTAGTTTAGACATATACCGCCTTCGGGCGGTTTTTACAAAATGAATAGAATACAACTTAGAAGATTTATAAAATCTAAATCAGAATATTCAAACTATGTTTATGGTTTGTATGATCAATTTGGGAATATTTTTTATGTTGGCGTGGGAACTAAATTTAGAGTTTGTCAACATTTTTCATTTTCACAAAAATCTAAAAAACCAAACATGAGACTGAATATAATTAGAAGTATTCACTCTCAAGGTTTTCAAATTTCTGCTGAAATACTTGGTTTTTTCTATTATAGAAAAGAAGCTTTGCTACTAGAAAGAAAATTAATATCTGAGTTAGGTAGAAAAGACATCTCTACTGGGGTACTTTCAAATTTGACAGACGGTGGGGAAGGTACACTAAGTGTGATAAAAACACTTTCAGAAGAAACAAAAAGAAAATTATCAGAAATTAATAAAGGTAAAGTTCTTAGTCCCGAAGTTAGAAAAAATATTTCTGAAGGTCATAAGAATCTTTTTAGAAGTAAAAAGCACGCAGAAAACCTCAGTAAAGCAAACTCCAAAATTAAGATAGTGTGTTTGGAAAACGATATTGTGTTTAATAATTTAAGAGAAGCAGAAGAATGGCTCAAATCACTTGGTCATTCAAAAGCTGACAGAAGAAATGTGCACAGATCAATAAAAACTAAAATGCGACATTGTGGTCATACTTTTGACTATTACAACCCCATTGGTTAACTCCAGTGGGGTTTTTTATTATCTTTATTTTATATAAAGTATTGACTTTGATAATCAAAAGTGATATAATATCTTATATGCTGTGATATTACACAGCGAATATTAACTAGCTTCTTAACCAGATTGGTTCGGAGGCTTTTTTCGTTTAAAATTAAAAGGAGAATACAGATGGGTTTTGACCTCACTAAAAATAACTTCGCTGAAAAAGCTGAATTGGGATATGAGTTTGAAGTAATTATTCCAGAAGTGCAAGAGAAAACTGGAGCGTTTATTACTGTACGTGGTGCAGAATCACCTAAAGTAAAAAATTACGGTCGTCGTAAATTCAATGAGATGCAATTTAAAGAGCATACTGCTAAAAAGAAAGGTAAAGACCTTGATCCAATTACTCTAGATGAAGCTGAAGACATGGCAATTGAAGCTGCTTTGGTTCGTATCATCTCTTGGAAAGGTTTTGAAGAAGGCGGTAAAAAACTTGAGTTTACAGAAGAGAATGCTCGTAGAGTTCTGAGAGAACACGCATGGATTCGTGAACAAGTATTGAGTGAAAGCAATCAACTTTCAAATTTTATTTAAGCGAGATTGAAGAAGCTTTAGAGTACTGCCGAAAAGAGTTTGAGTTAAGTAAAAAACAAAAAGATGGAAGTACTCTTAGAGAAACCCTAGAATCTGTTCAAAGAATGTCAAACAAATACATTCCTGAACTAGATACGGGTTCAATACCAGAGCCACTAAGTCATGTGTGGTATTGGTTTCTTCAGTTAAACTCGCAAAGAACATCAAACGGGTTTGGTATAAACCCCATAACTAATCAAGACATGTGGTTCTTTTTTCAATTGGAAAACATAGAGCCTGAACCTTGGGAAGTAAATCTAATTAGAAGATTTGACAGAGTTGCTTTAGAAGTTAATTCTAAACAACAGACACAAGAAAATAATCAAAACAAAAGTAAAAAATAAAGAGGTCGTCTTATGTCGCTAGACACAGGTGTTAATATTCGAATTGATGTAACTGGAGAGAAGCTTTTAAAACAAGCTTTCGATTCTGTACGCCTTGCTGCTAAAGGACTTGAGGCGCAAGGATTAAATCTTTCCCAAACTTTGAAAAAACTCGAAGGTGAAGAAAGAGAAACAATTAATACTTTTAGAAAATCTAGTGAGACTTTAAAATCTGTTCAAAAAGAAACAGTTCTATTATCGAGGCAGCAAGAATTACTTGCCAAGTTTACGGGATTGTCTAAAAATGAAGCAAGAATGCTTGCTGCTGCTCAAGATGAACTATCCAGAAAAGCAAAAGAACTAAATGCAAGTGGTGCAGCTAGAATTTCTTTTATCGATTCTCAAAATAAAAAGATCGTAGAACAGATTCGCCTAAATAATCAATTGAGAGCCTCGATTGATTCTCTTGGTCCGGCAAACCAGAAAGCTGCTTTGGAGATAAACAAAGTTCAAAAAGAACTTTCAAACCTACAAAGACAGACAGACTTGATGAACAAAGGTCTGTCTAGTACCACTGCTCGTGGTGTTGTTCGTCTACAAAGCAACGGAGCAACACAGGAACAAATTAATCAGTTTATTCAACTTAGAAAACAAATTGACGCACTGAGTCCTTCTGTAAACAGAGCAGGAGCCTCTTTTTCTTCATTTTCCGGAATACTAAGGCAGATCATCCCTGTAGTCGGTGCTGTAGGTTTAGGTTCTGTTCTGACTCAAGCCGCTATTGCTACAATTCGCGTAGCAGACTCAATGAGTTTGTTGAAAAGTAGAATGAAGCTAACGATGGATGAAACACAAGATTTTGATAAAGTATACAAAACCCTTATTGACACTTCCATTGAAAACAGAGCTTCGTTGTCAGATACAGTAACTTTGTTTAACAGATTAACTCCTGCCCTTCGTGCAGCAGGATTGAATACTTCTCAAACTACTACTGTAATTGATTCATTTCAAAAAACGCTTTTAATTTCAGGAGCTACAGTTCGAGAAACTTCTTCAGCTATTTTGCAGTTTTCACAAGCAATGGCTGCCGGTCGATTGAATGGTGACGAATTCCGATCAATCTCTGAAGCCGCTCCAGAATTCTTGAGAGCATTCTCTAGAGCAACAAATGTTGCTGCTGGTTCTCTAAAAGAGCTTGCTGCTGATGGTAAATTGACCACTGAGATCATTACCGCAGCAATGATTATAATGAACTCTCAACTTGAAAAAACAGCTAAAGGTATTGATCTTACTTTTGGTCAGTCTATCCAAATTCTTGGAACTAGATTATCTGAGTTGGTAGATAGAACTAATGAAGCAACTGGGTTTACTAAATCTTTAGCGGATGCTACTTTTCAAGTTTCTGAAATCGTAAAATCTTTTACTGATGTTATTTCCAATAATAAAGAGATTGTATCATCCCTTCTTGGTGCTATGGGCACATTGGTTAGTGTTCTGGGAGCCAGTGCTGTAGCTTATGCTGTGCTTAAAACGGCTGTTGTTACAGGGACAACCTTAATGGCAACATACCGAGGCATTGTTCTCTTGAGTGCAATTGCTTTGAATGGTCACGCTGCTGCTGCTAACACCGCTGCCGCTGCCACCGCTAGATTTGGATTGGCAATAAAAGGTGTTCTTGCTTCAACAGGTATCGGTGCTATTGCTGTTATTTTAGGAACGGCTGCTGTTGCGTTGTCTGACTATATTTTTGCAAAAGACGAAGCTACAGAAAAGACAGACCAGTTGACTGAAGCAACTAAACAAGAATCAGAAGAAATTCAAAAAGCTGAGTTACTTCTCAAGAATTTCGGCATCACCTATGGGTCTGCTGCGGGTGCTGCTGGGGTTTACACAAAGAAAACAAAAGAATTAACTGACGCTTATGTAAAACAAAAAGTTGGAGCAGAAGGTCTTTATTTAATAGAAAAAAATCTGTTAGAACTAGAGAGAGGTAAGCTTATAATTAAAGCTGCTCAACTGGTTCAGACAGAAAAAGATATTAAAAAAAGAAATGAAGCAATTGAAGGGGTAGGTATAGAGATTAAAGCTATAAATGACCTACTCGGGATAATGGAGCTAACCGAAGAACAAAGAAAAGCTGTTGAATCAGCTAAGAAAAATTCTAAAGCAGACAAAGAAGAGGAAAAAGTTCTAAGTAGATTGTCTAAACAAATTGGTCAACTTCTTTCAAAATATCAAGATTATACTTCACAATTATCTGATGTTGAAAAAGCTGAAGCAGACTTAACCTCTGCTTTTCAAAAAAATCTTATAACAGCTAAAGAATACAGTTCCGAACTTCAAAGATTAAATACGGCAAAAAATTATAAAGAAACTATTGATCTGGTTGAAGCGTATAATGAACTTGCTAAGTCTCAAAATAAAGTTTTTGAAGAAAGTAAAAATCAAACAAAAGCTTATGAAGATCAGGTTTTTGAGATTGAAAAACAAATCCTCGCAGTAGGAAAAAATAAAGAAGAACTTTTGTTATTAGAGCAAGCAAAGATTAACGACAGTATTGCTACAATTAGAAGTAATTTAGCAAATCTCGAAGGTCTTGCTGGTATGGAGCAACAAAGAGAAGAATACAGAAAACAAATTTCTGAGTTAGAAAAGCTAAAAGATGCAAAAAATCGTTTAGCACAAGCCGAAGAAAATGCCGAATTAAAAAAAGAATTTCAAAAGATATTCGATGATGTAGGTAAAATCTTTGGTGAAGCAATCTTCAAAGGTGGAAACGACGCGGTTAAAAATCTAGGCAAGAGCATTAAAGATTATTTTAGAACTTTAACTGTAAGGCTGATTCTTGAACCTGCGTTGCAGACTTTAGGTAAACAAGCTCAAGGATTTTTTAATGGTTCTTCACTTAATACTTCAGCAATCGGTTCTTCTTTGCAAACACTTTCTGCTGGTGCTGTTGGTGGAAGCACAGGTGCCGCACTTAGTTCTATTCTCAAGAATGCAAATACCATTACTTCAAACTTGATTAGTATCACTGGTGCGTCTGGTCAAACAGCGGCGAGTATGCTACAATTAGGTAATAGTCTTAGTAGCATTGCTCCGTATGCTGGATCAATTGCAAACCTAATTCAAGGAGATGTTAAGAGCGCAGCAGGTTCTGCTTTAGGTACTTATATTGGTGGAGCTATTGCTGGACCAATCGGTGCAGCCATCGGAAGTTTCTTAGGTAGTAAGTTAGGTGGAGGCGGTAAAATCTCCGCAAGCAATCTTTCACCTTCTCAAGTCGAACCAATAAAAGAAACTCTTCTTCAGACTTATGAAAGTTTAATCAGTAGTCTTGGTGGTACTTCACTCAATCCTTTGATTGGAATAGGTGGAAATACGGGGCGTCAAGGTCAAAATCCAAACTTCAGTTTTGGTGCAACAGTCAACGGTAGATTAGCTTACAGTACATCTCAACAGTTCGGTGGTGACGGATTGTTCCTTCGCGGGGAAATTCAAATGACCGAAGCAAAGATTACAGAGCAGATTACTCGTGCTTCTGTAGCTTTGTTGAAGTTATCAGATTTTGCAGATAACATAGATGCTGTTTTTGTCGGTGTAAATCCTTTAACTGATTCGATAGAGAAATTAAACGCTGCTGTAGCTGACGCTCAATTGCTGAACTCTGTTAATGTAGAGTTTAAAAAACTTGGTGGTGTATTGAGCACTCTAGTTGGTGCTAGTTTAGAGACAGTAAAAAGTTTCATTGCGCTAGGTGGTGGAATTGAAAATCTATCAAGATTACAATCTGACTACATATCTGTTATTTACTCTCAAGAAGAACAGTTAGATTTGCAACGAGAAAATCTGAATGAAAGCTTTAAATCTTTGGGTGTAACCATACCTAAAACCACAGATGAATTCAGAAGTTTAGTAGAAGCTCAGAATCTGAGTACAGCAGAAGGTCAGGTTGCGTATATTGGTCTTTTGCAATTAGCCGGGGCTTTTAGAGAAATAACTGAAGCTGAAAAAGACCTGATTGCAGAACAAGAAAAAGCAGTGCTGGAACAAAAACAACTTGCCGAAGAATCTGCAAAAGCAGTCAAGGATCAGTTAGAGTCTTTAAGAGATAATCTTTCAGATGTGTTTTCTGGTATATTAGCTGAATCTGAAGCTGTAAATGCAGCAAGAGATCAGGTGTTGGGTATTAATTCTTCTACTGGTTCTTTTGCAAGTATCTCTCAAAGAATTCAAGGTTTGTTCAGTACTTTTAATCCAAGTACTGATTTGTCTTCTGAGATATTAAGATTTAGTGAAGCAAGCACAAATGCTGTAGGTTCTTTGTCTGATTTAAGAGAAGAAACTGTAAGATATTTTGAGCAACAAAAAGCTCTGTCTGAACTGATGAAGAGTTCTGCAAGTAACATCAGAAGTACAATCTCTGGTATAGTACTTACTGAACAATCTCCTTTGCAGCAATTACAAACATTACAAAGTCAATTTACTTCATTGACTGAAAGTGCAAGATTGGCAACTGGTTCTGATTTAGCATCTATAGGTTCGGAAGTAAACAACCTTATTGGGCCTCTTCTTGAAAAAGCTGCTCAAATATATGCCTCCGGCCCTGAGTTTCAGAGAATTAAAGAGTTGGTGCTGGGACAAGCTAACGCTGTAGCAGATCAACTAGACGCTTTAGCTCCAGAGAACTACCAACAAGAGTCTTTGACTTTGTTAGATCAAATTGATCAGTCTTTGATTGCTTTAAAACTACAATCCGAAAATGCAGATGCTTTAATTGTACAAGCACTGGGTGTTAGTTCAAGCACTGCTGTTTCAGCACTAAACCAGTTGGGTATTTTGTTGACAGGATCACCTGTTGCTTCTGTAACACAAAATGCTGGAGCATCTTTACCTACAGTAGGTATTGTAAATACCGCTGATGTTAATGCTACTCAAACTGGTTCAGTTAATTCAGGTAGTTTTGCTGAAGTTGTAAATGAACTTAGAGCAATTAAAACAGCGATTGATGAATCTGATATTAATATTAAAGTTGTTACTTCAGATGGAAAAACAATCATAGATGAAACTTTAACTCAGATTAAAGCTAGAAGTAAAAAAGGTGAATTAGTAATATATGCAGACGGAGTAAAATAAACATGAGTATTGCAGAGTATTTTCAAGAACCAAATGCTGAAAGAGTTCTTTTGGTAGAAATCGAGAGAAATGTATCTCCTGCAAAGACGTACTATCTTTCAGATGGTTTTTATGTAACAGAGCCATCTGATACTCCTTCTAACGTAGGTTACTCACCTGTCATTGGTGGAAGTGGTTTACCAGAGTTTAGAAGAACTCTTAATGACCCTTTCACTGGTAATGCAAGTACTTCGTTTGGTAACCTTGAGTTGTCTGATACAGATGTAGCTTTCACTCAAGGAGCTACCAAAAGTTATGAAGAAATTTTTACTCCAAAAGGTGCCAAGGTTAGAATGTTTCTGGCTGCACCCAGAGAAGTGTTCCCAAGAGAGGATGCTGTATCTTTAGCTGTAGGGACCGTCCAGTCGTTTTCTGGTAGTACCGATGGTAGATACACTATAGAGATCTCGGACAACCGTGAGATTGTAGCAGGGTCTGTATTAAGCGTAACTGACTATCCTTTAACTTACGGTCTAGTTCGAAACATGACTGCTGTATTGGCTGATCCGGCGATTAGAAAGTACTTTGTGAATCAGGGTGCTATCGAAAGCATTGATGCTGTATATGATGACGGTGTACTACTCTCCCCTTTGCAATATACAGTAGACCTATCAAACGGTTCTTTTATTTTGTCTAATAATCCAAACGGTAGTATTACAGCAGACGTAAAAGGGATGAAGGTTGGTGGTGTATGGTTGAGTACAACTCAGCAGATAATTACAGATATCTTAAGTAAAGCTGGTGTCACTGGTTTTACTACAGAATTTTCTTTAGCGTCAGGTACTATAGGGTATTTGGTAAAAGAATCAGTTCAGTTGCAGACGGTGCTTAACGACCTTTGTCAAGGTTGTGGTGCTTATTGGTTAATTGACAGAACTGGTATTTTAAATTTTAAAACATATCCTGTTGTTTCAGGGTTAGGTCAGGTCTTTACAGAGGTAGATTTACTTTCTGAAGCGGAGTACGTTACAGAAGAAAATCTTTTTAGTACAGTGAACTTTACTTATAAAAACAACTGGACAATTCAACAACCGAGAGTCGGTGCTAGTACAGTTCATTCAGTTTTTGTTCAGAAACCTTCTGAGGAATCTGAAGTTTCTTTACTTAGTGTAGATTCAGAACTACAATATACGAGTAGTCCTGTTGTCAGAACGTATTTTGATTCACTAAGTGATGCTGAATCGGTAGGTACTGCAATTTTAAATTTATTTTCAACACCAAGAAAATATTACTCTTTTACTGTACCTTACATTAATACATTAGATCTCGGGTCTACTTGTACAATCATGGTAGATGCTCTAGAAGCTACAGGGGTTGTGACTGAAGTTTCTGACGTTTTTGATGGTTCATACCCAACACAAAGGATTAAAATGATAGTATGAGTAAAAGTACATTTTTATTTACAAATCAAATTGCGACAGCAGAGAACCTAACCGCAAGTTCAGAAGCTCTACCTGTCACGAATTTAGTTAACCCACAACGAACAAGAGTTTGGAGAAGTACAGCCAACACAGCTAGTATTTCTTTCAGCCTAACAGACATAGCTGGTGCAGACTACTTAGCTTTAGTTGACTTAAATTTGACGAGTACAGGTGTAATTAGAGTCCGAGCATGGGACGATGCTGTAGATGGTTCTATGTTAACTTTCGATCAGTACTACGACCCTGTTATTTTTGTATCAGGATCAGAAGCAGATATCAACTATAGCGGTGGTGACTACGGGTTGGGTGCTTTTGGTTTAGCTAATTCAATTGCCTCTAGTTCTAGAAAAAACGTAAACCTTTTTCCTTTTGGTCAAGTTGTATTGTCTCCTTTTTATAAGGTCGATTTAATCGATGAAAACTTAACTTACATTCAAGCAGGTATAATGTTTTTGTCTAAAGCTAGAACATATGATATTAACCTAGCTTATAATTGGAATATTTCTCAAATAGATAGAAGTGTAAGTAAAGAGTCTATTGCAGGTCAAAAATACATACAACCTAGAGATACAAGATTACAGATTTCCGGCAGGTTTCCCGCTTTGAGTGAAACTGAAAGAACTGATACAATTGTAGATATAACAGAAATGGGTACAACTAAACCTTTCATTTATTCTGTCTTTCCAGAAAACAATAACATAGGTTTGACAACCACCGTGTATGGTAGTTTTTCAGATTCAAACTTAACAAATAATTTTACAAATAGAAATGAATTTAACTTTACAGTGGTAGAGGACTTATAATGGCAGATACAAATACTACTAATCTTAACTTGGTAAAACCCGAAGTCGGTGCAAGTAGAGGTACATGGGGTGGTAAACTTAACGCAAACTTAGATATACTCGATGATGAAGTGTTTAAGAGAATTCTTCGAACAGGTGACTCTTTCACTGGACCAGTTGGTTTTCAAGACATATCTTATTCTGGATCTTTAACAGGCGGGACAGGTGTAATCAATTTTGGTTCTGGTCAGTTTGTTAAGACAGCAGGAGGTAATATATTAGTAGGAACCAGTGTTGACTCAGGTTATAAGTTTGATATTTATGACGATAATGTATCACAAATATCTGCGAGTCGAAGTGGAGGACAACGAGTAGTACTCGGAACTGATAGCAGCTCACAATCGTATGTTGGTACTATTTCAAACGATTCTTTTAATTTTATAACTAACAGTGCAGTAAAAGCCACATTGACTGCTTCTGGCAATTTAGGATTGGGTTCATCTTCTCCTAATGAAAAATTACAAGTATCTGGGGCAATAAGAGTAACCTCCAATGCTACTTCAGTCACTGCTTCGCCGGGAGCAGTCTTGGATTACTTCGGTAATAGTATGCGGTTTTTTGCAACAGATGGAGTTCTAGTTGGAGAGTTAAGTTTAACTACATCGGGTAATTTAGGTCTTGGTGTTACTCCCAGTGCTTGGCGTGCAGCAGACAAAGCTTTTCAACTTCGCACTACAGTTTTGGAAAACGTAAACAATGTTGCTGCATCGTATGGTTTTAATTATTACAGAGACAGCGCAGGAGTAGAAAGATATATCAGCAATGAGTTTGCCTCCCAAATTGTTCAAAATAACGGTAGTGTTGGTGAGATTGTCTTTAATTTAGCTTCGTCTGGAATAGCTAATGCACCAATAACCTTTACGAGAGCGTTAACTGTCACTCAAAATGGAAACTTGTTGCTGAGAACAACTACAACTTACGGTAGTGGTGCAGGAGGAATCAGACTCGGTGACGTTACAGATTTTACACAAGACACAAACTCCACCTATTTAAACTCAGGTGCGATGGGACCAAGTTCACCTTTTTATCTCAAAACAGGTAATGCTGCAACACAGTTGCACATGGACAGTGCAGAGGGTACATTCAAATTTAAAACTGCACCATCTGGTACAGCAGGAACCACCGCAACTCTCACAGAGAGAGCTAGATTAACTCTCTCCGGAAGTTGGTTAGTTGGCACTTCTTCTGAGATTGCTAAACTTACAGTAGTAACTAATACAGTGAGTGGTAGAGCAGCATATTTAGCTAGTTCTACAGGAGAAGGTGTTCTACAAATTAATTCTAGCACCACTGCTGCTACGATAAGAACTTTAGCTGGAGCAGGGGGTCTATCTATTGGTTTTGATGGAAGTTTTGGAGACAGTGAAAAATTTCGTTTGTCTGGAAGTGGATATATTAAAGCCAGCAATAATGGTAGTTATGTAGATGGAAACGGCACTAATAGAACAAACACCGATAATCATTTGTTTATAAGTAATCTTGGTGATGCTGCTGTCTTGATTAGTAATAATAATACAGCTTCTGGTTCAGCAAGTAACTTAGGTTCTGTTTTACCATCAGGTGCATTAGGTGATCATATCGTAGCTATTACTCAAGGTTCAGGTACAGTATATAGAGTTAGTGCTTCAGGTAATTTATTTTTTAACTCTGGATTTGGTTCTGCGGGTATAGCTTATGGTTGTAGGGCTTGGGTAAATTTTAACGGTACTGGTACCATAGCTATCAGGGGAAGCGGAAATGTTTCCAGTATAACTGATAATGGAGTAGGTAATTACACCGTAAACTTTATTACCGCAATGCCGGATATTAATTACGTAACTAATGTCACTGTTCAAGATCAAGCCTCTGCTGCGCATGGTTTTTTGGCGGGAGCAACAAATTCTGTAACTACCCCACAAACTGTTAGTAGCGTCAGAGTTGTGTCTATTAGGCAAACTGCTGGTAACTATGATGAACCTCACATGAACGTATCAGTTTTTAGATAAAGGAATACTATGTTAATAATTTACCCATCAGGGGACACAATCAGCGTAATCAGACCTACAGGTGAGATATCTGTACAGGAAGTGGCTAAAAAAGATGTACCAAAAGATGTTCCTTATTTGATTATACAAGAAAGTGATTTGCCAGAAGATAAGACTTTTAGATCAGCTTGGGAGGCTGATTTCACTGTATCAGATGGGTACGGTATTGGTCATACTGCATGGCAAATTGAAAAGTACGAAGAAGTTGTATTCTCAAATACACAAGAAATTACAACTAAGAACACTTCTTTGCAGTATTTATTATCGGAGATTGAAGAGGTTGAGACTTACTTGGGATCTTTTGATTTAGAAAACCTTAATGATCTAGACAAAGAAACTGTAGAAATACAGAAAACTAGATTGGCTGCTTTGTCAATTGAAAAGTCAAGAGTTCAGTCTGAAATCGAAAATCTTACAAAGGAAGTACAACAAAGACTTGACTTAACTAATCAACTTCAGGAGCAACAATGATCAGTATAAATATCCAAAAAGCAAAAGAAATTGCTCATGATATTAGAAGAAAAGTTAGAGAAGAAAAGTTCAAGGTTTATGATGAAATTATCATGAAACAAATACCCGGAAATGATCTTCAAGAAACAGAACTTGCCCGACAACAAGTAAGAGATTCTTTTGCTGAATATCAAACAGCTATTGATTTGTCAGAGACAGCACAAGATATTAAATTAGTACTGTCTGAAATAAATGAGTAATAACTCTTGACTTTTTAAATAAAAGTGATATAATTAGTTTTCAATGTAATAACAAAGGAGAAATCATGCCACAAGCAAAAACTGAAACAAAAGCAAAATCTGTTGTTGAAAAACAACAACGCGACCAAGAGCCAAGCATTATAATCGAAGGTAAAGAATATAAAGAATCTCAGTTGACTTCTGATCAAATTTATTGTATAAATCAAGTACAAGATCTTCAGAGTCAACTGATCCAGTTAGATTTCAAAGTTAAGCAACTTCAGGCAGCGGAAAGTGTATTCAGAGCTAGACTTGAAGTTTCACTTAAGTCTACTGAAAAAGACTCCTAATAAGTTTGATCTTTAATTTTTAAAACCGAAGGAGGGTTTGATTATGAAAAAGAGTTTATTTTTGACTTCAATTATTTTACTTGGGACACTACAGGGATGTAGTACTATTGTAAACGGCACTTCTCAGAGTGTAAAAATACAAAATTTACCACAAGAAGGTTGTTTGGTTCATGAGTTGTACATGACCCCTCTTTGGAATACTGGAGTAGCCCAGAAAGGTTCTAAATCGCTTGAGGTAAAATGTAATAAAGAAACTCGACTAATCAAACCTTCTGTGTCTAAAGAGGGAGTATTTTCTGCTGTAGTACTGGATGGTGGTATTGTAGACAGTATTTCTGGTGCAATGTGGCAATACCCTTCTACTGTCGATTATGACAAACTTGAGATTAAAAAATGAAAAAGATCATACCTTTATTGTTAATCTGTGCTTTACTTCCCTCTTGTGCTAATTTAGCTCCAAGAGATTTTGAGTATACTTGGGTAAAATCGGAAAGACCACCTTTACCGATGACAGTAAAGGTGGTTTCTCAAGAAGAAGTTAAAAAACACTGTAATACAGGAATGCATGTGTGGGCTTGTGCTGTGTACTACTGGATTGTTGAAACAAAAGAATATACAGAGTGCATTGTTTATACAAGTTATAAAAACCTCCCTGACTTTCTTATTGGGCATGAAAAAAAGCACTGCGATGGATGGGATCACGTAGAGAAATAAAACATAAAACCTACAAGGAAATATTATGGGTTTAATTAATATCGCAGTAGCTTTCACTGCTGTTGCTAGAAAAAACGAAGGTCTTTTGAGAGTTCTATCAGAAGAGATGATTAAACATGAAATCAACACCCCTTTGCGAGTGTGCCACTTTCTTTCTCAGCTTTCACATGAGTCTGCTGGTTTTACAGTGCTCAGTGAAAACCTGAACTACTCTTCTACAGGTCTTTTGAAAAATTTTTCTAAGTATTTCAAAGACGGATCAGAATTAAAGTACGCAAGAAATCCAAAAGCAATTGCTTCTAGGGTTTATGCAAACCGGATGGGAAATGGTTCAGAAGATACTGAAGAAGGTTGGAGATACAGAGGTCGAGGGTACATTCAAATTACAGGTAAATTCAATTATGAAAAATACAGTAAGAGCATTTTTGGAGATTCGAGACTTCTTGAAAATCCAGATCTCGCTCTTGATTATATTATTGCAGCGAAAATAGCCTGTGCTTTCTGGAAAGAAAATAATTTAAATTCTTTAGCGGATAAAGACGATTTGATTGGTATCACCAAAAAAATTAACGGTGGTACAAACGGTATTGATCATAGAAGAGAACTTTTAAAAAAAGCTAAAGATGCTGTAGGAATTTAAAATGAATAAAACAGACAGATGGCGCAATCGAAGAAGGATGGCATGGGCGTCTCTCATTGCTGGACTACTTTTCCCTTTGCTTTTGCTCTGGAGTCAGTCAGATCAACTAGGTGCCGTTGCTGGTGCCTTTTATGTTTTTGTAGGTGCTGTAGTGAGTAGCTACATAGGTTGGGCAAGCTGGGACGATAAAAATTTCAAGGATAACAAAGATGATTCTGGGACTTAAAAATACATTAATAGCTGTAATCGTTACAACCTCTTTAGGTTGGGTATATTCTCAATATCAATTTAAACAAGGTATAGAACTCGGCAAACAGTCTCAGATCGCTTTGCAAGCTGAAATCGATACCAGAGTAAAAGAAGCTGAAGATAAGCTAACTCTCGCCGTTGTCGAAGGTCTAAAACAAATCGAGGTGAAAAATGTCACTATTAACAACAAAGCAATTAAAGAAGTCATTAAAGAACCTGTTTATTCTGAGTGTAAGCTTACCCCTGATGGCGTGTCAAACGCCGTTGAAGCGAACAGACCAAGAAAGTAAACCAGATCCATTGATTCTTTTAAACTGTCCAGATTTACAACCATTTGAAAATGAAAAAGAAATAACAATGGGAGATTTGTTGTTAAAATACATTCAAGATACCAATCAGTATTACTTGTGCCAAGCTTCAGCTTTAAAATCTAAACCTAAACTACCAGAAGAAAAGTGAAATGTAATAATGCAAGAAGATCAAAAAATCCAAACATTAGAAAAAGAGATGATACATCTTAAAGTTTCAGTAGATAATCAATCAAAGATACTGGTAGAAGTAAAAGACATTCTACATCAACAGAACAACATACTTCAAAATGTAACTGCGATACGTGAGTCTTTAAATGATCTTAGAGATGATGTAGACGAACTTGAGACTGTTTTTGAAACTAGAAAAGAAGTCACAGATAACAATAACAAATTGTTTTCTGAATTTGTTGCTAAAATAAAAGGGGGACTTGCTGTTTCTTTATTTTTTTTCGGTATCATTCAGGGTGCTGTAGCTTTTGTTCTTGCAGATAATTATGAAACTCATAAGAATTTTCAAAAAGAACTGCAAGAACTACGAGTAGAGGGTGCCATTTTAAAAGAAAAAATTAAAGTTCAAAATTTAAATAAAACAGTGCAAAAAGCAATAGAGTCATCTCTTAATGTAAATTGAATTTATCATACGAAATACAGTATTGAACTTATCAAACCCCGGTTTCCTTAAATGGATTCTGGGGTTTTTCTTTATGTGTTAATATACTGTCTTTGGAGCGCGAGGTTTCCAAAAACGTCTTCTGCAAAAGAATCTAAGTCGTGGTCGCAAGTCTGCTCACACACAAAATTACAACCATTCATTAGACTTGTTTTTACTGTTTCATTTTCTTTAAATTTTAAAATTGTTTTTATAGATCGAACTCTATTTTCAGCATGAGATAGTTCATATTCTTTTCTTATAAAAAAAGAAGCAATAGCTGATTCTTTATCAGGCCAAGCAAACTTATTATTGCTTCTATTAAATATCAGATGTTTCTTGTCCTGTAAGCCACCATCTTTAAGTAATAGAGAAACTCTTGCTCCCATAGGTGTTACTTTAACTACGGAGTACTCTTCTAAACACAAGTACTCTCCGTAATTATTAACTCTGTAGTAGATATCTCCAAGTTGTGGCATAATCTCTCCTCGATTTAGTTGTAAAGCTTTTTACCTGTAAGAATATTATTAATAATGTCTATAAGAAAGACTACTTCAGTCTCTTGTCCAATAACCTGTTGCGTAAAGCATATAAACGGATGCATCGTACCGTGTTGCGAACCCACTAACAAATCGAAGTGTGCCTTCTCCAAGTACGTCATGCCAAATTGTAGTATCATATCTGTTGTTTATCTTCCAAATTAGACCAATGAAAATATCTCCTATGTAAAACTTTACACAGTCTTCTTGGTGTTTGGTATATTTAAAATCCAAAACCTGACCTTTATGATTTACCGAAAGTGGCATGTTTTTCTTCTTTACTTTTTATCTGTTTTGTAACAATACACGGCATTGTCTGGTGTGTCAATACAGGCGATTTCACCTTTGTGCATTTGTTTATAACTATATTGCGCAGTTTGTAAAGTAAGGATTTCAGCCACAACAATCACGATCATTGTCATAATTACAAGACCTGTACCAATGCCTGCTACAAATGAATCTTTATCCACAATACCTCCTTTGTGTTTACTATAGACAAAATAATACCCCTACCAAGTACTTTTGTCAAGTACCCAGAAGGGGTTTATTTAATTTAATAACCTGTACTGTAAGAACCTATCATGGAACCTTTGGAATAGTTAGTAGTGTTGACCTCGAAGAAGTTTTCCATACCTGAACTGGATGTAACCCATTCTAACCAATCAAAAGGATTCTCTACATTGTATTCCTTTTTTAGACCCAGTTGTTCACCTCTGTAGTCAGCTACAGCACGAATATATTGTTTCGTCTCTTCACGGGTGATTTTCAATTTTTCCTGTGACGCTTTAGATAGGTGGCTAAAAGCTGCATCAATGAAAGCATCTTCAATTTCAATGCATTTTCTACGAGTTTCATACAGTTCTTTTTTAAATTCATCGTTTACGATTCTCGGGTGCTCGTTTAAAAAGATTCTAAACACCGTAGCGTTACCTTCAACGTGCATTGATTCGTCACGAATAGACCACAAGTTAACATCACACATTCCGGGCAACCAACCGATACGACTGTAGTTCAGAAGCATTGCAAACAAAGCAAACAGACCTACACCTTCAATAAACACTTGTTTACCTAAACTTAACGCAGTATCACGGTATGAACCATGAGCAAGAGTTCCCATGAACTCAAGTTTTTCTCTGGCTTCTTTGTGCTGTCTAAATTCTTCGTAAAAGTCTTTACCAAAACCTAATGTATCGTTAAGCATTGCATATGCTCTCTGATGAACACCTTCTCGGTTAGCATAACTTCCAAACAAGTTTCTGGCTTCGTTGTTCTTAAAAACAGGAATTAAATGCTCGTAGTAATCTTTCGCTACTTCTTTATCCCCTTCTGTAAACACTCGAAGAATTGTTTTGATGAAGGCTTTGTTTTCATCGTCAATGATACCTGATTGCCACTGCACTAAATCATCTTTCAGAGATACTTCCCAAGTACCCCAATGAACTTTCTCGTGCTTTTCTACCAACTCAACCAATTGCGGGTAAGTTGGGTAATACGTTTTTGATGTTTCAATAATTGACATTTTTACTCCTATTATGCTTGGCAGCTTACGCACTCGCCTTCGTCTTCTTGTTTCTTCCAATCCTGCATTGCTTGACGATGAATAGTCTTTACTGTATCAGTATTACCAGCAGAACCAGTTCGCATGTAGTATAGGCTCTTCAAAACTTTACTTCTCAATGCCTTTAGATGCACAGAGTTTATATAACCACGATCTGTTCCCGGTAAGAAGAAAAGATTCAAAGATTGCGCTTGACAAATGTAAACTTGTCTATCTTCAGCGTGTTGAATAACCCAATGTTGATCTATTTCAAAAGCTGTCTTAAATACATTCCTTTCGTGATCTGACAATTGTTCAATCCACTGCACAGAACCATCGTAATCTTTAATGATCTTTAGCCAAATTTCAGGTGTATTCAAACCATATTTTTCAAGCACAGGCTCCAAATACTTGTTCTTAACCAACATAATACCCGCACGAGTTTTCTGTGAATAAGCATTTTTCATTAGCGGTTCAAGTGCAGGTGAAGTATTGCACAAGATACTGCTGTTAGCGTTAGGAGCAGGGGCTAGAAGGTGGCTGTTGCGCATACCTGAACCCTTCATATCATCTGGTTCACCACGAATGATTGCAAGCTCTTTTGAAGCCTCTACCGCTTGTGATTTGATGTGACTCCAAATCTTATGGTTCCATTGTACAGCAGAATTAAAACCACCACCTTCAAATGGGATATTTTTCTTCATCAAGAAATTTGCCCAACCCATTCCACCAATACCAATCGCTCTTTCCTTGGTTGCACTAAATACCGCACGATTTAATTCGGTTGGAGCATAATCAATGAACCATTGTAATATATTATCCAAGAACTTAGTTAAATCTTTTACTAAATTAGAGTCTTTCCATTCTTCAAAGTTCTCTAAATTGAGAGAGGCTAGACAACAAACTGCTGTTCTTTCGTCATTATTAGGTAATGATATTTCTGTACACAGATTGCTCCCGTTACTTTTTAAACCTAGACGTTTTTGAAATTCATTCATTTGTTCGTTTACATTATCAATGAACCAAGCAAAGGGTTCACCAGTTTCTTCTCTTACACTTAAGAATAACTCCCAAATTTCTCTAGCTTTAATTCTTTCTTTTACTTCCATTGTGTGTGGACAAAATAGATCGTAGTAGTCGTCTTTGTCTACAGCTTCAGCAAAGACACGAGTGAAGCAAACCCCGTGATGAACGCCTGCGCGATTAATAATCTTTCGGTTGTGATCCCCACCACTAGGTGTACGCATCTGGATAAACTCTTTAATATCGGGGTGATGTACACTGACATATACGGCGCAAGCACCTCTTCGAGTTCTGCCTTGTTTGTAATAACCCATATCCCCGTCTACAGTCTTTATAAAAGGAACAGGGCCGGGTGCTTTATCCGTGGCTGCACGAATTAAAGACTGAAGACTTGTGCCACCACCAGCCAAAGATAGAACTTTAATCTCAGCAGATGCCTTTAGTTGTGATTCAATCGTATCTCCTAGAAAAGTCAAGAAGCAACTAATTGGCATACCTTTTGGTTGTTCACCTTGCCAACAAGACTTTCTGAACTCCCCATTACCTTCTTTCCAAAACTCAGGATCACCATAGTTTACACCAGCAATCCAATTACCCTCCACTGCATTAGCCAAAGGGGGTGATGATGGAAACCAATCACCTTTTGAAGCATGATCGTAAAGTCGTTGAGCCATTTCTACATCACCGTAGCTGAAGTTATTTACAACTTTTGCAAGAGCATGTTGAGCACTCTGGTCTTTTGAGTAATACCTCTCAAGCATCGAAAGACCTTCTTCGCTGAATCTTTTATCACGAGATTCATTAATATTAATACCATAAATATTTGTCATTGTTATTATTATCCTTATTTAACTTCTTTTATTTTTTTTATCTTACAACTTGTGGTATTTGTAAGGATCTAGGTCTTTTACCATTTGACTACCACTTGATTCGTTTTTAGCTTCTCGACTACAGTACCCCGAATCAATCCATTCTTTATCTAGTCTTTCTGTTAAAACCCATCTGTCACATTGTACAACTTCATTTAATCGGTTTCTGTGTAGTAGATTTTCTTGACACTCGAAAGGTTTTTGAATATCACCACCTAGTTCCCACAAATATTGGAGTAGTTTAGATTTGTTTTCTTTTAGGTACTCTGAAGTAATCTCTGGGTGCACCTTCTTCAATTCTGATAAACTTACAACTGCAATTGCTACCATATAAATCCTCCTTGTTTTTTTTTGTGTTTATTTTGAATTGTTGAAAATACTCGGGAAGTGTTCTGCTGTAGTTTTCCAAATTTTCTCAGCCAAATCCCTGTGTTCTTTTTGTGTACTTTCGTGCATTCTGACTTCACAATAATGAATCAAAGATCTTATATTTGCGTTCAAGTACAATTTACTCATTGTGTTACCTTCTGGTAAAACAGACCTAGCTTGCTCTTTAGCAATACCATGCTCCACAGCCCATCTATAAGCTTCTGCTGCTGTTTCAATAACTTTCTTTTGATATTGTTCCCAAAATGCAGCAATTTGAGGGTCTGTACACTCTGTACTGTTTTGTCGGTTTTTATTGTCTTGCATTCGAGATTCACGACAAACAAAATACAAATCTTTAGTAGGATCAGCATATCTTTGACTAAACTCTTGTGGTACAATTGAAGAGTGTCTTAAAAGTTGCCTACCAATGTCTCGTGTTGTTTCAACCTCAAGTTGAATATTTACCATTCCGAAAATACTCCAATGAGCATTTCTCTTACAGTAGTCCAGTAATCCTTTCGCTGTTTTCATGTTCATCTGATTAGAGGGATTGCTTACTCTAGCCATATATACAATCAATTCTTCTGGTGAATCAACTCCTTCGACAAGTGATTTTGTTACTCCCACTGCTTTTACTTTTTGATGTTCGTATTTACTCAATTATCTCCCCTTTAAAATAATACCACCTCGAATTTTTAAAAACACTTAATTCAATTGGATAAACTGCATTGCCGAAATCATCTTGAAAGTTCCCTAAGAGAATTGTGTTCATTTACCCCTCCTTCACACTATGTCTTTCTGTATAACCTGCACCAAGAGAATTCATTTCTTTAGTTATCTTTAGCACGCTGTCTCTCCACCAAGAACAATAAACCACAAATAGCATGCGACAAATGAGGCTCCCCGGAGTCGTTGTCAATTAAATCTCCAGACAAGTGAGACATGATGTGTCGCAATACGCTTGCTTCATATCTTTCAGTTTCAACTTTACTGTAGTTTGTTCTACCGTATCGTTTGCTTCCTAATTCTAACACTTTAACAACAGATTCTACTGAGTTAGGTAGATCTTTTAAAAGTAAAGTATAATCTAATTTACCTTGGTCGAATTTAATTCCTCCTGCACTGTTTACTATGACTTCTGTATCTTTTACAAAAACTTCATCTGATTTGGTAATGTTTTCTTCAGTTTGTTTAATAACTTCTCTTACAGTCTGAGGTAAGGCATCTTCTTTTACTAGTTCAAGGTCGTCTTCTTTAAAAAAATAACAATCAAAAGCTAAAGAATAAGAAGATAAATCTATACAATATTCACCATAAAATGTATCAAAATCTTTAATAAAACCAACACAGTTACGCAAAAAACCTTTACTACCTAGAATTTTTACTTTATCTCCTACTTTGAATTTGCTCATTTCCCCTCCATCAAGTCGGTAGACCGTTCACATAAGAACTCAGGTCTACGTTTTTGTAATTACACGGCTTACGAATCTTTCCATTTTTATCTTTAAATACGTAAACACCAAACGTCTTGTTATAATGAACGTCAATTTCTACGCCTTCAGACTTGTATTTTTCAACTGTAACTTCAATGATGTTCCTTGCATTTGGATTAGTAACTTGAACGTACTTTGTAAGATTGTTTGCACATACATCCAAAAGTGCCTCTCTTGCTCGAAGAGATTCATCTACCATCTGCATAGCACCAAAAGCTGTTACTACAAGATCGTCTACCCCATCGAGAGTCTCTTTGACATCATCTTCTTCGATACCTTTTTTGAATTCATCCAACTCTGATTGGATGATCTTTACTTGGTTCAGTAGTCGTTCTTTTAAAGTTTGTGTAGTGTTATTTCCGATGTTGTCTGCAATCAGATTAAATGTTTTGACTGAATTGTATGCTTCTCCGATCAGTCCATCAATGTGTGTTGTACCCTGTGTCATGTTTCTCCTTTGTTAAATGTATAAGTTATAACGTTTACAGAGTGTAGCAAATTTCCCACACTTTGTCAAGTTGATTCGTAGAGTATCCTTGTTTGATTAGCTTTTTGATTTGGTATTCTGGGATGCTGTATAGTTTAGATAAATAAGAGATTTCTTCATAGTTTTCAAGATTCTTTTGAATTTCTTCTGGTGTTGTAATATCTACAGTCAATACTTGAGTATTAATAAGGTTTTTCAATATATCTCTCCTTTTTTTGTTGTTAAATTTAAACAGAACAGTACAGTGTACAGGTTGAATTGTAAAGAGGAATTTGTAGTATTTATAAAATATTTAAAACAATGAAGACAGATATTAAATACTCCTGAGAAAATAGGTAAGTCACCCCCTACCCCAACCCTGAGATTATTTTGAAGTATTCTAAGGAAGTTAAGGTAAGATGGTTGACTTTTCCTAAAAAGTAGAGTAATATACTCCCTCGGTCATAGGTCAGATAAGTCTGAATGTACTTTGTGTTGATTCTCAAACAACACACCCCCGACAGTACAAAGAGTTCCCTCTCAGTCATCGCTGGATTATAGGATTTGCACCTGTCAGAGATTTAATTCTGACTACCAGATATTCTATTGTACCAGAAAAAACAGAGAAGTCAATACCTTTTCTGTAAAAAATTCTGAAAAATATTTTAAAAAACTCTTGACAAAGATGAAAAGTATGATATGATGTGTTGCGTAAAAACAACAAAACAAGGAGGAAGTATGGGTAAGTTACAAACTTTTGAATTCGATGATCTAGAAGAGGCACAAGAAAAGTTTCCTGATTTTAACTTTGATGATTTAAAAGATCAAGAAGAATCTGCGGGTAAACATGATTGCACTAATTACTACGGGTATGCCTTCAATGAAGAAGGGACTTTGGCGTACTCCGTAAGCTACTCTTGTTCCTATAATTGGGGTATTGATTGTGTGATTGTACTCGGCCCATATAAAGTCGAAGAAGAAGAAGTCACCATTACTCGATATAAGTATACACCTGTGGAGAAATAAATGAAATACATTGAAGGTGATTTGATTGAACTGTTTGAGCAAGGTGAGTTCGATGTACTTGTCCACGGTTGTAATTGCAGAAAAAAAATGAAAAGCGGTATTGCTGCTCAGATTGTCGAAAAGTATCCTCCGGTGAATGACGCAGATCTACTCTCTAATGACAACGCAGAAGAGAAACTGGGGTCTTTTGAGTGTGTTCTAATATCTGAAAAAGATTGTAAATCTATAATCAACGCTTACACTCAATTGAATTACGGCAGAGATAAAAACATTGTTTACGTTAGTTATCCCGCTGTCAGATCAGTCTTTAGAGCGATAACTAGTTATGCTTTGAATTTTCAAAAAGCTTACGGTTACAAGTACCGATTTGGTATTCCTAAAATTGGTTGTGGTCTAGCAAACGGAGATTGGGATATTGTAAGTAGAATCATTGCAGAAGAAACCATAGGTTTAGATATAACTGTTGTTGAGTATAAAAAATAATTTTAACAAGGAGAGTTATGGGTGAATTTTTAAGACACGAATCGTGCCCCGCTTGCGGATCGTCTGACAATCTTGCAAGATACGATGATGGGTCTGCATTTTGTTTTGGGTGTGAATACGTAGAAAAAGAAAACAAATCAATGAGAAAAGGGGAAAAAATGCAGGAAAAAAACAATAAAAGTGAATCAAAAGAACTAAAGCCGATCATCACTACAGAAACAGCGCAAGATATTAAATCAAAAACAAAAAGTAAAGGTTTAGGGTACAGAGGTATTAAAGATGAAGTATTGTTGTATTTCGGTGTAAGAACAGAGTATTCAGACGATGGTGAAATCTCAGCAGTGTACTACCCTATCACTTATGAGTCAGAACTTTCTGGTTATAAAATAAGAAAGCACCCGAAGATTTTTTCATCTATAGGCAGGACAGGTGCCGAATGTGATTTGTTTGGTCAATTCAGATATAAAACAGGCGGTAGAATTTGTTTACTAGTCGGTGGCGAACACGATCAATTAGCGGCATACCAAATACTAAGAGAATATCAGTTGTCCAGAGGTAAAGATCAATACGACCCCCCTGTTGTAGTATCTCCTACGGTTGGAGAAACTTCAGCAAAAAAACAAATAGCGAATCATTATTCCTTTTTTGATCAATTTGAAAAAATTATTATCGCTTTTGATAATGACAAAGCTGGTAAAGAGGCGACTGAAAAAATCATACCTGTGTTACCTAAAAACAAAGTATACATTATGGAAATGCGACACAAAGATCCGAATGAGTACTTGTTAAAAAGTGATTCAGCAAAGTTCATCAATGAATACTATTCGGCTAAAAAATACGTACCATTAGGTGTGGTGGGAAGTAATGAGATATCAAACGATATGAGACAAGAACTTAGTGTTGAAAAAATACCACTTCCTCCTTTTATGTGGAAACTACAGGAAATGATGGCCGGAGGGATTCCTTTGGGTAGGATTGTAAATCTAGGCAGTGCTTCGGGTACAGGTAAGAGTACTATTGTAGATGAAATTATTTACTACGAGATTTTCAATTGTCCTCACAGATTTGGTATTGTAACTTTAGAAAGTACTTGTGGTCAATATGGTATAAAACTATTGTCACGACACATTGGGAAAAAGATAGAGCTTTTGCCAAATGATCAAGCTTTAGAATTACTAGAATCTGAAGAAGTAAAAAAGAAAGAATATGAATTATTCAATACTGAAAGTGGTGATCCTAGGTTTTACTTAGTTGATAATAGAGATGGTGATGTAGAAGACATAAAGGGTGCCATTGAAAATCTGATAATTTCTTGTGAATGCAAAGTTGTTGTGCTTGATCCGATCCATGACATCGTAGCAAGTCTAAGTCTAGAAGAGCAAGAGGATTTTGATAAATGGTTAAAAGGTATGATCAAGTCTCATGGTGTTACTTTCTTAAACGTTTGTCACACTCGTAAAACAGGTGGTGGTCAAAAAGCTGGAAGCACTGGTGCTGACTTACATGAAGAAGATATCATGGGGTCAAGTAGTCTTTACAAATCAGCAGCGTGTAATTTGATGTTTGGTCGTGATAAAGAAAACGAAGACTACATTGTCAGAAACACAACTACAATGAAAGCGACTAAAATCAGATGGACAGGTAAGACAGGGATAGCTGGAAAGTATTTCTACGATATAGAAACCCACACAATGCATGACTTAGATGATTTCTTACAAAATAATCCGCAAGTTAATTCAGATTTTTAAGATAAGAAGGAGGGATTAGTGAAAGATATAGAAAAAAAATGGTTCGAAGGAGATTTCATTTTTGACCTTGAGACTTATAAAAATATTTTTACATTTTGTATTATAAGAGCAGACGGTAAACATTTAAAAGTTTTTGAAGTATCTGATAGAAAAAATGAAACTGAAAAAATACTAAACGCATTAAGATACCTCAGGGATAACAAATGTCGAATGGTTGGTTTTAACAATTTAAATTTTGATTATCCGATTCTTCATTTCATCATGAGTGACGCAATTAGAGCAAAAAAGGCAAATATACCTTTTAGTTTATCAGCAGCAAAATGTTATTCTCTAGCACAAGAACAAATTGCTTCGTTTGATGGTGACGGATTTGGTAGAACAATCATGGACAACGATGTGTATGTCAAACAACTTGATTTGTATAAAATTAACCATTTTGATAATAAAGCAAAAGCTACTTCATTAAAAATGTTAGAATTCAACATGAGAAGTGAAACGATTGAAGACTTACCTTACCATCACAGCACTGAACTTACTTCAGACCAAATGGATGTTTTGATTCAATACAACAAACATGATGTACTGCGAACTTTAGATTTTTACTATCATAATTATAACGCTATTTTGTTTCGAAAGACTCTTGGTGAAAAGTTAGGAATTGATTTTACGAATCATAATGACACAAAGATTGGTAAAGATTATTTTATCCAAAAACTTGAAAAAGCAAAACCGGGATCTTGTTATAAAACAGTTGGAAACAGGAAAGTTCTAAATAGAACGGTTCGTGAAAGTATAAATCTATCGGATTGTTTATTTTCATATTACAACTTTAAAAGGCCAGAGTTTTCTGCTGTAAAAAACTGGTTTTCCAATCAAGTGATTACAGAAACTAAAGGTGTATTTACAGATTTACCAGAACACGTTCTTGGTGATGTTGCTAAATATGCAGAGATGAAAGAGAAGAAAAAGAAATTCAAAAGCGAACCAACTGAAGAGGAAGTTCAAGAGTTTCTTAAAGTTTATCCTTGTGGTTGGGTTGATAAAGTCGAACTAAAAGCAAAAAAGAAAGGTGAAGTACAGTACTCTTATTGGAAAAAATGGAGAATTGCTACAAACCTTAATGTAGTAATTAATGGCTTCAGGTTTGACTTTGGTGTAGGTGGAATACACGGATCTCTTTCCTCTTCAATTGTAAAAATAAGTAAAGGTAAAAAACTTAAAGACGCAGATGTTTCGTCAATGTATCCCAATCTTGCTATTGCTAACAGAGTTTATCCTGAACATTTAGGTGAAGATTTTTGTGATATTTATGAAGATGTTTATGTTCAGCGTCAATCTTACCCCAAAGGTACACCTGAGAATGCAGTAATGAAGCTTGCTTTAAATGGTGTCTACGGTGATTCAAATAATCAATTCAGTCCGTTCTTTGATTCCAAGTACACCATGACAATTACTGTAAATGGACAACTTTCTATTGCGTTGTTGACAGAAAGACTCATGGAGATCGAAGGACTCACGGTGATTCAGGTAAATACTGATGGTGTAACTTGTGAGTTGCCGGAAGATAAAACTGAACAATACGACAGCATCTGTAAACAATGGGAAAAGGATACTGGTCTTGCTTTGGAGTTTGCTGAGTATCAAGCGATGTATGTTCGTGATGTAAACAACTACATTGCTGTTTACACAAACGGGAAAGTAAAAAGAAAAGGGGCATATCAATATGAAGAACTGGGTTGGCATCAGAATCATTCTTCTTTGGTTATACCAAAAGCTGTTGAAGCCTGTCTGGTAAATGGTCAAGATATTGCAGAGTTTATTATTAATCACAAAGACAAATGGGATTTTATGTTAAGAACAAAAGTTCCCAGATCTTCTAGATTGGTCATGTCTTTGGAAGACGGATACGAAATACCCTTGCAGAATACTTGCAGGTATTACGCATCGAAAGAAGGGGGTAAATTAGTTAAAATCATGCCACCAACAGAAAAACAGGTGTCAGAAGGTAAGACAGACGAAAGGAGGATTGGTTTAGAAACCTCTTGGAATGTAAGACCTTGTAACAACATGAAAGACTTCGATGGGAAAATTAACTTTGATTACTACATAGAAGAGGCTGAAAAACTCGCTTCTTTACAAGCAAGTTCTGAAGAAGAAACAGAAAACGTTGAATAATTTCAATATTTTTTAAAAAAGACTTGACATTTGTGGTTTTTATGCTACAATATGTCGAATAAGTGTTGTTTTTTAACAACATTATTTTAATCAAGAACAAGGAGGATTAAATGAGTACCAAACACGAAATCAATTTCAACTTTTCAATTAATAAAGGTTACTACGGATCAGAAGTAGTAAAGCTTTCCTTTACTGAATCTGTACCAGAAGGTAAACACCCCGTGGAATATCTAAGGGAAAGGCTTGGTGCAGAGATCAAGCGAGTCACAAAAGATGTAGAGTTCGATACAGAACTTTTAGTTTAATTAAATAAGGAGGACATAGCACATGCCTACAATTAGTGGTGTTTTAGTTTATACATGTATTCAACAACCTACTTTGAAATATCAAGACAAAGTAAATAAAGAGTTTAAAGTTTCAATCGTGATCGATGAAGATCAAGCTGACGACTGGAATGAAAAATTCAGCAAACAACCAGCAAAAGCAATTCGTACTTCTGAGTTCAAAGATGAATTTAAAATTGAGCCTCCATTTCCCGGTGAAAAGAAGCAATACGTTATCACACTGAAAAAGGATGCACAATACAAAGACGGAAATCCTCTACCTGAGAACCTGAAGCCTAAAGTGTACCTGTCAACCGGAACTGACGAATCAGGTAAAGTTCAAATGAAAGATATTACCAAAGACAAACTCGTTGGCAATGGTTCCGTTGGCGTTGTATCTTTTGAAACCTTGTCAAACGAGTATGGTGATTTTGCACGATTGAAAAACGTTCGAGTAGATACGCTTGTTGAATACCAACAGCGTGGTTCAGGGGACGATGATCTTGGTGCAGTAACTGACAATACTGATTCAGATTTTGATGATGTACCAAGTAAAGAACAAGATAAACCCAAATCGAAAACAGCAACAAGTCCGAGACCTGATCGTAAAAGCAAATCCGTAAAAGATATTCCTGATGACAACCCAGACGATGACAGCCCTTTCTAATTAAAAATATCAACGCCCCGAAAGGGGCAATTAAAGGAGATTTAATGAAAAATCTAATAAGTTTTGTTGTGTTGGTTGTAATATTGAGTGTGATTGCTCTGATTCCTTTGGCTATCGTTTGGTCTTTAAACACACTGTTTTCTTTAGGTATACCTTACTCTTTCTGGTCTTGGTTAGCAGTTGTTATCTTGAATCTTACATGGTTAAGTAAACCAAACTTTACAAATCTAAAACCAACAAACAATAAATAATAAAGGAGAAGACAATGGCAACTGAAAACGAATATATCTCTCGAATGGAGGCAGTTTTTGCAGAGATTAATACTTTATCTGAAGACATCAAGCAGATTAAATCTGAAGCAAAGGATGAAGGTTTCAAACCTGCAAAACTACAAAAGATTGCAAAACTACGTGCAGATGCGAAAGTTCAGGCTTTTGTACAAGACGCAAAAGAGCTTGTTAGTTATATCGAACAACACAACATGTGACACAAAGGGGAGAAATCCCCTTTTTTATTGGAGTAATTATGAAAAAAAATTCAAAACCTACATTGTGTTTTGATTACGACTTTCTTTTGTTTCAATCTGCCTGTGTTACTGAAAAATCTCAAATAAGAGTTATCAACAAAATTACCTCCGAAGAAAAAGTATTTGATTCTAGAACCTCTTTCTACGGGCACTGGAAAAATAAAAACGGAGGATATTTAGCTGAGATAAATAAATCTAGAAGTACTCCTTATTTAGTTGAAGACTTTATTATAGAAGATTTCAAAGAAACAGAACCTTTAGATAATGCAATCTATATTTTGAATAACTCCATAAAAAGTATTTGTTCTCAACTTGATACAAACAAGTACTACGGTTATACAGGTAGAGGTGATACTTTTAGACATTCTTTAGCTACGCTTTTAGAATACAAAGGTAATAGAAAAGACTTAGTTAAACCTACACACTTAGAAGACCTTAAAGAGTATATTGAACATAAACACAATGCTGTCATTGTTACAGAATACGAGGCAGACGATTACTGTAGCATGGATGCTTGGTACTGCTTTAATAATTACAATAAAACAGGAAATGAAAAAGATAAGCTGATAAATGTAGCAGTTGATAAAGATGCCAAAGGTGTTACTTCCTTTTTGTTTAATCCAAATAAAATGTTTGAGCCAATGAAAATTCAAGGATTAGGAACGATCTACCGAGAAGAAAAAGAGGTACAAGGGGAAAGTCGAGCTTGGTTTTATTTTCAAGTTTGTGCAGGAGACACTTCTGATAACTACAATCCCGCTTGTCTTTCTGATTTGAAATCTGGCCCTATAACTGCTTACGAAGCATTAGCGGGGTGTTCTACAGATAATCAATACTGGCAAGCAATGGTAAATCATTTTAAGAAACTGTATCCCAAGGAGGTCAAATTTACAAACTTCAGAGGTGATGAATTAACTGTAGACTGGAAATACGTTCTTCAAGAAATGGTTGATTTAGCACATATGAAAAGATGGGAAGAAGATAGGTTAATTGTCAAAGATATTTTAGATAGATTAGAGGTTAAATATGACGATTGACTTATTTACAGCTACCGATATTCAAAAAACAAGGGAAGTTTTACTTAAAGAGCAAAAAGGGCTTTGTAAAATAACAAACGAGGAAGTTGTAAAACCTTGCTTAGATCATGCTCACGATGAAACTCAATTGGTCAGAGGTGTTCTTTCCCACGGTATAAATATTTTCTTAGGTCAAATAGAAAATGCATACAAAAGAAGAGTTTCTTGGTGGTGTAAAATACCTCTACCTAAACTTCTCAGACTGATTGCTGATTACTTAGACAGCACCGTTTCAGAAAATAGATACAGACACACCCACTGGATAAAGAAAATGCAAACGGAGTACAACAAGTTATCAGAAGGTCAGAAACGCTCTGTATTAGCTTCTTTTGACTTACCTGATGGTAGGAATACAGCAGAGAGAAAAAAGCTCTTCTACAGCGTTCTAAAGAGTAAACAGTATTCTTTCGAGCAGATTACAAAAATACTAAAGGAGATTAAATGAAATACACAAGCGAAATAACAGATGGTATTTTAGAATTACATAATCAAGGATATTCTTCAAGGCAGATTGCTGTTGAACTCAATATAAGTAAATCAGGTGTAAATGATTTTCTAAAGAGAGTAAGAAATGGTGAACATATTGATTGGGGAATTCCTGAAACAAGACCTAAAATTCTTATATTTGATTTGGAAACAAGTGCAGCAGAAGTTTTAGCTTTTGGAAGGAATAAACAATTTATTTCTGACGATTCTGTATTGAAAGAGGGCGGTAAGATTCTGACTGCCGCTTGGAAGTGGCTAGGGGAAGAGCAGACTGAGTTTTTCGGTGATCTTAATGAAGTTGTTCAAGGATCTGATGAAACAGTTACTGCTGTTCTTTGGGATCTCTTTAATGAAGCTGATGCTGTAGTTGCTCACAATGCTCTGAACTTCGATGTAAAGGTTCTTAGAACACGTTGCCTAACAAATGGTCTACCTCCTTTGCCTACCGTAAAAATTCTTGATACACTAGTGATGGCAAAACGCAACTTTAGGTTCCCGACAAATAGACTCAATACTCTAGCACAGTATCTTGGGTTTGGTGAAAAAGTCGATACAGGTGGAATCTCATTGTGGCGTGATGTACAATCTGGCGATCCAGAAGCTTTTCTTAAAATGATTGAATACAACATTCAAGATGTTGTTTTGCTTGAGAAAGTGTATCTTGCGTTGCGCTCTTACGGTCACGCTGGAAGTACTTTTAACCAAGGGCATTATCACACAGGTAAAGCAGTTTGTCCTGTTTGCGGTTCAGAAGATTTAGAGAAGACAGGTAGAGTAGTGTCAACAGCAGTCAGTCTTTTTGAAGAGATTCGTTGTGGTGGTTGTGGTGCTGTACATCGAACAAGACAGGCTGTTAACACGAGAGAAGAAAGAAGTAAACTTACAGTACCGATTTTAAATTAAAATTAATATTTGACAAAGCTCTAGTTCTGGCGTAAAGTCAGTCTAGGGCTTTTTTTATTTATAAGGAGAAAAGATGCTTCCGTTTGATGAAGACATGTCTATACAAGAAAAATTACAGTGGAGCACATACCAATTAAAAGTCTGGGAAAAACTTATGGTGCAATTGACAAGAGCAGTAAATTCTGGCAACATGGCAAAAGTGGGGGTGATATATAATTTATTTTACGCTTACGGTGATAGTATTTCTTCACAAGAGTTCGAGTTTGAATTAGAGAAGTTACTGCAACAGAAAGAGATATTTGACACAGCAAGAGATTTATTATAGGAGAAAATAATGATTTATGTAGAAGGTGCAGATGTAGAGTATTTGAAGTTCAACGCAGGAGAACCACACGTTAAGGTTACAAATATCTCTAGTTACACAAACGTAGAGTGGGTGTTTGAAAATTTTGAAGAATTTATGAATCTTGCCATGATCGTTGATGTTCTAAACAGAAACAAGTCAAGTGTAGCATTGACTATGAGGTATGTTCCTTTTGCTAGACAAGACAGGGCTACAACTTCTAGTCAACCTTTCTCGTTAGAAGTTTTTTGTAATATGCTTAAAACACTGAAAATTGACGAACTTTATTTCCATGATGTTCACAGTGAGGTGTTTGAAAAATTAATGAAAGGTTCTAAATTTGACATTCTTCCGTTTAAACAAGTTGAATGTTTTCAGGAAACCCTCGATGACTTTTCTCAAGCGGCTGAAACATATGACTGTATTATTTCACCGGACAAAGGTGCTGTCAACAAGGCAATAGAAATTGCTATTCTTGAAGATGTTCCGTTGGTTGAAGCAACAAAAACTCGTGATCCAGCTACAGGTGCTTTATCGAATCCTCAGATTGATTTTGGTGATCTAGAAGTTGGACGTGCAATTATTGTAGATGATATATTAGATTTTGGGGGCACGTTTGTTCAGTTAGCTAGGGCAATTAAAGAACAAAAACCAGATGTCAAACTAGACCTTTATGTCACACATGGTTTATTTGGTGGGGGTATTGAAAAATACAAAGGTTTGTTTGAAAACATTTATTGTTATAACATCATGAATAAGGAAATTAAAAGTGGAGATTTACTTAACTTGTCAGGATTGTCCTGATTATGAGGTATCAAATTTCGGTGAAGTCAGATCAAAAGATAGGGTTGTAATTAGATCTGACAATGGTGCCCCAATTCGTTATTATTCTAAATCAGTTAAACAATTTTTAGATAGGAGAGGTTATCCAAGGATTAGAGTAGTTGTAAATAAAGAAAAGAAAAGCTTTAGAGTTCATCGTCTTGTTGCTAAAGCTTTTTTGGATAATCCAGATAACAAACCGCAAGTCAATCATTTGGATGGAGTTAAGACAAACAACTATGTTGGAAACTTAGAGTGGGTAACTAACTCAGAGAATCAAATACACGCAAATGAATTAGGTTTAAGAACTTACAAAGAAGCCGAAGAGTCGATAGCCTTCACTGGTAGAGTAAAAGTTCTTGACATGCAAGGTAACTTTTTGTACTATTTGTCAGGTAACAAACAAATGAAAGACGCAGGTTTTGATTTTAGATTAGTAAGTGCAGTTTGTCTTGGTAAAAGACATTCCCACAAAGGTCACAAATTTATAAAGGAGAAAAATGATGAAAAGCTTTAAAATTAACCCAATGATCGCGGTGGATTCATATAAGATTTCACACCGCAAAATGTATCCAGAAGGTACTACTGTAGTTTACAGCAACATGACACCTCGTTCTGGTAAACTTCTAAAACGAATTGTTCCTTCTTCAATCTACGATGACAAAATGGTTCATTACGGTCTTCAAGGTCTTTTGATGCATTATATTGGTTTGTGGAATGAAAATTTTTTCGGTGTATCTCAGACGGATGCTGTAAGTTGGTATTCCCGGACTGTACCTCCGTTCGTAGGTGCAACAGAAGTACAGGTAGATCAGGTTGTAGCTTTGCACAAACTAGGGTTTCTACCTTTATTGATTCGTGGTCTACCTGAAGGTTCGGTAGTACCTTTTAAAGTACCTGTGTTTACTGTAGAAAACACTCTTGACGAATTTTATTGGTTGACAAACTATACAGAAACCTACTTCAGTAACGAATACTGGAAAGGTGCAACTGTAGCCACAATCGCTCGTTACTACCGAATTCTACTTGAGAAATACGCAGTAGAAACTGGTTGTCCTTTAGATTTTGTAGACTTCCAAGCTCATGATTTTAGCTGCCGTGGTATGAGTGGTATGCACGATTCTGCTACTTCTGGTTCAGGTCATTTGGTTTACTTCAAAGGTACTGATACGTTGTTGGCTGTAGATTATGCAAAGTATGCCTATGATGCAGACAAGGAACCTCTGATCGCTTGTAGTGTACCTGCAACAGAACACAGCGTAATGACTGCTGGTGGTCGTGAAGGTGAGTTTGATTTGTTTAATCGGATTATTACAGAAGTAGTACCCAATGGTATCGTATCGGTAGTCTCTGATTCATTTGACTTTTGGAAAGTTATGACAGAGTTTACTGTAAAACTTAAAGATGATATTCTGGCTCGTGGTAAAGATCCGATTACAGGTTTGAGTAAGGTCGTATTCCGTCCTGACTCAGGGGATCCTGTTAAGATTGTTTGTGGTGATAAGGATGGTAAAACCGAAGCAGAAGTCAAAGGCGCAATCGAATGTCTATGGGATGTATTTGGTGGTACAATCAACGAAAAAGGATTCAAGGTGCTCTCAGATCGTGTAGGGTTGATCTACGGTGACAGTATTACTTTAGAACGCGCTGAAGCGATTCTAGAAGGTCTGAAATCCAAAGGTTTCTGTACAAGTTGTATCGTGTTCGGTGTTGGTAGTTTTACCTATCAGTACATGACTCGTGATACACTGGGTTTAGCTATCAAAGCTACTTACTGTGAAGTACAAGGAGAAGGTCGAGAAATCTTCAAAGATCCTGCTACAGATGACGGTACAAAGAAGTCATCTAAAGGTTTGCTGAAAGTAATAAAAGATGGTTCAGGCACACTGCTTTTACAAGATCAGGTTACTTACAACGATACTTTCCAAGGTGAATTGCAAACGGTTTTTTCAGATGGTAAGTTTGTGAATACGACAGACTTGACAAGTATTCGTGAAATAGCCAAGATTTAATTATTGAAATTAAAAGGAGAATACCGAATGAATTTTTTTAATGAAACTGGAGCCTACAGAGATGAAGAAGACGGAGTTCTTCTTAGGAACACTTTCATTTTCCTTCGTGGAGGTGAAATGGGGCTGACTGCACATCTGTACGGAAACACTTCTGTAGGTACACCTCAAGTGTGTTCTCCTTTGCGATCTTACGAAAATCTCGAAGATAAGTTTGTTTTTACAACAAGGAGTTACAACAAATACGTTGTTTACAAAGATCAAATCAGACCTGCAAACGAAGATTCAATTAATTTTTTAAAAATCTTCTTGACAGATTGGTTAGGTGTAGATAAAGTAATGAAAGTACTTGATGATTCAGAAGTACCTGAGATTCCTTTTTGGGATAAAGCACCTCACCCTTCAGAAGTACAGATTTACGGAATCAAACAGTATAATTTTGAAGATAAATTTAAAGGTTCTAAAAACCCTAAAGGAGACAAATCATGATGTGGATTTTGCATATTGCAGCAGTGCTTTTCTTTTTACCCGCTTTATTCATAACGATTCCTGCCCATTTAATTATAAATACGCAGAAGAACAAAGGAGGTTGATTGCATGTTTACACGAGAAAAAATAAAAGAGTTGTTACCTGTTTTACAAGCTTATGCTGAAGGTAAAGTTATTCAAATTAAAAACCTTGATGGGACTTGGCGAGACGTTTTATATGACCCTTCTTTTACAGATTTTCCTTCAAATTACAGAGTAAAACCAGATACTAAACAAATGGTTACCCTAGTGTATGACGTTAAAGAAGGTGATGTCACGAGTATTTCTTGTACATTAGGAGAGTTATCTGATGTTGTAAACGGGTGGTATAAACCTTTTAAACTTATTAAAGAATTCCACTGGGAAATGGAGGTACAATGATTCAACTCACTGATCAAGAAAAGATGACAATCGTTAGTCACTCTGATTTATTACAAATGTTTGAACACATTGGATGGTATTCATCACCAAAAGCTAGTTTTGTAAAAAACTCCAAATTACTTATTGATGAAGTTCAAAAAGCTCTTGCCGAGAAGAACAAAAAAGGAGAATTCAAATGAGTAAGTATTTTACAGTATCACACACTTATGTTCGTAAACTTAAATGGGAATTCTGTACAGATGCTTGTACTTTTGTTTCACAAATCTTTTTGAATGAATACTTGACAAAAGCACAAGAACGTGTAAAATCTAGAATGTCTGAATTGAAAAGGATGTAAAGAAATGAACAACACTAAAAAATCTTTTATAGTAGGACATGTTTCTCAGTTGTATGAACTTGAAAGAAAGAAAATGGTTACACTGGTTTTTCAGGGCGACTATGTTGTTTACCAGATAGTTACAAGAACTGTTAATATAGAGTATAGACAGGAAGTAATAGAGGAACTCTCTTCACAATATAAACTTCTCAGAGAATTTTATTGGGATCTTGAGGTTAGTAAATGAGCCAATGTAAAAACTGTAATAGGCAGATTGGGTGGTTAGGCAAAGTTATATTTCCTTGGTTACATTGTTGGGTAAATAATTGTCGAAGACAAAAGGAGGCAACTAAATGAATCACTTACTTGAAATTGAAAGAAACGCAGAAGGTAGTCACTTGGCTTATTTATCGCCGAAAAATCCAAGCTTTAACTAAAAAAGCTTTATCATAGAGGATTAAAAATTGAAACCAATCAAGTACTTTCTTTTTACTTTATTTTTGAGTTTAGTAGGAATACCTAAGATTGCTACACCGGAAGAATTTAAATTTCCTGACATCTTTATTTCAGATAAAGAAATGTACTGTCTCACGGAATCCTTATATTTTGAAGCAAGAAACCAAGTCGATGGGGGCGTGTTAGCTGTAGCAAAGGTTATTCTCAATAGAAGAGATTCTAAACGATTTCCTAATAGCATTTGTGGGGTAATTAATCAACAGTTAAAGAAAGGTATTTGGCAATTCAGCTACAAAGGTTTTGGCAAACCTAAAAAACTTATAGTTAATGATAAAAAGTCTTGGCGAAGAATGCAAAAGATTGCTAGAATGTCTTTACTGATTCACGCTTCAGGTTGGAATTTTTTAGATAATGCACAGTACTACTACAATCCTAAGTTGGCTAACCCATCTTGGTCTAAAAGTAAAAAGTTAAAGTACGTTGGTACTTATGGGGATCATAGGTTTTTGACTAGAGTTAAATAAGGGGGCTAATGATGAACTCAGTTTGGGTTTTAACACAAGAATACAATCTATACGATCAAATGGGAGAGTATTTTTTAGCTGTTTTTCCTAAAAAACCAACTCACGATGACATTAAGGAGTTTACAGAAAAAATTTCAGAATACAATGATTGGTTAATACAGACTGGTGGAGGGAGAATTCATTACGAGGACTATTGGTTTAATCTCAGAGAAATTGTTTTTAACTAGAGTTAAATAAAATAAAAGGAGGTAAGAGTTCGTGTCAAATTTTATTTTACCCGTAAACTACACAATAATAGATCAAAACACAAGGCGCATGGTGAGGCTCCAGTATATTGAAGAACAAAAAGGTCTTTGTTGGTACTGTAAAAAAGAACTTGAGAAAAATCCTTCAAGTAAAATAATGTCATCTTGGATAAACAAAAGACTATTTCCTGTTAACTTTTTCAAATACCCTGTTCATTTACATCACGATCATGAGACGGGAATGACAATAGGTGCAGTTCATTCAAAATGTAATGCTTATTTGTGGCAATATTTAGGAGAGTAATATGTGTCAAATGAAGAAAAAACAGGCGGTAAATCGTGGGTAAAATAAAAAATTTCATCATTCAAGCACTTGACAACAATGAAGACCCTGTGTATTCTTTGTCTCAATTGAAGAAATTCAAACAGGAGCAAATAATTTACAATGAAAAAGAAAAAAGCAAAAAGGAGGAACCCAGTAGCAAAGGATCTTTTGACAAACCCTTTGTATAAACCCAGAAGAGAAGTACCGTGTAAAAAACCCAAACGTAAACACAAACACAAGGAGATTGCACCATGAGCAAAAACCCACACAACAACCCTTATCTTGAGAAGTTTGCTAAGGTGTTTACCACTGGTTTGTATATTTCAGTGTTTATAGGTTTGATTTTTCTTACTGTATTTTACACGGTAAAGGCAAAAGCTGATATGGAAGTACGACCTGTGCCTGCTTTGTGTGGTCCCTATCAGAATTTAATTGTTGACATTCAGGAGGGGCGTTTATCGCCTGTAGTTACAGAAGAGGTTATTATATTTACACCACGAGGTTCTGGTACTGTTAGTTATGTAAAAACAGTTGACAAATATAACAACACGTATCATACTATAGTTGATTCAGAAGGTTTAGCTTGTCTTTTGTTTGTACAAAAAGGTAAAGAATCTGAGTCAAATTAAAAACTTTAATTTTTAAATAAAAAGGAGGTTGTGTGAAAAATTCAACAATACTCAGGACATTACTCGCTTTTCTGTACTATGTAGTAATTGTAGGCTTTATTGTTCCCAGTTTGATTTCGGATAAATCTACAATATCGTTTATTTTAGGTGCAGGTATCTTGATTTTATCTTTAGTTGTACCAGTATTGTATTTTAACCGAAAGACTGATGACGTAAAAATTAACAACCAAAAGGAGAATAACTAATGAATTTTAAAAAGATCTTTGTAATCCTGTCTGTGCTTGCTCTAGCAGCGTGTTCTAAAGTACCAGCAGGCAATGTAGGTGTAATGTTTGATTTGTACGGTGGTGACAAGGGTGTTACTGGTCAAGTAGTTGGGCCGGGAAAATATTGGCTTGGTTGGAACGAAGAAATCTATCTGTTTCCTACTTTCACTCAAAGCTACACTTGGGCACAAACAAAAAATGAAAATGAGTCGATTACCTTCCAAGACAAAGAAGGTATTGCTTTAAATGCTGATTTTGGTATTTCCTACGCAATTCAGGCAGAAAGTGCAGACGATGTGTTTCAAAAGTACCGCAAAGGTGTAGATGAACTTACCGATGTTGTTCTCCGAAACATGGTACGTGATGCGCTAAATAAAAATGCTTCAACAATGGATGCTGAATCTATTTTTGGGTCAGGTAAGACAGAGTTGGTAAACAAGGTTCAAGCTGATGTTCAGGAACAAGTGAAGCCTTTGGGTATTATAATTGAGAAGATTTACTTGATTGGATCTGTTCGATTACCTGAGAGCCTAATGAAAGCAATTAATGCCAAAATCGAAGCTACTCAACGTGCCCAACAACGCGAAAATGAATTGCAAACAGCAGCAGCGCAGGCCCAGATTGAGCGTGAAAAGGCTCGTGGTGAAGCAGATGCTCGACTGATTCAAGCAGAAGGTCAAGCAAAGGCCAACAAGTTGTTGTCGGAGTCTTTGACGGATCGTTTGGTTGAATATCGAGCACTAGAAGTATGGGATGGTAAGTTGCCTCAAGTATCCGGTGGTTCTACACCTTTCGTAGATCTTCGAAAATAATTTGAAATAAAACAAATAGACCTCTTGCTTTTATCGGCAAGAGGTTTTATAATTTGGTCATGTTCAAAACTTAAGGAGATATCAAATGGAGCTTTTTGTGTATAAGTTTCACCATAAGAACAGTAAACTGCACGTTCTTGCAGCACTGAAAGGTTTTGCATATATTTTAGATGGAATAATTATTTTAATTACATTGGGGTTTTATTTTGGTAGTTTTACCAACTTTGTTTCACACTTGCAGATGAAAGAGTACATTGCCGTACAGAAACAAAAAAGCTTAGTACAAAAAAAAAGTAAACATAAAGGAGAAACTTATGCGCAAAATGGCAAGAGTAGTAAAAATTGATAATGTAATTAAGCACCCGAACGCTGATGCTTTGGATTTGTTTTTCATTGGCGGTTGGCAAGTTGTTGCTAAAACTGGAGATTACAAAACTGGAGATTTAGCAATATTTTGCGAAGTCGATTCATTTGTACCAACAGAAGTTGCACCTTTCTTGACTCGTGAAGGATCAGAACCCAAAGAATACAATGGTATCAAAGGTGAACGTCTGAAAACAATTCGTTTGCGTGGTGAATTGTCTCAGGGTTTGTTGCTGAGCATCGCTTCGCAACCAAAAGTAGATGTTCGTTTGGGTGAAATTGTTGTGAAGTCTAACAAACAAAATTTTAACATGGAGACTCTGATTGATGAAGACGTTTCAGAACTCCTTGGAGTCATCAAATGGGAACGCCCAGAGTTGGGTACTGGTGCTAAACTGGGCGGTAATCCTAAAGGTAATTTCCCTAGTGAATTCCCAAAGACAGATCAGGAACGCATCCAGAACCTTTCTCGTAAGCTTGAACAATGGATTGAATCTGGAGAAGAGTTTGAGGTTACCGAAAAGCTTGAAGGATCGAGCATGACTTGTTATTTGATGCGGGATGGTACTTTTGGTGTATGCTCTCGTAATCTAGATTTGAAACGTGATAAAAATAATACTTTTTGGTCTACCGCTATTGAGTTTGATGTTGAATCAAAGATGAAAGACCACTTTGGGGAAGTTCCGGAGGTATCTGTAGCTTTGCAGGGTGAATTGATTGGTCCCGGAATCCAAGGTAATATTTACAAACTAGAAGATTACGAGTTTAGAGTTTTCGACATTGTAGAGGGAGGAGGTAAATACTTACTTCCTGAACAACGCAGAAAAATTATTCGGCTGATGGATCTCCCTCATGTCCCAGTGGTTTCAAAAAGCTACCCTGCTCTATCTATGGGAGAAATGTTAGAGTTTGCTGAGGGCACTACTCAACTTACAACTAAGAAAGCTTCTCGTGAAGGTTTGGTATTTAAAAGCTTGACAAATCCAAATAACTCATTTAAGGTGATCAGCAACGAGTATCTTTTGAAACAAAAATAAAGGAGAAACTAATGGAACAAGATAAATTTGAAGAGATGATTCGGAAATACTTAGAAGACAATCTTAAAATAAGTATTCGAGAAAAATACGGTTGGGAAGGCAAATATCTTGAGGTTAAAATTTTTCTAGGCAACGATGTAATTGCTCAGTCAGAAACTTAAAGGAGAATAAAATTTTGGAAATATATATTGTTTGTTTTGTAATTACAATGATGATTAATTGTGTTTGTTTGAGGAAAGGATACTACAGGTCAAACTGTGACGATACTCAGGAACCAACAATATTTATCGTATTGACCATTTTTTCCTTTATTCCTTTTATAAATTTTATGCTAGCTTTCGTTGGTGTTTTTGGTGGTGGGGCATGGTTTCTTTATAATTTAATCAAGAAGGAATGATCATGCTTCTAATTAAAAACGAAAAAGATTATTTTGTTTATGTATTTTACTCTTGTAATTCTGGTTGGTGTATTATAAACTCTGTTGAAGTGATAGCCAAGGACAACGAAATGGTTGATTGTCAGAAAACAGCAGAGAAGATTCTCAAGGGGTACAAAAAAGACATGAATACATTTTATAAAGATATTGAAGAGTACGGTGATATTCTTCAAAAAGCACAAGTGAGGAATTAGAGTGATAAACTGTACAAGTTGTGGTACTCTCTTTGAAAAACCGATGGTCGGTAGAAAGTGTAAACCCTGTATGAATAAAAAACAAAGAGAACTCAGAAAATTAAAAAACAACGAAATAACAAAAAGATATGAGAAAACTAAAAAAGGTTACTTAGTTAGGACTTATCGTAACATGTTGAATAGGATTTTGGGAATATTAAAAAGTAAACAGCACATATATAAAGGTTTAGAAATCTTATCAAAAGAACAATTCTATAATTTTAGTTTAAATGATGAAAGCTATAACTTGCTTTTTGAAAATTATCAAAAAAATAACTATTGTTTAAAATTTGCACCGTCAATTGACAGGATAGATTCTGATAAAGGTTACTTACTTGACAACATCAGATGGATCAGTTTTTCAGAAAATAGTTCACTTGGGGCATCATCACATAAAAGGAGAAACAATTGAAAATAACCGACTTTGAAAAAATCTGGTTCACATCTGATATTCATTTTGGTCACAAAGCTATTTTAGATTTTTGCCCAAATAGGATTAAAAAATACGGAGTGACGGTTAATGAAATGAATAAGAATATAATTGCAGATTGGAACGAATCTGTTTCACAAAACGATATTGTTTTTGTATTAGGAGACGTCAGTTTTGCCTCTGTTAATCAGACAGCAGAATATCTATCCCAGTTAAATGGCAACATCCATTTGGTTTATGGCAACCACTGTAGAAAATTTTTAGATAAAAAGCTTTTTACTGTTTGGTTTAAGTCTATTCAACCATATTTAGATTTACAAATTGGGCAACAGAAGATTGTACTCTGTCATTACCCTATTTATGAATGGGATTCTTGTCATTGGGGAGCGTGGCATCTTCACGGGCACCCAACAAAACAAAAAGCTGAAGAGATTCGTGATGAATTTTTTATTCAACGTAAAAAGAAATTAAAAATACAAAGAGTTGACGGATTTTGGTTTATGTGTAAAAATATAATTTCTAATTTAAAATTCAGGAGAAAAAAAGATGTCTAAAGTCTTTGTTCAGTTTATTCTTTTTATTGTATCTTTTGTTTGTGTATTTATACAAATGAGGTTTCTCATTCTATGCCTTATATATTGTTTAGCTTTCTTTGTTGTAGTATAATGTAATTTGTTTAATTAACTCTGTAGCAGAAGAACAAATTTATCTTTCTGATGTCAGAACAAATGAACGAGTTGTTGAAATTTATTCTCTAAGATGTGAACCTTTTACATCTTTCAATTTATCTTCAGAGGATGAATTGGAAAGATGTAAAAAAGCAAAAGAACACATCGAAAATATCTTACTTGGAATATACTGGACAAAAGAGATGGTTCAAAAGAACTCAAAATTACAAATGACAAGTAAAGATTCAAAAATACTTAACTGTTACTATTTGTTTGACAAAGACGGGAATCTACTTTATCCTAACTTAAATGAATTTGAAATACAGTTAGTACCACTTAAAGCAAAACAGGAGAAAGTACAATGAATACAAACATGAACCATGTCAAGATGTTTTCATCTAAAAAAGAACAACCAAAAGAAGATTCTAAATCTAAGAATAAAAATTCTTGGAAAAATGAACGATCCCGCAACCGTGAACAAAAGAGAGGTTGGAATGAGTAAATATACTTACAAGGTAGGTGACAAAGTTCGGGTAAAAGCGGTAGAATTCCCAGAGTTTATGAGTCACCTGATTGGTGAAGTTCTTGAAATTACAACTATAAACGATGGTTATAAACAAAGGCCGTATCGCACATTTGAAAAAAAAGCTGGCGGGACTGTTAATTGTTGGGCTTTTAATTCAGAAGAGATAGAGATTGCTGAAAAAGATGAACAGTATTTTAAACACAGAAAGAAAATACTCTCAGAGAAGGCAGAAGAACTCAAGAAAGAGATGCAAGAATACGAAAATGACATTAAACTGTTCATGTTAAAGAATCAAAAAAAGGTTGACATTTTTCCATTTTAATATTAACCTTCAAGTATTGAAAACAAAATTCAAGGAGAAATACATGACATATGCATCTAATACTAAAGTTGCTCCCACTACAGGAACTGTTGTTGAAAAAAAAGAAGAACCAAAGATCGAATACATCGTAAAGCGGCGGTGGTCTTGTGGGGACGCGACTCTGAACAATCTAGATCCTTATCTTTTTGAACTTTTTGACATGCTTTCAATCAGGCGTAGACACAACACCCAGACAGAGAAATTATTTTGTGAAGCTTATATGAAAGGTATTAAAAAAGCAGACGGTAAATTTGTTAAGTTTAATACACTAAAGGACCCCAAGACAGGTGAGGTGCTGGCGTATTACTACACAGCAACAAAAGAGCCTGTGCTTTGGTCGTCTCATGTTGACTCTGTTCATAATGGTGCAGGATATGTCAAGGTTGCTTTTGATACATTCCTGATGAATACTTTTGTTGACGGTAAGGGTTGTCCCTTGGGTGCAGACGATGCAGCAGGTATGTGGTTGCTTTTTCAAATGATCCGCGCAGGTATTGGTGGCACGTATATCTTTCACAAAGCAGAAGAGGTTGGTGGAGTAGGTTCTCGCGGAGTAGCAAAACATCATCCCGGTTTTTTGAGTAATTTTGATTATGCCATTGCGTTTGACCGAAAAGCAACACACAGCATTATTACGTATCAAGGGGGTAGTCGGTGTTGTTCAGATGTGTTTGCTAATTCACTGAGTGCCGTTCTTAATGATCACGAGGGTGTTGATTACAGGATTGATGAAGGCGGTGTTTTTACAGATACGAAGAACTACATTAACCACATTGCGGAATGTACAAATCTCTCATGTGGGTATCAAAATGAACACACCCCCGAAGAGATGTTAAACGTCAGGTTCTTAATTGATTTGAAAAATGCTTTAGTAAAGTCTTTCATAGGTGGGTTTTCAAGACTTAAAAAATCCCGCAAAGCTGGAGATAAAGAACCTACAAAGTGGAGCACGAGAGGGGTGTATACTCACAACAATGCTGTTGCAAAACCTCCTGAGTCTTCTAAAGATTGGGGTAAACGGTACGCTGAAGAGTTGAATAAAAACAGAAAGAAAAGATCACCATCGGGCAAACACGACATTCCGTTCTATGAAGATCAGGATCTCATGTATCCAGAACGTGAACAGTACTACTCGAAAGAGACTAAAGGAAAAGGTCAGCAACCTGTATTGCCTAATTTTTTAGATCAGTTGCTCGATAAGCAAGAGTTAGAAAAGTTGTTTTTCGACATGCACGATTTAACAGCCCTTGAATTAGATATGCAAGAATTTGACATATTAGAAAATCCAAAATATTTAGAATACGAAGAAGGTGTTTTACAAGACATATCTAAAATAAGTAGAATGTCTCAAACGGAACTGAAATCATTTATAGCCAAAACAGATCTTGCGACAATGAGTAATATAATTAAAAAGCTCATATCAGAGTCGGGATATTAATTTTGAAAACAGACTTTTGAAAGATTGTTGACTAACAAAAGATTTAATTGTATAATTTGACCGTTTAAATAAATAAGGAGAAATAAATGTCAAAGAATTTGAAAGTTTTTACTACTGAAGATATTAATTCTATGCTTTCAGAAGCTTTTGAAAGCACACACAATGCATTGTGTACCAGCAGTAATTACAGGTTGTTGATGCGAACTTTAGATGATGCTTTAGTTACGAAAAGCACCCTGCCATTGGAGAAATCGCGTGACGAGGGAAGAGTAGAAGCGATTGTGTACTTCTGTAGCACTTTCTGTAGTCATTTGATAATGATAACAGAGAAAGCTTTGAATTACCAGTTCTCTATGTATAATCTAACTAAAAATTTTGAAGATTATTGTGCTAATAAAGAATTCAGCGAGTCGTTGCGATCACTTGAACCACTTCTGAATGCTTATAACTTAGCCAATCAGATTTGCAATTCCGAATTGTCGGTTCCTTTTATTGTTCAAAAGCAATGTATTGAAAAGTTATCTGTATTTTTGCAATTTCCTCACAGGAAAGGATCTTCTCCAGAAAAGCTTTTCTATATTCAGCCAAATGATTTAGCTCGGGGCAGACTTACAATGACAAAACCCGGAAAATGGTTTATGAGTAATGGTTTAGGTATTGAAAAAGATGCTTTAGACTTTTCTACCGTTTGGGCAGCTACAGCAGAGAAAATACCTTCTGTTTTTTTCCTGTCTGAACTCACTGACAAAGGGGGACTATCTGAGGATAATTGGGAATGGGTGTACGAAAACACAGATGCTAAGACTGGTTCTTGTATGATCAAATGTCCAGAAGTTGCTCGTGTCTACGCTGATAATCCAATTTTGGATATAGCTTACATGACAAGCACGAATGAACCTTTTAGCGGTAAAGTTATTGCTCGAACAATTGTTCGACATGATAAGAAGCACTTTATTCGATCATATCATATTGACCATAAGGTTCAGTGTCAATTTATAGGTTTTCTGAAAGACAAGGGTTTCGTAGAAGAGCGAGATCTTGCTGGTGTTATTTTAAAACGAATTGTAGATAAACACAATTCAGCAAATCTGGTCTTTCCTTATTTGGATGGTAGTTCTCAATATGTTGTAGGTACAGGTGACTCGAATGCTGGTCTTGAAGTTGTGAGGAATATAAGTTCAAAAAGCAAAGAAATCGGACTCAGGTATATGGAACATTACTCTGGTTGTTCTTCTGGTAGAGTTTCTGCTTTGAATAAATGTACGCACTGTAGTAGTTTTGGTCGTGTTTCTGAAAAAGGATATATTCTCGCTGAAGGTAAACAGAAACTTATCAAAACTTGTACGTATTGTATTAGGAGTTTTATATACGATCAAAGTAAAAGACGATATTACTCGGCTTCTGATTTTAAGTTTTTCTTGAGTATCGACCATTCAGAAAAACAATATAATGTTTGTCAAGAAAATGAAAAAATACCAGATCAATATACAGAAATCACATGTAAATACACTTTAAAGGAGTACACTGGTGGTGGTGAAAGATTTACTTTGGAAAACTTGAAAGGAGAGAAGGTATCTTGTGATTCTGTACTTGTTTCTAAAAAAATGTACACAAAGTATCCTGTGTCTTTGTATACGGGTGAAGTTACAGACGTTTCTCAGTGCTCATATTTTGATTTTGCTGGTTTTTCTTCTATGAAAGATCTAATCGTCAGATTGTCTCGATACAATAAATACGAGCCAGAGGCAGATGCACTCAGGAAAAAATTAAAGCACTTAGACAAAAAGAAAGCCAAAAATACCTTTTTGGAATTCATGCTTAATAAGGGGGTAATTACACAGGAAGAGTACAACGAAAATACTAATGTCATAGTTGTACCAGACCTGACAGTGAAGCTTTCGGATGGGGAATCTACTGTAGTTAGAAAACACAATCTAGAAAGTGGCGAATTGGTGTATGATTTTTCATTGTCAAACGAAATAAAAGAGAAGCTTTGGAAACCTATTCTTTCTGAAACAGAAAAATTGAAAAAAGAACTTGATGATCTATTTAAAGAATGGGATGCTATTGAAACTGTAGTTTTTTAGTGTTAAAAATCAAGTAGAAAATTACAATAATTACTGGAAATTTCTACTTGATTTTGTTTCTTAGTTACGATATGATTGCATTTATAAAAATTCTGGAGGTAAACATGAAGTCAGCAAAAATTTACAAGTACTGCAAAAATAAAAAATTTGAAATTGATGATCAAGTGAATATGGAAAGACCATTTGTGATTGAGTTTGACAATGAAATTTTGAAAACAGCAGGTGGAAGTATCAGACGTTTCAAAACTTACGAGGATGCAGAAAATCGTCTAATCACTTATGCAAACGAAAAACTAAAAGAACTTCAGGCAATGTAAAAAAAACTTGACATAGAAATTAAATTGAATTATTATTACTGAACTGACACCAAGGGAGACTGTTATGAAAGTTTATAAAAATGTTGACGTTACTGTAAAATCCGACAAGGCAGCAAAAGCTGCTCAGATGATTGCTGAAGCTGCAAAATCCGGTAAATTCTTTTCTGTTGTGTTTATCAAAAAAGATGGTTCAATTCGAGAAATGAATTGTAGAATGGGTGTAGAAAAACATCTGAAAGGGGGTGTAAAAACCTTGACAGACAACTACATTTGTGTATATGATGTTAAGTCTGAAGGTTACAGAAGTGTAGATCCTGAGAAAGTTGTTTCTGTAAACGGAGTGTCATTATGAGTAATAATCCTAAAGTAATTTTTGAAAGCAAAGCAGATGTCAACATGAGTCAAGAAGAACAAATTGACAGACAAATTAAAATCCTTCAATACATGAAAGAAGGTTATCCTGTTGAATTTCGATCTGGGGGATCTTGGCTTCCAAAAACAAGTACACTAATTCTAAGTAAACCCGTCACCTATCGAGTTCTTGAAAAGAAAAAAGAAGTGAAAATTTATACGATAATTTATCAAAATAATAATCAAATTCTTTCTTGGAGCACTACAAATGAAGAAGAATACAAATCAGAAATTTGTAATTTTAATTCACTTTATTCTTTCATTCTTTTGAAAACTCATATTGACACAGTAGAAATTCAGTAGTATAATCTTTTAAATAGTTATCTTGATCTATATTAAAATCAAGAAAAAAGACAAATATTTAATCACTCAAATCCTTAAGGAGGACTTTAAATTATGGCAATTAACAAAACAAACGCAGCAACTTTCCTACCATTCGTTCAAGCACTGGCAGCAGGTCAAAAGGTTTATCACAAAAACCCAACTACAGGTAAGTGGTATGTACCTAAAGGTGGTTTTACCTTTGATCAAGACGCATCTCTGTATTGTATCGGTACACCACCAACAGATCAACAATGGAAAGCTGCACTACGCAGTCGTGAAAACGGATCTTTGAAGGTTTCCCAGCGTACTTTCAAAACTCAAGCTGATGCTCAGAGTTTCCGATTCAACCAATACGATGTTGTTTCAGTTTTCCGTGTAGCGTAATATTTAGTACCAAATAAGCCCCAAGGTTTGATTAAGAAATTACTCAAGCTTTGGGGTTTTTTGTTTTAAAATTCTAAAAATTTTTCTTGCTAAGAGGAAAAACCTGTAGTACTATAATTATATACAAAATTTCAAAAGGAAAGTAAAAATGCCAAATACAACACGAGTGCAGAGTTTTCAACCTAAACTAACTTACCTAGGGAATGTATTTGATTTTTTAAATGAAGACTTCTTAAAAGACAACATGTGGTACATTCCTGTAGAAAATGAAAAACAATATACAGTTGTTTCTGAGTTAATCCGCAAGTTGACAAGCAAAAGAGCACCGATTTACTCTGAAGGAGTAATCAGATTGACTAATTCTTTTTTAACTGGCAGAAATAAATATGCTATAAGTTCGAATCTTTTGACAGGAGGTACACCAATAAGGCGTAGTACAGAGACTAGAGTAAGATTAGAAATACCTTTTGATGAAAATGATGAAATAATATTTAATGGTCGAAAAGAAATTAATGATAAACAAAAAGAAGTTTTATACGAAATACACAAACTAGAAAAATTAATAAACGACTCAGAAGAAATTATTCAAAAGATGTTAAAGAAAAGAGAAGATTTGATTGATTTCTTTAAAAAAATTAATTCAAAGACTTAAAAAGGGAAACTACATGAGAAAGTACGAAGCTAAAAAGACTATCAATCATCCTATTTACACCCCTGAGTGGGTTAACAAGAACACTTGGTATATTACAAACGATACACCAGAAGAATTTCTTGCATTTTGTGATTTTATTAAAAATTACTCAGGTTATGTTTTTTCTCGTGATCCATCGACGATATCGCAGTATGCCCGTTTTGTTTGTAATTCTCATTGCTCAAGTCACAGAGCTAATGCTTATCTTTTACAGTCTAATAACAAATATCTTGATCCTAGAGATAGAAAACCCCTTCCAATCTCTTTTGAAAGGGTTGATGGTGTACTGATTTAGGGTATCCTTCAATAGAACAAAGTAAAACAGACAAAGAAATACTTGACAAAATTGAAGAATTACGACAAACTTACCTTAAATTTACAAAAGCAATTAATGATATTGAAAAACAAAGGGACTTATTAATAAAAGAGTTTGAACAATCAAAGATTAAATAGTAAAGGAGAGTAAAAATGCCTAATTGTAAAGTTGGTGATATGGCTTTTGTTGTAAAAGTCAAAGGTGAAGACTATGGAAGGATTGTAACTATAATTAAAGAAGCAGATGTTGATGAATTAAAAAAGAATTTTTTACGTTTACCAGACATACACGGAAAAATATGGAAGATAAATAATCCCGTCACATGGCATCAGTTTATGTCTGACGGATCAAAGTTATTGTTTAAAGTTCCTTTTTGTCCTGATTTTAATCTTTATCCGATTAGAGGAAATCTTCTAGAAGACCAAACAGAGATTAAAAAAGAACTTGAAAATCCTGTAACAACACAAGGAGAGTATCTTGAGTGTACAATTTAAACCCGGTGATAAAGTTATTTGTATAAGAAAATCCAGATATGCTGATTGTATAGGTGAAGTTGGTGAGATATATACAATCGATAGCGCATTTGGTTTAGGTGGTATTACATTGGTCGAACAAAACGGAGTTGGTGTTGGTTTAGACGACAAAAGGTTTAAACTTTATACAGAAGAACTCTACAATAAACTAAACAGTAAAATTAAATTTGAAAAACAAATGAGTGAACAAAAGAAAAAAATGAAAGAACAACTCGATACGCTAAAAGAAAAAATATACAGATTACAGAAAATTTACGACAACATGGTATAATATGATTTCTACAAATTTTAAAATCTTTTTAGTAAAGATTCGATCTGACTCTTTAAAACCTGTAATTTTGAAAATAATTTCAGAATCAAAGTCAAAAGCTATTGACACAGTTTGTAATTTATATTATCCTTTTCCAAAATGCAGAGATAATGTAATTTTTGAGATATTAAAACAACAGGAGAAATAAATGAATAAAGGTATTTTGGTAGTGCTATCTACAAATAGAGAAAAGATTTTGCAAGAATTACATAATTTTAAATGGTTCACCTTAATCAAAAGCAAAAAAGACAATGAAGAAATGAAAGAAATTTTTTGTCAACTGGACTTTCATTTACCTTACCAAAGTGCTGCAAAAGGTTACACAAATACTGATTCACGTGGGCAAAAATGGGAAAGTGTAATGTGGTCCTGTGGTTGTGAGTCGCCCAATTGTGAACTGTTTACAGTTGAAACTTTCGTAGCGAAACTCTTGAGTTTTTGTGGAATTTCTGATTTAGATGAAGAACTTTTATCTAAAATTCAAAAAGTTACAGAGGATCACGAAAAATTAATTAAAATGATTGATGAAAAGAAGAAACTGATTAAAAAAAATTATGAAAAAACTATTGAATTACTGCTTGACGAGTTGATTGAAAAGGTGTAGAATTACTTTAAATCAAAACAAGGAAGAAATAATGAAAGCAATTGACTCAAAACTCAATGGAATTCTACCAAATAAAAAACTAAATCGTTGGGAAGTGTGGTATAATGGTAGACTTCTCATGAGTCACAAAGAGAGAGTCAATTGTATTTGGTACGTGAAATACTGTAAACTTTCAAAATTACATTAAGGAGAAAATAATGAGTCAGACTCAAGATTTTAAAATCGGGGATGAAGTAATTTGTATAGATTGGAATAAGTTTGTTCAAATTACAGAACAAAAGATTCAAGAACAAGAGAATAAAGGGTGATACAATGTCATTAGATTTTGCCTATACTTGTCCAATAATTGATAGAAATATCAGAGAAGCAAAACAAACGATTGAAGATTATCTAGCAAGTTTGATTGAAGATATCTGTCCATATCTTGATGGTGAAAAACTTAAAGAACTTGCAAAAGATAACACTGAACCATTGTATAAAGATTTGGAATGCATTTTTGAAAAAGTAAGAGAGACAAACGAAGACATGAGAAAACAAGCAGAAAGGCAAATTAAAGATTTAGAGTCTGAAATTCAAGAAAAAGACTCTAGGATACAGTATTTAGAAGATAAATACATGTAAGAAATTACTCATAACCGCTTTTTGCGGTTAGAATAAATACTCTAAAAATTCTATTGACTTTTGACTTGAGTTTTGAGATACTACAAATACTGAAAAACATAACAGGTAAACAAAATGAAATTTCAAAAGACAATTACAATTGCAGACTTGGATAAGTTCGATTACAGCACCATCCAGCGTGGGCAATGGATTCGACACGGGCAAGATGTTTACGGTCAATTTTTAGGCTTGACAAAAAGCAAAACTGTAGTCATACTACACAAAAGAGAGTACTCAAAAAATTACATGTCAAAATGGAATGAAAATTTGAAACGCCTGAAAGAGTTTGCTAACCAAAACAAAGGAAAATAATCATGAGAGATACTGAAAAAACAACAAAGCAGGTTTTGATTGAAGCAAGACAGATTATTTCAAAACCTGAGAACTGGACTAAGTACAGAAGGTCAAGTGTTACGGTCGGAGGAATTGAAGTTGAGCCATCTTCTCATTTGGCAAAGTGTTTTTGTGCTGTAGGGGCAATTCAGAAAGTTAAAAATTACGGCACAAGTGAAGCATATGAGTCAAAAGAAGTCAAAAAGCTAGATTTTGCATTAAAAAAATTATTAAATTATAATAATCGGGTTTTTATGTACAATGATCATTTTGAAACTACACATGAAGACATTTTGAAAGTTTTTGATATGGCAATTGAGGCTGAAAAATAAAATGAAAAATATTCAAAAAACACTTGACAAGCACGAAAGTTTAATTTATTCTGTAATCTCATTGGTAGTAATTATTGTTTGGTTTAAATAAGGTAAATTCAAATGGGTATCTTGTCAAATTTTTCTCTTGCTCTTGACTTGAAAAAAGAAAAAGGGTATAGTTTTAAAAATTCTTGGAAAATTGTAAATTGCGTAACTTCCGATCATTTATTTGCTGAACACGAAAATATTCAGAAAAAAATATTTGACAAACATCCAAATAAATGCGAAGATACAAATTATGTAGTAACAATGTTTAGATGTAAAAATTGTGGTTGCGTTTCAACAAAATCAAAACTTGAATTTAAATTTTTCTAAGGAAATTATCATGAGAGTTCAAAAATCTGTTTTAGGTTTTAACATTCACCAAGTATCACGCCGCTTGACTTGGAAAGATACCAACAAAGCAACCTTTGCACTGGATAACGGTGAAGGAAAATTGAAGCACTTTACATTCACTCGTGAAAATGGTCAAAACATTGTCAAGGGTCAATTCAAAGGCGCAAAGCAATTTATTTTGAATTAAGGGGTTGACAGGGTGAATTTTTATGTTTAAGATTCACTCTACTGATTCAAATAAACCAAAGGGAAATACAAAATGGAAAAACTACCAAAAACACACGTTGAATTTTGCAACATGTTGTATTGTTGCATTGATTTTGAATACTTGGGAAAGTGTAGTCTTTTGGATTGTATAATTTCCGAAACAGGTAAAAATCAAATTTTAGAAAAAGATGTTGAAAAATGGTTGCGGGGTTTACCTTCTGCTTGTACAATTCCGTTTCGTGATTTTGAAATATATGAAATTTTAAAGTCTTGTGGAAATAGTCAATGGTCAATTGATGATTATTGGAAATTTGCAGCTAGTAGGGTTTTACAATTTGCAAAAAAACCCAAGTTATATATTTAAAAACTATTAAACAAGGAATTGTGAAAAATGGATGATTTCAAAGAGTTCGACAAACCAAGCAAAAACAAACGACAAGCGCGATTTGCTCAAAAAGCAAAAGACAAGAAAAAGGATTATTGATCATGAGTAAGTGTGACAATATTGAAATGAATCAGTTTTTCATATCTAAAAAACCCACAATGGGTTTCTATTATAATCGTTCGGCTACGATTTGGAAACCTGCTTTGTATCATCGTTTTATAAATGATTGGGGTCAGCATGAACAGCAATTCATTAAATGGATGTGATCAAATAAATTAGAGTATTCATTCTAAAAATCTTATTGACAATTTGTTTTGAAAATGTAATACTGTAATCACTGAAACAACCAAACCAAACAGGTGAAAAATGAAAGTAAAAACAAATGAACTATCAGGTAATGCTTTAAATTGGGCTGTTGCTAAGTGTGAAAACATTAAATTGACTTTTGAATCTGGCAATCTATGGTTTAATGGTTCTCTTTCGGGTTATGAAGTATATAACCCTTCAAGCAATTGGGCGCAAGGTGGCCCAATTATTGAGATTGAGAACATAGAAATTCGGCCTACTTTAACGGAAGGCGGGTATAGAACTTCAAACAGTCAAGATGCTGTTAGTGCTACGATTTTATTACCTAACGGGGCCACTGCGCTTGATATTGAAAAAGTAGTGTTTGATTATGGCCCCACCCCATTAATTGCAGCAATGCGCTGTTATGTTGCATCAAAGTTCGGAGAAACTGTTGACATTCCAGAAGAACTACTTTAAAATTCTTTCACTAAGTCAAAAAACAGGTAAAAAACATGAAACCACTTTACAAAGTTATTTTTAAAGAATCAGTGAAATTCTTTGAATCTTTTGACACCGCTAGAATTTTTGTGGTACAATCTGGATTGAGTGTTAACAACATCAAAGCCCTTTAACTGAATAGGTGAACATCATGCAAAACACAATCCAAAACAGTACCGAAGAACAAGTTGAAACGATTACACTGTACCGTGTCAAAAATGACACTTGCGGAAACCCTAGATATGTTGTGCATTTTTTATCGTTATTGACTGAGGAAGAATCTAATTCTTTAGATGTATTTGAAAAATACAATCATGCACTTTCAAAAGCCAGAAAGATAGGAGGAAAGAAATTCCACAATAAACAATTCGGCGGCGGTGTAGTGTTTCAGTGTTACAATACTGAGTCGCTTGTTAATGAGATTGCAGTATTGACAAATCGTAAATTAAAAGGTTATATTCAAAGGGGGTAACATTTTGCTTTATTTTGTAATGTATATTGTATACGTGTTGTATCAAGGTGGAAAGAGTCAATAAATTAAAAAAATCTTGTTGACTTTTGAAAACACTTTCTTTAAACTTTAGTTATTGACTTTTTTAATCAGGTTGCAATGCTATGATGAATCAATTTGTTGTTATGACTTACAATGGTGAGAAGTGTTTAGTTTTACAATCGCCTCACGTAGCTTATGATTTTTATTGGGGTTTTTATAGGATCATAAAAAGATTACAGTAAAAATTCCTTTTTGCAAAAGCAAAAATAAGTGAATTTTTATGTTGACTTTTCAAAATGAATGCTTTAATCTGTCTTTACTGACAAACAAACCAAAAGGTGAAAAAATGGCATACGAAATTGAAGTTACTGATACATTTGCAGGTGAGGCAAATTACTCATGGGTTAGAAAATTCAAAGTACAAAAAGATTCTGTACGTGGGTGTATTTTGTGGCTTTCGAAGAATTATAAGAATGGTTGGAGAATTGACTATAAAACGGGTGAAGAATTTGCTAGATATAATTTAAACGGGTATACTATATGTTGTTTTATTCAATGGGTTGAAGAATAAAATTAAAAAACCTTGTTGACTTTTAAAAATGAATGCTTTAATCTGTCTTTACTGACAAACAAACCAAAAGAAAATACAAAATGAGAGTTATCGAAGAAAAAATGAATGCAGCAATTGCAAAGAAACAAAATTTCACATTGGATAACACGACAGTGTCCTACAATGAATCCGAAAACGTGTCAAGCATTTTGTTGCATGGAAACAACATTGCTGATTATTGGCATGGTTCGGGTTTGCGCGTCAATAGTCAAACCCTGAAACGGTGGCCTACTAATACCACAAAATCACGCCTTAGAGCACTAGGGGCAAACCTTTTTACAAAAAAGGGGACAATTTATCTAAACGGTCAAGCCATATAAAGTCTAAAAAGTCAAGGGTTTAATTAGAATCAATACTCTAAAAAAAGCCCTTGCATTTTCGGATTTACAATGTCACAATGTAATCACTGAAACAAAACAAAACAAGGCAAAATAAAATGAAAGCAAAAGTTAAAAACAGAATGGTTCCTTCTTTTTTGTATTCCCTTGATGTTGCCTATCATTCAAGCGGTACAATGTCGCTTGGAAATACAAAGATTTTTGATTTTTACAAAGTAGATAAATTGACGAGCGAACAAAAGCAGAAAATTCGAGAACAAATCCCGAATGTTTATTTAAAATCGGTGGGTTGTCAGTTTGCCCCTGAGATTGTCAAGGCTTGCATACTCGTACCAAAGGCAGCATATTACAGGCTGAAAAAACAAGGCGAAAAATTAGAAGAATTATTCTAAAAAAGACTTGCAGGATTAAAAGAATTCACTCATAATATTGAAAGTACTACAAACAATTTAAAACAGAGGGGTTAAAAATGCTTAAATTTTATGTTCACGTTCCGGGCTGGGCTCACTCAATGACAGCATGTGGACACGATGAAAGAGATGCAAGGGATAGATTCAGAAAACAACACGGCATGTTGAGATTACCAAAAGGTACTAAATTTTGGATTGATGATACTCCTTTTGTGTGGTGAGGTTTAAGAATGAATAGCAAAGATTTTATCAATACAATCAAAGACTTACACTGTAGACCTCGTTCTGTTGAGGCTGTAAAACGAGATTTTGTCTCCTTTATACAACATGTTTTATCGTATTGGTTAGCACAATGTATTCAACGAGTCAATAAAAGAATTAGAGTGTGTACTCTAAAATAACTCTTTACATATGTTTAAATGAGTGTATAATTAAACACATGGCAGGCAATAAAGCAGGTCACTAAGTGGAGTTATCAAAATGAGAGGTATTAAAATATGAGATTTGCATCAGTCACATGGGTGGATGGTGATTTTAATCGCACCGCTTCCGTGTTATCTTTTGACT